>ENA-ORCQ01000016-ORCQ01000016.1-marine-metagenome-genome-assembly--contig:-NODE-16-length-375483-cov-7.051584_pt1 | contig 375483 bp, 313 predicted proteins | sample MGYA00237780_ERZ508510 | MGnify/ENA primary metagenome ERZ508510 (study PRJEB26181, sample SAMN06268981) | marine metagenome | isolation source: Tt an E2 anaerobic enrichment on eucalyptus from sediment...
TCCTGCTACTATCGATCTCGATTTTGACAAAGCTTACGACTGGCTTGTTAAAGGCGCACAACCAACCGACACTGTAAAGGCAATTTTGTCTTACAAAGGTGTTATGTACAAAAAACACCTGATGGGTGGAGTTAAAAAAGGAGCATTTGATGAAGCTGAAGCTGAAAAGCGTTTAGAAAGCTGGATTGCAGAAAAAGAAGCTAAAATTCAGGCAAAAATCGACCGTTTGGCCGGTGATGCCGCTGCAGAAGCTAAAAAACAAATGGATGCTGAAACTAAAATCAAAGAAGAAAGAGCTGCTGCCATTGCTGCAAGAGATGCAGAATTGGCCGCTGAAGCTGAAGCTGCAAAAGCAGAGGCTGAAGCCGAAGCAAGTGCCGAAGCTGCTGAAGAAGCAACGGAAGCTCAGGCTGAAGAAACAGAAGCAGAAGAGGCTCCAAAACAAGAAGGTGCGGAATCTTAAGAAAGACAACTCATCTGATTATAGAAAACCACTTGCCGTTTGGCAGGTGGTTTTTTTGTGAACTCAAGTCCGAGTCTTAATTTTTACTCAATCATTCCGCGATCGACTACTATTGTGGTTTTTTCTTTCGAAGGGCTTGAAACAATTTGATCAACTAATTCCCGGATCTTGAAATTCAAATTCCATTTTGTAGCTTTTGTATTCTTGCCAGACGGGCAGTTCCTTTTGCATTCGATCAAAAGGAACCCAAAATCTAGTCAGAAAATAACCTTTGCGTTTTTTCAATATAGCGGCTTAGCACAATTGACGGATTTTTGACGAGCCCGCACAAAATTTATATTAGATCCGCTTTTATTTCTTGTTTTAGGACTTACCGCCCGAGGACGAAGCTTGGAAGTAACATTTTAGTTTTGCCAGCTTTTCATAAGTGGAACGGCCTCTTGTGGTCTTTGTCCGGAGTTGAAATAAAACCTTAATGAGCGGGAAGCTCCGAGTAGGCGAGGAGATCACTCGTCCGAATTTGGGTTTTATGAAGACGTAGGGTGAAGATCAAAAGCAGCCTTGAGCTCGGAAATGCCTTCCTCGTGTCTCGTTTTTGTGTCATGACAAAAATGATAGCCTCCAGCAGAAAAAAATAACAATAGTTTTTACAATTCTGAGTGAAGGAAAATTCACATATTTTACGAGTTAACCTGACTTCTGATAAAAAGTTATGTAACACTTTTTTGGAACTTTCCACTCATAACTACCGTTTCAAGAGAAAATGCTTTACTTTTGAAGTATGGAAACGATACCTAAAACGGAGTGCCAAAAAGTTGGATTTTTCAGAAAGACACACGGTGTGCATGGAGAAGTTGTTCTGGAATTTGAAGAACAATTTGAATATTCTGTAGAAGAAAGCGATCGCTTTTTTGTTGAACTTGACGGTTTGCTGGTACCATTTTTTGTAGAAAAAGACGGCTTTCGTTTTCGGTCTTCCAAATCAGCAATTGTTAAGTTCGATTGGGTTGATGATGAAAAATACGCTAAACGGTTAATTGGAGCTTCTGCCTATCTGTTTCATAACGAAATTATTGATGAAATGGAGGAAACGGAGTCAATTTTCGAAGACTTCATGCTTATCGACAGTAAACTAGGGGAAATTGGCACTATCGATCAGGTAGATGATTATTCCGGAAATATTGTGCTTACCGTTTCGTACCGAGGCGAAGAATTACTTATTCCGTACCACGAGGAAATGCTGGTGGCGTATAACGAAATTGAAAAAACAGTTACACTTAGTCTTCCCGAGGGGCTGATTGATGCTTAATGAAGCTTAAAATCTGCCGGTATTTTCCGATAATGCTCCGGAGTCTTTTTCTCAACCTCCTGTTTTAAGCAAAAAAATACCAACTTAACATGGCAAAGTTCACTGCCAGGTAATTTTCGGAAAAGTAAATTTGTATGACTGAAAGTAATTCCCGGTCATGAAAAGTTATTTTATGTTATAATATGAAGTTTTTTCAATACACCGTGCAACTTTGTCGTGTCCTGCACGTCATTAAAAAGTACTTTTAAAAACAACACTACTGCTCTGGCCACTTTTCATTCGGAGTAGTTCGTGTATGTAGTAATTTTTGAAAACAATAAATTTTATTCAGATGAAGAAAACAGTATTAATTTTTAGCATGTTGTTTTTAGCCATGTTTGTTTCCTCAGGCGTTTTGGCAGAAGAAGAAATCCGTGATGTGTCCAGCTTTTCGGAAATTAGTTTACGAATTCCGGCAACCGTTTACCTCACGCAAGCCAGCGAGCAAAGTATTCGGGTTGTAGCCAAACAGTCGGTTGTGGAAGAAATTATTACCGAAGTTAATGGGAATAAGCTGGTAATCCGTTTTCCGAACAAAAATGTTTTTCGGCGTAATTTTAAACCCGGTAAAATTGATATTTACATTAGTGTTCCTGATGTTGATGGTCTTGGCGTATCGGGATCGGGCGATATCGTGGCCAAAGAACTGGATGCCCGAATTATCAGCCTTGCCATTAGTGGAAGCGGCAACATCGAGATCGACGATTTGAAATCGACAAAAGTGAAAGGTGCCATTTCGGGATCGGGGAATATTGAAATTGGTGGCCGTGGTGTTGCCGAAGAATTAAATGTAGCTATTTCGGGTTCAGGTAATTTTAAAGCCAGCAGATTCGAGGCCGAGCAGGTTAGTGTAAGCTCTGCCGGCTCGGGCAATTGCAATGTAAATTCAAACGGCTCGGTAAAGGCACGTATTGCCGGCTCGGGCAATGTGTACTACCACGGAAATCCAACTGTTGATGCTTCAGTTGCCGGTTCGGGCAGAGTAAAAAGTTTATAGTTACAGGTTATAAACCTGTTGGTAAAAGGTCATCGAAAGTTATCGATGGCCTTTTTTATTTTCGAATAATATCGATTTGTCCGCCGGGGCCGAGTTTAATAATACTCGAGGGTTTTGATGGCGTATGGTCGTTTTGCCGGTACTCTACTACATAATCTACCAGTTTTTTTATTTCATCAGAAATTTCGTCAAAAAAGGCAGGCGATTTTTCGCCACTTATGTTGGCCGATGTGGAAACAATAGGACGACGGAATCGCTGTAGCAATTTTGTGGTAAATTCTTCTTTAGTAAAACGAATTCCAATACTACTATCAGCAGCAATAAGGTTCGTCGCCAGGTTTTTTGCTCCGGGGTAAATCACCGTTAATGGAGTTGTTGAGATTTCTACCAGGTCCCAGGCCACCTCCGGAACTTCTTCTACATAACGATCGAGCAAGGCCGGGTTTTCCATTAAAACCAGCATACTTTTCGAGTCTTCGCGTTTTTTTATGTCGTAAATGCGTTTTACCGCCTCGGCATTGGTGGCATCGCAGCCTATTCCCCAAATGGTATCGGTTGGGTACAAAATTATACCTCCATCCTTTAAAACCTCAACAGCTTTTTTTAAATCGTCGTGCATGTAATAAGCTTTTATTGTCAGTTAACTCCTTTGCTTCACTTCGTTTTAATTGTCTCCCGAAGGAGACCAGATACTTTAAAAAGAAGCGAGAAGAAAAATTGAATCCCTTACTTTATTAATTCGGTGTACAAAGAAACTAATTTCTCCACATATTTTTTGGGTTGAAACTCGTTGGCTCTTATTCTTCCCTTCATGATTAATTCTTTTCGAAAATTGGTGTCGGTAAGAATCTTTTCCATGTTATTCCCCAGTTCTTCAATATTGGTTGGCGAGCACAATACTGCTGCATCGCCGGCAGTCTCGGGCAAGCACGATGCGTTTGAGGTAATTACCGGGCAACCACAGGCCATTGATTCGATAACGGGAAGGCCAAATCCTTCAAAAACAGAAATGTAAATGGAAAGGCGCGCCAACTGGTAGATTGCAGCCAGATCGTTTTCCGGTATGTTTTTTAAAAAGATGACTCGGTTCTGCAGTTTCTTTTCAGCAATGTATTTATGAATGTCGTTGCAGTAGGAGGTGGGATTACCCACCAAAACCAGTGGTAACTGTATGTTTTTTTCTACCATTGCTTTTAGAATCGAAAGCTGGTTTTTTCGCTCTTCCACTGTGCCAACAGCAAGCACAAATTCTTTTGGTAATTTATATTTTTCTTTTACCCTGCCCGTGTTTGCATTTTCAAAAAACAGCGGCGAAATGGCCTGATGAACCACTTCAATTTTGGAGGGCTCAATATCTATAAAATCGATAATGTCGGCTTTGGTTTGCTCGCTAATGGCTAAAATTCGGGTGGCAGCATTGCAGGCGTATTTTGTTTTTCGGAAATAAATGGCGCGGTCGAGGGTTTTGTAAAATTGAGGGTAACGAATAAATATCAAATCGTGAATGGTAACCAGTGTTGGGATGGTGGCTTTATGCATGCCCTTTGGCAATTCGTTACTTAAGCCGTGAAAAAGGTTGACTCCTGTTTGTTCAATTTCTTCGCTAAGCTGCAACGAGCGCCAAATGGCTTTTTTAATTCCGGAGTTGGCCTGTTCCGGAGCAATAATATCGAATTTCTCCTGCTCCTCCAGCATGTTGCTTTTTATTTCAGGAGTAAATAATGTATACTGATGTTCTGGAAAATACTTGGCCAGGGCATTTAAGGTGTTTCTGCTGTAATTTCCTAAACCCGATGTGTTGAGAAAAGCTCGTTTTGCATCGTATCCAATCTTCATTGTTCCTGTTGTTTTCTGTGCTCTTAAAAATACAAAAAAGGCCGGGTTTTGGTGCCCGGCCTTATTAATTTATTGTGAAGTATGAGTTTCTTAAAAGTCTTTTACTCCATCGAAGTCGAGCGTTGCAAAATAATCCGCGAGCGTTTCAGCACGTCGAATCTCTGCTACGTCGCCATTTTCGCGCAACAACAACTCGGCCGATTTTAGTTTTCCGTTGTAGTTAAAACCCATCGAGTGGCCGTGTGCGCCGGTGTCGTGAATAACAACAATGTCTTCCGGCTCAATTTCCGGCAGCATACGGTCGATGGCAAACTTATCGTTGTTTTCGCACAACGAACCGGTAACATCGTATTTTACATTGGCCACCTCGTTTTCTTTACCCATTACGGTAATATGATGATAGGCTCCGTAAAGCGCCGGGCGCATTAGGTTGGTCATGCAGGCATCCAATCCGGCATACGTTTTATAGGTTTTTTTAATGTGGCGTACTTTGGTTACCAAATAACCGTATGGTCCGGTTATGGCACGCCCCGATTCGAAGAATATTTTTAATGGCGCCAGTCCGGCATTAACGATTATTTCGTTGTAAAGTTTTTGTACTCCTTTGCTAACAAATTCAAGGTCAACCGGTTTTTCTCCTGGTTTGTAGGGAATTCCAATTCCGCCACCCAGGTTGGCAAACTCAATGCTGATACCTGTTTTTTCGTATACTTCAACAATGAGTTTGAAAAGCAACTCGGCAGTTTCAACAAAGTAATTTGAGTCTAATTCGTTTGACGCCACCATGGTATGAATTCCAAAATGTTTTACACCTTTTTCTTTCAAAATCCGGTAGCCTTCAATCATTTGCTCGTGTGTAAAACCATATTTGGCTTCTTCCGGATGCCCGATAATCAGGTTCCCCTTTTTTAAATCGCCCGGATTGTAGCGCATACAAATGGTGTCGGGCAAACCAACGTGTTTGTCAACAAAATCAATGTGCGAAATGTCGTCGAGGTTGATAATGGCACCCAAATCTTTTGCCAGCTGAAATTCGTAGGCAGGTGTATCGTTCGATGTCAGCATTATTTCATCGCCACTCATTCCAATTCGTTTTGCCAGTTCAAGCTCAGCAATCGAACTGCAGTCGATTCCAAAACCTTCTTCACGCAAAATTTTCATCAGGTAGGGATTCGGAGCCGATTTAATAGCATAGTACTCTTTAAATCCTTCGTTCCACGAAAAGGCATTTTTAAAATAACGGGCATTTTCGCGAATCGCTTTTTCGTCGTAAATATGAAAGGGGGTAGGAAATTTTTCAATAATTGTGTTAAGCTGGTCTTTTGAAAAAGGTAGTTTTTTGTCTGCCATAACGTCTTGAAATTTTAGAGAGGCAAAATTACACTTTCTATCTGATTTTTATAGAATTGTTCTAAATAATGATTTTTGAATTAACTGGAAGTTTACAATTACGAGCGTTTTTTGAAAAAACATTTTCTCAACAAAGTGTTTTCAATTTCCTCATAGGTATGAAAGTCAAAAAGGATTCTTCTAACTTTAAAAGAATCCTTTTATTAGAATATTATTATGAATTGAGCGCTTAGCTCTTATTGTTTCTGTTGGTTGCGAAAATACTGAATTGCTCTGTTTTCGTAGCTTTCCTGATATGATAACCAAGTCCGCCATGATAGAGAATCCAACGAACCATTTGTGTAAATTTTTGATAATTGGTTGTTAAACAATTTCATATCGTTATCAAGCTTGTGATATGTTATTTCATTTTTATTTTTTACTAACTTAAAGCTGTTCTCATTTGAAGAGAAAATTTCGCCTTTCATAAATGGAGCAACTGGTTTAAAAGATTTTTTTATAGATCCCCGAAAAGTCCACAATGTATCGGCTTCGATAAAATAATTGATGCTATAATATTTATTTTCAACATTTGAAAAATCAAATACAAACATACAGGTATCATTTGCGTGTATTTCTTTGTAATATCCATTCTCAACATACCACCATCTGCCCGAAATGGAAAAATTATTCTTTGTATTGTTTTGGCAGCCAAGAAATAAAATAAGTATTCCAATGTATAATAATTTTCTTTTCATGATATATTATTTGCCGTATTTCATATGACAATCTTCTTGCGCTGGAATCCATATCAAATGGGTGTCGACATAAAAAAGGAATCTTCTTATATCATAATCATGTCAATCTTTAGGGTGATAAATAAAGTCAGTGCAACCAACAAGGAAACGCTGAGTATGTTAGTAGACTCCATTTCCTTTTTGTGTGATTTTTCTAAAATATTCTTCTTTATCAAAATCATAGAATAAATGAATTGGGCCGTTTAAATAAAAGTCTTCGGGAAATTTCTTTCTGTATTTTTCTAATTCTTCAATAGCTTTGCTTTTCCCCTCAGTAAAGTTAAACATAAAGGCCCTATTGAACATCATTTGTGTATTGTTTTTATTGTTGGCAATTTGTTGTTCATATTTATGAATTGACAGTTTATAATATTTAGTGGCGTTCACAGAGTCGCCTAGTAAATAATATGCATGCCCAATACTGCCATAGATACTCGCCTGATTTTTGAACTTATTAATAGACTCCAAGTTAAATCTGATATAAGATTTGTATTCTTTTTTCCACAATAGAATTTTTCCTTTAAATAAAAGGAATTTAACCGAATCGGGGTAATGAGTGGTAATCTGGTCAAAAACTTTTAAAGCAGTATTTAACGATTCTTCATCAAACTGGTTCTCTTTTAACTCCTCAATTTGTTGCTTCATTGCATATTCTGCTATAGCAACACTTTTTTCGTCATCACCTAATCCTAAATTAAATTGATTTTGATTATTATGTTTATTTTGGCAACTAACTAATGCTATCAAAAGAATTATGAATATGTATTTTATTTCCATTGTTCTATATTTAGTAGTTCTATATTTTTATTTAAGTCAGCTATAATTCCTGTATAATTTCCAGTAAAATCTTGGATTGTAAATCCTAAAAATAGTTTGGAGCTATACGAATCATTACAATTAGGAACAGGTGGGGCAGTAATACTTCCATAACCAATGAAATTATACGAAGAATCATAAATATCGCCATTTGTGCTTGGACCGTTTAAAAGACAATATCCGATTTCAATACTGTTTTTTAAGAGTCTGATATTACCCCAAAAATCAGCTGAGTAATATAGGTTATTGAACATTGCAGAACCGCTTCCACTTAGTGTATTCCCTGATAATTTCATATTTGAGCTATAAGAACAGGTCCCATTTAGACCGCCACCTTCTACAGGGACGTAATTGACATCAATGCCCGAACTATTAATACTAAAGTTATTGTATATACAATTTTGCTCAACAGGATTATTGTTTGATGAACTACTGCTACTTCCCCCTCCCGAAGAAGTCTCATCAGTTGGAGACTCGGTGGTTGAAGTTCCAGTATCTCCTGTGTCGCCACCACCACCGCCTCCTGAGCTGCCAGAAACAGTAATTTCCTCTATATAACCGTGGCAATCAAAAAATGTCATAGTATTAGTGGTCGGGCTGAATTCCATATGATCACAAATATAAGTGGTTCCATCGTATTCTAATGCTATGTAAGCTTGTGCTCTATTTGTAGTTAAAAGTATTACAGACAAAATAGATATGAATTGAATGAAATTAGTTATTTTACTCATGTTTGTAGGATTTTATTGTTTTATAATGGCACTTGAATAAACTTGGTTATTATGGACCAATTGTATAAAATAACTTCCGGGTTTTTCACTAATCGAAGTAGCAGTGGAGTACTTCCCGATCATTTTATAAGTATCATTTTCAATTGTTTTGATTAATTGCCCATTGATGTCAATAAGGTTAAGCTGAACACTGCCAGGTTCTAAAACATTATACTGTATTGTTATATTATTAGATGTAGGATTTGGATAAACAGATAATTGAATCTTTCGATTTTTATCATTTTCTTTAACAATATTATTCAATTCAATAGCAAATATATCCTTATTCAAAACCGTGTCTTGATTATTCTCTATGTTAACAGCTTTTAATACAATGTTACATGGCCTAAAGGGCTTATTGATATTTGGATTCGAAAGTTTGAGATCACCTATGAGAAATATTTCATCATCAATTACCTGGTATTCGAATTGCCCTTCCTTTATAGACCATTTTTCAGGTTGTCCGTAAGCCCATTCAAATTCTAACTCAAGATTTTTGAAGAACAAACTATTCCCGACTTTGATAGAGTTAAAAGGGAGTTTACTGGAGCTTTCTAAATTCCAGTTTCCGTTTACATTATAGCCATCTTGATTAAGAGTGAGATTCAAAATCATTTGTTCTTCGTTCTTTTGTTTTGACCAATCATAGATAAACAACATTCCTTGCCATTTACCTCCTATTTGCATTGCTGGCCTTTTGTCATCTGCTTTGAGATCGAAAAATCCTTGCAGGGCAATTGGAATTTGATAAGAAGAATTGTTAGATATTTGAGCTGATTTATTCTTTTTATTTGCCTCTGTTTGTTTTTTCTTTTTTACTTCTTCGAGTCTGACCTTTGATTGTTTATAACCGCGTTTATCACATTCGATATAAAGTTTCTCTGCTTTATCGAGGTCCGCTTTTGTTCCATGCCCATTTTCATAACAATAGGCAAGTAAATGTTTTCCGGCTGTGATATCCGCATCGGAGCTTAATTGTGCCAACTCAAAAGCAGTAATATAGTTTTGTTTTACGCCGAAGCCTTTGAAATACATGTAAGCCAGAAAATAATTACCGGCCGGATTTCCTGCATCAACTGAACGTTGGAACCATTCAACAGCCGTTTCAAAATTTTGTGGGACAATTTTTCCCTCTTTGTAGATAAGCCCTACTTTATACATGGCATGCATATCACCATTTTCAGCTGATAAATTATACCATTCAAAGGCTTTTAGTTTGTCTTTTTTGGTACCTAATCCTTTCTCGTACATTTCGGCTACTATAAATTGGGCAGTTGCACTTCCCAAATTAGCAGCTTCATTAAATTCTGAAAGCGCAAGAATCCTATTATTTTTAATCGAATTGTCTTTCATCAGTTCCATGCCTTTTTTTATGATGGCCCGGATTTCTGGATCGGATGAGACTACATGATATTCCGGATCCTGTGCATGAACGATTGAGTTAACAAATAGTAAGAAAAGTAAATATTTAAATTTCATAATTAATAGCACATTTGTGAATAAATCAGCGAGATGCCCTACTATTACAAATGCCAACTTGCAAAAGTGTGTTCCGGATATTAGTCTTGTGCGGACGGTTTTTCAAAACTGGCTGCCTCCCCGGGCCGGGAACAAAGTAATGCGTGAACTCATCCCCGGGGAGGCTTACCTCACGAATTTATTTTTTCCTATTTGGGTTAATCGTCTCATTCTGTCTTTTTACGTCCTGCCCGGGTTTAATAGACTGGGGGTTTTGTTACATTCTGTAATAAAGGTATGCTAATTAATGTCGAAATAAAAAATTAGTTTTACCCCCCCCATTTTATTGTTAAATGCTAGGCGTTGGTTATCTGTATGTTAGGTTATAGGAACTGTTTCTGTGTTATATAACATAAATAATCTATAAGACTCTTGGGGGTTATCTTTTGATTTTTTTGGGAATATATTATGATAGTCGTTTGTGTATTGTTTTAGAATTTTGTCATTTTTCTACAAAATTCATGGCTGCCTTAATCCCGTCAGCAGCGCTTGAAATAATTCCACCTGCATAGCCGCTGCCTTCGCCAATAATGTAAATATTATCGAAGCCTTTGCATAAACCATTCCTGTCGCGAATTACCTGAATCGGTGCAGAAGTTTTGCTTTCGAAACCCAACAAGTTGCCATTTTCAAAACCACGCATTTTACGGATAAAATCCTGCAAGCCAACCTGCATCGACTCAACAACCGGTTGGGGTAGTAAGTCCCAAAGCGGAGCCGGTTTTAATCCCAACGGATAACTGGTTTCGAACTGCGATCCTTTGCCTTTTTGTTTGAGGAAGTCGTTGATGGAACATGCCGGCGCAGCATAACCTTCAGCATATTGGTAAAAGCTTTCTTCCAGTTGTTGCAGCTTGTCGAGCGCTTCAATGGGCGAAACCGTTTTGCCTGCCAGCTCGTCGGGGTGAATGGCGGCTACGCAGGCGGCGTTGGCGAAATTGCCGTTTCGTTTGTAGTAGCTCATCCCGTTTACAATGTTAGTGTTTTCGTAGGCAGCTGCCGGAACTACCATGCCGCCGGGGCACATGCAAAATGAAAAAACGGAATGTTTGCCGTCGGCTTGCGAAGTAAGGCGGTACTCGGCGGCTTTCACTCCCTGAAGTTCTGGTTTTCCCCATTGAGCACGGTTTATGATTTCCTGAGTGTGTTCCATTCGGCTGCCAATGGCAAAGTTTTTTGTGCGGAAAGGAATACCTCTTTTTATCAGCATTTTGTAGGTCTCGAAAGCGGAATGACCGGGTGCAATAAACAAGGTCTCGGCCGGTAAATTTCCTTTTGATGTGATTACCTCCTTAACTTTTGAATTAACAATCACCACATCTTCCAGCATCGTTTCAAACAGAAATTTACCTCCCAGGTTCTCAAACGCTTTACGCAGGTTTTGCACAATTTTTCGCAGGTTATCGGTACCCAAATGCGGGTGGGTCATATATAGTATCTCTTCCGGGGCGCCGGCCTCCACATAGCTTTCCAGGATAAACTGTTTTTCTTTTGAAATGCGTTTGGAACGCGAAGTAAGTTTGCCATCGGAGAAAGTTCCGGCACCACCTTCGCCAAAAGCGTAATTGTTTTGCGCGTTAAAATATCCTGTTTTTTCAAAAGTGGAAATGGCTTTCCCGCGTGTTTTAACATCCGACCCGCGCTCGATGAGAGTAACATTAAAACCGGCTTTTTGCAATACAAAAGCATTAAAAAAACCGGCAGGTCCGCTACCAACAACAACAACTTTTTTATTGCTTTTCTTGTAAGGTATTTCAAGCCTTTCTTTCTCAACTTTTTCGTCACTTTTAATTTCGGGCGATGTTACAACAGCTTTTACCAACCAGTGGATGTTCGATTTATTCCGGGCATCCAGACTTTTGGTTTCCAGCGCGAACGAAAAGTTTTTAATCCGTAGCGTTTTGGCAATTTTTTCGCGCAGTAGCTCGGTGCTGTAGTTGGTTGGTAATTTAAATGATACTGTTGTTGTTCCCATTTGCTTGATAATTAGAAGTCAAAAATACGGAAAGATTGGTAGCACAGGAAGCTTTTTTCTAACCCGGGAAATAAAATCTGAAAATTCACTTATGGTTGGTGTTGTAAACCAGGGTTGGGCACCTGCAGGCAATTGAGAGAAATAAAAGGTACAGGTTTCTGTAAGCCATTTTAAAAAGCAAAAAATCATTGTAACGTAATTAAAAGTTGTGCGTCACATAATATGAAAACAAAACAGCACCGCTTCAAAGCCGGAAAACAAAAACAGGAAAGAATCAATTTTTCACATACTAAAATCGGGAGTTGGTCGAAAAAATAGAAAGGTTAAACCCTTTTTTCGTCAAATTTAAACTGAAAACAAAAAACAAGGCAACAATTTGCCACAGAAAACAGCCTGAAGGATTTTCTTCAGAAAAAACAAGTTCAAGCCATGATTAGTCTAAACAATGTTCACAAATCGTATGTAACTGGTAGTAACTCGTTACATGTGTTAAAAGGAATCGACCTTGAGATTAAAAAAGGAGAATTCGTCTCAATAATGGGGTCGTCGGGTTCCGGAAAATCAACCTTATTAAATATTCTTGGCATTTTAGATAACTACGATGAAGGTTCGTATTACCTGAATGGTTCGCTGGTAAAGGATATGTCGGAAAAGCAGGCCGCCCGTCTTCGGAACGAGTTGGTGGGTTTTGTTTTTCAGTCGTTTAACCTCATCTCCTTCAAAAATGCCATGGAAAATGTAGCGCTTCCGCTCTACTACCAGGGCGTTAACCGCAAAAAACGCAACAAAATTGCTCTGGAATACCTCGATAAAGTAGGTTTACTGGATTGGGCAACGCATTTACCCAACGAAATGTCGGGCGGACAAAAACAGCGTGTAGCTATTGCCCGTTCTTTAATTTCGCAACCAAAAATAATTTTTGCCGATGAGCCAACCGGTGCACTCGATACCAGTACCTCGTACGAGGTAATGGATATTCTCAGAGAAATTAATGCCGATGGGATTACCGTTATTTTGGTAACCCATGAGCATGATATTGCTGCCATGACGCAGAAAATTGTTCGTTTAAAAGATGGCCGTATTGATGAGATTATTAAAAACGGCGACCTGAAACATTTCCAGCATCAGTACGCAAAAGAGTTGGAAACGGCATAAGCAAATCCTATTCGCCACCGGCGTTTTTGTCACTTTTATTTTCATTTTAAACTTAAGCTATCATGTTCGATATTGATAAATGGCAGGAGATTCTTGCAACCATCAAGAAAAATAAGATGCGCACTTTCCTTACCGGATTTAGCGTAGCCTGGGGCATATTTATGTTGATGATCTTATTGGGTGCCGGCAACGGATTGAGCAATGGTGTATCGCAAAATTTTATGCGCGATGCTGTTAATGCCATGTGGTTGTGGAGCGGCAGAACAAGCATTCCCTACCAGGGAATGAAAGAGAACCGCCAGATACGTTTTACCAATGCCGATTATGAATTGTTAAAAGACCTTGAAGGCATTGAATATACCTCGGGGCGCTACTACATCGGGGGCAATCTTTTTTCGTACGGAAGCGAGTACGGCGAATACACTGCGGTTACCTGTCATCCTGATTTAAAAGAAGTGGAATCGATTGAAATGGTTGACGGCAGATTTGTAAACCAAGTGGATATTGACCAGACAAGAAAATCGGTTGTACTGGGAAAAGATATTTACGATGCCCTTTTTAAAGATAAAAATGCCATTGGCGAGTATGTTCGGGTAAATAACATACCGTTTAAAGTTGTAGGTGTTTGTCGCGAGGGAGGTGGCACCCGGCACCGTAACGCTTACATACCTGTAACCACCGGACAAAAAGTTTTTAACGGATCAAACCGCCTGCACAATTTTGCACTTACCATAAATGCCGAAACGCTTGAAGAAAGCCAGGCCATTGAAGCAAAAGTGCGCGAAACGCTGGCTCGCAAGCACAAATTTGATGCGACTGATGAATCGGCTATGGGCTCGTACAACAAACTCGAAGATGTCATTCAAACCATGAAAATCTTTCAGGCCATCGATATTTTTATTTGGATAATAGGCATAGGTACACTTATAGCCGGGGTGGTAGGCGTTAGCAATATTATGCTGATTGTAGTAAAAGAGCGAACCAAGGAAATTGGTATCCGAAAAGCCATTGGAGCCAGTCCTGCATCGGTAATCGGCCTCATTCTTCTTGAAGCAGTAATGATAACAACCATTGCCGGATACATCGGGTTGGTGCTGGGTACCGGTTTAATGGAAGGAATAAATTTTATCGTTGAAAAACAGTTTGAAGCATCAGCAGCCACAAACGGAGGAAATGGTGAAACCTTGTTCCGCAACCCAACTGTTGACCTGGGAGTGGCCATGTCGGCTACCTTGCTACTGGTAATTGCCGGTGCTATTGCAGGCTATATTCCGGCCAAACGTGCCGCAAGAATTAAACCTATTGTGGCCTTGCGCGACGAATAACAGAAAACAAAAAAAGCAAAAACAATGTTCGATTTAGATCTTTGGAAAGAAATATTAAGCGCCTTAAAGAAAAACCGGATGCGGAGTTTTATGACGGCTTTTGGTGTATTCTGGGGCATATTTATGCTGATAGTTATGTCGGGTGCAGGGCGTGCCCTTGAAAACGGCGTGATGGACGGCATTAAAGCCTTTGCTTCCAACTCTGCATTTTTCTGGACTGAGCGCACGAGTAAACCCTACAAAGGGTTTCAGCGTGGCCGACGCTGGAGTTATAAAAACACCGACATTGAATACATTAAAGCCAACATCAGCGATATCGAATACCTATCGCCACGCCTGTTTGGCCCACGAACCTACCAGGGCGACAATGTAATCAGAGGTAAAAAAACCGGAGCCTTTAACATTTATGGCGATTACCCCGACTTTTTTAAAATAGACCCGTGGACACCATTGCAAGGCCGATTAATTAACGAAATTGATATGCAGCACTCGCGCAAAGTGGTAAATATTGGCGAACGTGTGGTGGAGGTTATGTTTGATAAAGAGGAAGACCCGATTGGGCAGTACCTCAAAATTAACGGTGTTTACTTTCAGGTAGTTGGAGTAGTTAAGGGCGAAACACGCGTAAACATTGGTGGCGGAAGAAAAAATGAAACTATAATTATGCCATTCTCTACCATGCAAAAAACCTTTAACATGGGCGACGATGTGCATTTCTTCTCGGTTACCTCGCAGCCTGGTGTGCCGGTTAGCAAAGTAGAAACCCGATTAAAAGAATTATTAAAAGAACGGCACAGGATTGCACCTGACGACCGACAGGCAGTTGGCTCGTTTAATATTGAGGTGGAATGGAAAAAATATATGGGTTTATTTACCGGCATTCAGCTCTTAACCTGGATTGTTGGGATTGGAACCTTGTTGGCCGGAGTTATTGGAGTAAGTAATATAATGCTGGTAATTATTAAGGAGCGTACGCAGGAAATTGGTATTCAGCGAGCCATAGGAGCAACACCCGGAAAAGTGATTCTGCACATTGTAGCTGAAAGTGTTTTTCTTACTGTAATTGCCGGTTACATTGGTCTTGCGCTTGGTGTTGGCCTGCTTGAATTGCTGAATATGATGCTGGAAATGAATGCCGCCAATGCCGACGATATATTTTTCCGTAGGCCGGAGGTTAGTTTTAAAATGGCGGTGGGTGCCTTGTCGGTTCTGGTAGTATCCGGAATTTTTGCAGGCCTTATTCCGGCACGCCGGGCTGTAAGCATAAAACCCATTGATGCCCTGCGCGATGAAGGTATTTAAACAAGTATAGATCAGAATAAAAATCAAAAAGCCATAAAACGAGCCTGCAAAAATATTGACATTTAACGAGTTACGGCAGGCGAATTTGAAAACAAAAAACATAACAAGATGAAAAAAGTAGTTAAAATTTTAGGACTTGTAATTTTGGTTGGAGCATTCGGAGGAACCCTGTTCTTCCTGTACAACAAATCAAAAAAGAAAACAGATTTCTTTGAGAACAAAAATCCATTTTACAGCGATGTGGTAATGAAAACCGTTGCAACCGGATCGGTGGTGCCACGTTACGAAATTGAAATCGTTCCTCAGGTTTCCGGAATTATTGATGAATTATATGTGGAAGCGGGTGATAAAATTACCAAAGGGCAGGTAGTTGCACGTATCAAAATTATTCCGGACATGGTAACTTTGAACGCTGCTGAAACCCGTTTAAACCGTGCAAAAATTAATTTTGAAGATGCGCAAATCGATTACGATCGCCAGCAAAAACTTTTTGATAAAAACGTAATCTCTTACGAAGAGTTTAAATCTGCAAAAGTGGAGTACGATTCGGCCAAAGAAGAACTAACAGCTGCCGAAAATAATCTGGAATTAATTAAAAATGGTGTAACAAAAAAGGCTTCAACGGCTACTAATACCCTTGTTCGGTCAACCATAAACGGTATGGTGCTCGATGTTCCGGTTGAAGAGGGTAACTCGGTAATACAGGCAAATACCTTTAATGCCGGTACAACAATTGCTTCGGTTGCCGATATGAAAGATATGATTTTTGAGGGGAATGTAGATGAGACAGAAGTAGGTAAAATTCGCGAAGGCATGCCCATTGAATTAGAAATTGGCGCTATCGATAAAGAAAAATTTGCCGCAGTTTTGGAATATATTTCTCCAAAAGGGGTTGAAGATAACGGAGCCATACAATTTGAAATAAAAGCCAATGTGCAACTAAAAGAAGGCCAGTTTATACGAGCCGGTTACAGTGCAAATGCCAACATTGTTTTGGATCGGAAAGACAGTGTGATGGTAATTCCTGAAGGATTACTAAAATTTGAAAACGACTCGTCGTTTGTTGAAGTTAATAAAGGCACTAACGAAGAACCCGATTACGAAAAACGTTTTGTAAAAACCGGACTTTCAGATGGTATAAATATTGAAATTACTGAAGGGTTAAAACCTGATGATAAGGTAAAAGGAGAGAAGATCGATCCGAAAAAAGCAAAACAGGAACAAGCCAATAAAGGCTAATAATAGGTAAATTACCCGGCTTTATGTAAATTAGTCGCAAACAAAAAACAATATAAAAATGAAGAAGTTATTCGCCTTATTTTTAGGCATAATTGGGTTAAGCAGTTTTACATCGAATGCACAAAACGAATGGGATTTACAAACCTGTTTCGATTATGCCATCGAAAATAACATCCAGATTAAACGCCAGGAAATTAATTCCAGGTACAACGAAATGCTGGTAAAGCAGGCAAAAGACGATAAGTTACCCAACTTAAATGCCCAGCTGAGCAACGATTTTAGTTTTGGACGATCGCTTACCTACGACAATACCTACGACAATATAAACTCGGCAAGTGTAGCCGGAGGATTAAGTACCAGCTGGACCCTTTACAACGGACTAACGCTGAGTAATACGGTGCAAATGCGTGAACTCGACCTGAATGCCACCATGGCAGATCTGCAAAAAACCAAGGATGATATCATGCTTTCCATCTCGGCCGAATACCTTGAAATCCTTTTTGCCGAAGAATTACAACTGGTGGCCGAGGCAACATTAGAAGTTACCAAACAACAAATTAACCGTACCCGCCAGCTGGTTGAAGCAGGAAGCGCTGCAAAAGGCGCATTGCTTGAGATTGAAGCCCAACTGGCCCGTGAAGAACTGGATTTGGTTAATGCCCAAAACAGGGTGCAGCTGGCGTATTTAAATCTTTACCAGTTTTTAGAACTGCCAATGGCTGAGAGTTTTAAAATTGAAAAACCTGTGCTGCCCGAAATTCAGGCAAACCTTACCATGATGAATGCTTTTGATGTATTCAGTAATGCCATAAATGTAAGACCTGAAATTAAAGCGGCACAGCTGCGCGTACAAAGTGCCATGAAACAGTTAGCTGTAGCAAAGGGGTATCGTTATCCGAGTTTAAGTTTTGGTGCCAATTATTATAACCAGTACAATAACCAGTACAAAGATATTTACGGCGACAGAATTGACTTGGGAGAACAGCTAAAAAACAACAGCCGCTCAAGCCTGGGACTTACGCTGAGTATCCCAATTTTTAATCGATACCAGGTAAAAAACAATATCACCAACTCCGAACTGCAAATTGCCGATTACGAGTACCAGCTGCAACAAACGCGTAATGTTTTACGCCGCGATATTGAAACGGTTTATACCAATGCTCTGGCGGCTTTAAACCGTTACATTTCTTCTGAAAAAGCAGTGGCATCAATGAAAGAGGCATTTCGTTACACCGAAGAGAAATTTAATGTGGGAATGATTAATTCGGTAGAATACAACCAAAGTAAAACAAATCTTACCAGTGCACAGTCGGATTATTTACAGGCCAAATACGAATACATTTTCCGCACGAAAATACTTGATTTCTACAATGGAGTTCCTATCTCCTTGTAGTTAAATCAATGCTTGAACATTGTTTTTTGTGCCCTGGCGGTTTCCGTCAGGGCTTTTTATGCCAGCACTTTTATTGCCTTATCAATCCTCTACTGCCTCATTTTGTGATTTTGACAAATTAAATATCTTTGTCAACCTATTATACCTAAATCAATTAAAGCTATTTCGAATGAAGTTGTTTTTCGTTTTATTGTTGTGTGCTTTCGTCTCGCCAACCGTTATTGCCAATAACCTTACATTAAGTCGCGACAGTACTTTGCATACCTTTAACGGTTCCCACATTTATCAGTTAAAAAAGGCGAAATCGCCAATTGTCATCGATGGGGTAATTGATGAGCCCGACTGGGAAAAGGCCCAAAAAACAGCCAGTTTTTTTAAGGTATTGCCGGTTGATAGCGGTTATGCCACCCAGCCCTCTACAATGATGATGACCTACGATGACAAAGCGCTTTATGTGGCACAGGTTTTTTACGATACCATTCCCGGAAAACGTGTGATGGAATCGTTCAGGCGCGATTTTAGTTTTGGCAGCAACGATAATCTGCTGATGTTTTTCGATACTTTCCTGGATCAAACCAATGGCTTTTCATTTGGAATTTCGGCGTCGGGAGCCAAATGGGATGGCACAATGAGCAACGGAAACGACATTTCGCTCGACTGGGATTGTAAATGGGAATCGAAAACAAAACACTACAGGGACAAATGGATAAGCGAAATGCGAATCCCATTTAAATCGTTGCGTTACCCAAAATCGAGCCAGCGCTGGAATGTTAACTTTAGTCGGCTTGATTTAAAATCAAACGAAAAGTCGGCATGGGCACCTGTTCCACGCCAGTTTCCAACTTCAACCCTGGCTTATACCGGAGTCATGAAATTTGAAGATCCCTTGCCTAAATCCAAAATGCAATTCTCTGTTATTCCCTATGTTTTAGGAAGTGCCGCTAAAAACATGGAAGACGGTTCGGATACGGATTATCGAAAAGACATTGGTTTTGATGCCAAACTGGGGTTATCATCATCAATGACATTGGATTTAACCTATAATCCTGATTTTGCCCAGGTTGAAGTGGATGAGCAGGTAACCAATATCGATCGGTTTGAGTTGTTCTTTCCTGAAAAAAGGCAATTCTTTCTAGAGAATAGCGACCTCTTTGCCAATTACGGTTATCAGCATACCTTAACGCCATTTTTCTCGCGGCGCATCGGACTTGATGCTCCGGTAAAAGCCGGCGCCCGTTTAAGTGGAAAAATTGGCAGCAACTGGCGTATTGGTTTTATGAATATGACTACCGAAAAAACAAACGAACGTTTGGCAAGAAACTATACCGTAGCGTCGGTACAAAAGAAAGTTTTTGCCCGATCGAATATGGGCTTTATTGCTGTTAACAAAGAAAATCTTGATGTTCCGTCGGACACCAGCATGTACAACCGTGTATTTGGTTTCGATTATAACCTGGCCAGCAAAGACAATATCTGGGATGGCAAATTTTTTTACCACCGTTCGTTTCAGCCGGGTAACCCCGATAAACAATACGCACAGGGAGCTATGCTTATGTACAGTACCCAAAAAGTAAAGCTTGGCTTTTTCGAAACTGCGGTGGGAGAAAACTACCGGGCCGAAACAGGTTATGTGCGGCGCACCGGTTATAATTTTTTGGGCGGCACAGCTGGCTATACTTTTGTGCCCAATAAAAAAATTGTGAGCCATGGGCCAAGCCTAAAAATCGATAATTATTTTAACGCTGATTATAATTTAATTGAACACGAGTACGAATTGGAATACGAAATGCAATTTGAAAACCGCTCGGAACTGAGCCTTGCCTACACCGATTATTTTGTGCAGTTGCGGCACGATTTTAACCCCACTCAAGATCCTGAAAATTCTTTACCCGCAGGAACGGAATATGATTTTGGCGGTTTTACTGTATCCTATGCCTCCACCCGTAAATCGTTGTTTACCTGGGAAGCCGAGGCGGTAAAAGGAAGTTTTTACAGCGGAGATATTCAATATGTTGAAGGCGAAATTGGTTACCGCTTTCAGCCGTATGTAAATTTGAGTATGAACTTTAATTATACCGATATGGATTTGGGAGCGCCTTTTAACCGTGAAAAATTTTGGTTGGTTGGCCCCAAAATGGACATTACTTTTACCGATAAAATTTTCTGGTCAACTTTCGTTCAGTACAACGAGCAAATTAGCAACCTGAATATAAACTCCCGGTTCCAATGGCGTTATCAGCCTGTATCGGATATTTATTTGGTTTATACCGACAATTATTTTACCGGAAACTGGAATGCAAAAAACAGGGCGGTTGTGCTAAAAATGACCTATTGGTTTAATTGATTAACCATAAGCAGGCTTCAGGAAGATACTGATTTAAGCCATAATGAGTGCCCTATTATTTAAGCATTTGTGAAATAACTCAGCTATGGAAAAAACCCCTGAAAATATGTTTTACCTTATTGTTAAACCGATTTGGGGAACCTGAAATTATTTCTATCATTGAGAAAAAAAATTAACTTTGCGTGCCTTAAAACAATTTGACTGACAATTGTTTAAGAGAATAAAAGATTTTATAACATAAAAACTCACTAGTAAAATGAAAGTAACAGTAGTTGGAGCAGGTGCAGTAGGCGCAAGTTGTGCGGAGTACATTGCAATTAAAGATTTTGCAGACGAAATTGTATTGGTTGACATTAAAGAAGGTTTTGCCGAAGGTAAAGCAATGGACTTGATGCAAACTGCTTCATTAAACGGTTTTGATTCTACTATCGTTGGAAGCACAAACGATTACACAAAAACAGCGGGTAGCGATGTTGCAGTAATCACAAGTGGTATTCCGCGTAAACCAGGAATGACTCGCGAAGAGTTGATTGGTATTAATGCCGGAATTGTTAAAGATGTTGCTGAAAAGCTAATTGCCGAATCACCAAACGTAATCATTATTGTGGTTAGTAACCCAATGGATACAATGGCTTACCTTGCACATAAAGCTACAGGACTTCCTAAAAACCGAATTATTGGTATGGGTGGAGCATTGGATAGCGCACGTTTCAAGTACAGATTGGCTGAAGCTATCGACTGTCCTCAATCAGACATTGACGCCATGGTAATTGGTGGCCACAGCGATACCGGAATGGTTCCACTTATTGAAAAAGCTGTGCGTAACAGTGTACCTGTTGCCGAGTTTTTAAGCGAAGAAAAACAAGCAGAAGTTGTAGAAGCAACAAAAGTTGGTGGTGCCACATTAACCAAACTTTTAGGAACCAGTGCATGGTATGCTCCGGGTGCAGCAGTATCTGAATTGGTTCGTGCTATTGCTCTTGATTCTAAAAAAATGTTCCCATGTTCAGCTATGCTTGAAGGTGAATATGGCTTAAACGACATTTCGTTAGGTGTTCCTTGTGTAATTGGTAAAAGCGGTATCGAAAAAATTGTTGAAATTGAACTTTCAGCTGCAGAAAAAGAAAAACTTACTGCAAGTGCTGAAGGCGTTTCAAAAGTTAACGCATTGCTGTAATTCGAAAGAACAACATGATATACAAAGGCTCGCAATTGCTGCGGGCCTTTTTTTGCACCAATGTATGGCCGCTGTAGCAGCTGCTTTGTTAAATTGTTTACTTTTAAGCCATGCGCGTAAAATTACCCGTTAAAATAGTAGAACTCGAATCGTCAAATTTTCACCTGCTCGTATCGTGCTGCTTAAACAGTGGTGAGCAAGAATATTGGGTGATAGACACAGGAGCATCACGCTCGGTATTCGATAAAAACCTGACTGCAGGTATTGCCGCTGTAATGGACGAAACCGAAGATTTGCATGCCGCCAATATGAGCGAAGCTCCCTTAAAAACATCACTCGGAACTTTAAATCCTGTAAGCTTTGGTAAATTCAGGGTTGAAGCCATGCAAGTGGCCTTAATTGATATGGATGCAATAAATGACTTGTACCAAAAAGTTAGCGAATATAAAATTTGTGGTTTACTGGGCAGCGATTTTTTGTTAAAATACCATGCTGTAATCGACTATAAACGACAGCTGCTTAAATTATCTGACTGAGGGTATTCCCACTTTAACAATCAGCTTTTAATTTCCTTTTCAATCAATTCAAGAATAGCATCAATGCGTTTCATTAGCGGCAGGTAGTGGGCTTCTTCAGTTGCTTTGCTGGTTAAAATAAAGGTAAACAATAAGTTCTCAAACTGGGTGGAGTGCAGCAGGTTGAGGTTGCTGATATTTTTGGGGAGTGGTTCAATATCGAGCTCATTGGCCGAAACTCCTGCAAGGTCGAAAATAGTGCGAATGCTTTGCGTGTTGCCCCGAAATAAATCCAGAATTTTTTCCCGCTGCTGTTCCAGATCATTTTCCTGTTTGGCAATGTCTTCCATTGTCGAAATCCAATTGGTTAAATGTATTCTCAGTGTTGGGTTTGAAATGTCTTTTAGGCTACCCGAGTTCATCATTTCGTTTAATAGCGAGTTGTTCGGATTAAACGAAACATCAAAAACAAAGGTGTTATATAAAAGGAGTGAGAATTGTTCTTCATCGGGTTGGATTTTGCTGTTCGATACGTATGAAATAATCTGCCGTGCACCTTCGTAATTGTTTTTGTTTACATTAATCAATTCCTGCAACTTTAATTTGCTGGTTGTAAATTCGTCCATTAAACCCACCAGGTAGGTTTGTTCTTTTTTCTGAATGGTGCGTTTTATATTATTGTTGTTGATGGCCAGTGCAATTAAAATTCCAATAACCACCAGAATAATCTCCCCAAGGGCATAGAGCAGGTATTTTTTTATTTTACTCTCCTTGAGTTTTTGTAGCCGGAGCGCTTTAAATAGTTGTAACATCGTTTTTTGCAGCTTTAACATTTTCGTTTAGGGTATTGTTTTCTTTCATGGGCTTTATTCTTCAACCAACTAAGGCTATTTATACTTGTGTTCTAATTATTTTCATGTGCTTTTCTTTTCGTTTCTATAAGTATCCAGGGTCGATGGAATTACATCATCAACATAAAATTGCAACGATTCCAACTCGAACTTTTTCTTATCCCAATCAAAAGCTTCAAGATATTCATCTCCACCGGTCCATAAAAATCCAAAAGCATCTATTTTCTTTTCATTTGCAAGCTCTACACGCAGGGGCCTTATTTCATATTCGTTACCTTCGTAAAACGTAAGAAGTTCAACGGCTTCAGGGGTAAGGTTTAAAAGCACTTTGCCATAAACAAGCGAGTTTTGTTTTTTTATCATGGCCGGGTAATCGGCACCTTTTAGTGCAAAGCGCGCATAGCCTTTTAACGCAGCATTGGCAGTTTTTATTTTTTGACCACACAATTGTTCTGCTATTTCGCTAAAAAGCAATGAGCCGTAAACGAATAAATTTGCCATAAATTATTGGTATTAAACGAAATACTTTAAAAATAGCGGCTCCGTTTTTGGAAAGCTCAAGTATTTCGGTATATTTGCTCCGCTTAAAAATAATGCCTTAAAACGAGGAGTGAAATTTTTAATGCAAAAGTGCTGTATTTTGTACAGCTTTTTATTGAAAAAATAAAAATTGCGTTTTACAGAGTGAAGCTAAAAATAAATATCACGAAAAGATTAATGGCAAAACTGGCCTTGTTTATGGTTGTGGTTGCTGCCGCTTTTATTCTTGATGTTTATTTTGGAAATCATCCGGAAGAGTTGAAAAAAATTCAAGCCGAATCGCAGGAGCAAAGCAGCGATCAGGGTAAAGTCTACCTAATTACGCAAACTACTGTAAATAGTGTTAAGATACTTGAGCAGAAAGCTTCGGCACGGCAGTTAAAGCTTCAACTACACGACAAATTTTTACGCAATCATCATTCAATCCGAAATTACCAGGTTTTAAAAGCAGAGGTAGTAAAACAAACTACACCGCTTATTTTATCCTATCATTACCTGGTTTTTCAGAATCACATTTTATCCCCCGACGAAGACCCACTGGCTTAGCTCAAAGCTCTTTCTTATGAAAAATTAAGAGCATCAGGCGAAGTGTGCCTGGTAAATTCCGTATTCAATCAATTAAAAAATAGTAAACATTTAAATTAAAATTCAAATGCAAAACAAAGGTGCAATTTTAACATTTGCAATTCTGTTGACAGCGGTATGTTTATACCAGCTTTCGTTTACCTGGAAATCAAACCAGATAAAGGAAGATGCCATAGAATATGCACAAGGAGACTCTGAAAAGGAGTTTCAATACATTGATTCGATGAAAAGCGAAGTGGTATACAACTTCCTTGGATTGAAAAAATTTACTTACAAAGATGTTCAGGAACTGGAAATGAACCTGGGACTTGACCTGAAAGGTGGTATGAACGTAACCCTGCAGGTTGAGGTTAAAGACATCATTCGTGCGATGTCGAATTACAGCGACGACGAAACTTTTAATGCTGCTTTGAATCGCGCTTCTGAACTACAGAAAAACAGTCAGGCTGATTTTGTAACCTTATTTGGCGATGCTTTCGAGGAGATCGATCCTAATGCCCGTTTGGCTTCTGTTTTTAATACGCTTGAGCTGCGTGATAAAGTTAATTTCAACACCACCAACAAAGAGGTGCTTGATATTATTCGTACAGAAACTGATGGTGCCATTGACAATGCATTCAACATTATTCGTACTCGTATCGACCGTTTTGGTGTTGCCCAGCCAAATATTCAGCAGCTGCAAACACGTGGTCGCATTTTGGTTGAACTACCGGGTGTAAAAGATCAAAACCGTGTGCGTAACCTCTTACAAGGTACAGCCAACCTTGAGTTCTGGGAAACCTACGAAAACCAGGAAGTATACCAATACATGTTGCAGGCTAACCAGAAAATTAAAGAAATGGAAGACCTGGCAACAGAAGAAACTGTTGATGCCACCAGTGAAGAAGCAACCGAAGCTACAGCTGAAACAGAAGAGGCTGATGAGGAAAACTCGCTACTTTCTGAACTGGAAGCCAGTGCAGAAGGAGACTCTACCGCAGCACTGGATAACCTTGACGCTTTCAAATCGCAATATCCTTTATTTGCTATCTTAAATCCAAGTACCGACCAAACCGGGCAATTGTACCCAGGTCCCATTGTTGGTATGTCGCATGCTAAAGATACTGCCAAGGTTAATGCCTACCTTAACAATATTCAGGTTAAAAACCTTTTTCCACGCGATTTAAAATTCCGCTGGACAGCCAAATCAGTTGATGAAGCCGGAACGTACTACCGGTTGATTGCATTAAAAGTAACAACCCGCGACGGACAGGCTCCGCTTGATGGTGGTGTAATTACTGATGCCCGTCAGGATTTCGACCAGTTTGGCTCGAGCCCTGAAGTAGCTATGCAAATGAATGCTGAAGGAGCAAAAGTTTGGCAACGGATGACCAAAGAAAATGTAGGTAAATCAATTGCTATTGTTTTAGATAACTATGTCCGCTCTTTCCCAACCGTAAATGGTGAGATTCCTGGTGGTCGCTCAAGCATTACCGGTTTAGAAAGTATTGAAGAAGCGCAAGACCTTGCAAACGTATTGAAGTCGGGTAAAATGCCGGCTCCTGCACGTATTATCCAGGAAGATGTTGTTGGTCCTTCATTGGGTCAGAAAGCAATTAACAGCGGTTTGATTTCGTTTATTATTGCCTTTGCAATGGTACTGGTTTATATGTTGTTCTTTTACAGTAAAAATGCCGGCTTGGCAGCCAATATTGCACTGATTGCCAACATGTTCTTCATCTTCGGTATTTTGGCTTCGTTAGGTGCTGTACTTACACTGCCTGGTATCGCAGGTATTGTACTTACCATTGGTATGTCGGTTGATGCAAACGTGCTTATTTACGAACGTGTTCAGGAAGAAATGCGTTCCGGAAAAGGTGTTAAACTGGCCATTACTGATGGTTATAAAAATGCCTACTCGGCAATTATCGATGGCCAGGTTACTACCTTATTAACCGGTGTTGTACTTTACCTGTTTGGTTCTGGCCCGATTAAAGGTTTCGCAACTACCCTGATTATTGGTATTCTTACTTCACTGTTCTCGGCTATTTTCTTAACCCGTTTGATTTTCGAATGGCAATTGCGCAAAGGTGGACGTATTTTGTTTACCTCATCGGCAACCGAAAACTGGTTACGTAATACAAAAATTAAGTTCCTTGAAAAAAGAAGAACTTTCTATATCATTTCTGCAGCTTTCATTCTGTTATCTGTTGGTTCATTCTTTGTTCGTGGCTTAAACTATGGTATCGACTTTAAAGGTGGGCGCTCATACATTGTTAGTTTCGAAAAAGACGTTGAAGTTGGCGAAGTGCGCGAGGCATTGGCCAGTGTGTTTGATGCTGCACCAGAGGTAAAAACATCGGGCGACAACATTAAAATTACAACCAATTATAAAATTGACGACGACAGCGAAAATATTGATAACGAAGTAGAAGCTTTATTAATGAAAGGTTTGCAAGATGCTGACCTGATTGATAAAACAGTTACTTTGGAGCAATTTACGCAAGAGTATCAGCAAAGTTCGCAAAAGGTAGGTCCTACCATTTCTGATGATATTCGTAAAGATGCTGCGATCGCTATTGTTTTCTCGCTGATCATTATTTTCCTTTATATCCTGGTACGTTTCCGCGATTGGCAATATGGTTTGGGAGCTGTTGCTGCATTGGCACACGACTCGCTAATTGTATTGGGTATTTTCTCGTTACTGTACGGAGTACTGCCTTTCTCGTTAGAGATTGACCAGGCATTTATTGCTGCAATTCTAACGGTATTGGGTTATTCTATTAACGATACCGTGGTGGTTTTCGACCGCATCAGAGAGTACCTGGGCTTGCACCCAAAACGCGATCGCGAAGAGAATGTTGATGCTGCATTGAACAGTACATTGCGTCGTACTTTCAGTACTTCGTTATCAACTTTTGTAGTATTACTTGCCATTTTCTTATTTGGTGGTGCTACCATACGCGGCTTTACGTTTGCGTTATTGGTAGGTGTACTTGTGGGTACTTACTCGTCGCTGTTTATTGCAACACCAATTGCACACGACACCCGCAACCGTGTGGCTAAAGTTGTGGCAAAACGTAAAAAATAAATTGAAGACCAAAGTCGGAAGTCAACAGACGGAAGATCGAATTATATCAGAAGGATGTCATTGCTTAAATGCGGTGACATCTTTTTTTTTTGAGAAATGAACTGTGTAATTCTGACAAAAAGTAAATATTTGTGGGCAAACAAGTCTTTCGCTGCTACAAATTTCTCGTCCGCCGATCAGCGGACGAGAAATTTGTAAGTGCGGACGTGTTTTTTCGGCTGCGGACGCCTAAAAAGCACCTGCGGAGAGCTAAACCTTGGCTGCGGACGCCTAATTTGTGTCAGCGGATAGCCAAATAGTGCTTGCGGACGCCCTTTTTTGGCCTGCGGAAAGCCGCTGATAGGCTGCGGAGGGTAAAAGGATGAAACCGGGTCTGTATTAAGTCGAATAGTTATCCATAAGTGCGTGCAAAACAATCTACCTACTTCGGTCTTCCGACTTCCAACTTTTTATATATTTGTGATCTAAATCAATTTGACGATGCAGTATTTATTATTTATAAGTGGCGGAGAGATTGTGTTGGTGATGCTGTTGGCATTGTTGTTTTTTGGATCGAAAGCCATACCCGATATTGCCAAAACGCTGGGTAAAGGCATGCGGGAGTTTAAAAAGGCTACCAACGAGATAAAACGCGAACTCGATAACCACACTTCTGATATTAAAAAAGATATTAACGATGTTTCTTCTACCGTAACAAAAGAAACAAGTGAGATTAAAAAAGGAATTACCGATAATTTGAAGGAATAATTTCGTCAAAAAAAAATCAGTATTAATGATACTACTTTCCATATTGGCATTGTTGGCTTGTTTTATTTTGCTGGCAAGGGTTGTCGATTTGTTTTTTATCTCATCGCTCGATAAAATCTCAAAAGATTTACGTTTATCAAACGATGCCGCTGGTGCAACTTTAATGGCCGTGGGCTCGAGCGCACCCGAGTTATTTGTGGCTTTGTTTGCGGTAATTAAACCAGGCGACCATCAGGTTATTGGCATTGGAAGTATTGTGGGTAGTGCTATTTTTAATTTGTTGGTTATTGTTGGTGCTTCGGCCATGGTGCGTAAAGCCACGTTGACTAAAATACCCGTTATTCGCGATCTTATTTTCTACTCATTATCGGTGGGCTTACTTGTGCTATTTATATGGGACGGACAACTGGTAATGTACGAAACCGCCATACTTTTATGTGTTTATGTACTTTATGTAATAGCCGTTGTATACTGGCGCAAGTGGTTTAAGTACGAAGATATTCAGGGCGATGGAGAAGAGGAGCAGGAATGCAACCCCAAGGGATTTTTAGGACTTTTTGATCGGGTGTTGTGTTTTGTTTTTCCGAAACCAAAACATTACTACCTGGTATTTTTTATTTCGATAGTAATTATTGCAGCACTTAGCTGGGGCCTGGTTGAACTGGCAGTTATTATTTCGCACGAATTGCATATTCCGGAAGCCATAATTGCTTTAACCGTGCTCGCCATCGGAACTTCAATACCCGATTTATTTTCGTCGCTTATTGTTGCCCGGCAAGGCCGTGGCGATATGGCGGTAAGTAATGCCGTAGGATCAAATATTTTTGATATTCTGGTTGGTTTAGGATTGCCTTTCCTTTTGGTTATGGTATTTTCCGGAGGCAGTATTGCAGCTGGTGGCGATTTAATGAGCTCCACATTAATTTTATCCGGGTCGGTAATTTTATTGATTGCGCTCTTACTCATTCAGCGTTGGAAAGTTGGAAAGCTGACAGGCGTGGTGCTACTGCTTTTTTACCTTTTTTATGTGTTAAACGAGGTACTAAAACTTTCCGGTTTGGGTTTGGTATTTTAAACTACTATTGTATTGATAAAAGCTGAAAACATAAAAAAATCGTTTGGTAACCTCGAGGTTTTAAAGGGAATAGACCTTGATATTCCGAAAGGAAAGCTCTACTCGATTGTTGGGGCCAGTGGTGCAGGAAAGACTACTTTGCTGCAAATTTTGGGTACTTTAAGTAAACCCGATAGTGGCGAACTGTATTTTAACGATTCCAATATTTCAAAACTAAACGAGCGGCAACTGGCAGCTTTTCGTAATCGCGAAATTGGTTTTGTGTTTCAGTTTCATCACCTGTTGCCCGAGTTCACTGCCCTCGAGAATGTTTGTATTCCGGCGTTTATTGCAAAAATGCCTAAAGCAAAGGCCGAGGCTCGTGCCAAAGAGTTAATCGATTATTTAGGATTAGCTGATCGGATGACACATAAACCATCGGAGTTATCGGGTGGCGAAAAGCAACGTGTGGCAATGGCCCGGGCGCTGGTAAACAGTCCGTCGGTGGTAATGGCTGATGAACCATCGGGAAATCTTGATTCGGCAAACCGCGACGAATTGCACGACCTGCTGTTTAAGTTGCGCGACGACCTGGGGCAAACCTTTATTATTGTTACCCACGATGACCATTTTGCTGAAAAATCAGACCGGATCATTCACATTAAAGATGGTGTTATAGAATAGGTGAAATGACGCTGGGGCTAATAAATCACGAATTAAAAGACTTCCTCAACGAAAAAGTTGAAAAATACAATCAGCCTGAGTTTATTGAACCCGATCCGATTCAGGTTCCCAAAGCATTTTCTGAAAAAGAAAATATTGAAATCTCCGGTTTTCTTACCGCAACCATTGCCTGGGGTAACCGCGCTGCCATAATAAAAAATGCGCTGCAGCTAATGCATCTCCTCGATAATCAACCGTACGATTTTGTGTTAAATGCTTCGGAAAAGGAAATCAAACACCTGCAAAAGTTTGTTCACCGCACTTTTAATGGCAACGATTGTATTTATTTTATTCGCTCGCTACGAAATATTTATAAAAATCACGGTGGACTACAAACCGTTTTTGAAAATGGATATAAAAACGGACACGCTGTAAAATCAGCTTTGGCACATTTCTATTCTGTGTTTTTCGAAACGGAAGGTGAACGCACGCGCAAGCATATTTCGAATGTGGGGAAAGGCGCTTCAGGAAAACGATTGAATATGTACCTGAGGTGGTTGTGCCGTAATGATAAATCGGGGGTTGATTTTGGTCTGTGGAATGGAATACCGCAATCGGCACTGATGTTGCCTTTGGATGTACACACCGGAAACGTTGGACGAAAACTGGGCTTGTTAAATCGTAAATCAAACGATTGGAAAGCTGTGGAAGAAATTACTGCAGCTTTATGCGAATTTGACCCCAACGACCCCATTAAATACGATTTTGCACTGTTTGGCCTGGGGGTATTTGAGAAGTTTTAATCTATTTTCAGTACAATTATGGGCAATAATTATTTTCGGTTTAAACAGTTTACCATTCATCAGGAAAAAGCAGCCATGAAAGTGGGTATTGATGGTGTGCTGTTGGGGAGCTGGGCAAAGGTAAACAATTGCCGCCTGGTGTTGGATGTTGGCACAGGTACCGGATTAATTGCTTTGATGCTGGCACAACAAAGCAGTGCCCGGATTATGGCTATTGATGTGGAGGGAAATGCAGTAATTCAGGCACAGCAAAATGTTCAGGCATCGCCTTGGGCAGAGCAAATAAAGGTTCGTAAAATTTCTTTTCAGGAATTAATAAACGACGATGAGCTTAAGTTCGACCTGCTTGTTTCAAACCCACCGTTTTTTCAGCACTCGTTAAAGGCCGGAACAAAGGAACGAACACTGGCCCGACATACCGATAGTTTACCATATTCCGTTTTAATTGAGGGAGCCTCGCGTTTGCTTTCCGAAAACGGCAGATGTGCTTTTATTTTCCCAAAACAAGCTGAAAAAGCGATCGAACACCTGGCCGAAAAGAACAACCTTTTTTTGCAGCGCAAAACATGGGTTCAACCAAAACCTAACAAGGCAGTAAACCGTGTGTTATTCGAATTCGGCAGGAATAAAGCCAATGTTATAAGCGAAACACTGGTGATATACGAAAACGACGGGACATGGACCACAGCGTTCAAAGCGCTTACCAGCCGGTATTACCTCAAGGCCTAAACCAGAAACAGAAACGGATTAAAAATTTTATTCATTTGTTTCGAGAAGTTCTTGATGGCTTCATGGTTGATGCTCGACACGCTATCTTCAACTTTTGCCACCTTTTTTACAATTAGTTTCTGAAAGAAATTCATCTTATTAAAATCGAATTCTCCACCAAAGTAAGCCTTTGCTTTTGCATGTTGAAGCAGTACATTGGGAAAGGCATCATGCAACTGGATTTCGGCTTTTTCACCTTCTTCCATGCAACAAATAAATAAGCCTAATTCTTTATTCTGCAAAGGTTTCAGCTGGTGCCTGCAAAATTCTTTTACCCTTTTTTGAATTTGCCCGGCATGTATCGAGCCTCCGATTATTACGCGATCGAAGTTCGTTACATCAGGGTTTGCTTCGTTTTTAAGGTTTACCAGTACGATTTCCCCACCAAGAAATTGTTTTAGTTTGTTGGCTGTTTTTTCGGCACATCCGTGGGTGGTGCAGTAGGCGATTAGTGTTTTCATTTTAAGTTAATTGTTTTCCAGACTTGATTTTTTATCAACTTTCGAAATATGTATTCGAAAATATCTATGCAAAACTAGGGCAACTTACTGAACATTCGTGTTAAAAATCGGTTAATTCTCTGAAACAATCGGTGAAATAAAATACCAAAAGATCTTTAAATTAAGAATTGCACTTATTTTTGTGCCGAAAAGAAAACGATACACATGACAATTGATATGAAACCAGAAGTACAACTTGATACCAATTATTATAAAGTTGTTGAGATCAGAAGTTTAACAGAGCACACATTTGTGCTCTCGTTACCTAAAAGCAGGTTTAAGTTTGTAGCCGGGCAACATGTTTCTTTATCCATAACCGGCGATTACCAGAGCCGCGAATATTCTATTTATAGTGCAGAAGAAGGCAACAATCTGGAAGTATTGGTTAAAGAAGTGGAGGGTGGTTATTTCTCGCCCAAGTTAAAGCACCTTAAGGTGGGCGATATGGTTGAGGTACATGGACCGTTCGGAAAATTTGGACTTGATGAGAAGAAAAAAGACAGCCACAAACATGTTTTTATTGCCAGTGGAACAGGTATTGCTCCGTTTCATAGCATGGTAAAAAGCTATCCGGGATTGGATTACCACCTTATTCACGGCGTTCGTTACGAAGAAGAGGCCTATGAAAAGGATTCGTATGACGAAAAAAGTTATACCCTTTGTACCTCGCGCGACAAGAAGGGTGATTTTAACGGACGTGTAACCGATTATTTAAAAAAGGCAAAGTTTGATAAAAATACTTGCTTTTATTTGTGTGGAAACAGTGATATGATTTTCGATTCGATGGAGATTTTAAATGATAAAGGATTTGGCAGGGAAGATATTACTGTAGAAGTGTATTTTTAATTGCTCCTTTAAGAACATAAAAAAATGCCATCCTGGTTTTTTCTCCGGGATGGCATTTTTTTTGCCTATTTCGAATCAATTTTTTCGCCAAAAGCTAAATCCCCAGCATCGCCTAATCCGGGTACAATGTACGATTTGGGTGTCATCTCAGGGTCAACAGCCCCCAGCCAAAGCGTAACATTTTCGTCTTTTATGGCATTTTTCACATATTCTACACCTTCTTCGCTGGCAATAATAGCAACCAGGTGAATGTGTGCAGGTTTTCCTTTGCTAAACAAGGCTTCATAACCAATTTCCATCGATTTGCCAGATGCCAGCATCGGATCTGAAAGAATTACCACTTTGTTGTTTAGCGATGGCGATGCCATATATTCAAATTCAATTTCAAAACCACCACCTTCAGTATATTTTCTAAAGGCCGAAATAAAACAGTTTTCAGCTCGATCGAAAATACGGAGTAAGCCATTATGCATGGCCAAACCAGCGCGCAAAATAGTGGCTAAAACCGGTTGTTTACTAAGTTTCGGAACTTCTGCAACACCCAGCGGAGTGGTTACATTGTTTACTTCAAACGGCATTTCCTTACTAATTTCATAGGCAAATATTTCGCCTATTCGGTTTAGGTTGTCCCTAAAACGCAAAGGGTCGGTTTGAATTTTTGTATCGCGAATTTCTGCCAGGTATTGGTCTAAAATAGAGTGGGTATTTCCTAAAACTCGAACTTCCATAAAATTTCTAAATTGTTAGATAAATATGTCAGGCCAGGAATAAAATTATTTTTTATTTTGGCTTGTCAAAAGTATGAAAATAAACCATGAACTATGAATAATCTTCCAAATTTTCTGGTTGTAGGAGCTTCAAAAAGTGGAACTTCTTCGCTTTATCATTATTTAAACCAGCATCCCAATATTTTTCTTTCGAAAATACAGAAAGAGGGAAGATACTTTTCGCAAATGAAAGGAGGCTACCGTGGGCCTGGCGATGAACGAATTGATGATTCTATTCATCGAACTTTGGAAGATTACAGCAAACTTTTTGCTGCTGTTAAAGCAGAAAAAGCCATTGGCGATATTTCTCCGGAAATGCTCTATTTTTACGAAAAAGGTATACCAAAAATAAAAGCAGAACTGGGCGAAAAGGTTAAAATCATTATCATATTGCGTTCGCCTATCGAGCGGGCATTTTCCGCTTACTTGCATTTCAAACGTGATAAACGCGAAGAACGAACGTTTGAAGAAGGTTTGCAATTGGAAGAGGAGCGTTTGAAAAACGACTGGATTTGGGCCTGGCAATATAAAAACTCGGGATTGTACTATAAACAAGTGAAGTCGTACATCGATAATTTTAAGGAAGTTAAAGTTATTCTGTTCGATGATTTTAAAAATAATCCGGATACTGTTTTAGCAGAGATTGCTGAATTTTTGGAGGTAGAATCCGAATTCAAATTCGATACTAGTTATAAGTATAACGTATCGGGAGCTCCTAAAAACCAGCTGATTTATGAACTTGAGAATTCCAGGAAACTAATTGTTTTTCTGAAACGTTTTGTGCCACAATCATTGGTAAAATTTGTTCGAAACAGGTTTACCGGAGAGAAACAAATGGTTAAGCCCGAAATGGATAAGAATACCAAAGCAGCACTGATCGATTTTTTCAGGGCAGATATTTTGAAATTACAGCAACTGATTGGTAAAGATCTGTCGCACTGGCTTGACGGTTAAGGGTGTTTTACCGTGGCTTTCCCCAATATTTTTCGCAGTTTAAAGTACACAAATTCAGCTTTAATATTCAATTGAAAATTGGCACTGTGTTCGGCCGGATACCTTTGAAAATGTCCGTCAATCTGGTCGTATTTTACGCCTGCAGTCCCAAAACTCAGGTCGCAAATTCCTTCGTTATGAATGCGTTTTATTAGTGACGAAGAAACACCATCGTCGGTGTAAGGAAATGCAAAGGCTTTAACAGCTTGATTACTATTTATCTCCACCCATTTCATACTTTTTTTAATGTGTTTAAGCTGCTTCTTTTCGGGTATTTTCCAAAATTCGGGGTGTTTGTGGCTATGTCCGCCAATAGTAAATCCTTGTGCTGCAAGGTGTTTTATTTGCCCGGTACTCATGTATGGCTGTGTTTCTTTCAAAAACGCATTAAAATCGAGTTCAAGCAGTTCGGCAGCATGGTCTAAAATGGCTCGGTCGGCGAATGAGGTTTGCAGAATATTGTTGCGCGCAATACCATTGTTTCTCAGGTATTCATCTACCTCACGGTCAGGATGAGTATGCATTTCGCTGAGAAGTAAACTGGCTTTGTAACGATGAAAAAGCGCTTTGTTGTCAACAAAGCCACTATTAATAAAAAATGTTGCAGGAATTCCTTTTTGTAACAAAATAGGTGCAATTATTTCGGCACATTCTTTCAATCCATCATCAAAAGTTAAATGAAAAGTGCCAGGAGCAGGTTTGTTCTGCAGTTGGCTTAGTGTTACCGGTTTGAAATGACGAAGGTAAAAGTCGAGTTCTTTTTTAAATTGTTGCTCATCAATTACCGGGTAGTTTAATAAGTAGGGTAATCTATTATTGCTGACAACGTGATAAAAAGGGAGAAAAACAGGCGCCTTTGTTTTCAGTAGTTTATGTGTTGGAAACAGTGGACTTGCAATTTTGCTGGCAAAACGTAATAAGTTTCTCATGGCCAATTATTTTTTTAACCATTTTAAGGGCCCGGGCAGGCGGTTAAACTTCAGCTGAAAATAACGTTCAGGCCTTGCTCCAAAACCACTGAAAAAACGTGCAACACCCGGGATCATTGAACCTTCAAAATCAAGAAACAGGTTTTTACCGGAATTGTCTTCTATAAAACGGTTAAGTAGGTAGTACATAGCTCTCAACTCTTTGCCGGTATCGTTTGTGGCTGCATTAAAGTATATAATTCGGTTTTTCCATCTGCAAAAATACACAGCGGCACACAGCTCGTTCGCAGTTGTGTATACGCCATAAACCTTCCCAAATCCTTTGTACTCGCCAAAGGCAATTAAACTTTTTAATTTTTCGATAGCGTCGTTAGCTGTGCCCGGTGGCAGGTTCTTTGTTTTAAACGCGAGGTATTCTTCCAAGCGAATGCCTTCAATTATATTTAAATCGTTTCGTTGTGATTTGCTGATATTTCGTTTTGTATGCTTTGAATAGCCCCCAATAATGGCTTTAAAATCTTGATTAAGCGGTAAGAGGTAGTTGTAGCGTTCAGTACAAGCGACCTGCTCATCTTCAATCGGCATGTTTTGGGAGTTGAACTGAACATCGGAATACCAAAAATGTTGCTGCACTTTATCAATAAAAACCTTGTGTAATGTTGCCGAGGGAGCCGGGAAAATACCAAGTTGTTGCGAGTAAATGGGTTGATAAAGGTAACGAATGCCCAATTTTTTTCGGTATGGAAGTGGCATTACATATTCGTAATCACCATAAACCAGTGCATCCCAAACTATTGCTGTTCGGTCGAGATGCCAGTCGTAGGCATAAATTCGGCAGTTTTGTGCTCTATCAATACAGGCATTCCATTTCGCCGAATCGATATTTTTATGTTTTATGTATTTAATTTTTGGTGCTTTACTCATTCAAAAAATCGGGCTATTTGTTTGCCCATTCAAATCCCAGTTTGTTCATCTTTTCAAACACTTCACGATAACCTTCCCAGTTGTCCTGGTTGTTAACGGTTTCGTTGTGCCAGATGCTTACAAATGTACCACCAACATTTTTAACTTCCAGCATAATCTTTTTTATTTCTTCAAAAGCTTTTTCGGGCGAGAGTTGCAGGTAATATCTCAGGGTGCCGTCCATTACCTGAAACGGAACAATTTTTAAGTTGGTTACTGTTTCGTGTTTTAGGTCGTAAAAACAATACGGTGTACAAATTCCTGCCCGAAATCCTGTTTGGCCTGAATAGCCCAGCGTGTAATCTTCTTCGACACCTGCTTTTATTAAACGGTTGTATGTTTTCGGAAATTTCAATCGTAAGTAGTGCTGGCGGCTTTTGGATATACTTTTGCCAATAATTTCTTCAAGGCGTTGTTTTTCCAATCGAACTTTCTTTTTGCCTTTTTTCTTGCTGCTGCCAAACGAGGGGTGAATACCAACATCATATTTCCGGGCTGTCTTTTTTATTAGTTCGCGATAGTCTCTGTTGGTATGGGCAATATTTTTATCGAATCTACCATAGTCTCCCAGTAGAAAGAAAAATTTTGCTTTGTCCTCGTTCCCGGAAAAAACCGAGTCGAGATAATCGTAGGTGTCGAACGGATCAGCCTCTTTTCTCCGCAATACGCGTCGGCGTTTTCTGAATTCTTTGCAATTGCCTTTTAGCAGTGCTTTAACCCAGGCACCTGTTGTTCGAAAAAAGCCTTTGTTTTGATAGGCGTAGGCATTGTCTACATCAATGGTAGAAATAAATTCAAATTTTGATTCGGTATACTCAAACGATGGGTATTTTGTTTTTAACAGCTGAGCTAATAGTTTGGCCCAAATATTTACCACTGGTTTTTGCAGCAGTTGGTATTTGCTTAAAATACTTTGTTGGAATGGGAAACGCCCCAGTTTGTCGCGTTGCGTGTTAACGTACTCTTCGTGCCGGCTTACCAAAAAAAACGAAGCAGCAAATGGATCGAATGGTAGATCGGAGTCTTTTGAGCTTTCGCAAAAATATTTTTGCCCTTCATACCAAACCGGATTTATAGTTGGGTTAATTAATGCCTTTTGGAAAATAAGTTTGTGCGGCTTGATATAAAATTCATCGCCAAATTTCTCGTGCGAATAGTTGATTTTTGGTAAGTCCGACTTTCGAAACTCATTTGAATTTTGGGTAAAGGCAATTTCAGTTTGTAAAATGTTGCTGAAAATCAGCTTCCCGATATATTCTATTCGCGGGTTAATTTCGTCGGAATAAAAAAGTACCATTATCGTTCGAATTTTTAGATTAACATACCTTCGTCGGCTAAACTTAAGTAGCTGTTTTGCCCGATTATGATATGATCGAGCACTGTGATGTCCATAATTTCAGCCGCATTTTTTATTTTACTGGTTATTTTAAGATCGGCATCAGATGCCTGCAGAGTTCCTGATGGATGATTGTGGCAGAGGATAAGAGCACTGGCCATTCGGTCAAGGGCATTTTTTAGTATCAGGCGAACATCAATAACAGTTCCTGAAATTCCGCCCTGGCTTACCATAAACGAATCGATGATGCGGTTGCCCCGGTTTAACAGCAGGATCCAAAATTCTTCATGGTTTAAATCGGACAAAAGTGGCTTAAAGTATTCTGCTGCATCGCTACTTCCGCTAATTTGTTTTTTATGAAAAACATCAGCTTCTTTCCTGCGTTTCCCCAGTTCAAGTGCTGCTGCAATAGTAACTGCTTTGGCATCGCCAATGCCATTAAAATTTTTAAAAAATTCTATGTTTTTTCGGCCAAGTTCGTTCAGGTTATTTTCAACAGCAGCCAAAATACGTCGCGAGAGCTCAACGGCAGTTTCCTCAAGATTACCCGAGCCAATCAGTAGGGCTATCAGCTCCGCATCAGTCAACGACCGTGCTCCTTTAGCAAGTAGCTTTTCACGTGGCCGGTCTTCAGCCGCCCAGTCTTTAATGTTGAGTTTCTTGTATTCTCCCATTTTTATCGGGTTCTTTTCTAAAATTAATCATAATTACCGATATCGGAAATATGAATCCAATAGTTAAAGAACATACAGGAGTATATATAACAAAAAAACCTCCCCGAAACTCGGAGAGGTTATGCTATATCTTTGAAGCTTTTCTTCTTACAATGAACTAACCTGAGAGGCTAATTTAGATTTTAAGTTGGCTGCTTTATTTTTATGAATGATATTGCGTTTTGCTAATTTATCAATCATTGCTACAACCGAAGGATACATTTTTTCTGCCTCGGCTTTATCGGTAGCGTTACGTAAAGCTTTAATCGCGTTACGAGTAGTTTTTGCGTAGTACTTGTTGTGTACTCTTTTCTTCTCGTCTTGACGAATTCTTTTTAATGCTGACTTATGATGTGCCATTTTCTCGTTTCTCTCTTTTTAAAAAATTAGTAGCCCGTAGGGGATTCGAACCCCTGCTACCAGGATGAAAACCTGGCGTCCTAACCCCTAGACGAACGGGCCTTCCTATTTAACTCCCTTAATTTTGGGACTGCAAAAATACTGCATTTTTGTAATCAACCAAATTTTTTCAGGATTTTTTCTCAGCTAAAATACGTTTTCTATTCGTTTATAGTGCCGTTTTTATTTTAGCGCTGCAAAGGAAAGAAAGATTTTTTAAACTGCAAATAAAAAATGAAAAAAAAGTTAGAAAATAATCTTTTTAGCGTAATTCAAAGTTTTGGCCCAGGTATACCCGGCGTACATCTTCGTCGGCAGCCAACTCGTCGGCGGTGCCTGCTTTTAAAATGTTTCCTTCAAACAGCAAATAAGATCTGTCGGTAATTCGTAGTGTTTCGTGTACATTATGGTCGGTTATTAAAACACCAATATTTTTTTCTTTAAGTTGCATTACAATTTGCTGAATGTCTTCAACAGCAATAGGATCTACTCCGGCAAAAGGTTCATCAAGCAAAATAAATTTTGGATCGATGGCCAGTGCGCGTGCAATTTCTGTACGGCGCCGTTCACCTCCCGATAGTTGGATGCCTTTACTCTTGCGAATATGACCTAAGCTAAATTCTTCAATGAGAGTTTCCAGTTTTTCTTTCTGATACTCCTTTGAGTAATTGGTCATTTCAAGCACGGCTTTAATATTGTCTTCAATGCTTAGTTTTCTAAATACAGAAGCTTCCTGTGCCAAATACCCGATACCTTTTTTTGCACGCTTATAAACGGGCAAATTGGTTATTTCTTCACTGTCAAGATAAATGTTTCCGGCAAAAGGCTGGATAAGTCCAACGATCATATAAAACGAGGTTGTTTTTCCTGCCCCGTTTGGTCCGAGTAAACCAACAATTTCTCCTTGTTTAACTTCAAAACTTACACCTTTTACAACGGTTCGTTTACGGTATTTTTTTACAATATTTTCTGCTCGAAGAATCATAGTGGATCAAATAACGTCAATTTTTAACTGATTTACATGGCTTCCATGGCTTTTTCACGTTTTTTAACCACGCTCCGCGAAATAAAAATGCCAATCTCATATAAAAATACCAGAGGGAAACATACCATTACCTGGCTAAAAATATCGGGTGGGGTAATAATTGCCGATAACAGCAACATTATTACGTAAGAATGTCGACGGTAGGTTTTCATAAATTGCGGGGTAAGCAAACCAACTTTGCTTAAAAAGTACGAAAATATGGGAATCAGAAAAACTACCCCCGCAGCAAGCGAAATGGAGGTGACCGAGCCGATGTACGAACGAAGATTAATAGTATTTTCAACTTCGCTGCTAACTTGGTAGGTTCCTAAAAAATGGATGGATAAAGGAACGATTAGAAAATAGCCAAACAGTACACCCATTAAAAAAAGTATTGATGTAAAAAATACAGCTCCACCGGCATGTTTGCGTTCGTTTTCATACAAAGCGGGTTTTATAAAGCGCCAGAACTCGTAAAAAACAACGGGCGAAGCCATAATAAAACCGGCAATAATTGATACCATTATATGTGTAGAAAACTGACCGGCTATTTTAATACTTTGCATTTTTAGCGGCACCTGGTTAATTTTTACGGCCTCTGATCCAACCAGGTCGCCCAGTTTCGCAAACATGCGGTTGGTCCAAAAGTCGGGCATGCGTGGGGCCAGTATAACCACATCAAAAATAAATGTTTTTAAAATAAATGCAGCAATGGCAAAAATAAGTATGGCAGCCGACGATCGGATAATGTGCCAACGAAGTACCTCGAGGTGTTCAAGAAACGACATCTCGCTGGTTTTGCCTTTTTCTCCCTGTTTTTTAGTGCTATGTTCTTCGCTCATGAATTCTGGTTTTCAAAAAAAACTTCACAAATGTAAATGAATTTTTTCATCTGAAATCACTATAATTCCGATATACTGTTTTGCTTCTTCTTTTCAAGCATAAATTAATCTTTATCACAAACCTTAAATTTTAACAATAAAAAATATTAAAAGCTATTGCCATTTTACTTACTTTTAATAATTTAGAATTTGCTTAAGGCTACAGATATGGGGAGAGTGATTATATGAGTAAAAAAGTTGTATTAGCAGAAAAGCTGCAGCACTTTTTTGGTTTCGACCGTTTTAAAGGGCAGCAGGAAGAGGCAATTGAAAGTGTTCTTGGAGGAAATAATACTTTTGTGTTGATGCCAACCGGGGGAGGAAAATCGTTGATTTATCAGTTGCCCGCTTTAATTTTAGAGGGAACGGCAATTGTTATTTCACCCTTAATTGCTTTGATGAAAAATCAGGTAGATTCCATCAGAGGAACCCATGCAGAAGATAGTGTGGCGCATTTTTTAAATTCATCCTTGTCGAAAGCGGCAATAACACAGGTGAAAGAAGATGTGTTGGCTGGAAAGACCAAATTATTGTACGTAGCACCCGAGTCTTTGACAAAAGAAGAGAATATTGATTTTCTTAAACAAATCAAGATATCATTTTACGCCATTGATGAGGCTCATTGTATTTCGGAATGGGGACACGATTTCAGACCCGAATACCGCCGGATAAAACCTATTGTTGAAGAAATAGGCAAATCGCCAATTGTTGCTTTAACGGCTACAGCTACAGCAAAGGTTCAGCATGATATTCAGAAAAACCTGGGTATTCTTGATGCAAAAGTATTTAAGGCCTCGTTTAACCGCGAAAATTTATATTACGAAGTACGACCGAAGGTTAAAACCGAAACGCAAATCATTAAGTTTATTAAACAAAATGAAGGTAAATCGGGAATTATCTACTGCTTGAGCCGCAAGAAAGTTGAAGAACTGGCTGAAACCCTGCAGGTAAATGGCATAAAAGCACTGGCATACCATGCCGGAATGGATGCAGCCACCCGTTCGGGTAACCAGGATAAATTTTTGATGGAAGAGGTTGATGTAATAGTTGCAACAATTGCTTTTGGGATGGGAATTGATAAACCCGATGTACGTTTTGTAATTCATTACGATATTCCGAAAAGCCTGGAGGGATATTACCAGGAAACAGGACGTGCCGGAAGAGATGGAGGCGAAGGGCAATGCATAACTTTCTATAGTTATAAAGACATTCAGAAACTTGAAAAATTTATGCACGGCAAACCTGTTGCCGAACAGGAAATAGGAAAACAATTGTTGCTCGATACTGTTTCGTATGCCGAATCGGCTATATGTCGGCGCATTATTCTTTTGCACTATTTTGGTGAGAAATACCAACCCACAAATTGTGGGAACTGCGACAACTGTTTAAACCCTAAAGAGCAGATTGAGGCTAAAAATGAGATAGTAACAGCACTAAAAGCTATTCTTGAAGTTAACGAGAAATACAAAGGCGACCATATTGCAAATATTTTAATTGGTAACAGTACAGCGGCTGTGAAATCGTTTAAACATTACACCTTGAAATCGTTTGGTACCGGAAAAGAACACGATGAGCGATTCTGGAATGCTGTATTCCGTCAGTCGATGGTTGCCGGAATAATAAATAAGGATATTGAAAATTATGGTTTACTGAAAGTGACACCAAAAGGGCATGAGTTTTTGGCAAAACCACATAGTTTTATGCTGGTTAAAAACCACGAGTACGAAGAAGAGGATGATTCGGGAAACTCAGGGGGAGCCCCATCGGGAGGTGCAAGCGGCGATCCGCAGCTGTTTTCAATGTTAAAAGACCTGCGCAAGAAAATGGCAAAAAAACACAATTTGCCACCTTTTGTACTATTTCAGGATCCCTCGTTGGCCGACATGTCGATACAATACCCTGTAAATATTGAAGAGTTGCAGAATATTCAAGGGGTTGGACAAGGAAAAGCACGGCGTTATGGAAAAGAATTTGTGGCGCTAATAAAATCGTATGTTGAAGAAAACGAGATTGAGCGCCCGGAAGACCTGGTAGTGCGCACGGTGGCCAATAAGTCGAAAATGAAGGTGTTTATCATTCAAAGTGTTGACAGAAAGTTATCGTTTGAAGACATTGCCGACTCGAAAGGAATTGAGGTGAGTGACGTAATTAGCGAGGTCGAAGCAATAGTAAATTCTGGTACAAAATTAAATATTGACTACTACATTGATGATGTGCTTGATGAAGATCATCAGGAAGAAATTTTCGATTATTTTCGCGAAGCAGAAACTGATTCAGTTCAAGAAGCTTTAGACGAGTTGGGCGAGGATGAATACTCGGAAGATGATATTCGCCTGATGCGCGTGAAATTCTTCTCCGATATGGGGAACTAAATCCTAATTGCTGATATACAACTTTTTGTTGCAGAAATTGTTATTTTTGCACGCATTTTTATTTGAAAATACTAAAGAGAAACAAATGACAGTGATAGTTCAGAAAACAATGGATTACAAAATAGCAGATATTTCGTTAGCAGATTTTGGGCGAAAGGAAATTGATATTGCAGAGAAGGAAATGCCCGGTTTAATGGCCATCAGAGAAAAATTTGGGCCACGCAAACCCCTTGATGGCGTAAGAATAATGGGTAGTTTGCATATGACGGTACAAACTGCAGTGCTAATTGAAACGCTTGTAGCGCTTGGTGCCAATGTGCGTTGGGCCAGTTGTAATATTTTTTCAACACAAGACCATGCTGCAGCCGCCATTGCAGAAGCTGGTATTCCGGTATTTGCCTGGAAAGGCGAAACGCTTGAAGAATACTGGTGGTGCACCCGTGAAGCTATGAGTTTCCCCGAAGGAAAAGGACCGCAATTAATTGTTGATGATGGCGGCGATGCTACGTTGCTTATTCACAAAGGTTTTGCTGCCGAAAAAGATGCAAGTGTGTTGGATGTAGAGCCCTCGAGTGAAGAAGAAGGAGTAATTCTTGATTTGCTAAAAAAGACATTAAAAGAAGACAATCAAAAATGGCATCGGGCAGTTGCCGACTGGAAAGGTGTTTCGGAAGAAACAACAACCGGGGTACATCGCTTGTACCAGATGTTTGAAAAAGGAGAATTGCTGGTGCCTGCTATAAATGTTAACGACTCGGTAACCAAATCGAAGTTTGATAATTTATATGGTTGTCGCGAATCGCTTGCCGATGGAATAAAACGTGCTACTGATGTTATGATTGCGGGTAAAGTAGTGGTTGTTGCCGGTTATGGCGATGTTGGAAAAGGTTGTGCCCACTCGATGAGGAGTTATGGCGCACGCGTAATTGTGACAGAAATTGATCCGATTTGTGCGCTTCAGGCCGCCATGGAAGGTTTTGAGGTGAAAACCATGGAAGATGCGCTGGATGAAGGAAATATATATGTTACCACCACCGGAAACTGTGATGTAATTACAGCCGAACACATGGCCAACATGAAAGACCAGGCTATTGTGTGCAATATTGGCCACTTTGATAACGAGATACAAGTTGCACAGCTTGAAAAATGGCCCGAAATACAAAAACTGAATATAAAACCACAAGTAGATAAATATACCTACCAGGATGGTAAAAGTATTTTCTTGTTGGCCGAAGGGCGCCTGGTGAATTTGGGATGTGCTACCGGCCATCCGTCGTTTGTAATGAGCAACTCATTTACCAATCAATCGTTGGCACAAATTGATTTGTGGGAAAATAACTACGAGGTTGGTGTTTATACCTTGTCGAAAAAACTGGATGAAGAGGTTGCACGTTTGCACCTACAACAAATTGGTGTGAAATTAACGGAACTCACCGAGAAACAAGCCGCTTATTTGGGCGTGTCGAAAGAAGGGCCATTTAAAGCTGACCATTACAGATATTAATCAAAATAAGATATGTTGTAAGAATGGGTTTCACAAAGTGGAGCCCATTTTTAATTGTACACCCTGAGCATATTTCCGCTAAGCGAAGTTTTGTATTGCCTGAGCGGTGCTGCCGCCGGCCCTTTTGTTGGTGTTCCGCCAATAAAAATAAATTCCGATTCGCAGCAGGAACATTTCCCAACCACCCCTTCATTCGCAACTTTACACGATGGATTAATTTCGTTGGTGCATGCAGCATCAAAAGCATAATAAGAGCCTTCTATTTCACAATAAACAATTATGCCGCCGAAGCCAAAATTCTGAAAAAACACGGAGTTGCCCGGAACTGTAAGATCATTCCAAATCCCGAGATCAATATTAAGACTTACCGGAACGTCCGGTATTTCCGAATCAATTTCATCGCATGATGAATACATTAAAAAAAACAAGGAAAGAAAAAATAATTGTTTTATACCCCTGCTCCAAAATCTATGTAATTTTCCATTTGTATCCATCCTGTTTATTATTCGTTACTGTTCTTTGATGTAAAAATTTTTATTTCCGTGCGCGTTTCTTACTTTTATATTCTGAACAGCCAAAAGTACAATTTATTGCGATAGAAAATTATGGATGATGTATTAGTAATTATATTGACATTGGTAATTGCTGTATTTGGAGCACTAAACCAGAAGCGCAAAAAGAAAGCAGCCGGCGCCAACAATGCCGTGCCTCCGAAAAAAGAATCGCAGAATTTTTGGGATATGCTAATGGACCAGGAAGAAGAATTGATTACAGAAAGGCAAGAGCCGTTTGAAGAAGAACTGGTTCAGCCGGAACCAAAAACTATTGAACGGCCCGTATATGATTTTAAGGCAGACCGCGAAGGAGCGAAATCGATAAGAAAGCCAATGAAATCAGTACGAGAGAATAAAAAAAGGAAATTGGTTATGGGGGAAGAATTTTCACTAAAGAAAGCGGTAATCTATAGCGAGATTATTAATCGAAAATATGTCTAACTGCGTAAAAATCACCTGTTTTCGATATTTTTTTAGTTAGATTAGTTTTAAATCCAAGAAAATATTTAAATTTGCATCAGGAAGAGTTCCGATCCATTCGGGGTTCTTTCTATTTTTTTATAGCCTTGTCAAGGCATAATAGTAATTAAAGGAGGATACAAAATGTCCGAAGTAACATATTTAACAAAAGACGGTTTAGAAAAGCTAAAGAAAGAATTGGAACACTTAATGACTGTTGAGCGTCCGAAGATTTCGAAGCAAATTGGAGAAGCTATTGAAAAAGGCGATATCTCTGAAAATGCCGAATACGATGCGGCCAAAGATGCCCAGGGAATGCTGGAGGCTAAAATTGCACAGCTAAAAGGGAAAGTTGCCAATGCCCGTATTCTTGACGAGTCGAAAATTGACACCTCGCAGGTGCAGATTTTGAATAAGGTGACGATAAAGAACAAAAAGAATAATGCTACCATGCAATATACTTTGGTTCCTGAAAGTGAAGCAAACCTTAAAGAAGGAAAAATATCGGTTCAAACACCTATTGCCAAAGGGTTAATGGGGAAAAAAGTTGGCGATGTAGTTGAAATAAAAGTTCCGTCGGGAATAATACCTTTTGAGATTGTAGAAATTTCAATTTAGGAAAAATGGCAAGCATATTTACCAAAATAATTAACGGAGAAATTCCTGCCTACAAAGTAGCAGAAGACGAGAATTATTTTGCATTTCTCGACATATTTCCGGTAGGCAAAGGACATACTTTGGTTGTTCCTAAAAAAGAGGTGGATTACCTTTTCGACCTGGATGACGAGACTTATGCCGGTTTGCAAATGTTTGCCAAAAAAGTGGCAAAGGGTTTAAAAAAAGCAATTCCTTGCCAAAAGGTGGGTGTTTTGGTTTTAGGCCTCGAGGTACCACATGCTCACATTCATTTGGTGCCCATGCAAAATGAAGCCGACATTCTGAATTTTTCGGATAAAAAGAAATTCACACCCGAAGAATTTGAGACAATAAAAAATCTGATTGCAGAAAATATTGATTGACAGTCCTGATAAAACATCAGGATTTTTTTTTGCCTTAATTTCATCAATTTTTATTAACACCCCTCTATTCCAGTTGCCATTATTGGTATCTTTAAAAACTTTTTATCACAGTTTTTATGGTACCTTTTACGCATTTACACGTACACTCGCAGTACTCAATTTTAGATGGGGCGGCCAGCATTAGCGACCTGGTTAGCAAAGCAAAAGAAGATGAAATGCCGGCTTTGGCTTTAACCGATCATGGAACTATGTTCGGCATTAAAGAGTTTCATGCAGCCTGTTCAAAAGCTGAAATTAAACCAATTTTAGGCTGCGAAACTTATGTGGCTGCACGGTCAATCAGCAGTAAAAGTGATAAGGTCGATCGCTCGGGACATCACCTGATACTACTCGCAAAGAATCGAACCGGGTACCGTAATCTGATTAAGCTGATATCGGTAGCCAACACCTCCGGGTTTTACTACAAACCGCGAATTGACAAGGAGTTGCTCGAGAAACACCATGAGGGATTAATCGCATCGTCGGCTTGTTTGGGGGGAGAGATTCCGCAACTACTGATGGCCAACCACATGAAAGATGCTGAAGAAGCTATTTTGTGGTATAAAAATTTATTTGGCGATGATTATTACCTGGAGTTAATGCGGCATCCGGCACAATCGCAGCGCGAACGCGAAGAAGTGTACGACTGGCAGGTAAAAGTAAATAAGCTGCTGGTTCCGTTAGCTAAAAAGATGGGTGTTAAATTAATTGCCACCAACGATATTCACTTTACAAACGAGGCAGACGCCGAAGCACACGACCTGCTGATTTGTTTAAATACGGGAAAGGATTTTGATGATCCGAACCGTATGCGCTACACCAAGCAAGAGTGGTTTAAAACCCAGTCCGAAATGAATCAGCTGTTTAGCGACCTGCCGGAGGCATTGGCCAACACCAACGAAATTGCAGAAAAAGTTGAAACTTTCGAATTAAACTCGGCACCTATTATGCCGGTGTTCCCAATACCCGAAGAAATAGGGACTGAGGAAAGTTTTAAAGAAAAATATTCGGAAGCTGACTTACGCGAGGAATTTGGCGATTCGGCATTTGAACGTCTTGGAGGTTATGAAAAAGTAATCCGTGTAAAACTCGAATCGGCATTTTTAGAACACCTTACCTTCGAAGGGGCAAAGGAAAGGTATGGCGATCCGCTTGAAAAAAGTGTGGAGGACCGGCTGATTTTCGAGCTGAATACCATTAAAACGATGGGCTATCCGGGATACTTCCTGATTACGCAGGATTTTATCAACTGGGCCAAAGATAATGGCGTAATCGTTGGGCCCGGACGTGGCTCGGCCGCCGGTGCCGCTGTTTCGTATTGCGCAGGTATCACCAATATCGACCCCATTAAATACGACTTGCTTTTCGAGCGTTTCCTGAATCCCGACCGGATATCGCTTCCCGATGTTGATATTGATTTTGATGACGATGGAAGACAATTGGTGCTGGAATACGTGACCAACAAATACGGACAGGATAAAGTAGCACACATCTGTACCTTCGGAACCATGGCCACCAAATCCTCCATAAGAGATGTGGCGCGGGTATTAAAACTGCCATTGCCCGAGGCCGACAGGTTGGCAAAACTGGTGCCCGATGCGCCAAAAATGAGCTTTAAAAAAGCCTTTAAAGAAAGCAACGAACTGGCGCAGGAAAAGAATTCGCCGGTAGAGCTGGTGGTTGATACGCTTAACTATGCCGAAAAGCTGGAAGGTTCGGTGCGGAATACCGGTGTACACGCCTGCGGAATTCTAATTAGTCGCGATACGCTAACCGACCATATTCCGTTGATGCCCACCAAAGACGAAGAGCATTTGCTGACAACTCAGTACGATGGCCGCTTTGTAGAAGATATCGGGTTGCTGAAAATGGATTTCCTGGGATTAAAAACATTGTCAATCATTAAAGAATGTCTCGAGAATATCCGCCTGTCAAAAGGGATTGAAATTGCCATAAACGATATTCCGCTGGATGATACCAAAACTTTTGAGCTCTTTAGCCACGGAGAAACTACTGCCATTTTCCAGTTTGAATCGGACGGAATGAAAAAGCACCTGCGCGATTTGAAACCAAACCGTTTTGAAGACCTGGTGGCAATGAACGCACTGTATCGTCCGGGACCAATGGAATACATTCCCGATTATATTGCCCGTAAACATGGCAAACAAAAAGTAGATTACGATGTGCCCATGATGGAAAAGTACCTTAGTGATACCTATGGTATTACCGTTTTCCAGGAACAGGTGATGTTACTCTCGCGCTTGTTAGCCGGGTTTACACGCGGCGACTCGGATACCCTGCGAAAGGCAATGGGTAAAAAGATTATGGCTGTAATGAATAAACTAAAAGTAAAGTTTGTTGACGGCTGTAAGGCAAACCGGCAATTTGTTGACGAATGCAAAAACAAAGGCAAAACAACCGACGAGGTAATTGAAAAAATCTGGAAAGACTGGGAAGCATTTGCCTCGTACGCTTTTAATAAATCGCACTCGGTATGTTATGCATACATTGCTTACCAAACTGGCTATTTAAAAGCACATTACCCCGCAGAGTTTATGGCTGCCAACCTTAGCCGAAACCTGAACAATATTACCGATATTACCAAGCTGATGACCGAGTGCAAGCGCATGAAACTTAATGTGTTGGGCCCTGATGTAAATGAAAGTTTTATCAAGTTTACTGCCAATAAAATTGGTGATATCCGTTTTGGAATGGGGGCAATTAAAGGCGTGGGAGCCGGTGCTGTTCAAAATATTATTGATGTGCGAAAGGAGCAAGGTGAATTTAAAACCATTTACGACCTGGTGGAGAACGTAAGCCTGCAAACCGTAAACAAAAAGAACCTTGAGGCCCTGGCAATGGCCGGTGCTTTTGATAACCTGCAGGGATTAACCCGTAGCTGCTTTTTTGCCGGAGAACATGAAAATGATGATACCAACTTTATCGAGAAATTAATTAAATACGGTAATCGTATACAACTAGAGGCACAAAGTGCTCAGCAAAGCTTGTTTGGGGGCATGGGCGCAGCGCAGGATATACAAAAACCTCCGGTGCCCAAGGTGGATGAATGGGCCAAGCTAATCCTGCTCGAAAAAGAAAAGAACCTGATTGGTATTTACCTTACCGCCCATCCACTTGATGATTATAAATTGGAGATTACCAATTTTTGCTCCAAAGATGTAGCCCTAAAAGACCTGAACAACGACATCTCGAAGTACAAGGAGAAAGATTTTACTTTTGGCGGAATGGTAACTGCTGCGCGCGAAGGACAATCGAAAAACGGAAATATGTATGCTGTGATGACCCTGTCTGACTACACCGACTCAAAAGAACTTTTCTTTTTTGGTAACGACTATGTAAACTTTAGTAAGTATTGCAAAGTGGGAATTTTTATCATGGTTAAAGGCTCGGTAAAACAACGGTTCAATAGCGATTTTTACGAATTTAAAGTGAATAAAATTGAACTGCTCGACGATGTTCGCGAGAATTACATAAAAAGTATAACCATAAATATTCCACTTAAAGCTCTGAATGAGAGCCTGGTAAAACAAATTGATAATTTGTCAAAAGAGTACAAAGGCAAGGCCTTGTTAAAGTTTAATGTTTTCGATCCGGAAAACAATATGCACATTGAAATGTTTTCAAGAACAACACGGGTAAATCCTTTGGATAGTTTTCTGAACTTTTTTGACCAACAGGCCGAAATGAGTTACAGAATTAATTAGATTTGTGAATCAAACGACATACAACAATAAAAAGATTTTAATATGGCTTTAGAAATTACAGATGCCAATTTTGAAGAATTGGTAATGAATTCAGACAAACCGGTAATGATCGACTTTTGGGCAGTATGGTGTGGCCCTTGTAGAATGATTGCACCGATTGTTGAAGAAATGGCTGCCGAATATGAAGGCAAAGCAGTGATTGGCAAAGTTGATGTTGACAACAACGGAGAGGTTGCAGCAAAGTATGGAATCAGAAATATTCCAACAGTATTGTTTGTTAAAAACGGTGAAGTTGTAGACAAACAGGTTGGCGCAGCTCCAAAACAAGCCTTTATCGACAAGCTGGAAGCGCTGCTGTAATAGTTCTGTAAATTAAAACTGTCATTTCTGGTAGTTGTAAGAAGAATGTAGCGATTAAAAATGCTGCATTTGCTGGCTACGGGGATGACAGTTTTTATTTTTTTGATTTGTGAAGAATATATTCGACATAGAACAATTTCATCGTTTTGATAACCTCGGACTGGTGGCCCGGCAGGTAGTTGAAGGATTTATTACCGGTTTGCACCGCAGTCCGTTTCATGGTTTCTCGGTTGAATTTGCCGAACACCGTCTCTACAATCAGGGCGAATCAACCAAGCATGTGGATTGGAAGCTGTTCGCACGCACCGACAAGCTTTTCGTTAAACAATACGAAGAGGAAACCAACCTGCGGTGTCAATTGGTAGTCGATACCTCCTCATCCATGTTATTCCCCTATTCAAAAGGGAAAAAGCATTTGCAAAACAAATTGGCCTTTTCGGTTTACACCGCAGCTGCACTCATTTATTTAATGCGTAAACAGCGCGATGCCGTTGGACTTACCCTTTTTTCAGACGAAATCGAGTTCCACTCCTCGCCCCGCATATCGTCGGTAAACGCCGAGGTGATGTACGGAAAACTGTCGGAGCTTATTCAGCCCGAAAATGCCAGTTTGCGAAAAACCACCAATACCACACAGGTACTGCACCAAATTGCAGAAAACATTCACAAACGTTCGCTGGTTATTATTTTTAGCGACATGCTCGACAGCTCGAAAAACGAGGAGTTGTTTTCGGCACTGCAACACCTGCGTTACAACAAACACGAGGTTATTCTTTTTCATGTAACCGATCATGAACTCGAGCGGGAGTTTGACTTTGGAAACCGGCCACATAAATTTGTGGATTTGGAAAGTGGCCAGGTTGTAAAGTTTAATCCGTGGGAAGTAAAACAGCACTATACCGCTACGGTAAACCAATATTTTGAAGATTTAAAAGTAAAGTGCGGGCAATACCAGATTGACCTTGCAGAAGCTGACATTAACAAAGATTTTAATGATGTACTCTTTTCGTACCTGGTAAAACGTAAAAAATTGTTCTGATTGCCAGTCTTTTAATTCTCCTCCCTTTTTGCTACATTTACTACTGTTAAACTAAATCCCCGTTTATGTTAGTTAAAACCTTCGGAAGTGCAGTATTTGGGATCGATGCTACAACCATTACCATTGAAGTAGATGTAACCACTGGAATTAAATTCCTGCTTGTTGGCTTGCCCGACAGTGCTGTAAAAGAAAGTCAGCAACGAATTGAATCGGCCCTGCGTTTAAATGGTTACAAATGGCCTAAAAAGAAAATCATTATCAATATGGCCCCTGCCGATATCCGGAAAGAAGGATCGGCTTATGATTTAACGCTGGCAGCAGCTGTTTTGGCGGCATCGGGTCAAATTAATTCAGAAAAACTGGCCAGGTATGTTTTAATGGGCGAACTTTCGCTTGATGGTACTTTGCAACCTATAAAGGGGGTGCTGCCCATCGCGATAAATGCACGTAAAGAAGAATTTGAAGGCCTGATTTTGCCCAAACAAAATGCACGCGAAGCCGCTGTAGTCGACCGGCTTAAAGTGTATGGTGCCGAAAATATTACGGAAGTGATTGACTTTTTGAATGATGAAAGCAAACTTGAACAAACAGTTATTGATACCAGAGCCGAGTTTTACGCTCAAATAAATAATAACCCGCTCGATTTTGCAGACGTTAAAGGACAGGAGAATGTAAAACGCGCCCTGGAGATTGCAGCTGCAGGCTCGCATAACATCATTTTGGTTGGCCCACCCGGATCGGGAAAAACCATGTTGGCCAAACGAATACCGACAGTTTTGCCACCTTTTTCGTTAAAAGAAGCGCTGGAAACCACAAAAATTCATTCGGTTGCCGGCAAAATCGATAAAGAAACTGCGCTGATGACCCGCAGGCCATTCCGTTCGCCACACCACACTATATCTGACGTAGCTTTGGTAGGTGGTGGAAATTATCCACAACCCGGAGAAATTAGCCTGGCGCAAAATGGCGTTTTATTTTTAGATGAATTGCCCGAATTTAAACGAACAGTGCTGGAAGTTATGCGCCAACCGCTTGAAGACCGCAATATTACCATTTCGCGAGCCAGATTCTCGGTGGAGTATCCGGCAAGTTTTATGCTGGTTGCGTCAATGAATCCCTGTCCGTGTGGTTATTATAATCACCCTACTAAAGAGTGCGTTTGTGCCCCCGGTGTGGTGCAAAAGTACCTCAATAAAATTTCTGGGCCGCTACTCGATCGTATCGATATTCACCTTGAAGTAGTTCCCGTTCCGTTCAAAAAACTCTCTGAAATGGAATCATCGGAAAGTAGTGAAGCCGTTCGGGAAAGGGTGTTGGCTGCCCGAAAAATTCAGGAACAACGTTTTGAAACACATAAAGGCGTTTATGCCAATGCACAAATGAGTTCAAAACTCATACGCGAATATGTAGTGCTGGATAGCGAAAGTAACGAATTGATTAAAAATGCGATGGATCGACTGGGATTATCGGCTCGTGCCTACGATCGCATACTGAAAGTGTCGCGCACGATTGCCGACCTGGAGGGCGAAGAGCAGGTGCAGGCACATCACTTGTCAGAAGCTATTCATTACCGTAGCCTGGATCGGGAGAATTGGGGTGGGTAGGCATCAACTATCGTGATGGTCGCAATCCAAATGAGACTCGCTGATTAGCCAAAAAACGCTGCTTTTACCTTCTCTGACTTGCTTGATGAAGCCCCGGCTTGATTTTTAATCGGTGCCCTAAAGTTGTAAAGAATATTGTCTTTTAAACAATAAGTAAATTTCGTATCTTCAAAGCCTAAATCAATACAACCATACCATGAAAAAAACTGTCATTTTTGTACTCTTTTTCTGGAGTAGTTTTTCCCTGGGTTTTGCACAAAGTATTCATATTAATTCGTTGGGGTTTTTAACTGATGGCCCCAAAACAGCTGCTATTCCGAAATCCTGTACTTCATTTCAACTTGTTTCAGTTTCATCCGGAGAAATTGTTTTTGAAGGTAACGCTACAGGGCCAATTTTCCAGGAAGACGTTAATCAGGAAGTATGGAGAATTGATTTTTCCGATTTTCAAGAACCGGGAGAATATATACTGAAAGTACCCGGAATTGGTCAAAGCCATGAATTTACCATTGCTACTGATGCTTTTAATTTTGCAGCCAAAACAAGTATGCGTGCCTTTTATTTATGGCGTTGCGGCATGGCTGTTGATGGTGAGTTTGGCGGAAACCACTACCACCAGGAGGCCTGCCATTTAAACGATGCTTACGAAGATTACATTGGCGATAAAGGTTCGAAGCGCGATGGTACAGGCGGTTGGCACGATGCCGGCGACCATGGAAAATATGTGGTAAATGCAGGAATAACAATGGGAGTATTGTTTTATGCCTGGGATCATTTTCATGCTGAATTGGAAAAAATGGATCTGGATATTCCGGAAACAGCACCCGGTTTCCCCGATTTCCTGCAGGAATTGAAGTGGGAAACTGACTGGGTTTTAAAAATGCAGTACCCCGATGGTTCGGGCAGGGTTTCGCATAAACTAACACGAAAAAACTTTTCAGGTTTTATAATGGCCAGCGACGATCATGCCAAGCGATATTTTACCGAATGGAGTTCGGCGGCAACAGCTGATTTTGTTGCTATTATGGCTATGGCAGCACGGCATTTTAAACCCTACGATGCGGCTTATGCCAAAAAATGTCTGGATGCCGCGTGGGTAAGTTATCGTTTTCTGCAGAAAAACACGGAGCATAAACGTTTTGACCAGGGTAAATTTTCAACCGGAGGCTACCAATCAAAAGATGCTGACGACCGACTGTGGGCAGCAGCAGAACTTTGGGAAACTACAGGTGACGAAAGCTGCCTGGCTGATTTTGAAAAAAGGGCAGCGGCAATCAACTACGAAATACTTGAAAACTGGGATTGGCAAAATGTGTCGAATCTGGGCATGTATACCTATGCCCTTTCGTTGCGCAAAGAAAAAAATGCCGAAACAGCATCATCCATAAAAAAGAATATTATCGCCAATGCCGATGCTTTAGTAGAAAAAGGTGAGACCGATGTGTATGGGCGTACACTCGGAGGCAGGTATTACTGGGGATGTAATGGAACTGTTGCCCGACAAACCGTAAATCTGCAGGTTGCCCATTTGCTTCAGCCGGATCCAAAATATAAAAACACAGCTAATGGAATTCTCGATCATATTTTCGGAAAGAATTATTACAATCGATCGTATGTAACCGGTTTGGGCATCAACCCGCCCATGCGCCCGCACGACCGCCGTTCGGGAGCCGATAAAATTGATGCTCCCTGGCCGGGATATCTTGTTGGTGGAGGACACTCGGCTACCGATTGGGTAGATGAACAGGCCTCTTACAGTAAAAACGAAATTGCGATTAACTGGCAGGCTGCCTTGGTATATGCATTGGCGGGTTTTGTTCAATACTGACTGCCAGCGTTTTTGTGTTGAATATTAGGTCGTTCTGCTAATTTCCGTTAATTTTAAAGAAATCAAAAATCAAGCACTTATGGCACCATCAAAGTATCCTGTAACCCGACGAGATTTTATAAAAGTATCAGCAACAACAACGGCTGCAGTTTCTGCTATTTCGTTTGGTGGCTGTAATACCGAAAAACTGCCCGAGCCCATGAAACGTCCGTTTGGCAAGCTCGGGTTTAATGTCACTACCCTCGGGCTGGGCGGACAGGCATCTATTCAGTGGACACCGGATGATGTTGATCCGGTTGCGATAATTTTAAAAGCTTTTTCGCTTGGCATAAATTATTTTGACACCTCAAACCTTTACCAGGAAAGCCAACTCAATTTTAATAAAGCTTTTAAAAAGCTAAACCTTATTCCGGGAGAAGAAGCTTATGATGAAAACTTGCGGAAATCTATTTGGTTAACCAGCAAAACAGCCATGCGATGGGGAAAACCCGGTTGGCCCGAACGCGATGGTGTGCGCAACTGGAGCCAGGGCGAAAATGTAAAGTGTGCCGTTGATGATGTAAAACGAACATTAACACAGGTTTTTGGCGATGGAAAAGGCAATTACCCAGAAGGAGCCTACCTGGATATGGTATTGTGCCACACCCTTCACAACACCGAAGAGGTAGATGTACTTTACCTGGGATTGGAAACGCCACTCGATCCGGATAGTAACTTTGGAGCACTGGTGGCACTGCGCGATTTGCGCGATGGAACAAACCTGACAGGGATGAATCCTAAAAACGAAAAACTAATCCGGCACATAGGTTTTTCGGGGCACGCCAATCCTCCGGCAATGATGGAGATGATTCAGCGTGACGAATTCGGAATTTTAGATGGTATGCTGGTGGCCATTAACGCCAACGATAAAACAAAAATGAATATGCAACACAATGTAATTCCGGTTGCAGCTGCCAAAGGAATGGGTATAATAGGGATGAAAGTTTTTGCCGATGCCGCTATGTATCATAAAGAGCCGCGGTGGTCGCAAACCCCCGACGATGTTTTTCGGAAAGTAGGTTCGCCTGAACTACCCAGTAAACCATTAATTGAGTATTCGTTAACAACGCCGGGTGTGCATACCCTGATTATTGGTATCGGACAGATTGATGATGACCCTGTAAAGTGCCAGTTGGTGCAAAATTTTTATGCCGCGCAGATTGAGACAGACGGGATGAGTAAGGACGAAAGAAAACGCATTGAACAACAGGCCAATAAAGTAAAGCCGGCAAGTAATTATTTTCAGGCTTTGGAGAGGAAACAACTGTCGGCTCCCCAAAATGTACGCCAACAGAATGGAAAATTGGTATGGGATACCTCAATTGCCGCCGATGAGCCGATCTCGCATTACGAAATTTTTCAGGATAAAAAACTAATTGGAAAAGTGGAGCATCACCCGCAAATTTTAAAAAGTAAACCTTTTAGTTTTGATTTAAAGACAAATGGAAAAATAAGTGTTGCTGCTGTTGATAAAGCCGGAAACAGAGCAGATTTTGAAATTGTTTAATAAAAAATTAATTACATAATGCAGTTCAAATTTGAACTAATTTAGTTACTATTGGTTTCAGAATAAAAACAAAAATTAACAATTATGGTAGACAGACTTTCAGATCCTATTGGACGGCTGATGGGGCTACGTTATAAATCACACCCCTGGCACGGTGTTTTTATTGGTGAAAATGCTCCCGAAGAATTAACTGCTTTTATAGAAGTGGTTTCAACAGATACAGTTAAATACGAAATTGATAAAGATAGCGGTTACCTTCGCGTGGATCGGCCGCAAAAATTCTCGAATGTTGTTCCTGCGCTTTATGGTTTTATTCCGCAAACTTATTGTGGCAACAAGGTAGGCGAGTACTGTAGTGAGAAAGCAGGCCGGAAAAACATTAAAGGAGATGGCGATCCGATTGATATTTGTGTACTAACAGAAAAGGATCTGGCACACGGCGATTTGTTGGTTACCGCGCGTCCGATTGGCGGATTCCGAATGATTGATGGCGACCAGGCTGACGATAAGATTATTGCCGTTTTGGATAACGATACCGTTTATGGTCATTTTACCGATGTTAGCCAGGTGCCCGAGATTGTTATTCAACGATTAGAGCATTATTTTTTGACTTACAAAGATATGCCTGGCGTTGACTCAAATACAGAAATTGCAGCAACTTATGGGCAGGAAGAAGCGCTTGAGGTTGTTAGGCTGTCAGTTGAAGATTACAACAATAAGTTTGCAAACTTAGGCAAACTGCTCGCATAAAAAAAGGCCTGATTTTTTGAAAATCAGGCCTTTTTTCTATTCATAAATTCGGGCTACAGGGTAACGTTTGTGCGTTTCTTCAGCCCATTCAGAGTTGTTGTAGATAAACCCGAGCTGCGCACGATGGTTTTGTGCAAATTCCGGGTCAGATGCTCGTTTATTCTCCAGCTTTTCTTCTAATTCCGGATGTTCCCTCAGGTACTTCATGGCATTTTCCTCAAATCCATACGATGAGAAATATTCACGAGTATCCAGTATCTGATCGAAGAAATTCCAGCGGAAGAATGAATCACGGGCTTTGGGTTCCAGTAGTTCAAGCAAATATTTAATTTTCTTTTGCCGTACAGGGATTACCAGGTCGCCGGCATAGTAGTTAATCTCCTGCGTTTCGCTGCGGGTAGTAACTTTGTGGTGAAAATAGTGCCCGTTGTTTAAGTGTTCTGCATCAGAATATTCTTCAATGTAATATACCTCTACTTCAAGTGTAGTGTCGGTGGGTAAGCGCGAAAATTCAATTTCATTAAGTTCCAGCAGTTGAATTACACCACTCCAGGCCTGTGGCAAAATGTAAAATTCCGGCACCTTTATTTCTTCGGTTGCCTTGTACTGCGTAAAATATTTGATGTTAGCGGTATATGGTTTGCTTTTATCGTAGCCAAATCGAGGGAGACCGGTTACCGGGCTAATTTGTTCGCGATCCACCTCATAGCCTTTAAATTCAATCGTTTCAAATTTGGTGGTATCCAATTCAAAATTAATATTGTGGGTTTTTGCTTCCACCGATTCTGCAATCCCTGTTTTACGGCTTTCAATAATTTCTTTTGAATGTGCCGAGGTGAATCTTGCCAAAACTTCAATAAACTGGTAGCATGATTTTACGCGGTCTGCATAATTTTTGTAAACATGATTTTCGGTCATCATACCATAGCTGTTAAATAAGGCGGCATAGCCTGAAGAATAGCGGGCGCTTTCCTGAGTCATTTTTATACCCATTTTAGGATCTGGGTACATCCAGCTTACATACGGGATTAATTCATAATCGCCTTTTTTCATGTTTTCGTAAAGCCCGGGTAGTAGTTTGTTTCGGATAAATTTTTCCTGGCTTGGCGGAAACATATCGGGCGATGGGGCAATCAGCGTTACACTGTATTGGTGTTCTGAGCCGTTGGTGGTGTGGGTATCCAAAAATACATCGGGGTCCCATTGGCTAAAAATCCGGTTGAAACTTTTAGCATTTTCCGAGTCGCATTTCACAAAATCACGATTAAGATCGAGGTTGCCGGCATTGCCCCTGAAACCTGTTTCGTAAGGTGTTGTTTGCCCCGAGCGGTTGTAGGCACTGCGTTGCAACAAGCCGCCAATGCTATAGGCCGGAATAATTACAATTACGGTATTTTCCAGCAGGTCAGCCATATTGTTGTGGTTGCGTAAAATATTGTCGGCAAATTCAAGGCTGGCATCAATTCCGCATGGCTCTCCAGCGTGAATGCCATTGTTAATCAGTAAAACGGTCTTACCCCGAGCTTTTATTTTTTCCGGGCTAAATTCGGCTTCGCTGTTAATTATGAAAGTATGCAGTGGCTTTCCAACGTCAGTTAAGCCATTTTCTATAAGCTTGGCATTGTCGTATTCCGAATCCAGCAGTTTAAACATTTCAATAATTTCGTAGTAGGTTGGGGTGTAGTTCTGCTCGTACTTAAGGTGGAGCAATGGCTTTTGTGCAAACAGCAAAAAGGGCATTGCAAAAAATGCAATGAGCAGGGCAGTTTTTTTTGTCATTGTATAAAGTTTTTACAGCAAAGCTGCAGACCGCAAAATTTATTTTCGCTCTAAATCTAAATAAGAATAGTTAAAGTCATTCTTTTCGTCGTATAAATCTTCACGATTAAGTTCTTTCCAGTTCTGGTAATCAATTTCAGGGAAAAATGTGTCGGCCTCAAATGGTTGATGAACCAGAGTAAGGTAAAGTTTTCCGGCCAGCGGGAAGAACTGTCGGTAAATCATTCCGCCACCAATAATAAAAGCTTCTTCTTCGTTTTTTACCTTTTCAATGGCTTCTTCAATCGAAAATACGGTTTCGCAGCCCTCAAAAACATCCTCTTTTTTATCAGTAATAATTATGTGTCGTCGGTTGGGTAGCGGCCATTTGGGTAACGACAACAAAGTATTACGGCCCATAATTATTGTATGTCCGCTGGTAATGGCTTTAAAACGCTTTAAATCGTTTGGTAAATGAAAAAGTAAGTCGTTGTTTTTTCCAATTGCAAAATTCTCGGCAATGGCAACAATTATAGAGATATTCCTGTGTATTTTATTTGTCATTTTTTTATCAGCATTTAAACGGCAACAGCACCTTTAATCAGCGGATGCGATTGGTAGCCAATTAATTCAAAGTCGTCAATTTTAAAGTCGAAAATGTTTTTTACATCCGGATTTATCTTCATGGTTGGCAGCGGGTAGGGTTCGCGCGTTAGCTGCAATTTTACCTGTTCAATATGGTTCGAGTAAATATGTACATCGCCAAAGCTGTGCACAAAATCGCCGGGTTCCAGTCCGCTTACCTGAGCTATCATCATAGTTAACAACGCATAGGAAGCAATATTAAAAGGAACGCCTAAAAATACGTCTGCACTACGTTGGTACAGTTGGCAAGACAATTTTCCGTTGCTCACATAAAACTGAAACAGCGTATGGCAAGGCGGCAGGCCGGCAATGGCCATTTCTTCAACTTCCGGTGGGTTCCAGGCCGAAACTATAAGGCGTCTTCCGTTGGGGCTTTCGTTGTTCTCTTGCAGGTATTTTATCTCGTTAACCACCCACTTAATCTGGTCGATGCCCGAAAAATCGCGCCATTGTTTTCCGTAAACCGGCCCCAGTTCTCCCCATGTTGCAGCAAACTGCTCATTGTTGGCTATTTTCTGCGAGAATTCGCGAATTGATTCGCCCTGAAATTCTGCACTCTGTTTGTAACGTCGGTAAGGCCAGGCATCCCAGATGTGTACATTGTTCTGAGCAAGGTACCGAAGGTTGGTATCGCCGGCTAAAAACCAAAGCAATTCGTGAATAATGGATTTCAGATGCAGCTTTTTTGTTGTTACTACCGGGAATCCTTCGCTCAAATCAAAACGCATTTGGTGTCCAAACCGACTGATGGTTCCTGTTCCGGTTCTATCTTTCTTCTCTGTCCCTTTTTCCAGTATGGTCTCCAACAAATCTAAATACTGCCTCATTTCTATTTTTTAAGTAGCACACCTTCTGACAAAGCGGCTTGTACTATTTCTCCTGCAAAAATAATTGATCAAAAGAATCTGCTTTCTGTTTCACCGGTATAAATATTCACAATTGCCCTAAGTTTGTTAACGGCTGAGGTTTTCAATTTAAGGGTTCAATTGTTTTCTTATTGGTTTATTGGTGCGCCACACTTTTTGCAGAAAGCCGCATCGTCGTCGTGCGAATGGTGCAGGCATTGTGGGCAAACCTGGGTATTTTTCTCAATGGTTGGGTTAATGATTTCGGCAGTAACAATTCCGGTAGGAACGGCAATAATGGCGTAGCCCATAATCATTACAATACTTGCCAGAAACTGTCCCATTGGAGTTTCGGGGCTGATATCGCCATAGCCCACCGTTGTTAATGTAACAATGGCCCAGTAAATTCCGCGCGGAATGCTGGAGAAACCATGCTCCGGGCCTTCAACCAGGTACATGATGGTGCCAACAATTATAACCAGAATAATAACAAAATAAATAAACACACTAATTTTAGCCCGGCTTGCCCAGATGGCTCGTGCCAGCGAACGTCCGGCAAGGGTGTAACGGGTTAATTTTAATATTCTGAAAATACGTAGCAAGCGCAAAATACGTATTACCACTAAACTATGCGACCCAACCACCACCAAGCCAATGTATGTTGGTAAAACCGATAATAAATCGATAATGCCGTAAAAGCTGAAAATGTACCGAAAGGGCTTATCAACAATTGCAATGCGCAGCAGGTATTCGATGGTAAAAATTATGGTTATACCCCATTCCATTCCATGAAGCAGTTCCTGGTGGTTTTGTCGAATGCCGGGAACACTTTCGAGCATCACCAAGGCCACACTAAGGATGATAACAACTAAAAGCGAAACATCGAAAAATTTTCCCGAGGGAGTGTCGGCTTCAAAAATAATTTCGTAGATCTTTTGTTTGGCTGTACTCATCTGTTTTCGATATTAGTTTTAAAGATACTGTTTTTTTCTAAACACAGTTTTTGGTGTTTGCAACAGCGAACAGTTTCCTGATAGATGCAGGAAACGAAGCTGTTGGGTGCAAGGGTGAAAAAACAAAAGCCTTTCCTGAATCAGGAAAGGCTCGTAAAAATATTCCGAATTGGTTTTTTATAAAACAGTTTCAACTTTTTGGTAAGGCAGGTCGAATGCCTCGGCAACACCTTTGTACACCACTTTGCCATCAACCACATTTAAACCTTTGCGCAACGGTTCGCTATCAATGCAAGCTTGTTTCCAGCCTTTTTCTGCAATTTCAATAGCATACGGAAGCGTTGCATTTGTTAATGCAATGGTTGAAGTACGTGGTACAGCACCCGGCATGTTGGCAACACAATAGTGTAATACATCGTCGATTACAAAAGTAGGTTCGGCATGCGTAGTTGCCTTGGTGGTTTCAAAACAACCTCCCTGGTCAACAGCAACGTCAACCAAAACAGTTCCGGGTTTCATGGTGTTAAGCATGTCGCGGGTAATTAAACGCGGAGCTTTTGCACCAGGAATTAATACAGCACCAATGATAACGTCGTTTAGCTTTACCATTTCCCGAATGTTGTATTCGTTACTCATCATGGTTTTAACGTTTGGCGGCATAATATCATCGAGGTAGCGCAAGCGTGGTAACGATACATCCATAATGGTAACATCAGCACCCAGGCCAGCTGCCATTTTTGCAGCTTCGGTACCAACAATACCACCACCAATAATCAGTACATTTGCCGGAGGAACACCTGGTACTCCACCAAGTAAAACACCATAACCGCCAAATGTTTTTTCAAGGTATTTTGCACCTTCCTGAACCGACATACGGCCTGCAACTTCGCTCATTGGTACCAGCAGTGGCAACGATCGGTCGGCTAGTTCAACTGTTTCGTAAGCCAAACAAATCGACTTGTTTTCTATCATGGCATACGTTAATGGCTCGCACGAAGCAAAGTGGAAGTAGGTATAAAGAATCTGTCCTTCTTTAATTAATTTGTATTCCGGCTCAATCGGCTCTTTTACTTTGATGATCATATCTGCAATAGCATAAACATCTTCAATGGTGGGGAGCATCTTCGCACCGGCGTCTGTGTAATCATCATCCTGGAAACCGCTACCCAGTCCACCTCCGGCCTGTACATATACATCGTGGCCTCGTTTAACCAATTCCGCAGCACCTGCAGGTGTTAATGCAATGCGGTTTTCGTTATTCTTAATCTCTTTTGGTACACCAATTATCATTTCTTAAAATATTTGAGTTTTTTCTTAGTTCAAAAATAGACCACTCGATATGACTAAAACATGATAAATTCTCAGGATTTCAAATAAAATACATTTTTACGATTGCTTTATGCAGAGGCTTTTAGGGAATTAGAAGTTAAGTTTGCAATAAGATGTTAATTTGTCTGAATTTATGCGTTATTAATTTCAGATTGATAATCTTATATTTGCTTGCTTTTAAAATATATTTTATAACATGCCGACAGTATCAGACAGAGGAAGGATAATGCCTGATTCACCAATCAGGAAATTAGCTCCGTTAGCTCATGAAGCTAAAGAACGAGGGCTTAAAGTGTTCCATTTAAATATCGGACAACCCGATTTACCAACTCCTCCTGAGGCGCTGGCGGCAATCAAGTCGATCGACAGAAAGATTCTGGAATATACACCCAGTGAAGGAATTTTGTCGTTTCGCCAAAAACTGGCCAAATATTACCACAAGTTCGACATTGACGTAACGCCTGATGATATTATTGTTACATCGGGCGGGAGTGAGGCTGTAACTTTTGCTTTTATGAGTTGCCTTGATCCGGGTGATGAAATTATTGTGCCAGAACCTGCTTATGCTAATTACGAAGCTTTTGCAATTGTTGCGGGGGCAAAAATTAAATCGATACCCGGCGATATTGAAGAGGGGTTTGTATTGCCTCCGATTGAGGAGTTCGAAAAATTGATTACCCCAAAAACCAAGGGGATAATGATTTGTAACCCTAACAATCCAACCGGTTATTTGTATACGCAACAGGAAATGAATGCCATTCGTGACCTGGTAAAAAAATACGACCTCTACCTGTTCTCGGATGAGGTGTACCGTGAATTTTGTTACACGGGTGCTCCATATATTTCTGCTTTTCACCTCGAAGGCATTGAGCAAAATGTCGTTCTGGTTGATTCTGTATCGAAACGTTACAGCGAATGTGGCTTGCGTATTGGCGCCTTGATTACAAAAAATGCAGCTGTTAAAAAGAATGTAATGAAGTTTTGCCAGGCACGATTAAGCCCGCCACTTATCGGGCAAATTGCTGCTGAAGCTTCATTGGATGCCGATCCGGAATACATGCTTAATAATTATAACGAGTATGTGCAGCGACGCAAATTTCTGATCGATGGGCTTAATCGCATTGATGGCGTATATTCGCCTATTCCGATGGGGGCTTTTTACACTGTTGCCCGCTTACCAGTTGATAATGCCGATAAATTTTGCGCATGGCTATTGTCCGACTTTCAATATGAAAAGCAAACCCTGTTTTTGGCACCGGCTTCGGGCTTTTATACCGGTTCAGATAAAGGGCAGGACGAGGTGCGAATTGCTTATGTGCTGAATAAGGCCGATTTGGCGGTTTGTTTAAAAATATTAACCGAAGCTTTAAAGGTTTATCCCGGAAGAACTTCCAAATAGAAAATAGCTTCTAGATAATATTGGCAGGCATGCTGCGTTGGTATTAAAACGTAATCAGATAATTATGCCTGCTACTCTTTCTTTTGGGAAAAAAATTGATTTGCTTGATAAAGACCATTTGGTGAGCCGAATTGCCTGTTTCCTTCTTGTTATTGTTTTTATTTTATACCTGCTCCCTTTTGATAAAGGAGCCACCGCATCGGTATTTGCCGGAGGTATGATTGGCTTATTGGTCTTACAGTTCTTTCTTCAATCGAAAGCTTTAAATATTATTTTGGCAGGAAGTATCTTTATTCTCAGTTTTTATTTTTTTCTGGCTGTTTGGTCAGAGTTCAATGATTTTGATGGGCTTACTAAAGCTGCCTGGGAGTTGCTGGTAATTGGTTGGGGAGGATGTCTTTTTATGGCAGGCCTGGCCTTTTTAATGCTCCGAAAGTATATATAGTAACAGGACCGATTTTGTAAAAAAAGTAATAAAAAAAATCCGGGTTGAAAAAACAGCCCGGATTTTTTTATGTGTTGTAAATATCAATGTTACGATAGATTTTTTACTCTTTCCATTGCTTCCAGTACATTTTCCCTGTCGGCAAAAGCCGAAAAACGAAAATAACCTTCACCGGCAGGGCCAAAGCCTGATCCTGGTGTTCCCACAATGTTTGCTTCATTTAACACTTTGTCAAAAAAGTCCCACGAGGTCATGTTGTTTTTTGTTTTCACCCAAACATAGGGTGCATTTACACCACCATAAACTTCATAGCCAATTTCGGCCAGGCTTTCGCGCATTATCTTAGCATTCTCAAGGTAGTAGGCAATTACTTCTTCTACTTCCTTTTTGCCTTCTTTGGTGTAAATAGCAGCAGCTGCTTTTTGTACCGGGTACGAAACACCATTAAACTTGGTTGATTGGCGGCGGTTCCATAATGCTTTTACGGGGTGTGCTTTTCCTGCCGAATCAAAAGCAACCAATTCTTTCGGTATAACAGTAATGGCGCAACGGGTACCTGTAAAACCGGCGGTTTTCGAGAAACTGCGGAACTCGATGGCTACCTTTTTTGCACCTTCAATTTCGTAAATCGAACGAGGAATACCTTCTTCAGTTATAAAAGCTTCGTAAGCCGCATCGTAAAGAATGATCGCATTTTTTTCGATGGCATAATCAACCCATTTCTTCAATTCTTCTTTCGAAGCAACCGTTCCTGTTGGATTGTTCGGGTAGCAAAGGAAAATCAGGTCAGGAGTTTCTGTTGGAAGCTCAGGAATAAAGCCGTTTTCTTTTGTACAAGGCATGTAAATAATTCCTTCGTAATGGCCATTTTCCTGGCAAGTGCCAGTTTTTCCGCTCATCACAGTAGTGTCGGCATAAACCGGGTAAACCGGGTCGCAAATGGCAATTTTATTGTTGTGGCCAAAAATCTCCTGAATGTTTCCGGTATCGCATTTCGAGCCGTCAGAAACAAAAATTTCATCTGCCGAAATATCTATACCTTTCTCCTGGTACGAGTTTTTTGCAATGGCTTCGCGTAAAAAAGCATACCCTTGTTCGGGGCCATAGCCTTTAAATGTTTCGCCTTTGGCCATTTCGTCAACACCTTCGTGAAAGGCTTTAACAACACTTGGTACCAGCGGCCGGGTAACATCTCCAATACCCATTTTAATAACCTTTTTGTCCGGGTTTGCTTCAATAAATTCGTTAACCCTACGTCCAATTTCCGGGAAAAGATACCCCGCCTGAAGTTTCAGGTAATTTTCGTTAATAAGTGCCATATCTGTCTATTTTATAATGATTTTCAGCAATTGAGGCGTAAAGATAAAAAAATCTACCGGCAAGTATTTTTTCAAGCTCTGTGCCTTTATGGCTATTTAGATTAATTTAATGCGGGTAGTCAGCTTTTATTTCTATCATCTGTATTAGTTTTGACAAAAATTAATTTAATCATGCAAAACTTTTTTGTAAAATCACACGGATTAGGTAACGATTATATCACCCTTAACCAAGATGAGATAAGCTTTAAATTAACAGAAAAAGCCATTGTGCGTATTTGCGACGTGCATTTTGGAATTGGTTCGGATGGGATTTTGTTAAAGGTGCCAAGCAATAACGCCGATTTTGGTTTGCGTATTCTGAATCCCGATGGTTCGGAAGCCGAGAAAAGTGGCAACGGCTTGCGTATTTTTGCGAAGTATTTGTACGATTATGGGTTTACTAAAGAAAAATCGTTTAGTATTGAAACACTGGGAGGTTTGGTTAAGGCCGAGGTAATTGAAGAGAAAAACAACAAGGCTAAAACCATTAAAGTAGATATGGGAAAAGCCATTTTTGAATCGGAAAAAATTCCTGTTGCCTGCGCAAATGAAGAGTGCATTGGCGAAGTGATGGAATTGGCAGAACGCAGTTACGAAATTAACTGTGTTTCGGTAGGGAATCCGCATTGTGTTATTTTAAAAGATGAACTTGATGAGTTGGAGATAAAAACCTATGGTGCTGAAATTGAAAACCATTCGATGTTTCCGAACCGGATAAATGTGCAGTTTGCCCGTGTGGTTTCGCCCAACGAAGTGGAGGTATTAATTTGGGAGCGTGGTGCCGGCTGGACACTGGCATCGGGTAGCTCGTCGTGTGCAGTGGCATGCACAGTGGTGAAGCGCGGATTAACGGAACGAAACCTTAGTATAAAAATGCCGGGGGGTAGCCTGGCCATTGAAATTGACGAGGATTGGGAAATTCGAATGACCGGTGAGGTTCGTGAAATAGCATCAGGAACATTAAGTGCTGAACTGCTGCAGGATTTGGAGTTGTAAAACCAATGCTTTTCAGCTTTTTAATAATGAAAATTTAGCAACTTCAGATTTCCAGGTTGGTGATTCTTTCGCTTACCTTATAGCTGTAATCCGGGTATTCGTACATTGCCATTCGCGGTTCGGTTTGTCCTATTGAATAGCCAAAAACTCCTTTGTAGTCTGCTTTGCGTTCGCCCATTTCTTCTAACTGATCGAGGTATTCGGCAATGGACTTTGATTCGATAACAATTACCTTTCCCATTTTATGAATTATGGGACTATGGGCCCGAGTAGGGTCGTGGTCGAATTCCAGAATTCTTCGTCCGTAACGGGTAATTCCTATGGTGCGGAAAGTCATACTTTTTCCTACACCGGGAAGGTTAAGAATGCTTCGGTCAGTGGATAAAAACGAAATATCGGCAATATTGCATAATCCTTTTATATTCTCCACAATTTTATCGGGTTGCAAGAGCAGGTTTTGTGCAAAATCCATTTGATGTTCGGGGATGTTCCCAAAAATTTTCTCTTCCATACGTTCTTGCAGAACTCTTGAATTTGGGGTAAAGTTGCTTTTGTTTTCTTTAAAACCTTTTACGGTAAAAGTATAGTACGAGAGTACGCCAATTTCGTTTAAAACTTTTCGGAGTTTCGCACTGTGCCCTCGCCTTGATGCTGCGGCGGTAAAAACAAGCTGGTTGGTAACGGCCCATCCCGATTTTAGCAATAGCTGAATGGCCCGTTTTGATTCGGGTGTTATTTCCATGGGCGACTGAAAATGTGTTTGTATAACAAACTGTTTTATGCCAATTTTTTGTGCTTTTTGTTTAAAAATGGCCAGCATTTTACCCAACTCGGGGGTTATGCGTTGGGGCAGGTAAGCCGGCAGTCGTGTTCCAATCCTTATTCGTAAAATTTCGGCAAATTTGTCGCCTTCCGCGCGCCTTTTGTTGTCCTCAATTTTGGCTTTTGCCATATTATAAATTGCATCCAGAATTTCTTTCAGGCTTTTGTTACTGCTCATTAAGGCATCGCCACCTGTTATCAGAATATCGCGAAGCTGAGCGTCGTATCTAAAATACTCCAGTAATCTGGGAAGACGTTCGGACCACGATTTCTCAGGTTTTAGCTTTTTCAGGTTGAAATTGTAACGGCCGCTTTGAAAATCGTACATGCGCTGGCAGCTGGCACATAAGCCACCACAGGCCCGCCCAACTGTGTCGGGTATAAAAATGGCTACCTCGGGATAACGCCGGTGAATATTGTATGATGGAATAAGCCATCCGGCAGCATTGGGTTTGCCGGGTTTAACTTTGTCTTCTTTTTCCCAGGCAACAATATTTCCAAACTCTTCAACCAGTTGCTTGCTGTAAATAACGTAACACCGAATGGCCAAATCGGCACCTACTACATAATCCGGAATGTAGGAGTTTAAAAGCGACAGGTAGTAGGGATTAACAAAAAACGGAATGCCTTTTCGCCGTGCTTTATTTAACACCTTCATGGTTTCGTTCGTAAGGGTGTAATCCAGCATTTCGTTTAACAACTCGGGCGAGCGCACAGCAAAACGCAAATGAAAGTTGCTTTCTTGCCACCATTGCTCCATTTGAGCTTCTTTTTCGTAAAAGCTCAGGCCTTTCGCGAAACAATAGCGTTTGCTCGTTATTTCACCACTGTCAATTTTTTCAATAAGGATGCGAATTATCCTCTTCTGATTGATTTTACGTAGTTTATCAACTTTTACATCCAGCCCTGATGGGTACTTTTCCATCCAGCTATTTAGTTGTTTACGTTGTGGAGCGAGGTGAGCATTTTTGCCACTTAACTGCCTGAAAAGTTCCAGCATATCTTTAAAAAAGGCAACTTTTGCTCCGCCTGTACCATTGTGTGTAGCCAGCCAAAGTAGCTTAAACGGGTTGGTTTTAGCCAGCTGTCCGCCAATATTCTGATCGGGAAACTCACTGCCTGCATGGTCGATATAATCCAAAATGCGTATGGCTGCCTGGTCTTGCCAGCTTAGTTTTAATGCCAGATCCGGATCTGTTTTTGTGTTTCTGTAATAATGTAATGCGGCCTGATTTCGTTTTAAAATCGGAAAAACCCAGTTGCGTATGGCTTCATGAATTTCAACTACATTTTCCGAATTGCGAATAATTTTTTCGAGAACCGGGTTTTCATCCAGCAATTTTTGTAGTGTTTTTCGGGCACGCACCGAAATGCCCACCTTATCCCAAAAAGCAATTGAATCCATGGCATTAAGTTTTACTGGTGTTGCAGTACTATTTTAAGTTACTAAAAAAGGGGCGTAAATCAAAAGGAAATGGCCATATTCTGAGCCGGATGTTGCGAAAGTTCTGCCTTGAAAATCAAAATATTATAGTGCAATGAGTGCCATTTGTTTATTTCGATTATCTTTGTGCCGGTTTTTAAAAAATAACAAAGAATTCCCGCAAGGGAAGGAACACCTAATAGTTGAAATAATGACACATAAAGCAGGATTTGTGAATATTGTTGGAAATCCAAACGTAGGAAAATCAACAATAATGAATGCACTGGTAGGCGAAAAACTGTCTATCATTACCCAAAAGATGCAAACCACGCGTCACCGTATAAAAGGCATTGTTAGCGGCGACGATTTCCAGATTGTTTATTCCGATACTCCCGGTATTTTAAAGCCCAGTTACAAGCTACAGGAATCGATGATGAAATTTGTTGACACCGCGTTAATTGATGCTGATGTAATCCTTTTTGTTACCGATGTAAAAGAGAAAGTGGATAAAAATCCGGAGTATATCGAGAAAGTACGAAAATCGAATATGCCGGTTATTGTTTTGCTTAATAAAATTGATTTGTCGAACCAGGAAGAGGTAGTAAAGCTCTACAATCACTGGTCGGATACTTTTCCAGGGGCCGATGTATTTCCCATTTCGGCACTCGAAAAATTTAATATCGAACCAATTTTCGACCGGATACTTGAACTGTTGCCCGAAGGGCCTGCCTTTTTCCCAAAAGACGAATTAACAGATCGAAACGAACGATTTTTTGTGCAGGAGATTATTCGCGAGAAGATTTTGCTGCATTACCAGAAAGAAATTCCGTATTCGGTTGAAGTGGAAGTAGAGGAATTTAAAGAAGAAGAAAAGATTATTCATATCCGATCGGTAATTCATGTTTCTCGTGATAGTCAGAAAGGGATTATAATTGGTCATCAGGGAAAGATGATTAAGCGTGTTGGAACAGAAGCCCGAAAAGATGCCGAAGAATTTTTTGGCAAGAAAATATTCATGGAACTATATGTAAAAGTAGCCAAAGACTGGCGCGAAAAAGATGGTTCGTTAAAACAATTCGGGTACGATAAATTTTAGTTTTTACTCGAATTTATAACCTGGCAGTTGTAGGTTATTAAATTGTTGGGCTATTTATAAATTGAATTTCAGAAAAAATGAGCAGCAGAATAGTAGCAATAGTTGGACGCCCCAACGTAGGAAAATCGACCTTGTTTAATCGTCTTATTGAACAGCGAAAAGCCATTGTTGACGAAACAGCAGGTGTAACCCGCGACCGCAATTACGGCAAAGGCGAATGGTCGGGTGTGGAGTTTTCGGTAATCGATACCGGTGGTTATGTGGTAAACTCTGATGATGTTTTTGAAGCAGAAATAAACAAACAAGTGCATTTGGCCATCGATGAAGCCGATGTGATTGTTTTTTTGGTAGATGTAGAGGCCGGCATAACCGATCTGGATGATGCCATTGCCAATATTTTACGCCGAAGCAAAAAAGAGGTTTTGCTGGTTGTTAATAAAGTTGACAACAATGCCCGGATACTTGACGCACAGGAATTTTATGGCCTGGGACTGGGCGAAATTCAATGCATTTCGTCGATGACCGGTAGCGGAACAGGTGATATGTTGGATGAGCTGGTAAAAAAATTCCCACACAAAGATGCACTGGAAGAGGAGCACGAGCTTCCCTACCTGTCGGTGGTAGGAAGGCCAAATGTTGGAAAATCATCTTTCATAAATGCATTAATCGGCGAAGACCGGAACATTGTTACCGATGTGGCCGGAACAACCCGCGACTCGATACATACGCGCTACAACAAATTTGGCCACGATTTTATGATTGTAGATACTGCCGGCTTGCGAAAAAAAGGAAAGGTTAGCGAAGACCTGGAGTTTTATTCGGTTTTACGCTCGGTACGGACCATCGAAAACTCGGATGTGTGTTTATTGTTAATTGATGCAACCCGCGGAGTAGAAGCCCAGGACATGAACATTATGAACCTGATTCTAAAAAATAAAAAGGGGGTGGTTATTTTGGTTAATAAATGGGATTTGATAGATAAGGATACCATGACCACCAAAAAAATGACCGAAGAAATTCAGCAACGCCTGGCACCATTTACCGATGTACCTATTCTTTTTATTTCGGCACTTACCAAACAGCGTGTACACAAGGCGCTTGAAATAGCCATGGAGGTATATCAAAACCGTAAACAACGTATTAAAACTTCGGAACTAAACGAAGTGTTGCTTGAAGCGATCGAAAATTATGGTCCGCCATCGGTAAAAGGGAAATTTATAAAAATTAAATATTGCACCCAACTGCCTTCGCCTACTCCGGCCTTTGCCTTGTTTGCCAATTTGCCGCAATACATCAGAGCGCCTTATAAAAGGTATATCGAAAACCAGTTGCGCGATAATTTTAATTTTACAGGTGTTCCTATTCAAATCTATTTCAGGCAGAAATAGAGGGAGCTGGGACCCGGAAGTCGGAAGGCCGAAGTTGGAAGTCAGAAAATTCCATCTGTAGTTATTGCAGGTGGAATTTTTAGTTTTGCGGAGGTGTGTAATCTTCGGGTAGCGAATTGGCAAAATTTTTCATATCCATATAGCCATCAATAATAAAATTAACATTGGGGCTGGTACCGTTAGGGCGGATAGTGAAGGATTGCCGGGACGGATAAATGACCGATTTCTTTTGTGAAAAGTAATAGCGGTCGGTTAAAAATTCCTCGGGAATAGGAAAGAGGTCGTCATCAAAGCGGTAAAACACCTCAAGTTTTTGGGCTTGTATTGCAAATTCTTTGGCCGGCGTACTTAATTCATTGTTTTCAAGCTCGTAAAAGGCTGCTGCCTCGGTTTCAGGGTAAACCTTAATTTTGTAACCCTCTGCTCCCGGATTATTGTCGTAAATCGATTTTAAAAAATGCCTGTACGATCCGTGATAGGTAATCCTTCGGTTATGGTTAAAATAGTCTGCCTTATGAGGTTGCTCCTTATCAAGTGGTTCATAGTAAAAATAACCTTTTAGTTTCATTACTTCTCCGCCATCCAACGATTTTAATGGAATTTGTTGGCCTTCAGGGCCATCGTACATTTTTACGCTAAATTCCTGAAGCACAAGTTTTATCCGGTAGCCCAGGTAGTTATTTTCAATGAGCAGTGCATTTTTCGAGCTGGCCAAAAACTGCATTTCATCTCTGTTAAAAACAAGGTTGCTGTCGTTTAAAACCTCAATTTTATCGCGGTATTGCCGAATAAAGTGCGAGTAGAAAAAGCGCAGATTGCGTTTTCGCTTGTTCTTTCCCGAAACATTAACGCCTGAAATATTATAATTCGAAGGATGAAGCTGAATGTGAAGCTTGCTGCTTTCTTTTAGTGTTTTTATATGGGCATCAAAAGCAACATGGTCGGCCACCAGCACACAGGGGAAAAAAGGTGCTTTTAACGAAAAATTACCCAGCGAATCGCTGATGCAACCTATGGTGGTGCCCGAAATAAAAACTTCGGTGTGTGGAATGGGTTCTTGTGTTTGCGCATGGGTTACCCGTCCCTCAAGTATTATTTGTTGTGCCTGTGCGGAGTTTATGGTAATAAACACGGAAAATACGAATAGAAACCAGCGGTTTAGAATCATTGTTTTTGTTTTTACAAAAGAAAGCAAAAATTATTCCACACCACCATAGGCTCTTTCCATTACATTAATTTATTTCTTAAATTGGCTAAAATTCTTCTGATACAAAACAATTAAGGTAGAAGAGTTCTCAGAAGATAAATTGATCTGTTATGGCACGTTTTTTAAAAGATCGTTCAAAAGCGAAAGGTATGGTTCCCGGCTCGCTGGTATTAATTGGCAGGCAGAAAATGGAACAAACCCTTATTCAGTACATCGGGTACAACAAAGAAGAGTTGCAGGAAAAAACACTTAGTTCGGTGGACGAGATTAAACAAAATTTTGCACCGGGAAAGGTGAATTGGATAAACATTTACGGTTTGCACGATTTGGAAATGATTAAGAAGATAGGTGAAGATTTTGGTTTTCCTTCGCTTTTACTCGAAGATATTGTAAACACAGATCAACCGCCGAAATATGAAAATGGAGTAGCTTACGATGGCTTTATTTTGAAAATGCTTCATAAAGAAAAGGATTCAAACCGTATTCATGCCGAGCAAATCACCCTATTGTTGGGAGAGAATTATGTGTTAACGCTGCAGGAACGAAAAGGCGATTTCTTTGAGTCTGTACGCGAACGCATTCGTAAAAGTAAAGGCCGGATTCGCTCGTGTGGAAACGATTATCTGGCTTATGCTTTAATGGACGCACTGGTAGACAATTATTCTATTTTAATTGAAACAATTGGACGGCAGGTTGAAGATATTGAAGATCGGTTGTTTAAATCGATGGACACCAAAATTGTTGAAGAAATTTACCAGTTTAAAACCGAACTAAACTATATCCGTAAAGCCGTTCGGCCGGTGCGTGAAGTTATTGCTTCGCTTTTACGAACCGAGGATACCTTCTTTCACGAAAAAAATACCGCTTACCTGAAAGATTTAAGCGACCTGGTAGTACAATCGTCAGAAGCTGTTGAGCTTTATAATAATATGACTTCCGATCAGCTAAATATTTATAACTCAAACATTAGCAACCGAATGAATGAGGTAATGAAGATCTTGACAATCTTCGCATCTATTTTTATTCCATTAACTTTTATAGCCGGTATTTACGGGATGAATTTTGAGTATATTCCCGAGCTGAAATTTAAGTATGGTTACCTTGTTTTTTGGTTAGTTATTCTTATACTTGGCGGCGGATTATTAATGTATTTTAAACGAAAAAAATGGCTGTAAAAAGCAACAACAATTTCACAAATGCATGATATTGAAAATATAGAATTAAAGTACCTTACTTTTGATGATTATCAGGAGCTTAAGCAGGCAATGATTGAGGCTTACTCCAACATGCCCAATGCGTACTGGAAAGAGCACCATATAAAATCGTTGATAAAACGTTTTCCGGAAGGGCAGGTGGTGTTAAAAGTAAATGGCCAGATTGCCGGTTGCGCCCTGGCAATTGTGGTGGAGTACGATAAATTTGAAGACAACCATACCTACAAGGAAATTACCGGAAATTATACTTTTGAAACCCATTCGCCCGATGGCGATATGCTGTATGGGATTGATGTTTTTATAAAACCAGATTTTAGGGGCTTGCGCCTGGGACGACGACTTTACGATTACCGTAAAGAACTTTGCGAAAGGCTCAATCTGAAAGGGATTGCCTTTGGAGGCCGAATCCCTAATTACCATCTTTACCAGAATGAAATGTCGCCAAAAGAATACATTCAAAAGGTGCGAACAAAAGAAATTCACGATCCGGTTCTGAACTTTCAAATCTCGAACGATTTTCATCCGGCCAAAATAATAACAGGCTACCTCGAAGACGATAAGGAATCGAATGAATATGCTGTTTTGCTGGAGTGGGATAATATTTATTACGAAAAACCCCGGAAAAAACCGGCAACAATTAAAACTGTTGTGCGTCTGGGGTTGGTTCAGTGGCAAATGAGGTCTTATAAAAATCTAAAAGACCTGATGTTTCAGGCTGAATTTTTTATTGACGCCGTTTCCAGTTATCGTTGCGATTTTGCGCTGTTCCCCGAGTTCTTTAATGCACCGCTAATGGCCGAAAACAATCACCTTACGGAACCGGAAGCAATTCGGGAACTGGCAGCCCATACCGATGATATTATCGCAAGGTTTTCGGAACTGGCCATCAGTTATAATATCAATATTTTAACCGGAAGTATGCCCGAGCTGGTAGATGGCAACTTGTACAACGCAGGTTACTTATGCCGGAGAGACGGTACCAGCGAACGTTACGAGAAATTGCATGTTACCCCTGATGAGGTAAAAGTTTGGGGTATGCAGGGTGGACATAAGCTAAAGGCACTGGATACCGATTGCGGAAAAATTGGCGTGCTGATTTGTTATGACTCCGAATTTCCGGAATTAAGCCGTTTATTGGCCGACGAAGGAATGGATATTTTGTTTGTACCTTTTTTAACCGATACTCAAAACGGCTATTCGCGGGTACGTAATTGTTCGCAGGCAAGAGCAATTGAAAACGAATGTTATGTGGCCATTGCCGGTAGCGTTGGCAACCTTCCAAAGGTGCACAATATGGATATTCAGTACGCCCAGTCAATGGTATTTACGCCCTGCGATTTTGCGTTTCCTGCAAATGGGGTAAAAGCCGAAGCTACTCCAAATACCGAAATGATATTAATTGCCGATGTAGATATTGGCCTGCTGCGCGAGCTTAACCAGTTTGGAAGTGTGAGAAACCTTAAAGACCGCAGGCTCGATTTGTTTGACCTGAAAAAGAAATAAGTGAAATGCAAGATGTTGAATTGACGCGAGAACTGATTGGAAGGAAGGATTTTGTTGATTTCCCCCAATTAGCGCTTACCGAAATAAAAACAAAAATAGATACAGGTGCTTATACCTCAAGTATAAATTGCCATTATGTTGCCGAAGAAATAATTAATGGAGAAGCGGTGTTGGTTTGTATATTCCTTGATCCGCAACATCCAAAATATGACGGTAAAGAATTCCGTTTTTCGAAATACAAAAAGAAGCGTATTAAAAGCTCAAACGGAATAAGCGAAAACCGGTTTTTAATTCGAACCGAGATCAAACTTTTTAATAAGCTATATCTGATAGACTTATCGTTGGCTGATAGACGCTTAATGAAGTATGATGTATTAATTGGCCGTAAATTTCTGAATAAGAAATTTCTGGTGGATACTTCAGTCTCAAATTTGTCGCATAAATTAGTTAAAAAAACAAAAGTAAACACAGAAAAATAAGTACACAAAACATTATGAATATTGTAGTTTTATCAAGAAATCCAAAGCTTTACTCCACCAGAAGATTGGTTCAGGCCGGCGAAGAACGCGGGCACCATATGATGATTGTTGACCACTCGAAATGCGATTTGGTTATTGAAAAGAAAAAGCCTCAGGTAATCTATCACGGGAAAAAACTCGAACATGTTGATGCTGTAATTCCACGTATTGGCGCATCAATAACTTTTTACGGAACAGCAGTTGTTCGCCAGTTCGAGATGATGAAAGTATTTACGGCAGTTGAATCGATAGCGCTGGGGCGCTCGCGCGATAAACTGCGCAGCCTGCAAATTCTTTCGCGGGCCGGGCTGGGTTTGCCCAAAACGGTATTTACCAATTACAGCAAAAATACCGATCAAATTATAGAAAGTATTGGCGGAGCTCCATTGGTGATAAAGTTGCTGGAAGGCACCCAGGGGATTGGAGTAGTGCTAGCCGAGAATAAAAATGCCGCTTCATCGGTAATGGAAGCATTTAACGGATTAAAGGCTAGGGTAATTGCCCAGGAATTTATTGAGGAAGCTAAAGGTTCCGATATCAGGGCTTTTGTGGTTGACGGAGTGGTTGTTGGGGCCATGCGAAGGAGTGGTAAACCTGGTGATTTCAGGTCAAATCTTCATCGGGGAGGAACAGCCGAAGTTATTGAATTGAGCGATGAAGAAGAAAATGCCGCGTTAAAAGCTGCCCGCGTTATGGGGCTGGGGGTAGCCGGTGTTGATATGTTACAATCGAAACACGGGCCTCTAATTATGGAGGTGAACTCATCACCAGGGCTCGAAGGCATTGAAAGTGCTACTGGAATTGATATTGCCAAAAGCATTATTCGATACGTAGAGCGAAATGTATAAGCATTTGGCACAAAATTAATTATCTACTAGTAATAGCATGTAAACCATGAAAATATTAAATCGCGAGATAAAACCGGGGCAATCTGTTCAAATTAACCTCGATACCGTGCGCCTGCATACGCGAACACGCATAAATGTTCCTGTTATTATTGAGCGTGCGGAGGAAGATGGGCCGGTATTGTTAATTAATGCGGGTATACATGGCGACGAAGTTAACGGTGTTGAAATTGTACGAAAAGCAGTTTCCAGCAATATGTTACGCCCTGAAAAAGGTACGGTTATCTGCATTCCGGTTTTAAATGTTTTTGGGTTTTTAAACCAATCGCGCGAATTTCCTGATGGTAAAGATTTAAACCGCTTCTTCCCGGGGTCGGCAAAAGGCTCTTTAGCCAGCCAGTTTGCCTACACTTTTATGACGGAAATTGTGCCACATGCCAACTATTGTATCGATTTTCATACCGGTGGTTCAAACCGGTTTAATATCTCTCAAATCCGGATATCGCGCAACGATGACACCTTGCTTGATTTGGCAAAGGCCTTTCATCCGCAGTTTATTGTGTATGCAAAAAATCGTGATAAATCCTTTCGCGAATCGGCAACAAACGAGGGACTGAAAGTGTTGCTTTTTGAAGGTGGCAAATCGCTTGATTTTAATAACGATGTAACCGAAGCCGGACTGAACGGAATTATGCGGATTATGCACTCCATTGGTATGCGCGATTATTCTACCAGTATCAATCAAAATGATTTAAAAGACCCGATTATTATTGAAGAGTCATACTGGCACAGAGCCCGGCATTCAGGATTGTTTCGTTCGTTTATTGCCGGTGGCGAGTACATTCTTAAAGGGCACACACTTGGAAGTATTTCCGATCCGTTTGGCGAATTTGAATACCTGATAAAAGCCAAAACAAATGGCTATATAATCGGGCTTAGCAATTCGCCAATTGTAACCGAGGGCGATGCACTTTATCATATCGGCAACCAATAGTTTTGTTGATTTTGAGCGGGTATTTTACTTTCGGGATTTGATAATTGTGCTAATTAACTAGTCTAAAATTTCAATGTTTATGAAAGAGAATTCAAATTCACGTTATCTGGTTGTTGCGGTTCGTCGGTTTCTGCGTCATATTTTAAGTATCAAAGACGGCACAGATGTTCAGGCAACAATTGAAGGTATAAAACGAGACATTGGTTTTCGTGGCCCAACAGCCTGGATTCTTATCTTCTCGATTTTTATTGCCAGTATCGGCCTAAATGTTAACTCAACTGCGGTAATTATCGGGGCCATGTTAATTTCGCCTTTAATGGGGCCAATTTTGGGTATTGGCTTATCCATCGGAACCAACGATTTCGAGACCTTGTTGCGTTCGCTTAAAAACCTGGGTATAGCAGTTTCAATAGCCCTTATAACTTCTACCTTGTATTTTTCGCTCACTCCGTTAAATATCGAGCAGTCAGAGCTACTGGCCCGAACTCAACCAACCATTCTTGATGTTTTGGTGGCCCTGTTTGGCGGATTTGCAGGAATTGTGGCCGGTTCGCGAAAAGAAAAATCAAGTGTAATTCCGGGGGTAGCAATTGCAACGGCACTTATGCCTCCGCTTTGTACGGCAGGCTACGGATTGGCGACCTTAAAAATGAACTACTTTTTTGGCGCATTTTACCTGTTTTTTATCAACTCGGTGTTTATTAGCCTGGCCACATTCTTAGTTGTAAAATACCTTAAATTTCCGCATGTATCATTCTTAAATCCGATAAAAGCAAAACGGTACCGCATTGTACTTATTCTGTTTCTGATAATTACTATTATTCCTAGCGGCGTAATTTTTTATCGGGTAATACAGGAAACCCGGTTTACCATTGCAGCCGAGAATTTTATTGCCGAAAAATGTTACTTCGATGGATCAGAACTGATTAGTAAAAAAGTGACCTATTCCGATACTTTATCAACAATAGATTTGTATTACCTGGGAAACGATGTAAGCGACGAACGAAAAATGCATTTGCAGGATATGCTGTTAAATTACGGTCTTGTGGGAACCAGCCGTTTTCCTATAACCAAGAAAACAGTGGTACGGGTGCACCAGGAAACGGATATGTCGATAGATTTTGAAAAAAGAATGACGGATTTTAACAACGATTTGCGGCTTAATATTCTTGAAGATATTTACACGAAAAATGAACAGTCGATTCGGGATAAAGATCTGAAAATAAAATTGTTGGAAGACGAGGTTTTTCGTTTAAATAAAAAAGATACCATACCTTATAAACAGGTAAATAAAGAAATAAAATATCATTTCTCGGAGGTGGAAAAATACTCGTTTGCCAAAGCAACACAGGTGGTAAGTATTGGCGATACTGTACAAATGGACACCATACCTTTATTTGCGGTTAGTTTTAACAAGCAGGTAAAAGTTAGCGAAAAAGACGACCTGAAATCACGAATTTCAGAATGGTTGCAAATTCGGCTAAATACAAAAAACATAAAGGTAATTGAATATTAAATGGAGGTACTGTAAATGGTGCAGGTACCACCTAAAAAAAATAAATGAGCTTTAAAAGTACAACCCAGCCGCATTTTTAAAGTATACCAAATGAATGTTTAATTAAAATTACACTCAAGTGAAAATAGATTTTTTGTATTGGGGCTTTGTTGTTGGGATTATCGTTATATCCTATTTTGTTTCGTTTATTGCCCGGCGTATTTTGGCGCGAATCATCCGAAAAAAGTCGGAAAACCTGAAAGAGGATCCAACGAAATTTGTCTTCTTAAAAAATAGTGTTTCGTTTATCATTTTTACTATCGCTCTTATCATTATTTTTCTGATAACGCCGGCCTTAAATGATATTGGAAAGGGCTTGTTTGCTGGTGCAGGAATTTTGGCAGCTACCATCGGTTTTGCCTCACAAAAAGCATTTTCAAATATATTAAGCGGAATTTTTATCCTCATTTTTAAACCATTTAGTGTACAGGATACCATCGAAATTAAATCGGATATGCTTAAAGGGGTGGTGGAAGAAATTACTTTAAGGCATACCGTAATTCGCGACTACGAAAACCGCCGAATTGTGATACCAAACAGTTTAATCAGCGAAACCACCTTGTTGAACAGCTCAATGGTAGATGAGAAAATTAAAAAGCATGTTGATTTTGGCATTAGTTACGACTCGGATATTGATAAGGCAAAAAGCATAATTGAAGAGGAAATTCTAAAACATCCGAATTTTATTGATAATCGTACTGATGAAGAAAAAGATGCCGGAGCACCAGTTATTACTATGCGATTGGTAGGATTAGGTGATTTCTCGGTTAATATAAGAGCTTATGTTTGGACAAAATCAAACGACGAGGCTTTTGTATTACAGTGTGATGTTTTTGAAAGTGTGAAAAAAAGATTTGATAAGGAAGGGGTGGAAATACCGTTTCCTTACCGAACGCTGGTTTTTAAAAATAAGCCCGAAAAGACTGATTCTACAGTTAAAATTGCTAATAAGAATGCTTAGCATAGCAGAAGAGAAATTTATCTTCAGCTAGTGTAATCAAACCATTAAAAAAAGGTAATATGTTTATCGTTCATGTTTTTGTTAACGTAAAAGAAAATTGTATTGATGCATTTAAAGCTGCAACGGTACAAAATGCAAAAAATAGTATCAAAGAAGCGGGTATTGCACGTTTTGATTTTGTGCAGCAGCAAGACGACCCTACGCGTTTTGTATTAGTTGAAGTATACCGTACGGCCAATGATCCGGCAAAACATAAAGAAACCTTACATTATAAAAAGTGGCGCGACGATGTTGCCGAAATGATGGCTGAACCACGCACTGCAATAAAATTCTTTAATGTTCATCCTGACGAAGAAGGTTGGGAGTAATCATGCCGGATTGTACTTTGGCAGCTAACCCTTAAACAAGGAAAGTTTATAATTCAAAAAAAATGAATACATGGAGTCTAATTTTTCATTTGCCACAGCGGGTCAGCTAATTTTTGGAAACCATTCGGTGAACAGTGTCCCGGATTTGGTGACGAATTTTGGCAAAAAAGTACTGTTGGTAACCGGAGGAAATAAAAGCAAGGCAGCGGAATTAAGAACTGCTTTTCCCGATGAGACTGAATGTACGTATTACAGTATTAAGGGTGAACCCACTACCAGTGTTATTGAGGAGGGAGTGCAACTGGCCAGGATAAAAAAATGTGACGTGGTAATTGGTTTGGGCGGAGGTAGTGTAATTGATAGTGCCAAAGCCATAGCAGCCATGGCAACCAACCCGGGGAAGTTAATGGATTACCTTGAGGTGATCGGTTTAGGGAAACCCCTTTCACAAAAACCTTTACCTTGCATTGCTATACCCACAACTGCCGGAACTGGGGCAGAGGTAACCAAAAATTCAGTACTAAAATCAGTAGAAAAACAGGTGAAAGTTAGCTTGCGCAGCAATTACATGTATCCTGATATTGCAGTGGTCGATCCGGTGCTTACCTACTCCATGTCTCCGGCTTTAACAGCCAGCACCGGTGTGGATGCTTTAACACATTTGCTTGAGACTTTTGTATCCAGTCAGGCCAACCTGTTTAACGATATGCTTTGTCGCGAAGGGTTAACACGGATAGCACGATCGTTGTTAAAAGCGTATAAAAACGGCAATGATAGAACAGCACGCGAGGATATGGCCATGGCAAGTATGTTGGGGGGAATGGCACTGGCCAATGTGAAATTGGGAGCCGTGCACGGATTTGCCGGCCCCATGGGAGGAATGTTTCCCATACCACATGGAGCAGTTTGTGCCGGCCTGATGGCTGCAGTAATAGAAACAAATATTAATGCCTTGCAACGAGAAGGCAAAGCCCTGACAAAGTTTGATGAATTAGCCAAAATTCTTACTGCAAACCCTAACGCTGTGGCCGCCGATGCCGTTATTTGGGCGGCTGATTTGGTAAGCACACTGCGGATTCCATCGCTATCAGCATTTGGCATAACAAAAGAGGATTTCGCGGAGCTGGTAAAAAAAGCAAAAGCTTCAAGTAGTATGAAAGGTAACCCGGTAGAATTAACAGACGAAGACTTGTATCGCATTTTAGAAAAATCATTTTAAGTTTTACAATCCATTCTGCGATTGGAAAGGCTTTTGGCTACGGAACAATTTTTGTAGAATAAAAGTTATCTTTGTAGCATAATTTATACACGATGATTGGCAGATTTTTTCATACACCGGGAACTAAAAAGTTTAACATTACTCCGCGTTTTTGGGATCCGGATAAAGACGAACGGGACGAACGTGAACGACGAATAAAAGAAGAATTGGGAATAGTTGACGAGAAGAAAGAAACCAGCCGTCATTATCGTCCCAATGTAAAAGGGCAGTTTCGGTCGGGAGACGGCTGGGCCCGATCATCAGAATCAGCCCGAAAAGCTCAAAATCGCAGGCTGGTGTGGATTGTACTGATTTTAGCCATGGTTCTTTATCTATTTTTCTTTTCAGACTTTTTTGCCTGATTTCCCCAAAATTCAATACTAAACATTTAAAAATCTCACTTTGAGCGATATTATTCAGTTATTACCCGATGCAGTAGCTAACCAGATTGCTGCCGGAGAGGTTATTCAACGACCGGCATCGGTGGTGAAAGAATTGGTAGAGAATGCCCTTGACGCCGGAGCAACGGAAGTAACCATCAATATTAAGGATGCCGGAAAAACACTCATCCAGATTTCTGATAATGGATGCGGAATGTCGCCCACTGATGCACGAATGGCTTTTGAGCGACATGCTACATCAAAAATTAAATCGGCAAACGACCTGTTTGCCATTCGCACAATGGGATTCAGAGGCGAAGCTTTGGCCTCGGTAGCGGCAATTGCCGATGTAGAATTGCGTACCAAAAGAGAAGAGGATGAGATAGGTACTTTAATCCACATTATTGGATCGGAGGTAAAAGCTCAGGAGCCGGCAGCTGGTAATAATGGCACTAATTTTATGATTAAAAACCTGTTTTTTAATGTGCCGGCACGACGAAAATTCCTCAAATCAAACGCTACCGAATTAAAACATATTATTTGGGAAATTCAACGCGTGGCCTTGCCAAATCCTGATATCCGTTTGTTGTTAATACATAACGGATCTGCCGTTTACGATTTGCCACCGGCCAATCATCGTAAACGCCTGGTTGATGTGTTTGGAAAAGCGCTGAACCAAAGCCTGGTGAATGTTGATGAGGAGACAAGTATTGTGAAAGTTTTTGGTTTTATTGGCCAGCCAAAATACGCCCGCAAAACCCTGGGTGAGCAGTTCTTTTTTGTAAACGGACGCTTTATGCGGCATCCGTATTTCCATAAAGCAATTATGCGGGCTTACGAACAACTATTGCCACCCGACACTTATCCTTCTTACTTTTTGTTTCTCGAACTCGACCCGGGTGAAATTGATATCAATGTTCATCCCACAAAAACCGAAATAAAGTTTGAGAATGAACGCGATATCTGGCCAATTATTCATGCCGCAGTTCGCGAGTCATTGGGTAAGCACAATGTTGTACCGTCAATAGATTTTGACCAAAGCGGAAGCATAGATATACCGGTGCCGAAAAAAAGTGCCGACAATGTGCGTTTCCCTGAAATACAGATTAATCCCGACTACAATCCTTTTGATAACGAAAAGAAGTTTGCCGAGCGCGGCTATTCGCCATTCGATAAAGAAGCCGGGCAGGGGCGCAGTTCCATGCCGGAATCTGGTCGCGAAAAAAGAAATTTAGAAAACTGGGAAGATCTTTACCAGGGGGCGCAGTTGAAACTGAAACCCGAGCCAAGGGGAATAAAAGTGCCGCATGAAGATTTGTATGCCAATACTCCTGAGCAGTTCAGTGGAAAAAGAGTACTGCAACTGAAACAGCGCTATATTTTAACGCCTGTAAAATCGGGCTTAATGGTAATCGACCAAAAAAGGGCACACGAACGAATTTTATACGAGAAATTTTTAGACGTAATGAAATCGGACTCGGTAGCCAGTCAGCAACAGCTTTTTCCACAAACCATAGAACTTAATCCGGCTGATTCGGCCTTGCTGAAAGGTATTTTACAGGATTTGCTGCAGCTGGGATTCGATATTCGTGAATTTGGAAAAGATACCTTTATTATTAACGGAACACCGGGTGTACTCGATGTTTCTTCGCCCGAGCTTATTGTAGAGAAACTCTTGGAAGAGTATAAAAATTCGCCGGTTGATGCCCGTTCAAAAGCAAGAGAACAAATTGCTGTTTCGTTGGCAAAAGCTTCTGCAATGGATTATGGTACCGAATTAAAACAGGAGGAGGTAGATCACCTGATTGACAATTTATTTGCCTGTGCAACACCCAACTTTTCGCCCGATGGAAAAAAGGTGTTAACCATCATTTCGACAGATGATATCGAAAAAAGTTTTTCAAAGTGACAGATTGTCGTTAATTTACGGCCTCTAAAATTTGGTCTGGCAATTGTATTGTTAGCGCCAAAGTTTAAAAATAGTTATAACAACGAATATCGTTGAGCCAGGAATTGATAGAACCTCGGTCTTCGGTCTTCCAACCTTTTTATTATGAATTATCGTCCATCATTAAATATGCCACCGGTGGTAAAGAACCTGATTCTTGCCAATGTTTTGTTTTTTGTTGTTACCATGGTAATGCAACAAACCGGAACCGACCTTTACAAAATTCTGGGTTTATATTTTCCGGCATCCGATAATTTTCGTTTGCACCAAATGTTTACCCATATGTTTATGCACGGTAGCCTGGGGCATATCTTTTTTAATATGTTTGCCCTTTTTATGTTTGGGCGCGTGCTCGAAAGTGTTTGGGGACCCCGCCGTTTTCTGATTTTTTATCTGGTAACAGGTTTGGGAGCTGCGGTTTTGCATACTCTTGTTAATTATTTCGAATACCAATCGGCGCTTGCAAAAATATCACCCGACCAGCTGGTTTACTTAAAAGAACTGGCTGCACAGGGCAAATACATTCCGAATACCGCTTCAGAAAAACTGACCATGATTTTAAATACACCAACAGTTGGTGCATCGGGTGCAGTATTTGGTATTTTGCTTGGTTTTGGAATGTTGTTTCCCAATACCGAGTTGATGTTGCTTTTTCCGCCAATACCTATAAAAGCAAAATATTTTGTGATTGGTTACGGAGTACTCGAGTTGGTGTTGGGAATATCGCAACCAGGTAGTAATGTGGCCCATTTTGCCCATCTGGGAGGAATGCTTTTTGGGTATTTTATGATTAAATACTGGAATAAAAACTCAAAACGTTTTTACTAAAAACGGGGGAATACTGTTGTGGATATTGCAGGAGAAATAAAACGCACATTTAAAGAAGGCTCGGTTCTTACACGCTTGATTTACCTGAACATTGGGGTTTTTCTGGTGCTAAAAATTGTTGGCGTATTTTTTTACCTGGCCGGTCAAGATTTCCAGCTTTTTCAATGGCTGGCTGTTCCGTCGGTTACCGAAGTGCTTGTTCAACGTCCGTGGACACCAATAAGCTATATGTTTTTGCACACTGGTTTTATTCATTTGTTATTTAATATGCTGGGGCTTTTTTGGTTTGGGCAGTTGTTTTTATATCATTTTGAAGGGAATAAACTTTTAAGCGTTTATCTGCTTGGTGGTATTGTTGGTGCTGCTTTCTATATTCTTGCCTATAATTTGTTCCCGGTATTTAATTCGGTTTATGGTTTACTGCTGGGGGCTTCGGCCTCCTTGTTTGCAATTTTGGTGGCAATAGCAGTTTACGACCCCAATCGCGAAATTCATTTGTTTTTTATTGGGCGTTTCCCTTTAAAATATGTAGCTGCTTTTTATCTACTGTTATCCGTTATAGGTATTTCGTCAACTAATCCCGGAGGAAATATTGCGCATTTAGGAGGTGCTTTTTGGGGGTGGTTTTATATTTCTCAGTTACGAAAAGGGAAAGATATGGGAGCAGGGCTGGTAACATTTTTAAACAAAGCGGGCACGTATTTGCCTGGGCTTTTTAAGCCTAAAAGCCGAATGAAGGTGAGCTACAAAAAGCCACCACGCGACGATAGAGAATACAACCGCCAGAAAAATGTGCAGCAAGATGAAGTTAATCGTATTCTTGATAAAATAGGGAAATCGGGTTACGATAGTTTAACAAAGCAGGAAAAGGAAATTCTTTTTAAACAGGGCAAAAATTAAAGGAATTCAGGCTGTTTCTTAGTCGTAGTTTAATTGTGCTTCTTCATCGTTTTGGTAGGTGTGTGCCTGGTAAATACTGGCATTTAGCTCAAACCCAATTAGCAGAATTAACGACATTACATACATCAAAAATAAAATAGCCAGCAGCGTGCCTATCGAGCCGTAGAGTTTGTTGTACTGGCTAAAATTATTGATGTAATACTTAAATCCAATAAATCCAATAATACTTAAAATAGTTGCAAGAGTTCCACCGGCCGAAATAAAACGCCACTTGGTTTTTTTGGCAGGAGCCATGTAGTAGAGAAACGAAAAGGCAAAAAAGAACATGCTGATCGTAATGATCCATTTCCCCACAATAAGTATCACCACAAGAAAACGGTCGCGAATAATATCAATTTGACTGAGGTAATTAATAAGATCCTGTCCTACGGTTAGAAGCACAACTGCTACCGATAAAAGCAAGGTGAAAATAATGAGCATAAAAATGGCCGCAATGTATTGGCTCCACCAGGTACGGCGGTTAATGTTGTGTACCGTAGCATCAAAAGCACTCATCATCGATACCAATCCGTTGGTAGCAAAAATAAGCGCCATAAAAAAGTTTAACGACAGCAGATCACCACGTGGTCTTAAAATAATTTCAGTAATTGTCTCCTCAATGGTTGGCCAGGTGCTTTCAGGTACCAATTCCTGAATGATAACAAAAAGCTCATTCTGAAAACCACTAATGGGAATTAAAGTGAACAGGAAAATAATGCCGGGAAAAAGGGCAATAAAAAACGAAAAGGCAATTCCCGAGGCGCGGGTAGTTATGGAACCATCAACAATGCTTCTCCAAAAAAACAACAATACATCGTACAATGGTACGCCGTCGAAAAGAGGGAGCGAAATGTTTTTGGCACGTTCAACGGCTCTTTCTCCCAGCTTTTTTAACCGTTTAAAAGTTATTCTATCCGCTGACATAAACGCCTTTATTGTTTTTCTATTCTGAGTTGGTGAATGTATTCTGTCCCACTATTCTTTTTAAGTAGAAAATACACTCTAAAATCTCCTTTTTCAGTTTTTAATTTTCCGATAACGTATTTGGCATCAGCTTTTCCGCTATCGTGAATGATGGAAAAAGCATGTTCGGCCACCGGAGGAAACTTACTAAAAAAGTTGCTTACAATTTGCTGAGCCTGGGCTTTGCTATACACATTGTCGTTATCAAGCACCACCATCTCAACGTTTTGGTTAAAATAGGTTGAAAGCGTTTTGGCATTCCCGGTTTCTAATCCTACAACAATTTCGCTGGGTATTTTTTGGTTGTCTTGCGGTGCTATGGCTGTAACAGCCAGCACAATACAAAGCAACAGACTTGCGGAAAATATCTTTTTTAAGGTAATCATCATATTCAATATTCGGTTTTGGTATAACATAGTTCGCAAAAACTATGCAAAAACACTTTTCTACGCCTATTTTTACTGTAAATTTATAAAATTAAAAATCAATTAGGCGATTGGAGTAGATACATAATTTTATTTACTTCGTCATCAGAGCCTTATAGCTGGTTTTTTTGCTAAGCGTTTTACAAACGATTTGCAAGAAATACTGCCTGAAAAAAGGTGTAAAAATTTACGGATGAAAATTACATTGTTGGTTGTGGGAAAAACAGATGCCGCTTATTTGCGCGATGGCATTGATGTGTACCGGAAACGACTAAAACATTATATAAATTTTGAACTGGAAATTATTCCGGACATAAAAAAAGGGAAAAACACGAATCCTGAAATTCAGAAAATAAAAGAAGGCGAACTTATTCTTGCAAAACTAACTGCAGGCAAAGAATTGCATTTGCTTGATGAAAAGGGAAAAATGTTTTCGTCGGTTGAGTTTTCGAAGTTTATTGAAAAGAAAATGATTAACGGCCCAAAGGAGCTTTTACTCGTTATTGGTGGCCCGTATGGGTTTTCAGATGAAGTATACCAACGTGCCCAGTCAAAAATTTCACTCTCCAGGCTTACATTTTCGCATCAAATGGTGCGATTGTTGTGTGTAGAGCAAATTTACAGGGCATTTACTATTTTAAAAGGCGAACCATATCATCATGTTTAACTAATGGGGTTAAAACAAAATAAATATACCTTTTTAGTAGCGGCAATAGTTTTTTTTATTGTAGCTGCAATTGTAGAAAACAGTTTGCTTCGGCGAAACCCTGAGACAAAACTAATTACAGATTTTCAGGAGCAGGTGCTTGTAAATGAGCAGAAACTGGCACTTAATCTTAGCCGCTTAGGCGAGATTTTGAAAACTGAAGACTTTGAAGAAGAACTGAATGAATTTTTTGCACAGGAAGAAACGCTGATTCGCGAAACGGGTTTTGGCTCGTTAATTTTTCGCAACAACGAACTTATTTTTTGGACCGACAGGGGGATAGCTTTCTATAATTACCTGGAAGAACTACCGGGAACTACCGGCATGGTGAGGCTCCCGAATGGTTATTACATGGTTGATACGGTTTGTGTTGGCGATTATACAGCGGTAGGTTTTCATTTGGTAAAGCTACGGTATACCTACGAAAATAAATACCTGCAAAGCAATTTTTACAAAAGCTACAGGCTCCCAAACGATTATGTAGTACGAATAAACAAGAATAAGCGAGGTTACGAAATCAAAAATACCGAAGGCGCTTATCTTTTTACTCTACTGCCTTATGGTAAATACCTTTGCACAACAAATCAACTTTATTTTCCGGCGGCTTTCTATTTTCTGGGCCTGATATTGTTACTTTTTTATTTCAGAAAAGAGTTTGTTGAGCAAGACGCTCCGTTCTTTTTAAAACTGGTGAGCTTAGGAGTTGCCTTATTTATTGTTTATTGGATCCACCTGATTTTTGAGGTGCCCAAAGTATTTTTTCATTTGCGTTTTTTTGGCCCCGACTATTTTGCAATTAACGAATGGTTGCCATCCTTAGGCGATTATTTTTTACTGGCAATGTTCTTTTTGTTTTGGATTTACAACTTCGCCATCGATCTGAATATCGAGGATTTACAGAAAAACTCAACTTTGCCCCGTAAAATGGTAATAGCATTGCTACTGCTTTTTAATGCCAGCCTGTATTTGCTTGTTGATTATTTTATTAAAGAGCTTATTTTCAACTCAACCATTTCGTTTGCATTGAATAAAATTATTGCCATTTCTCCGCAGAGTATAATGGGTGTTTTTTCAATGGGATTGTTGTTGTTGGGCGTGGTGTTTTTTACCATCCGTATCAACGAAAAGATTTTAAAAGATTTTACTCTGTTTTATTTGATAGTGTTGGTGCTGGCAATTAGTTTGTTTTTTGCCGGAGTTCAATACCTCGCGGTACACAATGTATCAATTTATGCGCTGTTGCTTTTTATAACATGCGCCTTGCTGGCTTCTTTAATCAGCCGGCATTACTTACACACTTTTACCTTAAGTTACCTTATAATTTACGTAGCTGTTGTATCGCTGTATTCACTGTTTATTATTAACCGTACAATTAGTAAAAAAGATCGCGAGCACCAGAAACTTCTGGCAGTAACCCTGGTAACTGAGCGCGACCCGGCGGCAGAAGTGTTTATGACCGAAGTACAATATCAGATTAACAGGGATTCGGCAATTATTAATAGTTTACTTTTTCAACGCGAATTTGTTGACGTGGAGGAGTATTTTCGCCAGTCGTATTTTAATACCTATTTCAGAAGATATTTATTGAATATTTACGTATGCCGAAGCATTGATAGTCTGATAACAGAACCCGATAACAGAATGGTGTTGTGCAGGGAATACCTGGATCAGAAAATAGAAGCGGAGGGTATTCAAGTGCCCGGAACAGGTTTCTACTTTATGGATAATATGAATGGCCGTATTTCTTATACAGGGCGTTTTAACTACCCGTTGGCCGACGATGGCCGCGGAGTCTCAATTTATATCGACCTGGATTCGGATTTATTGTTTGAAGGTATTGGTTTTCCTGAATTGCTCATTGATAAATCGATGGCGCGGTCGGATATCTACCAAAAATTTAACTACGCAAAATATTACGCCGGAGAACTTACCGATAAGTTTGGCGAATACAATTACAATTACAACGGGCACGTTTACCTTAAGTCCGACGATGAATTCTCGTACCTGCGCCAGGATCAGCTGGAGCATTTGGTTTATCACACCAGCGAGCAAAACTATGTGGTGGTTTCGCGGGTTTTGTTAAGCCCCATCGATTACCTGATTTCGTTCCCTTATTTGTTTGTATTTTACTTTCTTACCTTGTTGGTCGTGTTAATGGTTGTCAACCAGTCGATTCGCGAGCGAAGGGTATTTTTCGACCTGAAATTTAAGATACAGGCTGCCATTATTTCCATTGTGTTTATTTCGTTACTGGTAGTGGCAGCGGTTACTTTGTTTTATAATGTAAAAGAATACAGGCAGAAACACCAGAACGACCTGAATGAGAAAATGAAATCGATTGCCGAGGAGATAGACCATCGCCTGGAAGACAAAGAAGAAATTACACCAGAACTGGAAATATGGTTACACCGCGAGTTAGCCAAACTTTCAAATATTTTCCGCACAGACATTAATATTTACGGCGTTGATGGCGACCTGATAGCCTCATCGCGTTTAGAGATTTTTGAGCGCGGTTTGGTGTCAACAAAAATTAATGCCCGCGCTAATTACGAAGTTTACCAGAATTTCTCCATCAGCTATTTTCAACCCGAGAATATCGGAAAACTGTCGTACCTGTCGGCTTACCGGCCCATAATTAATAACCGGGGAAATTACCTGGGCGTGATAAACCTGCCCTATTTTATTAGGCAAGATAACTATAGCCAGGAAATTTCAACTTTTATTGTAGCCTTTATCAACCTGTATGTGTTGCTGTTTTTAGCCAGTATAATTGCGGCCGTTTTTATTGCCAACCAGATTACGAAACCGCTTGTGGTTATTCAGGAGAATTTGCAAAAAATGCAACTGGGAAAACGTAACGAACCCATTCAGTACAGCCGAAAAGACGAGATTGGAAGTTTGGTGCGCGAATACAATAAAAAGGTTGATGAACTGGCAATTAGTGCCGATTTATTGGCGCGCTCTGAAAGAGAGTCGGCCTGGCGCGAAATGGCCAAACAAATTGCCCACGAAATTAAAAATCCGCTCACCCCAATGAAACTGAATATTCAGTATTTACAGCGCGCCAAGGGACAAAACGAGGAATACAATGAATTTTTGGAGCGGGTAACCTCAACCTTAATCGAACAAATAGATAACCTCTCGAATATTGCCACCGAGTTTTCGAATTTTGCCAAAATACCAACAGCTCGTAACCAGGTATTTTGTTTGGCCGAGCAGTTGCGAAAAACCATCGATTTATACGAAACGCACGATCGGGCAAAAATTGAATTCGACACCAACGGGCAAGAGTGCCTCAATGTTAATGCCGACCGCGAACAGCTTTCGCGTGCCATTATCAACCTCATCAGAAATGCAATTCAAGCCATTCCCGAAGACCAAAAAGGAGCTGTTTTGTTAAAGCTTAACCGACGCGAGCACATGGCTGTAATTTCGGTGCAGGATAATGGAATGGGAATACCGCTTGAATTACGCGATAAACTTTTTAGCCCAAGTTTTACTACCAAAACAAGCGGTATGGGGCTGGGACTGGCCATTGTAAAAAATATTGTGGAGAATTTTGCAGGGAGAATATGGTTTGAAACTGAGCTGGGCGTTGGCTCCACTTTTTTCCTTGAAATTCCGGTTTTTAACGAAAACGATGAGTTGCACGAAGTTTAAATAAAATAAACATGTGATAAAACAATACGAATGACACCATTATCTTTTAAACAAATAACAGCACGTTTGCACACCATAAAATTTCCGGAGATTGATGTTGTTATCGGTATAGGATCGGGCGGAGTGCCTGCAGCCACCATGCTGGCTTATCATTTAAAATCGGAACTGTTTGTGATGACACTGAATTATCGCGACGAGCAAAATAATCCGCGCTACGAGGAACCGAAAGTGCTGGAAAAAGCCAACTGGAACTTAGCCGGCCAACGTATTTTATTGGTTGATGATGTTTCGGTTTCGGGGAAAACAATGAATGCCGCTTTAAAACAACTAAAAGGGCTGAACGTGCAAACTTGTGCAATGAAAGGGAAAGCCGATTTTGTGCTATTCCCTGAAATAAAAGATTGTGTTAAGTGGCCATGGAAACCCTGAATTTTATTACTGGACAGGGCATAATTTTAATATTTTTACTTGAGGCCTGTTAAATTAAAAACAGCGTAAAGTTTGTAACAGGCAACAGTATTTTCATCAATTTTTAAGTATGAAACCAATAAATTTTTTGTTTGTTTTTGGTCTGATCTACCTTCTGTCGTGTTCGCAACCTACATCAAAAGAAGATTACCTAAACAAGTTTAGCCGCTTTGTTCAGCGGGTGGAAGAAAACCATAAAAAATATACTACTAATGACTGGGAATGGGCCGATAAAAAGTTTGAACGATACAATTCAGAATGGTATATAAACTACCGCAATGAATTTACTTTTGAAGATCAGATAAAAATAAAAGGATTGATTATTAAATACCATGCCTTAAAGAACAAGGAGAGTATTGGCGATTTGTTACACGATCTTTTTAAAGATGATGTAAATAACATTGGCGACAAATTTCAACAATATGTTGATGAAGACCTGGATGAGGATCTGGACAAGATTATAGATGGAGCAACAGAAATTGGCGACTCAGCGGTTAAAGTGTTAGAACAAGTGGTAAAAGAATTAGACGAATCTTTTTAGGGCAAAACCTTGATTTTGTGTGGTTTAAAATAAGCTATAATTTGATTAATTCAAAGGCTTGTGCTATTCAATGCAACGCTCCATTAAGTCTTTTGGAACCGATAAAAACAAAGAGACACTGGCATAAGGTGCCCCCGAAACGGTTGATTTAATCAGGTAGTCGGTATCAGGGCGGGGCAGTGTACTTCCTGATTTAAAGTTTGATTCGGTAACATTGAAATTAATATTGTTGGAGTAGCCAAATTTAGCCTCAAAACCAACCCACCTGTTTATTTTAGTAATAATCCCCACCGTTGCGTCGATGGTGGACTGACGTAGCTGAATACTTTCAGTTTCACTTAAAACGGTATCGTCAACCCGTACGGTATAACTGGTTCCCGATATTTCGGCATCGCAGAAAACATAAAAATTATTATTCACACGTTTCCAGGCTTTAAATCCCTGGGGCAACAATAAATCAATACCAATTCCATTTGCGTACCGTTTAGAGTAGTTAAACACAGGGTAAATTGATGGTTCGCCAAAGGTATAGCCAAAATATGCCCCAAAAGCGTAATAAGTATTTCGGTCTTTACGTATGGCATATCCCAGGGCAAGCGACGATTTTAGCAGGTCGCCAAATGAAAAGTACTTTTCGTCCTGGATATGAAAGTCGCCGGCCAGGTTCCAGCTGGTTTGCATCACCAGCGAACGGTTGTCGTTCAGGTGAAAAAGTCCTTTCATATCAAGGCCTAATCGCCGCAGATTCCGATCATTCAGCCCCACATACATGGGGTAGTCATCAGGTTCCAGATCTTCAAAATAGAACTGTTCGTTTACATAACGAAATCCACCGGTAAGTTTAACCCGCTGTTTGTTAATTAAAGGGAATTTTAGCCGGGCTGTAACCGTTCTGTTACCCGTAATTTCAGCCGATCCGTTGCCAATTTCTTCCAAATCGGATGTGGAGGAAATGTTGTACTGAAAAGGCCCTTCCATTTTTAAATAGAAAAAACGCGTGGGAAGGTTGTTTTCAAAATACGGAGTCCAGTCTTCGCGAGAGAGTGTATCTTGTGCAAAACTATGCGTACAAAACAAAATTAATATGATTCCCAAAAAATATTTCACAAGGCTAATAACGTTCAATCTTTTCAATTATTATATTTTTTTAAAACTGTTGCTCCAAGGTTCTCTTTCCCCTTGTTTTTAATAACAACCCAGCCTCTTTGCTCCAGTTCTTTTGCAATGTTTCTATTTATAAACCCGTGGGTAACAAGTACAACCTGATTGTTGTGTTCCGCTTTTTTTTCAATAAACGAACATACCTTGTTCACTCGTTCTTTGGCCTCCTGAAAAGATTCCGTTCCGGGTTTTTCGAGGCCCATTAGCCACAGCGCACGCGATAAGGAAGTCCAGCCTTTATACGGTAATACCAGCGGTAGCCACACCATGTGCATTTCAAATTCGTTGAGCTCTTTTAGCGATACCAAAATGGCCGAGTCGCCATAAAGTTTTAGTCCAGTGGCAACCGATCGTGATAAGTTGCTAACATAAATGGTATCGGTTAATCTATCCGGCACTTTTTGTAATACGGTATCCGGATTAAACTGGCTGATTGGAGCGGTGTCGTATGAATTGCGAAGCCTGGCTGCTTTTTTTGCACCCATCCATCCATTGTGTTCGAGTTTAACTTCGGCATGCCGGATTAGCACCACCTCCTGTGCATTTATTTGGTGCACAGGCCACAAGGCTACAAGTATTAAAAGGCTACAAACTACTGTCTTCAAAACAAAAAGCTAAAGTTAAATTGAACTAACGTTTCTTCGCGGCTTTTGTTTAAAGTGGCGGTAACAATGGCCATTTTAAAAGGCGATAACCAAATCCCAGCACCATAGCCGTTGTGCCATTTTGATGAGCTTTCATTATCGAGCCAAACCCGGCCAATATCGTCGAATAAAAGCAGGCCAAGTTCACCGGTTAAGAGGTAATTTTTAAAATCAATTACTTTAAAACGCAGTTCACTGTTGAGGTAAGCACTGGCATCGCCATAAAAGCGTGTTTTTCGGAAACCACGCAAGTTTGTTTTTCCATCTAAAATAGCAGCATCGTGAAAATAAAAATCGCCAAATATTTTTTCGCCACCAATGCGCATGGCTAAAACCGTGCGCGGGTATTTGTTAAAACTTAACAAGGTGGCTGCCGTTCCGCCAATTTTAGTAAAATTGGGTTCGTTTCCGTGCAGGTTTACAAAGTGCTTAGCCGATGCATTTAGTACAAATCCGCGTGTTGGCCTAAAATCTTTATTCAGATTCTGATATTCGTAATAGCCACCTAAAATGGCATACTGTTTTTGTCCCAGGTTCGCAGGAGAAAGGTTGTTTTGCTCGAAATTGGAAATGAATTTATCTTCCAGGTTTTGTGTGTCGTTCAGCTTCCAGCTGGCTTGTAGCCCAATTTTATGTTCGTTAATGGGGTGGTCTTTATGCAGGTCTTCCTCGTCGTACCGGGCCCAAACCGATTCGCCAAATCGTTTCTGCAGCGAGAAGGCAGCAACAATTCTCTGTTGTTTTGTTCTGAAATACTTATAGTCGTACCCCGGAAACTGGTGGCTGGTTTCGTTCCCCAACCCGTAATAGTTGGTGGTGTAATTGGGGCCACTAATATCAATTCCAAATATGGCATCTAGTCCATTGTTTGTTGATAGTGATTCAAACTGTGCTTTTATATTAAAAGCTGAGTTTTTTATGGCGTAGTCGCCTATTAAAGAAGTTTTCAGGTCGCGACGGAAACGTTGTTTATACCACGATCGACCATAGCCCAGGTAAACTCCATCGTCGGCATTGTATCCGCCCGATGCCAGGGGCATTCCAATATCAGGTTTAAAATATTTACGGTCGTATTCATGAATAATTTTGTTATGTGTAAGTTGTTTGTTGGTTCGTCCGATCCCCTTTACTTTTGTACTCTTTTTTAAATCATAAACAACTGTTTTTGCCCTCAGTCCTGATACTGATGAATTATTTACAACAACATCTTTATCTTGTCCGCCAACAATTCGTATTACGGGGCCTTTGTTTACCGATCCGCTTATTTCAAAACGGTCTTCTTCATCTAATCCATAGCAAACCACCTCGCGAGTTTCGTTGGTTTTAATGGTTCGCTGGTAAATTTGTTTCCCCTTGGTATCGTCTTTTTTTATGTGGTAAACATTAATTGTTGTTTCCTCATCATTTATTCGGTTAATTTCAAAAAGATCTCTTCGTTCGGTACCTGCAATATTTATTCTTTTCGAGAGATAAAGGTAGAGCTCACGGGCCATCTCTTCCATATAATCTTTTCGTTTTAACAGGATTTTTGCAGTAGAATCGGCCACCATAGGTTGCACCTCTTTCGGAAAAGTCTGCACTGCTTCGTTAATGGCTTCCGGTGTCATTTTGCTCATCAGCATGGCATTGGTTTTTTGCCAATCGTTCCAGTCCATCTGGTTTAAAAAGGTGCGATCGAAATAACGGGCATTAAATCCAAGCCCGATAACATATTTTGTTCGGGGCTGAAAATTCTGGATTTTTGGCAAAATAAATGGCAGCGAGGCAAATCCCGGAAGAATACCCTGGTTTACAAAAAAGGTTTGATCGCGGTCACGCGGAATAGGTTGGTAGGTAGTAAGACCGTCGTTTTTAAATGAAGCCCAGCGCCATTGGTCGTCGTGCCGGTCCCAGTCGTTTATGTAAATATCAAGTAAGCGGGCACGTAAAACAGCCAGCTGATCTACCTGGTGGTCTTCGCTTTCAATAATTTTCTCCAATACCTCATCTGTGCCAACAATTTTTTTCGAGTAGCCAAAACTTTTTAAATCGCGCCGGTCATTAGCCGGTCGTTCTTCAAATAAAAACAAGCCACTGCGCATGTCTTCTTTATAATGTTGAAACAAGGGGTCCTGCGGCACATAAACAAGCTCCGGGTTGGTATGAAAAACTCCGGCGTGCTCTGCCAAAACAGCTGCAGGCAATGCAGAGTAGGGGTTCGAAGCCGAAATCTGATCTTGTACAATATCTTTAGCAAAGGTTATTTTCATTTCCTCGGGTAGCGCTCCCTCTGCAAACTTTTCAAGCGAACGCAATACGTACTGGTGCCCTTCTTCAGTTTCTAAACGAACCGATTTTGTTTGCTGTCCGCCGCCGCGTTTAAGTAGCGTCAGACCATTTTTTTCTTTGCTGATGTCAAAAATACGAGCTTCAACTGGTGTGGCCCAAACCTGGCGGTAGTTGGTTCCCATCCATTTTTTATACCTGTCGGTGGCCAGGTATTGCCGGCTGGCATAAGTTGTATGTGTTGGTTCCTTAAACAGATCTTCGCGCTGGGCATTCAGGCGATCTTGTGTTTCAACATTTTTCGAGTATAAAAGCCTGCTGTAAAGGGGTTCCTTTGTTCCCTTTTCAATCGTGAAAAAATTAAGAACAACATCGCCGTTTTCACATATATCGATGCGCGAAATACCGGCCTTGCTACTGGCAAACTTTGTTTTTTGGTCGTTTACGTAGCTTTGCTTTACCAACGATCCACTTATAACCTGGTGGATATTGTCGGTTTTAATGTATTGAAGACTGTTCTCTAATGCCGATGCATAAATTACATTCGGGAAACGGTTTAAGATACTTTTTAACTGGTGACGCAGGTTTTTGTAATTGGGGTGAACCAGGTCGTGTTTGCCTCCAAGTGTATTTTTATACAGGGCATACGGAAATCCGAAAATACTGGTAGCAGCAGAAAACTTCCCGCCATGTGGTCCATAAGATTCAATAGGGTGGTAACCGGCCACAATAACCGTTTTGTGCCTGTTGTTACGCAAGGCATCCTGCAGCCAGATAAAAACATCTTCGTCTTCTTCAATGCCACATTTCCCGTAACGGGTATCCAATGCGGTTAGCCACCAGTAGGTGTCAATTAAAATAATGGTAAGGTCATCGCTAAGCTCTACTTCAGTGGGCCCCGGGCACCCCCAGTCGGTTGTGTAAAAAGTATTTTCAGTAAATGTTTTACCCAATGCCTTGTTAACTTTCTTTGTATGCTTTTTGCCGGTTTTCCATTCGTTTAAACCATTGGCAAACAGCAAAGGGGTGTTTTTATCTTTTAATTGCGGCGAAAAGGTAAAAGCAAATTTATCGTCGTGAGTGGTGTAGCTTGAAAAATTGCCGAGAAATACAAATGAGTGTGGCTGAGGAATTTGGGTGAGCTGGCCGATGAAATTATTTTGTGTTTCAGGCTGTTCGCTTGCCGTGTTGCCGGCTAAAAAAACACTGTATTTAATTGGCTGACTTTGAGCAGAAGAGAATAGGCAACAAAACAACACAAGAACAAGCGTATTGATTTTAAGCGATTTTATCTTTGTCAGAAAAAGTTTAGTCATTCGTTTCATATTTTAACAAATATAACCTTTATGCCAAAATGGTTCTTCCTGTTTTATCGCTTAAAAACCACAAAAACAGGTATGCTGTGCAGATAAATATTTTCTTTGAATCAAAAGTAGTTATTTTTAACTTCAGCAAAATTTCGATTAGTGGTGTTTTTTACGGAGTTTTGTTAGGTGTAAACAAATAAGCCAAAATGACGGATAAAAGAGGTAATATGAAAATAATAGAAGAGGTTAAAGATTTTACCATAAATTATTACGAGGCCAATGTTTCGTCGTTGCTGAATTACCATTCGATTGAACATACCCGTTTGGTAGCCGATGTTTCGGAACGCATTGCTGAAGCAGAAAAACTGGATGACACAAAAAAAAGTATTGTTGTTGTGGCCGCCTGGTTTCACGATATCGGGCATGCGGTTTCGTTAAAAGACCATGAAACGGAGAGTTGCAAAATTGCTAAGCAATTTTTATCGGAGAAAGGGATGGATGAAGCTTTTATGGCGGAGGTTGAGAAATGCATTTGCTCAACAAAAATGGGAGCGCCAAAAAACACCCTGCTTGAAGAGATTTTGGGAGATGCCGACCATGCACATGCCGGGATGGATAATTTTATGGAAATTTCGAATTTGCTGCGTAAAGAGATGTGTAATTTTGTAGAGCGAAAGTGCTCGAAATTAGATTATTGGAAACAAACACTGGAGTTTATTCTGGATGTAAAATTTTATACCGAATATGCCAAAACAAATTTCGAACCGGTGCGTATTCAGAACATCAAAAGAGTGGAGAAACGCATAAAAAAGTTATCGGTAGAAAAAGCTTCGGAGTTACCCAAAAATGCACCCCGAAGTACGGCCCGGGGTATTGAAACCATGTTTAGGTTAACCGCGCGTAATCAAATAAATCTGAGTTCGATTGCCGACAATAAAGCCAATATAATGCTTACCATAAATGCCGTTTTAGTGTCGGTTTTAATGAGTACCAGTGCTTTAACCTTACGCACAAGCGAACAAAATTTTCTGGTTCCGGGTATGGTGTTACTAATTGGCTGCCTGATTTCACTAATATTTGCTATCCTGTCGGTAATCCCAAAGTTTGGAACCGGAAATTACAGCAACGAAGATTTTAAAAAGCGTAAACTAAACCTCTTGTTTTTTGGCAACTTTTTTAAAATGCCCTACGAAACTTACGAGAAAGGTGTAAAGGATATGATGAACGATTACGATTATTTGTACGGTACACTTACCAAAGATCAATACAATTTGGGTAAGGTTTTGGCCAAAAAATATAAATTGCTCCGCTATTCCTACAATGTGTTTATGATTAGTTTTGTGAGTGCAGTAATTACTTTCTTAGTTGTTTACGTTTCTAAAATGTAGTTCTTTAAACTCATCAATGCCAAAACTTGAAAGAACATATAAAGGTGCCATGCGCCGCTACCAGCTTAAATTGTTGGTATTTTCACTCGTGTACTGGAACGTGGTAATACGTTTTGCCATTTTTATGCGCATGCTTGGAGCCCGCGATCATCACATGGCAGATATGCTTTCGAAAGGCATGACTTTTTTGGTTGATGAAATCGTTTCTTCGTCGGTAGTAATTTCTGTTTTTGCAACATTAAGTTGGTTTACCTTAAACATGGTTTATCCGCATTTAGTGCGCAATTTTAAAATGAGGCGTCTTACTGTGGGTGTTGTAATGCTTGATATTATCATCTTTTTGGTTATAAGTATTTTGCTCGGAATTGTGCATTACAGTGTTTCAAAAGATCTGAGCCTTACGGAAGCTATTAATCACTTGCCGCGCTTTTTGTTTAACTCAACCATTCTCTTTTTTCTGATTGTATTATTTATCGGGGGGTATGTTTACCAGTTAATAAATACATTATTTCATCAGATTGGTTATGCGCCGCTCGGAAAAATAATGATGGGATATTATCAAAAACCGCGGGAAGAAGAGTTGATTTTTATGTTCCTCGATTTACAATCATCAACAGCGGTTGCCGAGAAACTGGGGCACGAGCGGTACAGTTATTTTATTCAGGATTGTTTTAAGTGTGTTTCAAACTCGCTGCTGGCTACCCGTGGAAGGGTATATCAATTTGTTGGCGACGAAGTGGTTATTAACTGGGATGCCAAAAAGAAATCGAGTTTTAAGCGAGCGGTTGATTTTTATTACCTCTATGAAAAAGCATTGAGTAAGCGACGAGCATACTTTGAAGAACATTATGGCATGATGCCCGTTTTTACGGCTTCGTTGAACGTGGGCAAGGTTATGGCAGCCGAGGTGGGCGAAATTAAGCGCGAACTGGCCTTCCATGGCGATGTTTTAAATACGGCAGCCCGTATTCAGAAACAATGTAAACGCTACCGAAAGCGGGTTTTGGTAACCCGTGAATTTGCTGTTCGCTTAATTAAAAATACCAGGGAATACAAAATTGAATACGTTGACCTGGTTAAATTCTTTGGAAAGAAAAAATCGATTAAAATTTACGAAGTACACAAAGTTGATTGATGGGTAGTGGCCATTAAACATCAAACTCTTTATGCGAAAGCTGAAGGTTTTCAGCATTCTCCAAACGCGGCAAAAGGGTGTCTTTCTTTTTCTGAAAACGTTGCATCCTACGCAAAATCTTATCCAGCATTTTTACTGCTTTTGCAATATACAACCCTTTGTTCAGCATTACACATTCGGCACGGTTTGCTGCTGCAGCATCGGTAATTTCGGCGCGCGATGGCACCCCTTTTTTTGCCAGGTTTTCCAATACCTGTGTTGCCCACACATCCGGAATATGGGCAGCTTCGCATATTCGTAAAATTTCTTCCTGGATGGATGCAAAATTGTTCCAGCCGGTTTCTATAGCAAGATCGCCACGAGCAATCATTACGCCAATCGGGTAGGTTTCCATACCTTTAAGCAAAATTAGTGGCAGGTTTTTAAATCCTTTTTGAGTTTCAATTTTAAAAATTATTCCTATCCGTGCATCCAATTCGCGCAGCTCGTCAATCAATTCCTGCACATCGTTTTCCGAGTTTACAAACGAAAAATTAACCACATCGGCATGCTCCGCAACAAAGGCCAGGTCTTGCTTGTCTTTTTCTGTTAGTCCGCTAATTTTTAAATCAGAATTGGGGAGGTTTATTCCTTTGTCGGCTTTTAGTTTGCCGCCATTGTCGCGGGCATAAGTAATCTTAATTTTTAGTGCTTCAGGAAAAACCTCTTCAATCGTTGCCTCAATTTTTCCATCATCAAAATAAATAGGTTCGCCCCTTTTAACATCCTTAAAAATAGCGGGCAAGGTGCACGAAATATGTGCCGGTTCAACAAGGCTTCCATCATCGGCAATCACGGCATTTTCTCCGGCAACAGGATGCTTTGTTAGCAGAAGCGTATCGTCAACATGCAGGGTAATATACTGTTCGAGTGGAAGTAATTCGCCTGTTTTAACAATTTCCTTACCCGATTTTTTGGTACGCCTTAAAATCAGTTCGGTACCCGAAGTAAGGTAGGCCGAGTCGTAACAAACTCCCCAACGCCCTTCTCCCTCGCGTCCTTCCATGGTAATTTTGCATTTTTTGCTTCTGCTATCGGTAAAAAAAATTGCAGAATGGCGTTTTACATTGGCCAGCCATTGCGTATCAACCGGAATTACCGCATCAGGAGCAGTTGCTGGACGCTCTGAGCCTTGTGGTGCCAGCCATACGCGTGCCGGTTTAATTACCTGCCCCAACACATTGCGCGCGGGTTTTATCCGAAGTACCTGAGGCCCGGGTTTAATTTCTCCGGTGCGTAATTTAGGACCACCCAAATCCATCATTACTTTACAATTTTTTTTCAGGGTCTTTTTTGCCTGTTTTACGTTGGCAATCATTCTACTCCACTCTTCAGGGCCATCGTGCGCGCAATTAATACGGGCACTATTCATCCCCAGTTCCATTAAATTTTGCACAAAATTGTAATTGTCGGCAGCCTCACCGGGCAAGGTAACCATAATGCGGGTCAATCGTTTTTTCGATTTATAGCCAAACAATAATTTGGTATTCCTTTTAAGTAGTTTTCGGCTTTCGTGAATACGCACAACGCCGGGTATATCCTCAGTTGTAGGGTTATTTTGCAAATGGTTTATTATGGTTTTTATGGAAAGCAGGCTATCCATTACATGGGCTTCAATGCTGGAAAGACTGGGTAATCCTAACTCGCGAAGCTGTTGTTGCAGTTCATCGATGTTAAAGGTGCGAAATGCCAGATAGTGCACCAGGTTAAGTGCACTTCTTCGGTAAACAGGCAGCACCCGCAATATATGTTCAGAGTAATTGTTTTCAAGCATTTTGGCTTTATCAATTATTTCGCTCAGCCGTACATTAATCTGCTGTAAAACTTCCGGGTTGAATTTCATAATAAGAAAATTAAGAGAAATGAAAATACGCTTTTTTTATGAATCAAGAGCCGGAAATGTAACTCATAAAGTATTAAATTTTACTGGTTTTCACCTCACGCATTGTTTTTATCATTTCACGAAAGTTTGTCGCTAAACTACCTCGCCGCCGTTTTATTTTAGTCCTGAAAACAAACCGAGAGCCTTGCGGTAATTGAAGCATCATGCTGAAAATCATAGCTGAAAATCAGAAAAATGAAGTGCAGTTTTGAAGCAATGCCTCGAAAATAAACAATGCTAGCAACATGAAAACAAGTATTATTGTGTGTGCCTACAACGAGCAGGATACCATTTTTAATGTGGTAGCTGCCTGTTGTAAACACAACCCCGAAGCTGAAATAATTGTAGTTGACGATGGTTCAACGGATGATACCGAAGTGGTATTGGAAACCCTGTCGTTTCATTACGATTTTGCTTACCTCAAATTGACTGAAAACCATGGGAAAAATTATGCAATGGCCTATGGAGTTGAATATGCCACCAATGAAATTATCCTGTTTTTTGATGCAAATGTCACCGAGGTTCGTAAAGATCATTTTTCAGCAATGCTAACTCCGTTGGTCTCGGGTAAGGCCGAACTTGTTGTCGGTTCGCCTTCAGGTCTTACCGTAGATTTTAGCTTAAACCCCTACAAAACACTTTTGGGGCAAAAAGCGCTGCTTAAAAAAGATGTGCTGCCAATACTTAAAGATATAAGCGAAATTCGTTATGGTGTTGACACCTACATTTTGCTGCACTACCAAACGTTGGGTAAACGCATTCATTTTGCGGCTCTTCATGGTTTGCAAATCCCAACTGAAGCGCTTGAAACCCCGCAGTTAAATACTTCTGCCACAGTGCAAAACGAAACTTTTGAGGTGGCCCATGCCTTACTGTCGAACATTGACCTGATGACCAAGCGTTTACAGAATAATATTCAGAAAACACAAAACTATACTCAATCCACCATTACAAGTGTACAAATTGAACTTAACCGCCGAATGAAAATATTAAAAGACCGGGTGGGAAGTATTGAAATGAAATCGCTTAAAAATGCATTTCAAGAAGCAGTTTAACCATTTCAAGAAGTATTAACAAGCGCCTGTTATTCAGGTATATACTTTTGTTGTACAAAAAAGAAACAATTAAAAAAACAGTCATAAAAATGAAACTCAGAAACTTTTTTATTGGAATGATTGCCATTGCTTTTGCATTTACAGGTTGCAAAACAACAACTGGCGACGAGCCTCAAGCCAAAACAGTTAAATATGTGAAGGTGGAAACCATTAATGGCAGCACCACGCAAAGCAAACTGACACTGAATGGTAAGATTAAAGAAAAAAGTCTTACCTCTTTGTCGTTTCGTGTGGGTGGCCCGCTATTGAAACTGAATGTAAAACAAGGTGATTATGTACGCGCGGGGCAGGTAATTGCACAAATTGATAAACGCGATTACGAGTTGCAGGTGCAAACCACAAAAGCACAGTTCGAGCAGCTTGAAAGCGAGTACAATCGTTACAAACAATTAATCGAGCAAAAAAAAATCCCGGAAAACACATTCGAAAAGGTAAAATCGGGGTATCTGATGGCAAAAACCGCCTTCGAAAATGCTCAAAATCAGTTATACGATACCGAGTTAAAAGCTCCTTTTTCGGGTTATATTTTTGAAAAATTTACCGAAAATCATCAAACGGTTGCTCCCGGCCAGCCTATTGTTTCAGTTATTGATAACTCAAAACTCGAAGCTGTTGTTTGGGTTTCAGAAAGCCAGTTACAACGGGTGAAAAGCGATAAAGAAAGCTTGTTAACAGTTGCCAATGCCGGTGTTCGGAACTTGCCAGTTAAGCTGCTAAGTATTGGTGAAAAAGCTATGGACGATGGACTTTACGAAGTGAAATTCTTGTTCGAAAATAAAGAGGATATGAAAGTAGCACCGGGTATGACCGCCGAAGTTACTTTAATGTGTATGGCTCTGAACAACCAGATTTCGGTTCCCGGTTCGGCATTGTTTCACGAAAAGGAAAATGATTTTGTTTGGGTGTATAACCCAGGTAGCCAACAGGTTGAAAAACGAGAAATTACGATAGCAAAAGGTGGATCGCAAGGACGGGCATTTATTCACTCGGGCCTAAAAGATGGCGAACAGGTGGTAGCAGCCGGTGTACATTATTTATATGAGGGACAAAAAGTGAAGTTGGTTAAAAAACCATCGGTAACCAACGTTGGAGGGCTGTTGTAATGCTGGAAAAATTATTGAACCAAAAGGCAATGATTACCACCATACTGTTTGCAGTATTGATTGGTGGTTTTATTGCCTATACAAACATTGGGAAGCTGGAGGATGCCGAGATACCAATTAAATCGGCAATGGTAATTACGGTTTATCCCGGGGCAACAGCCCATGAGGTGGAGCTGGAAGTTACCGATGTATTGGAAAAACAAATCCAGAAACTGGAGAACATCGATGAAATTACTTCGGTTTCGCGTCCCGGTGTTTCGTTTATCACCATTGAGATTGATCCTGTAGTAAAAACGCCGCAGTTACCCCAACTTTGGGACCACCTGCGCCGAAAAGTAAATGATGTAAAGGGCGAATTGCCACAAGGCGCTTACGATCCGATTGTAAACGACGACTTTGCAGATGTTTATGGTATTTTGTATGCTATTACAGCCGAGGGGTACTCGCACAAAGACCTGATAAAGTACACCGAATTTATTGAGCGTGAATTGTTGAGCGTTAACGGCGTTCGTCGTTCGCAGGTGTTTGGGAAAAAAACCGAAACCATTGATGTGGTCTTCTCGTCCGAAAAATTAGCCGGCCTGAACATTAACCCGATGATGATTGCTTTGGCCATGCAAAACGAAACAGCAATTATCAATCCTGGTTCCATTGTAACTGGTACCGAATCGATACGGGTTGGTGTTGGTGATAAGATTTCGTCGGTTGAGGATATTGAAAATTTGCTGATACAGGTGCCTGGCGGTGGTAACTTTCGCTTGGGCGATATTGCAACAGTTGAACGTTCGTATATGGAGCCAATGCAAGAGGCTTTGTACTATAACAGTAAAAAAGGATTGACTCTTGGGCTTTCAAACGAAAGTGGAATTAACGTGGTAAAGCTTGGCGCAAGACTTGACCAAAAGCTGGCCCAGCTGGAAAAAGAACTGCCGGCAGGTATTGAAGTAAATCAGGTATACTACCAACCCGACCGCGTTGACGCTGCCGTAAAAAACTTTATGTGGAATCTTGTAATCTCAGTTGCTATTGTAATTGTGGTGCTTATGTTCTCTATGGGTTTACGTTCTGGCTTGCTTATTTCAAGCGGTTTGGTGTTTACTATTTTAGGAACTCTGATTGTGATGATGGCAATTGGTTTGCCCTTGCACCGGGTAACCCTTGCTGCAATTATTTTGGCAATGGGTATGCTGGTTGATAACGCTATTGTGGTGGCCGACGGTATTTTGGTTGATCTAAAATCAGGAATGGATCGTAGCAAGGCCTTTGTTCATACGGCCCAAAAAACGGCCCTGCCTTTGTTGGGAGCAACAGTTGTTGCAATTTTGGCATTCTTACCCTTGCGAATGTCACCAAATATGGCAGGCGAATTTCTTTCATCCTTGTTTACGGTGCTCATTATTTCGTTGTTCTTGAGTTGGGTGTTTGCCATGATTCAAACCCCTTTCAACGCTAAATTCTTTTACCGTAAAGAGCGTCCGAAAGGTGAAAAAGCAGAGCACTACGACTCCAAATTCTATCGTGGTTTTGGAGCCATGTTAGCATGGAGTATCCGTAATAAATATGTTTTTTCGGCCGGTGCCCTGGCTGTTTTGGTTATCGCGTTCTGGTCCTTCCGTTTTGTAACGGTTGATTTTATGTCGAAAATAGATTACGACCAGTTTTATGTAGAATATTATTTGCCTCAGGGAGCCGATATTGAAGCGGTAGAGGCTGACCTGCTTCAAATACAGGAAGATATTTTAGAGATGGAAGGCGTGCATTCGATTACCGCCGCTGTTGGACGCCCGCCTGCACGTTACCAGTTGTTACGTTTGTTGGCAACAGGTGGTTCAAACTATGGCGACTTAATCATTCAAACGGAAGAAATCCAGCGTATCGAGTCGCTTATTCCCGAGGTGGAAGCCTACCTGAACGAAAACTATCCCGATGCCTTTTTCCGTACAAAAGAGTATGGAGCAGCATTCTCCGACTCTGATGTTGAAGTGGAATTTACTGGCCCCGATCCGGCTGTACTAAAAGACCTTGCCAACCAGGCAAAACTTATTATGCATGCCGAACCAACTGCCATAAATGTTGACGATAACTGGAAAAACCAAACCAAGAAGATTGTTCCACTCTATTCGGTTGAACGTGCGCAGCCGCTTGGTTTAAGCCGTTCGGACATGGGTAATTCCATTTTGGTAGCCACCAACGGTATGCCAATCGGAGCCGTTTACGAGGGCGACAAAATGCTCCCAATTGTGATGAAAACATCTAACAATGTGGCAACTAATACCGAAGAAATATTGAACATACCGGTTTGGGGGCAACAAAGCACCTCAAGTGTACCCTTGTCTCAAATTGTTGACAGTTTAGAATTGCATTGGGAATACGAACTGATAAACCGCTTGAACAACGAGCGTTCGATACAAGCCCGTTGCGATGCTCAAAAAGGATATACTGCCGCGCAGGTGCAGGCAAAAATACAGGCGCAGGTAGAAGCTATTGAACTTCCGGCAGGTTACAACATGCGCTGGGAAGGAGCTACAGCACAATCGGGCGAAGCTAATGCCGGCTTGTTTATGTTCTTGCCGCTGGCGCTGGGGTTAATGGCCATTATTATTATCGGTCTGTTCAATAACCTGAAACAACCGCTGATTATAGGTATGGTATTTCCCTATGCTTTTGTAGGTATTGTAATTGGCCTGGTTAGCACTGGCACCTACCTTACTTTTGCCGGAATTATTGGTGCGCTCGGGTTAATTGGTATGATGATTAAAAATGCTGTGGTACTGATGGATGAGGTGAATTTTAATCTTAAAGCAGGGAAAAGCAGGTTGCAATCCACCATTGATGCTGCCATGTCGAGGCTACGTCCTGTAATGATGGCATCGTTAACCACCATTTTAGGAATGAGCCCCTTAATCTGGGATCCAATGTTTAAGTCAACCGCCATTGTAATTATGTTTGGCCTGGCAGTTGGCTCAGTTATTACCCTGGTTGTTGTACCCGTTCTTTACACCGTGCTATACAAAGTTGATGGAAGTAAATTGAGAAATGCATCTGCAATAGTTGAAAAACAAGGCATTTAATAGGGGATGTAAGGATTCCTTCCCTGATTTTGTCAACGACAGAATCTTCCCTCCCGGTTTTGGGGAGGGAAAGGGAAGGGATTATAAAATCCCAAAGAAGTTAAATAGATAAATTCAGATTATAGAAATTATGAATCAATCAATAAAATATATAACAAGCACACTTGTTGTTTTTCTTTTGGTGTTTGGCAAAACCCATGGGCAAAAAGTAATGACCCTTGAGGAATGTCGCCAACAAGCTGTTGAATACAACAAGGAGTTGAAAAAGGCAGTATTGCAAAACAAAGAAGCCCTGGTTAATCAGGAGGTGGCCCGAACCGCATATTTGCCAAGTATTAGCGGTAGCCTTACGGGAATGTATGTTCCGGGTGTTGATGTCGATCTCTCGGGAGGAGGGTTTTTGCCAACTGCCGAAAGTGAGGCCGCGGCCCTGGCAGGTGATTTTGGCACCAGTAATATTTGGAGTCCCGGATTTCCTCTCGCAATCGATAACCTTTCGCTAATATACGGCGGACTGAGTGTTGAACAGCCTGTTTATGCAGGCGGGAGAATTAAATATTCTAACCAACAGGCCGATGCGGGAGTGTCAATAGCCGGGCATGCATTAAATCTTAAATACTCCGAAATAATTGAAAATACCGACCAGGCCTTTTGGAATGTTGTTACAGTTGAAGAGAATATAAAAACCGCCCGGGAATATATAAAAATGCTGGAAGAGCTTGAAGAACAAATGCGTGCAATGTATGAGGTGGGTTTACAGCCGGCCAGCGAAAAACTGCGTGTAAGTGTTCAGAAAAACGAGGCAGAATTAAATTTGGTGAAAGCCAATAACGGCCTGAAGATTGCAAAAATGTACCTGAACCAGATTTTAGGACAGCCTTTAGATACCGATATTAATGTGAGCCACAATGTTGGTGCAGATGTGCTGTTGTTTGATTTGGCAGATGGGGTAACGCAGGCAATAAATCAGCGCAGTGAAATTAAAATCTTGGAAAAACAAAAAGAAATCTCGGAACTGGATGCAAAAATTACACGTGCCGACTACCTGCCAACTGTTGGAGTCAGCGCTCAGTACACCAACTTTTACATCAACGATTTAAATGAAAGTTTTGACCCCCAGCCAATGTTGGCAGCATCGGTTTCTATCCCAATTTTTCAGTGGGGACAAGGTAAAAAGAAGCAACGTGCAGCTCAGTTACGCATTGAACAGGCACAAACCGATTTGGTACATACAAATGATTTGATTAATCTTGAAGTTATGCAAGTGCGCGTTCAGGTGGAAGAAGCATACGAATCGATTAAAATAGCAAAGAAAAGTGTTGATGAAGCCGCCGAAAGCATGGCAGAAACAAAAGCCAGTTTTGAGGTAGGACTGAATACAACCACCGACATGCTAAATGCACAGGCCCAGTGGGCGGCAGCAAAATCGCAATTAATACAGGCAGTGGCCGGGTTTAAAGTGCTTGAAACAAAGTGGGAACGGGTAACAGGCAATTTGTATGCACCAGATGGGGAGCCAGTTTCGCAATTGCAATAAAAAACAGAAGAAACGCAAGGGTTTTAAGACATAGAGCAGCTACAGGTTAAATGAAGTGTATTAAATACCATAACAATAAAAAACGAACACTGGCAACCCGCTTGCCCAGTTATCATCCGCTAAATATTTTGGTGCGCTTTGTTATAATTGGTATAATAGCTGTGGGTATTTTGCATTTGTTGTTGGTGGTAGTGCCCGAGCCCGAGGGGTATAGCGGCCCGCCTGCAATTATTTATATTGTAATGATTATGGGGTTTAATGTGGCGGCCGAGGTTCAAATTCTTTTGGATAATATATTGGAGCGCGTTTTACCGGTACCCAAAAAAATTAAGCTCCGGATAGCCTTGCAAATCTCGCTGGGCTTGCTTACACTTGTTGCGGCTCATTCGTTACTTATGCGTTTCTTACATCCGCAAATTCTTGAACGAGAATCAGAATCGGGTGTATTTATGGGTATATTAACAGGATTGGTATTTGTTCAAATGGTAGCCAACTCGCTTACAATTGCGCGGCTTACACAAAAAATGCTCGATACGCAGGAGGAAATGGCAGAAATAAAACGCGAAAAACTTCGCATGGACTATAACTCGCTGCAAGACCAAATTAATCCACATTTCTTATTTAATAATTTGAGTGTATTAAAATCATTGATAACATACGACCAGGAGTCGGCTCTTAATTTTACCGAAAATTTTACCGATGTGTACCGTTATGTGCTTCAAAGTAAAGACAAACGTTTGGTGAAACTGACCGAAGAAATGGAATTTATGAAGGCCTACTATGGTTTGCATAAGGAACGCCTGGGAGATGGTTTGATTGTCGAAAAAGATTTCCCGGAAGTTTATTGGGATAAAGAAATTGCACCCTTGACAGCTCAACTATTAATGGAAAATGCAATTAAACACAATATAACCAGTAAAGAAACGCCCTTGCGGGTAAAGGCTTATATCGAGGATGATTATCTAATCGTTTCAAATAGCATTAACCGGCGCGAATCGTCATATTCCACCAAAACAGGCCTGAAAAACCTGGTAAAACGCTACGCACTGTTAACCGAGCGCGAGGTGGTCATTCAGTATAACGAAGAACGGTTTGAAGTTAAAGTACCTTTGCTATAATTGCGAAGCAGCAAAATTGTACAAATGCGACATGTGTTACAAACGGTTACAATAAAATCAGTGATATTGCAAGTTAAACAGGTTTTGGCTTAGGATTAAAAGTTAACATTAAATGTAAAGTTGTGAGAGTTATAATTGTTGAAGACGAGCTGCATAACTATCGATTGTTAAAGGGGATGATTGAAAAAATCAGACCGGAATGGCAAATTGATGAATGGTTTGAAAGTGTTAAAAGCACGGTAGCCTGGTTAGAACAAAATCCGCCACCCGATGTAATTTTTATGGATATTCAACTAACTGATGGTATCAGCTTTTCAATATTCGACCAGGTTGAGGTAACAAGTATGGTAATTTTTACCACGGCCTATGACGAGTATGCTTTACGTGCCTTTCAGGTAAACAGTATCGATTATTTGCTGAAACCAATAAAAGAGGAAAAACTCCGTACGGCCATCGAAAAATTCGAACACATTTTTCAAACTACTAACTCGTCAGCTGAATCAAAACCCGATTACAAAGAACTTTTGGAAGCCATTACGGCAGGCGAAAAAAAATACCGCAACCGCTTTCTTATTTCGGGTGTTACCTCGTATTTTAAACTCGATGTTAAAGATATTGCATGGTTTTACACCGAGAACCGGGTAACCACTGCTGTTACCTACCAGGGTAAAGAGCATGTTGTTGATTTAACCATTGAGAAACTGGAAGAACAATTAAATCCCGAGGAATTTTTTCGAACCAACCGGAGTACAATCGTTCATATCAACTCTATCCGGAAATTCGAAAATCATTTTGGAGGAAAGTTAATACTGCGCCTTATTCATCCTTTTGATGAGCCCATAATTATTAGCCGCTTAAAAGCCACTGAATTTAAAGAGTGGGTAGGGAAGTAAGTAAAAATAAAGGAACTGTTAATAGTTTATCATATATTTGACCACATTTTCAATAAAGAATGAAACAAAGAGATCAGTTATACGAAGAAGCAATCGCAATGATTGAAGATGCAACTCCTCAAAAAGAAAGTATTCTGTACCACAACATTTATTCGTTAAAAGTTAACGGTGGTTATCCGTTTTCATCGCAAAAAGAAGTGCGCGAATTGGTTAATTTTTTAAATTCATACGATTAAAAGAACGTTAATCAAATCTACCCCTTAAAGATAGGATTTAACAGTTTTTTTATGACTTGAGTTTAAACACAAGATTGAACCAAACGAAATGAAAAAGACTACACTTAAAACCTGTCCATTTCTTGTCATCTTATTTTTATTTTTGAATTTGCCCCCTGTTAAGGCGCAGGAAAAAGATACTCGGGAAACACCTAAAATTGCCCTTGTTTTAAGCGGAGGAGGAGCCAAAGGCCTGGCCCACATTGGTGTGTTAAAAGTATTGGAAGAAGCCGGGATAAGACCGGATATTATTACCGGAACAAGCATGGGAAGCATTGTTGGGGCGCTTTATGCCGCCGGGTACACTTCTGATGAGCTGACGGAAATTAATAAAAACGCAAATTGGGACCAGCTGCTTACCGACAAAGTAAAACTGTTAAGTGTGGCAATGGATGAGAAACAGGAAACAAAAAAATACCTGTTTGAAATTCCGGTAAGGGATAATAAAATTAACCTCCCGGCCGGACTAATCGAGGGACAACACCTTGAGGCTTATTTTTCAGAGTTGCTGTGGCCGCTTACTTCACAAACCAATTTTAACCAACTGCCCATTCCATTTCATTGCATGTCGGTTGATATGATTTCGGGAGAGACAATTGAACACAGCTCCGGAGATTTGGTACAGTCGATTCGTGCAAGCATGTCCATTCCAACCGTATTTTCGCCCATGAAAATGGATTCGTTGCTTTTGGTTGACGGCGGTGTCACACGTAATTTCCCGGTTCAGGAAGCCATTGATATGGGGGCCGATATTATTATTGGAGTTTATGTTGGTTTTCAGGAAGATGTTACCGCTGATGAAATGACCTCGATGACTGATATTCTGCAGCGCTCAATAGCCTTAGCCGGTATTGTTGATGCCAAAGAGCAGTTCCCGAAATGCGATGTTTTAATTGTTCCCGACCTGGGTAAATACTCTGCAGGTGACTTCTCAAACGGAGCAATAATTCAGCAACTGGGCGAAGAGGCTGCCCGCGAAAAATTTACCGAGATAAAAAAACTGGCCACCAAATATAATCGTACGTTTCAGCCACTTGAAAAAATCGATCAGCCTCGTAAAATTAAAATTACCGATTTTGAAGTTGATGGATTACAATACCTAAGCAAAAGTTATGTTTTGTCGAAATCGGGGCTTGAAAAGGGAGATTCGGTAAGTTACAAAACCATTGATGAGGCTATTGATTTTATGTACGGGTCGCGGCATTTCGGAAAACTTACCTATTCGCTTAAAGAAGATCCTGAAAATGATGGCTATATTCTGGTATTTCAGGTAAAAGAAAACCCAAGGGCCATGTTTAAACTTGCTCCAAATTACGACGACGATTTGGGGGTTGGAATTGTAACAAATTTCACTTTGCGAAACATGATAGCACCTGCAACACGCATGTTGTTATCTTTTAATATTGCCGAAAATCCGGGAATGGAAATTATGCTGAACAAATTTGTAGGCAAAAAGCAACGTTTATCCGATTATTTTTTCGCGAGCAGCTATTCCTATAAACTTCCTTTTTACGATTTGGGGAAACGACTTGGGAATTATAAACGCGGGTATTTTGAAGGGGGGTATGGCTTAGAGTATTTGTTTGGATTGAATAACCAAATTGGCGGCAATGCTTTTTATAAATATAACCGGCTTACGCCCCGGGCCGATTTACAATCGATATATCCTGAAGCTGATTTTGAATACCTGAAAGCGCACGACTGGGGCTACCAGTTGTACTATAAAGCAAACACAACCGATGACCTCTATTTCCCCAAACGAGGCATCAAATTTAATATCAGGTTTCAGCATGTTTTATCGGCCAACAGCCACATGAAACTTAAACATTTTGATGAACGTGATTATTTTGTAAAAGCAATAAACGAGCCTTATGCAACGCTGGTGCTCGAACATAACTGGTACAAAACCTTTGCAAAGAAGTTTACCTATAACTTTGGCGTAAGTGGAGGCTTGAGTACCGAAGAATCCGCATCAAACGGAATTTTTATGCTTGGAGGATCGCAGTTTGGCAGAAACAAATTGCAATTTGTTGATTTTGCCGGTTTCAACTTTGCTGAAGTGTATGCCTATAATTTTGCATTTTTAAAATCGGCAATTGACTGGGAATTTGCCACAGGAGTGCATTTTACAGCCATTGCAAATGTAGCGGCAACAGCAAATACTTACGAAGATTTGGTTGAGCAAATTGCTTCTAATCCTTTTGAAAACAGCATCTTCGGCTACAGCTTCGGATTTAAATACGAATCTTTACTGGGGCCAATGCAATTAATGGTTTCTGGAAATAACCAGGATGATGAATCGCGTTTTCATTTTAGCATAGGATTTCCTTTTTAACGGATTTCAATTAGTTCGAGTTTAAGGGAAGTCATGCACGATGGACTTGCTTTTTGTAATTCTTACAAAATCTTTCTATTTTTAAAATCATTCAAAAAAAAATAGTTTTTTTGCAATCAGAATTACGTAATAAACTAACTAAAAAAATAATCATGAGAGATCGAAGAGAATTTCTGAAAATTACTACCGCCGGAGCAGCAGGTGTAATTGCCCTGGGAACATATGCGTGCCAACCATCTAACAAAAAAGCAGCCGATCAGGCAGTAAGCAAAAGTGCCGCTATGGGAGTTGGACTTCAACTGTATTCCATTCGCGATGCAATGGCAGCCGACACCATGGGGTCGTTGAAAAAGATTGCCGATATGGGTTATAAATTTGTTGAAATGGCAGGTTATACCAATGGCAAATTTTATGGAATGGCACCAGCCGAGTTTAAAAAAGCGGTGGAAGACCTGGGCATGAAAATAATAAGTAGCCATACCATGGTTGAAGCTGAAGGAATAACCATGGAAAATGCCAAAAAAATGGCCGACGACCATGCTGCTGTTGGCGTTGAATATTGTGTGCAGCCATGGGTAAATGAACCCGACAGAAACGTGGAAAGCTACAAGAAAATGATTGCCGACTGGAATAAAGTTGGAGAAATAATGAAAGCCGTTGGTATCCAGTTTGGCTATCACAACCATAATTTCGAGTTTCTCCCAGTTGACGGATTGGTTCCGTACTACGATATATTCCTGAAAGAAATGGATGCTGACCTGATAACCATGGAGCTGGATATGTATTGGGCCACTAAAGCCGGACAAGACCCTGTTGAAATGTTTAACAAATATCCCGGACGCTTCCAATTATTCCATTTTAAAGATGGATCGAAAAAAACAGAACCATATTTTGATGTGGTAAAAGACGACATTACGTCGGTTGGAGCAGGTTATATCGACTTTAAACGCATTTACGAAGCCCGCGAAACAGCAGGAATGAAATACCTTTTTGTTGAAGACGATAACCAGGGCAACGGATTGCCCTTTGAAGGTGTAAAAACAAGTATTGATAATATTAAATCAAAAGTATTTGCTTAAGCTGTAAATGGCTTTGCATTAAAACCGGGTTCTTTCGAATCCGGTTTTTTTTTGGGGGGGACAAGCCCTCAATGTTATTTCACATTAAAATTTTGGGGATTTAATAAAAAAAATCTACTAAGCATTGGCAAAAAGCCATTACATTTGCATAAATGAATGAATGTTCATTTATTAATACAGGTGAATAAGAATGGCACGAATAACAGATCAAACTAAAATTGAACGCCTAAAACAGTCTACCATGAAACTGGTGGTAGATCGTGGTTTTGGAGGAGCCTCTGCCGCGTTAATCGCCAAAGATGCCCAGGTGGCTTCGGGGTATTTTTATATGCATTACAAGGGAAAATACGAGATGGTAAATGCCATTTTGCAAGAGGTTTATGCCGAGGTATTTGGAATGTTTGAAAAATTAATTGGCCAGGAACTACCATTTCTGAAAACCATTGAGGAATTGGTTCGGCACTTTGTAAATGTTGCCAACCACGAGCCCATAAAGGTGAAATTCTTGTATGTGCTTACCAATGATTACAATTTTATCATTGAGGAACAAATTCACAAAAATACATTGAAGCTGATTGAGCGATTAATAAAAATGGGCCGCGAAAAGGGCGAATTGGATAAAACACTAAACGTTGAGGATTTGTACTTGGTGTTAATTATTACCACCATTCAGTTTATCAACCAAAAATACAAATACAGCAACCAGGAAATAATTTCAGAACAAGATGTATTGCATCTGTTAAAATTGATTTTCAAATTTTTGAAATAATAAGACTTGAACTTCCTGTAAAAAAGAACAACGAGAAAATGAAATCAACTCACCCAAAAAAATTAATGTTAAGCCTAATGGTGTTTTTTGCAATGGGCTTATCGGCTTTTGCCCAACCTGGCGGTCAGCTACTTTCCTTTAGCCAGGCCATGCAAATAATGCTTGAGCAGAATCCGGCCTTGCTGCGCCAGAAAGAAGAAATCAGGCAAAAAGAATACGAAATAAAATCAAAAAAAGGTTTACGGCTGCCAAGGGTTTCACTAAATGCCACAGCAATGGCAATGTTCGACCCTTTGCATCTTGATTTAACCCCTGTAAGCGAGGCAATTACGCCGCTCTACCAAACTCTTGGTAGCTATGGCGTATTTAGCGGTGTGGCTAATCCCGATCCTTCAACCAGTGCTCTTTTACCGGTTCTCGGCGACGACATGAGTACCGCTATTGTGCGCCAGCAATTGCTTGAGGCCGGCGAGGCTATTGAAGCCCACGATTGGAACGAAATAATTCAGGAAAAGAATTTTGCTTTATTAACAGCAAGCTTTGCCATGCCAATTTATGCCGGTAGCAAAATTAATGGTGCCAACCAGGCAGCCGAAGTTAACCTAAGCATTTGCGAAGAAGAACTACGGCATACCGAAGGGCTTTTACTTACCGAGTTGGTAACGCGCTATTATGGCCTTGCCCTGGGAATACAAGTAGTTGAATTGCGCGAAGAAATGCAAAAAAGTATGGCAACCCATTTTAATGATGCACAAAAACTTTTCGATAATGGCATGATTGCCAAAGTTGAATTGTTGCATGCTAAGGTGGCAAAAAGCGAGGCAGAGCGCGAAGTTAAAGAGGCCCGGCGAAATGTTGAAATTTTGCGTACCGGTTTAAAAGCTACCCTTGCTACCGATTCGCTAACTCAGATTGTTCCTGCAAATAATTTATTTATTAATACTGAACTAAACGGTTTATCAACTTGGATTACCAAGGCAAAAAATCTGAATCCACAACTAAAGCAAATTCAAGGAAAAAAGGAGCTGGTGGAGATTAAACACAAAGTGGAAAAGAACGAATACCTGCCAACCGTCGCTGCCATGGGAAATTACAACCTGGCAGATAAAGATTTTTCGCCATACATGCCCGACTGGCAACTTGGAATTGGGATGAGATGGACACTTTTTGAAGGAATGAGCCGAAAAAATAACCTAAAAGCGAGCGAAACATTGCACAAACAGGTAGAATTTGCCGAACAAAAAGCCGGAAACGATTTAGAGGCCTACCTGGTAAAATTATACCACGAGCTGCAAATGCAAATAGAGCAAAAAACCGAGTTGGAAACTACCCTTGAACTGGCCAACGAATACCGCAATAGTACCCAAAAAGCGTTTAACGAAGGCTTTGCCACCTCAACAAATGTGGTTGAAGCCAATACAAAGGTATTACAGGTAAGAACAAAGCGCCTGAGTGTTTTGTACAATTACGACGTCGCCCTGGCGCACTTTCTGCAAACAGCAGGTGTTCCCGAACAATACATCAACTTCGCAGCCGGAGAAAATACCACTACCGAAAAACAGTAACTTTTTAACCAGAAAATACCAAAACAATGAATAAAAAGACGTTAAGCACACTTATAGTAATTGCAGCCATTTTGGCATTTATGATTTACACTTTTGTGGTTGTTTCAAAAAAAGAGCCTGTGGTTTTGCAGGGAGAAGTAGAAGCCCAACAATACAGTATTGCTTCAAAAATTCCGGGACGAATACAGCAGGTTGCGGTTGAAAAAGGACAAACAGTAAAAAAAGGAGATTTTATTTTCTCCATTGATAGCCCCGAAATAACTGCCAAACTTGCCAATGCCAATGCAGCTCGTTCTGCTGCCAGTGCACAAAGCCGAAAAGCACAAAATGGCGCCCAGCAGGAAGACATTGCCGCTGCCTACAGCACTTTTGTAAAGGCGGAAGCGGCAGCGCAGTTTGCCGAAAAAACATTTGCCCGTGTAGAGAACCTGTTTAACGACGGGGTAGTTCCGGCACAAAAACGCGACGAAGCAGAAACGCAGATGAAAGCGGCACGCGAAACCGCAAATGCAGCTAAAGCCATTTGGCAAAAAGCCGAAAAAGGGGCTCGCGAAGAAGATAAAGCAGCAGCAGCAGCAATGGTAAAACGCGCCGAGGCAGCTATTGCCGAGGTGGAAGCTTATCTTCAAGAGACATCGATAAATGCCATAGCCGATGGAGAGGTGTCGGGAATAAATGTAGAGGAAGGTGAATTGGTGGCTACCGGCTTTCCGGTTGTAACGCTAATTGATTTAGACGATGTGTGGCTAACCCTTTTTATTCGCGAAGATTATTTGAGCCATTTTAAGATGGGGGCAAGTTTTAATGCGGTAATCCCCGGTTTAGACGGAAAAGAATTCGAATTTAAAGTAAAATACATTAGTCCGTCGGCAAGTTTTGCCCGTTGGAATGCTACCAAAACCTCCGGCGAATTTGATTTAAAATCGTTTGAAATTGAGGCACGTCCGTGTAAAAAAATAGAAGGCTTACGCCCCGGGATGACGGCTGTAGTTACTTTACCCGAAAATCAATAAAAAATGAGCGGGAAAGAAAGGCATCCCATTTTTGAAGTAATGAGCCGCGAAACCGAAAGGATTAAAGCTAATACGGCATACCGGTTCCTGCTGGTAACGGGACCGCTAACAGGCATATTTTTACTGTTCTTTATTTTCCAGCAAGGGGTGGCTAAACGTTTGCCAATTGCCCTTGTCGATCAGGATAATTCATCCTTGTCGATTAAAATTGGCCATGCGATTAACGCTTCTCCCGATGTGGAAATTGTTGCCGCTAACCCCGATATTTTTCTGGCGCAACAATGGCTGAAAAATGGGAAGGTTGATGCGGTTGTTGTATTGCCAAAAGCATTGGAAAAAAATGTATTTCAGGGAATTGAAGCTCCTGTTCCGGTATACATAAATGGCACCAATGTTACCGTTGCAGGCATTGTGCAACGCTCGGTTTTAACAACCCTTGGAACCTACTCGGCGGGTATTCAGCTAAAAAAACTGGCACTTGGTGGAGCAAATACCGAAGAAGCCATGGCAAGAGCCTTGCCGGTAACTATTCAAAAGCACGTTTTGTTTAATCCGTATTCTAACTATTCCTATTTTCTTAACTCGGCAATGCTTTATTTCATTCTGTTTCTATTTGCTTTTATGAGCTCGGTTTACACCTTTGGCAACGAGCTTAAGCGCGGAACCGGGAAGAGTTTGTTAACAGCCGGAAACAACAGCGTACGGCTGGCCATTGCAGGCAAACTGTTTCCTTATACTTTTATCTATTGTGGCTTTGCCATGTTTATTGCTTACCTTTTATATGTGATTGAAGGGACACCCTTAAATGGCAATTTCTTTGTTCTTTTTTGTGGTCAGTTAATAAGCATAATTGCCTACCAGTTACTGGGCTTACTAATTGTGGCACTCACAAAAAACCTGCGTTTGTCCTTATCAGTTGGCAGTGCCTATATTATGATGGGTATTACCTTTTCGGGTTTAACCTTCCCTATGGAAGGTATGTTGCCGTTGGTTAAACCTATTACGGCTATTTTCCCGTTTACCTGGTGGGAAAAACTCTTTATTTCGCAGTCGTTGCGCGGAGCACCGCTAAAAGAAGCCTTACCATACCTTTGCTATATGCTTTTGTTTATGCTGGTTGGAATGAGTTCTTTCAAGTTGTATAAAAGAGGCTTAAGTGATTCAAAATATTGGGGGAAACTATAAAAATGATAACTAACAAAAGTAAAAACCTGAACAGTTTCGAGTTGACGGCTATTCACTTCATCAAAGAATTAAAAGCCATTTTTGCTGATAGCGGAGCTGTGTTAATTCTAATCGGAGCCCTAATTATTTATCCATTGCTGTATTCGTTTGGGTATTTTAACGAGGTGCTAACCAACTTGCCGGTTGGTGTAGTTGATTTGGACCAAACGTCGGCCAGCCGGGCGTATACCCGAATGCTTGATGCTACTGAAAATGTAAGTGTAAATTGTAAGCCGCATAGTTTAAAACAAGCAGAGGAGCTTTTTATGACGAATAAAATTGATGGTGTATTGCTTATTCCCAAAGGTTTTCAGAAAGATATGCTGGCAACAAAACAAACCAACGTTGCCGTTTACGCCGATGGAAGCTACCTGTTAAAATACAAAACATTTTACACCGCAGCCTCAACTGTTAATGCTCTGTTTGGTGCGGGGATTGGCGTAAAACACTACCTGGCTGAAGGAAAATCGCTACGGCAGGCAAAAATTGCTGCAGGTCCTTTAAGCATTCAAACGCACACGCTTTACAATCCCTCAGGGGCTTACGGAAGTTTCATTATGCCGGGGCTAATAATTATTATCATTCAGCAAACATTGTTAATTGGCATTGGAATTATGGGAGGCACTTTCTCCGAATCTAAAGCATCGCCATTTCAGCTTAAAGCGGCAAAACGTTACCGCGAAATTATTCCCCTGGTTTTTGGGCGCGTTGGAGCTTACCTACTCATTTCATTGTTCAATATTTGTCTGGCTTTAATTATTATTCATCATTGGTTTAGTTATCCCGATAAAGGAAATTTTCTTGATGTACTTATGTTGCTTTTCCCTTTTCTGTTGGCCGTTATTTTTTTCGGAATTGGCCTGTCAACCCTTTTCAGGCACCGCGAATCGGCCATCGTTTTTATGATGTTTCTTTCGCCCATAGCATTGTTTTTAAGCGGAATCTCGTGGCCTGTTTCAGCTATGCCCGAATGGTTAGCCGGCTTGTCGAAAATCTTGCCTGGAACAACCGGCGTACCTGCTTATTTGCGCATACGTACAATGGGAGTAGGATTAATGGAAGTTAAAACAGAGGTGCTAAAACTTTACCTGCAGGCTGGCAGTTATGCTCTGTTAACCATTGGCTATTTTTTTGTGCGAATGTATGTTGACAGGCGAAATGTAAAGCCTGAAAATGAGTTTTGATATTTTTATTGATGGGAGAAACCGCATAGTTGCAGCGGTTTACCTGTTTTGTGCTGGTGTTTTAGTGGATGGTAAAAGCACAATTTGGTTCAAAAAAAAGCATTGATCGTTTGACCAAAGCTTTATTTTAATTCAAAATTACTTTCATTTTTAATTTCCTGGCATTCTTGTAATGCCTAATGGAATTATCAGAAACTGCTGAAGAAATAGCAACTTTAACTTTCCACACAGGCCCTGTTTCTTTTATTTCCAGTTTTCCGTTTCTAAAATTTTGTTTCATTTCTATATGGCTTTTTCACAATGTACGTTATTTTACAAAAATTATGCCGAAAAATAAATTTGAGATATCACCAAAACACTGTGAATAACAGTGGGTTACTTTGCTTAGTCGGCACTTTTAATGGTGTACCCCCGCTTTTCAATGCTTTTCTGTATCTCGTCAATTGACACTGCCGATGCATTGAATTTTACCACAGCTGAAGAATCTGCAAGGGTTACTTTAACCTCTGCAATGCCTTCCAGCTCGTTAATTCCTTTGGTTACTGAAGCCACACAGTTCTCGCAATGAAGGCCACCAATGTTAATTGTAGCTTCTGTAATTTCAGCAGCTTTTGTTTCATCAGCATTTTTTTTGGTGTTGGTGTTACAAGCTACAAATGCAAAAAGCACCAGCACATAAAATAGTTTTTTCATGGTTAATTGTTTTTGTTTATTTGATAACGGGAGCAAGTATTTGTTTATTTTCCTCACTTGCAGCTCCCATTACTGTTTTTACTTTATTGCCCATTAATTTCGAGAATAACCCCGAGTTTAACATCGAAACATAGGTTTTTCCATTGCGTTCGTAAACAGCTACGCGGCAGGGCATTAGTGCCGAAACAACCCGTTCTTCGTCGCTACTTAAAATTTTGTAGGCATGGTCGGGTTTACAAAGCGAAAAAACTTTAACAGGTTTCACATCAAAACCGTGCTTTTTCATTGTTGCCTGTAAATCGTATAAATGCGGCATGCTCCAGTCATTGTCTTTTACCGATTGCTCGATTTTAGCCACGGTCTCTTCGAAGCCATATTTACTCTCGTTTACAACAAACATTTGTTTAGGCAGTACAAGTACAATTATTATTACGGATAAGAGTATTCCTGTAATTAGTCCGGTTAAAAACATAGCTAATCCTTTCATTGTAAGTTTTTGTTAATTTACAAAAAAGGAACAATAAATAGGGAACTTTTGTTTGATAGAGATTTTTGATGGTATATTTTGCGTGTATTCATAAAAAAAGGAACCACTAAATAATGATTCCTTTCTCTTGTCAGCTGAATTATTAATACAATCCCTCGATGGATAAATAGCGTTCTCCGTGGTCGTAGGCAAAGGTTAAAATTCGCGAACCTTTTGGCAGTTCCTGAATTTTTTTTGCAACAGCCGCCAATGATGCTCCTGATGAAATCCCCACAAAAAGGCCTTCTTGTTGGGCTGCTTTCTGAGCATACTCAAAGGCTTCATCTTTCCCAATTTCTATAGTACCGTCCAATATTTCGGTATTCAAATTTTTAGGTATAAAACCTGCTCCAATACCTTGGATTCCATGCGGACCGGGGTCTTTGCCGCCAATAACCGGACTGGTGTCGGGCTCAACAGCAAAAACTTTTAAATCAGGAAATTTCTCTTTTAATATCTCGGCAACACCGGTAATGTGTCCTCCGGTACCCACTCCTGTAATCAGGTAGTCAAAACCTTCAGGAAAATCAGCAAGAATTTCCTTTGCGGTAAATTTGCGGTGTACTTCAACATTTGCAGGGTTGTTAAACTGCAAGGGAATCCACGAATTATCAAGCTCGGCAGCCAGTTCTTCTGCTTTGGCAATAGCGCCCTTCATTCCTTTTTCTTTTGGAGTAAGTTCAAGCTCGGCTCCCAGCGCTTTCAGTGCTCTTCTTCTTTCGAGCGACATTGACTCGGGCATCGTTAATATTAATCGATAACCTTTTACCGCTGCCACCAGGGCCAGGCCAATTCCTGTGTTTCCCGAAGTCGGCTCAATTATAATCGAACCTTCTTTTAAAATGCCTTTCTGCTCGGCATCTTCAATCATCGACAGGGCAATACGGTCTTTAATACTTCCGCCCGGATTGGTTTTCTCCACTTTTACCCATACTTCGTAATCTGCCGGATAAAGGCGGTTAATTTTTACGTGTGGCGTGTTGCCAATGGTTTCTAAAATGTTTTTTGCTTTCATTTTTCAAATTTTGAGTTATTTCGGTAATGTATTTTCAAATAAAAAGGCCCTTCCATTATGGAAAGGCCTTGTATAATTTCACCATTAAGTTCAACTTAAAATACTATAACACCTTTCCCATTTTGTTGGAAACAACAACACATCATCATATGGTAACAGGTGTTTTTCATAATCGTTGGCAATATATGTAATTTTAATTGATTCTAAATAATAAATATGAAAAAAATCATGTTTTTTGCTTTTTTGTTAAGAAGACTCAAGATTTACGATGCCCAAATTGCAACTAAAGGAATCGCCATTCCTTGCCTTCAATCTTGTGCTAACCTTTATATCTTAGCCATTTTATGAGCTCTTTAATATTTACTTTCTTTCCGTACATGAGCAGTCCGATGCGGTAAATTTTTGCAGCCGCCATTATGCATCCAATAGTTGTTAAAACCAATAATCCCATTGAAAGTAACAGCTCCCAAAGTGGTAAGTCGTACGGTACACGTGCCATCATGGCCACAGGCGAGGTAAACGGAATTATGGAGCACCAAAAGGCCAAGGCACCTTCGGGGTTTTTGGCAATTGGAAACAGCAACATTATTGAAAGGATTAGCGGGAAGGTTACCGGAAATACCATTTGCTGCGAGTCTTCGTCGTTATCAACAGCTGCGCCAACGGCTCCCAGTAATGCGCTGTACAGCAGGTAACCTGCAAGGAAATAAAAAACAAAAGAAAAGAGAATAAGCGGCAGGTTTAAATTGCCTATCATTTCCATCACTTCCATAACCTTGTTGGGTTCGGCAGCCTGAGTCATGGCCGGGTTCATCTGGCCTTGAGTTTCCATCAGGTTTTGCCCCATTTGTTGTGCCGATTCGGGTGTAAAAAAGCTTTGCACCACCACCAGGCCAATTCCGCCTAAGATAACCCAAATGGCCACCTGTGTTAGGCCAACCAGTGCGGTGCCAATAATTTTTCCGGCCATTAACTGGCTGGGTTTTACTGATGATATTATTACCTCGATAATGCGACTTTTCTTTTCTTCCATAACACTACGCATTACCATGGCTCCATACATAAACACAAAGAAATAAATGATAAGCCCCATGGCATAGCTGGCTATAAAGGCTACTATCGACGAGCTTTTTTTGGTTTCTCCCGATTCGGTAATTTTTAAGGTGCTCAGGTTAACCCATGTTTTTGTTTTGTCCAAACTTTCTTCCAGATTGGGTATGCCAGCTTCGCTAATTACTTTTTGCCGTTTATCGTTCTCGATAAATCGACTGAGTTTACGTTGTATTTGTTCGGTTAGCTCAAAAGGCAGCTGTTTTTCGGAGAACAGCTGGGCCAGGTTATTCGAGTAAATGTCTGATGGAATGTATAAAAGACCATAATACCCGCTGCCTTTCAGGTTTGTTTTCAGGCTCGAAAATTCTTCTTTGGGTACAAAATGGTATTTGGTTGTACCCTGGTCGGTAAATTCGCCCAGAAAAAGATTGGTGGCATCATAAACAGCAATGGTGCGTTCTTCGGTGTCGTCTTTTATCGAAAAATAAATAACCAAACCATATACCCCGGCTATTAAAAAGGGCATTAATATGGTTAATATGATAAAGGATTTCTTTTTAACCCTTTTCAGGTATTCTTGCTTTAATATCAGTAAAGTGTTATTCATAATGGCTTGTTTAGTTTTTGTTCGATTCTTCAACAGCTTTAATAAATACATCGTTCATGCTCGGAATAAGTTCTTCAAAAGACAGAACTTCGGCAACCGGCATTATAGCAGATAGCAGGTTGTTATTCGAATTCCCGTTGAGGTATTGCACTTTCAAAGTGTTTTCTTTTTCCGATTCGTTATGGCTGATAATATTGTAATCGGTACCTAACGCCAGGTCAACCTTATTAAAATCGCCCCGGTATTTTATATCAAAGGTGTTTGATTTGTACTTCATGCGGATTTCATCGGTTGGACCGTCTTCAATTTTTTTCGACTTATTAATCAGGGCGATATGGTCGCAAAGCTCTTCAACTGATCCCATATTGTGGGTAGAAAAAATAATGGTGGCACCTTCTTTTTTCAGGTTGAGAATTTCTTTTTTCAGCAGGTTGGCATTTATAGGGTCGAAACCGCTAAAGGGTTCGTCGAAAATAAGCAGCTTAGGTTGATGAACCACGGTGGTAATAAACTGCACTTTTTGTTGCATTCCTTTCGACAGTTCTTCTACTTTTTTGTTCCACCAGGGCATAATGTCGAATTTCTCGAACCACAATTTCAGGTTTTTTGTTGCATCGCGGTGCGACATACCTTTCAACTGTGCAAGATAGATGGCCTGTTCTCCAATTTTCATTTTTTTATACAAACCGCGTTCTTCGGGCAAATAGCCAATATGTGAAATGTCAGCACGGTTCATGCGTTTGCCTTTCAGAAAAATTTCACCACTATCGGGGGCGGTGATTTGGTTAATAATGCGGATTAGGGTGGTTTTGCCCGCGCCATTGGGGCCAAGCAAACCAAAAATACTTTGTTCTTTTACCGAAATGCTAACATCAGTTAAGGCCTGTGTGCTGGCAAAAACCTTGTTTACATTACGCGCTTCAAATAATTCCATATTGTTTTTATTGAATAGTAAGATTTAACTCCTGCAAATTACAGGTTTGGTTTTAAATATGCGTAAAGTAAATGCGAAAATACTTCCGGTGATAACGAATTTCGGCGAATGGTGATTTTTAGAGGACAAACTGTTCATGAAAGATTCTAACTCCAATGTTCTTAACAAATATAACAACGGAATACGCACAACTCTTTTCTTGATAGTTTGAGGTATTAAGTGATACTACACCGGGCAAGCAATTCTAAGAGGCTATAAACTTTTGGTTAAAAATGATGTTGAATACTTTCTTCCAGATAAGGATGATTTTTGGGGACTAAACTGGCTTTTGTAAGTGTTGTTCCCACCACCCACGTAAATAATCCGGCATAACCCAGGAAAGTACCAATTTCGAGCAAGCCAAATTTTGCCTCGTGTACAGTTGGAGGCCAGATTATGTAGTAAAGTTCGGTATATTGTCCCACAATAAGTATAAAAATTACGGGCAGCATAAAAAGTTTGCTTCGCGAGGTTTTGCGCGGCATTAAAACCAAAAACGGAATGGCCCAGTTAAGCACAATGTTTACAAAGAAAAGCACTTTGTAGGCACCATGCCAGCGGTGCACAAACCACCCTGTTTCTTCGGGGATGTTGCCATACCAGATAAGCATAAACTCGGCAAAATTAAAATAGCCCCAAACAATACTGGCCATAAATATGTAGCGGGTAAAATCGTGCAGGTGGCTACTGTTTAATTGCGGGAATTTACCTTGTTTTGACAAAAGTATTACGATTAATGCAATAATGGATGCTGCATGAAGCACTCCGGCCATAAAACTTTTTCCGGCAAACAGGGTGCTAAACCAATGCGGCTCGAGCGACATTAACATATCAACCGAAAACAAGCTAAACGAAAGAGCCAGTACAAAAATCAGGATCTTGGAGTACAATTCGGATTTCCGGAAGTAAAGCATGCCGCCTACTTCATCTTCTTTTAGCGAAAACTTTCGCAATACTTTGGTTAAAATAATCCAGGCTGCAAAAAATACCACTACGCGCACAAAAAAGAACGGAATATTAAGGTATGGCGATTTGTGTTGCAGAATGCGGTCGTGTTGAACCACTTCGTGGTGGGTCCATTCAAAAACCGAATGCATGCCAAAATAAAGGATCAGAAAAAAAACTGCAGCAAACGGCAGATAGGCTACCATAGCTTCGGGCACGCGTTTAAACAGGGCCGACCAGCCCGACTGGGTAATGTACTGGATGGCTCCAAAAAAGGCGGCTCCAATAGCCAGCGAAACAAAATAGTAATTGTTTAACAGGTAGTTTGCCCAGGTTCGTTCTGCATCAAAAACAAAACCAAGCGCATATGATATTACGCCTATGCCCATTAAAACATAAGTGGCCATTTTAAATCGGTTTGAAAGTACTAAACGGTCTTCCATATCTGTTCCTTTTTGTTCTTTTTCAGTTCTTTATCGCATTACTTTTGTAAAACCTCTTTCACGTACATGGCAATCTTCCAGCGGTCTTCGGGGCGAATCATCGATCCGTGTTCGGCCATAATACCATGGCCTACGGTTATTACATGATAAATATCGCCTTCGGGGCTGGCAAGCATTTTCTCGCTTAACAAGCTGGCCGGTGGGTAAGTGTATTTCTTATTAACATACAACGGACCTTGTCCATCGCCGGTATCGCCATGGCATTGCATGCAGTAAACTCCATACATTTTTTCACCACGCTGAAGGTTTGTTTTATTGTTTTCCAGTTCGTTAACCAGTGTTGCAGCAGCCAGTACTCTGTCTTCATCTGTTTTTTCGTAAGCGTAAGGCACCATGCCACGCGGAATTGTTCCCGGCACAGGTGGTTGCATCGTTTTTCCATCAGCAAAATTCGGGTTAGCAGTGTAACTCTCGTAGGCGGGTGAAGTTACCATGTCCTCAAAATACTGCCACCCGGTAGTACGGCGGTTGTAGTCGCAGGCACTTAGCAAAACAAAAGCCACAATCAGCAATGAAAAAGTAAAACTCTGCAAAAAGCTTCTTCCTTTTATGTTCTTTTTACTGTTCATATTTTTAGTCTGAAATCTTGTTTTCAATTTTACCATGTTCCGTCAGAATAGTTTTTACCAATTCGCTGTTTTTTACAATATCAGCTTCATCAAAAACCATTACAAACTTGTCATCTGTTGCACGTTCATGAAAGATTTTGGCCTTCTTGCCCGGAAATATATTGGCACGTGCCGAAAAGGTAAACAAGGTTAGTAAGGTGATAGAAAGAATGGTGGCCACAATGGTAACTACAATAAACGAGGGAAATGCGTTAAAAGGTTTTCCTCCGTAGTGCAAAGGCCAGCTGTACACCGCGGCATAGGTTAAAAAGCCCAGAATGCCAATTGCTGCAAACAGTCCGAAAAAGAAAGCAGCATGTGTAATACGTGTTTTTATTGGCATTCCTTCCAGTATTTCGTGCACCGGATAAGGCGTATACACCTCAACCGGAGTTAAGCCTTTGTTTTTTAGCTTTTCAAAGGCATCAACCAGCGTTGCCTCATCATTAAATACACCCAACATATATTTTTTACTCATGAGATTTAGCTTTTAGTTGTCCGTTATTAGGTTTGTCGAATTTTGCCACACTTTTTAATTCCGAAATAGCAATCATTGGGATATAGCGGAAGAACAACAGTACGCCGGCAATGAACATGCCCAGGGTACCAACAAAGAATCCGATTTCAACCCACGAGGGCGAGTAATTGGCCCATGCAGCGGGCAGATAATCGCGGCTTAGGGTGGTAACAACAATGTTAAATCGCTCGTACCACATTCCAATATTTATAATTATGGAGATGATAAAAACAATCCACATGCGTTTGCGAACGGCTTTAAACCAAAACAGTTGAGGAATTACAGCGTTGGCTGTAAACATGGCCCAAAACTGAAAGGCGTAGTCGCCAAACAAGCGATTTTTAAAGAACATATAGTTCTCGTAATCCGAAGCGGAGTACCAGGCAATAAAAATCTCGGTCATGTAGGCTGTACCCATAATCAGCGAGATAAATATAAGGATGCGGCAAACGGCATCCACATGTCGGTCGGTAATAAAATCGTTCATTTTATACAGTCCACGCATGGTAATAACGAGGGTAAGTACCATGGCAAAACCCGAAAAAATAGCCCCAATTACAAAGTAAGGCGGGAAAATAGTGGTATGCCATCCGGCTTGTACCGAAACGGCAAAGTCGGTAGAAACAATTGAATGTACCGAAACAACCAGCACTGCAGCAATACCTCCAAGCACAAAACTAAGTCCTTCAAAACGTAGCCATTCGCGGCTCGATCCGGTCCATCCGAATGCAAAAAAACCGTACACTGCTTTTTTTATTTTGGATTTGGCCGTATCGCGCACGGTAGCAAAATCGGGTACCATACCAAAATACCAGAAACTGGCCGAAATAAGCAGGTAGGCAGAAATTGCCACAAAGTCCCAGAACAGGGGCGAGTTAAAGTTTACCCACAACGGACCACGCGTATTCGGATACGGGAAAATATAGAAAAATAACCACGGACGCCCCATGTGCAACAAGGGAAAGAGACTGGCGCAAAATACAGCTACAACAGTCATTGCTTCTGCGGCACGGTTAATAGCTGTTCTCCATTTCTGCCTTAAAATAAGCAGGAATATGGAAAATGCGGTTCCGGCATGGCCAATTCCTATCCACCAAACAAAGTTGATGATGGCCCAGCCCCAGGCAACAGAGTTGTTTACTCCCCAGGTGCCAATACCGGTTGAAATGGTAACGTATTTACAATACAAGCCAAAACCAAACATGCCCAAACTTACCAGCATGGCCGCATACCACCACAAAGGTGTTTTGTCGTGTATCGGAGCGAGTATCTCCTTCGATATCTGGCTGTACGACTTGTCGCCATCAATAAGTTTTCCTCTAACGGCTGAATTATACATAGGCGTTTATGCTTTTTTGTTTCTTACTTTGGTTAAATAACCTACCGATGGCAGGGTGTGCAGTTCTTCAAGTAAATGATAATTGCGTTCGTTTTTAAACAGCTTGTTTATTTTGCCGTTCGGATCGTTCAGGTCGCCAAAAACCAGTGCATCAGCCGGGCACGACTGTACACATGCAGGTTGAATCTCTCCGTCCTGCAGTTTTCTACCGGCAACTTTGGCTTCTGCCTTTTTCTCCTGGATGCGTTGTACACAGAACGAGCATTTTTCAACCACACCACGCGAACGAACAGTAACATCGGGGTTCAATACCATGCGTCCCAGGTCGCTGTTTGAGGCATAGTCAAATGCATCGTTATTTACGTACTGAAACCAGTTAAACCTCCGCACTTTGTATGGGCAGTTGTTTACACAATATTTGGTTCCTACACAGCGGTTGTAGGCCATTTGGTTTAGTCCTTCATCACTGTGTGGTGTTGCCGATACCGGACAAACATTTTCGCAGGGTGCATTGTCGCAGTGCTGGCACATAACGGGTTGATGATACACATCGGGGTTTTCTGCATCATTCGAGAAATAACGGTCAACACGAATCCAATGCATAATCCGACGGTTGCGCACTTGTTCTTTTCCGATCACCTGCACATTGTTTTCGGCCTGGCACGAAATGGAACAGTTTCCACAGCCAATGCAACTCGAAAGATCTACAGCCATTGCCCAGTGGTGCCCTTTAAATTCCTGCTCGGGATAGAGCGAAACGTGGTGTTTTTTGTGTACTTCGCGAATTTCGTTCCCCGAGGCAGGGTCGAGTTGCCATTTATCGAAATTGGTTTCGCGCACAATTGGCCGCCCCTCCATTGAGTGGTGTGTTTGAGACAAAGCCAATTCGTATGTCTTTTCAGTAGCTTGAACATCGGCTCCGCTTAGCCAAAATTGTTTGCCGCCGTTTTTAATTGGTGTGAGTGCGAACATATTTTTACCCACTCCATCGCCTACTTTTCCGGCAATTTGGCGGCCATAACCCAAGGCCACCGAAATGGTTCCGGGAGCTTGTCCGGGCTGAACAAAAACAGGCATTTCCAACCCGTTTATAGTAATCACCGATTCGTTCTGAACGCCATTCTCTTCGGCCCATTTTACCGGAACTGCGGCAAAATTATCCCAGCTGATCTTCGCAACGGGATCAGGCAATTCCTGTAACCACGGATTGTTGGCAGCAGTTCCGTCTTTCAATGCCACACTTTGGTAGAAAACAATCTCCCATCCTTGAGATTCAGCTCCGCCAAGTTGTAAGGCATTTTCTAATCCATTTTCACTGTAAACAGGTGCTTCTGCAATTGTCGCTGTTTCGAATACACCTTTTTGCAAGGCATCGTTCCAGAATAATCTTGAATCGGAATATTTTGATTGCAAACCAGTGTAGTTTTCTTCCCAGTTGGCTTTTACATATTCGTAATAATTGGGCGCCTCATTTCCTGCCCATTTCAGCAGACTTTCCTGTGCCTGACGGCTATCAAAAAGTTTTGATATGGCAGGCTGTGCCAGGCTGTACGAACCTGTTTTAACTTCTGCATCGTTCCAGGCCTCAAGGTAGTGTGGAGCGGGGCACACCCAATGGCAGGCTGCTGTTGTTTCGTCTTTTCTGTCGGCAAACGATACCGAGAGTTCTGCACCTTGAATCAACGCTTTTATTTCTTCTCCTTTCGGGTGGTTGTATACCGGATTAACCCCCCAACAGAGCAAACCTGCAACTTCTTTACTTTTTAACCCGCCAAGCAGCTGTTCAAAATCGGCATCAATTGCCTGGTGGCTTAGCAGGGGTTTATCCCATAAAATTGTAGATCCGTAGTTGCCTAAAAGATTGTTTATGGCATTTACTATCAGTTGAGTATCAGTGTCGTTAGTGCCTGAAATTACAAGTGATTGCCCTTCGTTAGCCAGTAAGTCTTCAGCTAATCCTGCTACATCAACCGGGCTTCCGGGGGCAGCAATGGTTACTGTTCCTTTAGCCTGTAAAAGCTGATAATAAAGGGCTGTTAATAGTGTCTTTTCTTCCGATGGTTTTATGGGTACGCGCACATCGGCATTCGAACCGGTAAGTGTCATTCCTGCTTCAAACTGGTAATGACGGCTCATTTCATCGCCCTGGTCGAGCACCCGTCTTCCGGCGGCATAGGCTTTGGTATATTCGGTTGACGATAGCCAGGTACCCAAAAAATCGGCGCCAAAGCTGGCAATTACCTTCGCCCGTTCAAATCGGTAATCAGGAATTAAGGCTGTTCCAAAACTTTGTTGGTTGGCCTGCAACATTCCACTGGCCGAAACGGCATCGTATTTTACCCACTCCACATTGGGGAATTTTTCCTGAAAGTTTGCGATTACTTTTTTGGTTGATGGAGAAATTAGGGTTGATGTCAGCAGTACAACTTTTTTGCCGTCGGCATTTAGTTGGCTTAATTTTTTCGATATGTAACTGTCGGCTTCTGCCCAATTGGTGGCTTCACCTCGTTTTAATGGGGTTTTAAAACGGGCATCATCGTATAAATCGAGCACTGAGGCTTGTACACGTGCCGAGGTTCCTTTTTGCGATATGGGTGAAAGGTCGTTGCCTTCAATTTTTATTGGGCGGCCATCGCGCACTTTTACCAAAACGCTGCAATATTCGTTGGCCTCAAAATAGGTAGAGGCATAATAGTTGGCCATTCCCGGCGAAACTTCTTCGGGTTTAACCAGGTAGGGAATGGCTTTATCAACCGGGCGTTTGCAGCTTGCAACAACCGCAGCTGCAGCAACACTGAATCCGAAGGTTTTTAGAAAATCGCGACGCGATGCGCCGGAGGCTTTTTTTAACACGGCACGTTTAGCATCCAGTTCCAGTTTAATTTCATTCTTTTTAAACTCTGCCGGATTGTTTAACTCCTCTAAACTTCTCCAATATTTTGTCATAGTTTATTTGATTCTGCTTAAAACTTGATCTATTAATAATGACAACGCATACAGTCGTTTGCGCCAATGTCTGCTGCTTTTACCGAGTCGATAGCACCCGATTTCAGGTCTTCGTGTAATTGCACATAATGCTCGTAGTAACCGTTGTTGCCAAAGTCTACTTCGGTATCGCGATGACAGTTTACACACCAACCCATAGAGAGGTCGCTGTGTTGCTCCATAATATCCATTTCTTCAACTGGTCCGTGGCATTGCATACAGTCAAGTTTTCCCGAGCCAACATGTACCGCGTGGTTAAAATAAACATGGTCGGGCAGGTTGTGTATGCGTTTCCATTCAATGGGTTTCCCATTTTCGGCAGCGTCAACCACTTTTGCTATTTCAAATTTTCCGCTGTTTGTTCCTTCCCTGATAAGTACATGGCAGTTCATGCATAAATTGGTTGCCGGAATGCCAGCCGATTTGCTGTGCTCTGCAGTAGTATGGCAATACAGGCAGTCTATCCCGTTGTCGCCGGCATGTACTTTGTGCGAGAATTTTATGGGTTGATCCGGAGCATAATTTTCCTGACGACCCAGACGAATCGCATCGGTAACAATCATTTTTACCTGCCAGCCAAATGCCCCGAGTAGCAAAATCAGTGGAATGAATTTAAGTTTTATTTTTCGGATGAAAATAAGCTCAACAATGGCCCAGGTAATTATTAAACCCAAAAACAAGAACAGAATAAGGTTGTAGTAGGTTGGTTTGGGTGTTGGCACACCGGTATGTACCAAATCGTCGAGGTAAATTTTTACCGTTCGCAAGTCCTCCTCGCTAATATTGAAACTTGTGTGTGAAGCTTCCATTTTAACTCCTACCGGATTTAGAACGGTGGACTGAAAACTTTCAAAATCTTTGTCGACATATTTTAAGGCAATATCCATGGCAGATGGATTCCAGTTTAAGGTGTCGACCTGTTTTAAATTATGACAACTAACACAAGAGGCGTTAGCACGCTCGAAAGGCAGCAAACCTTTAAAAAAACGTTCGCCACGTTTTATGTCTTCATGCGAATGCCCGTCGGAAATGACTGATTCAAGCCCATCGGCATAAGTGTTAATTGACAGTGAAAAACATGTAACAAAAGCGAGCAGGGAAACGAAAAACGGTATCTTTTTTACTGAGTTTCTCCTAAAGAAGTGTTCTCTCATTCTGTTAAGTTTAGTATTATAACAAAGGCCTTTTTATCGGATTTAACCTATTAACAATAAAAAGACCTTAAAGTTTTGTGAGAATTGACTTTTTTACGTTAAACAGAAAAGAATGTTCGGTAAATGCGATAGTTAAGATTTATGAAAATATAAATTCGATTTTAATTATTTATGAGAGAAGAAGATTTGAGCGTTAAGCCTTTTCTTTTTCAAGGTGTTCAGTTATTTTTTTTACCAGTTTCATATTCTCAAAAAATTCCTTGGCAATAACCCGAAGAATGGTGTAAACCGGAATAGCCAGAATCATCCCAATAATGCCTGCCAGGCTTCCGGCAGCCATAATCACCAGGAATATTTCGAGGGGGTGGGCTTTTACACTGCTGGAATAGATGAGCGGTTGAAAAAGTACATTGTCTATGATTTGCACCGATAGAAAAACCAGGGTCATCCAGCCCAGAATTGGCAGTACCTCGTTGCTAAAGTCGAGATGAATATGTAATGCGGCCCCAATAAGTAAGCCCAAAGCGGCTCCCATCCACGGGCCAAGGTAAGGTATTACGTTAAACATGCCGCAAAACAGGCCAATTACCACGGCATGGTTAAACTCTATTCCCGTAATGGTAAGGCCTATGGTAACGAGCAGCATAACCATAAATACTTCAAATAGAAGTCCGATAAAATACCGCCGCAACAAATACGAAATTGAATCCAGAATGTGGGCAACCTTTTTTTCGAGGTGAGTAGGTACCAGAAGGATGATAAAAGTGCGGAACATGGTTTCGTCTTTCAGAAAGAAAAAAGTGATGAATGAAACCGAAAAGAAGCCGATTAAAAGTTCGCCAATTGTTCCTGCCACAAGCCCAAACCAGTTGGAAACCTGTGAAAAATCGATTTGAGCACCAAGGCTTTCGGTAACAATATCGAGGAAATTTTTTGATTCGATGGCAACAGCATCTTTACTAAAAACGTGCATCAGGTTAAGCAAAGGCTCTTCAATAGAATCAAGCACCAGTGTAAAATCAATACGAGCCAGGGTTTCTACTTCGCTGATTAGCAAGGGAATCATAAAACGAAAAAACGAAATAAAAACAATCCATAAGCTTAGCAGCGTTATAAACGCTGCCAGGCCTTTTGGCATTTTCAGTCGTTTGTATTTTAGTTTAATCAACCAACGGATTAAAGGACGGCCTATAAACGAAAGTACTACCGAAATAAGAATATAGCTTACGATGGCGCTAAAGTACCACAGTAAAAAAATGATAAAGAGTAGTCCGGCTATAAAGAGTGTGTTGCGTGCCCAGCCTTTTAGTTGAATCATGATAACAATTGATTTTAAACAAAAATAGCTTTAAATTACCCGAACTCAAAAGTGTTATTGAATTGAATTCAGACTAAGAATCCTAAATTTATTTTTTTTGCCATTTAACCAGTATTCGCATGGGTGAATTGTGTATAAGGTTAAAAAACCTGTCGGCTATTTTCCAGCAACGAAACCCGAAAAAGCGAAAAAACAGGTGCATTCGCAGGTGGATGGGAATTTTATTGGCAAATGTGATGTAATTGCACGATTGTAAATCCTCTCCGGCATACATGGTGCTGAGGATTTTCTCGTCGAACGAGTGAATGTGTGCGTGGAGCGGAGTTAGTTTGTTACAGTGTACACACAGCGAGTATCTGATTTTCTCTTTGTAAGGTGTGGTAACAATCAGTGTGCCGCCGGGTTTTAGTGCCCGCATCAGGTTTTCAACAAATATTTTCGGATCAACAACATGCTCAATAATTTCTGAAGCAATTATGTAGTCGAAACTATTTTCATTGAAAGGTAAGGAAAATACATCGGCAACAATTGCCGAGTGATTTTTAAACGGATATAATTTTAGTGCCTCTGTGGTGTTTTTCAAGGAGATATCCATTGAAATTACCTCATAGTTTTTAGGACACAAATGTTGCGCAACCCACGCCCGGCCGCAACCTACATCGAGTACCTTGCCTGTTGTGTTTGTAAATTGCGAAAAAATCTGTTCTCTTACCCTGCGCTCGATGTGTTCTGTCCCCGGGTCACGTTCCTGAAAATAGTCGTGTTCAATGCCGTCTTTCTGGTAATGATCGATGTAGTTAAAAACCGAACTTTGCTTTGAGTGAATTTCTGAATCGGCCATTTCTTTAGCTGCGTGGTTGGGAAGCATAACTAAAACACCGTTTTTTACCTCGTAATTTGCCCCGCATTTTTTACAATTCAGTTGGCTCTTGCCTTCAGCCGAAGTTAATGGAATGGCTCCGCAATTGGTACAATGTACTATTTCAGAAAGTGTTCTATTTATCATGTTAATGTTTGTCTTTTTATTTAAAGCACGGTTAAAAGTACACCAGCACAAAAGCCAGTAAAGTAAGTAGCGAATAAACAGCCCATATTGGTATTGGAATATATTCGCGGGCGGCAATGTTTAGCACTGTTTTATTATAAATTACCCAAATAATTTTTTGTACGCTGTAAGCAATACATGTGGCAAAAGCTACTCCTTCAATTCCCCAGTATTCGATAAAAATTACGCTTAAAACAATATTTAGCAGTAATTCTGCCATTGAGGCATACATTACAATTTTTGTCTTCTTTAATCCAATTAGTAAGGTGTGTGGAAAAACAAGACGGCTGATTATCAGTAGTAAATAAATATTGAAAATTGCTGCGCTGTCAACAAAATCCGCGTTAAAAACTATTGGATAAAGCCATTCACTAATAAGAATGAACAAAATGCTTACCGGGAAAAGAAAATGTGCTAATCGCGCAGATTTTGCACGTAAGACTTTTAACGATTCTTGCACTTTTTCTTTTGAAGAGAATTCGGGAATCAAGGCGGTGTTCATTGCGTTGGCCATTAACACCACCAACGGAAACTCTTTGGCACCGTAGCGAAAAATGGCAAAAGTGGAGGTGTCGAATTTATTAAGTACCAAAAACCCATCAATATACTGCGCTGATGCTCCAAGTAAGCTGCTTGCTACCAGTGGCATTGCTAACGAAATATGTTCTTTTAAAAAATCTACAGAGAATAAAAACCGGGCATATTTGTTTAATAAAACCCAAAGCCAGCCGTAACGTACTGCCGAAATCAGTACCAAACCAACAATACTGTATTTCATATCCCATCCTAAAAAGGCCGGACCGGCAACAAACGCAAATTGCACCAAAAAAGTGATTAGCCCGTACCAAATAATCCGGTGAGCTTTGTTCTTTAATAAATAGATATATTCAAGCAGAAAAGCCGGACTGCTGAGAAAAATGTACAGAAGTAGCAGGCGAAAATAGGGTAGGCTAGAATACAAAAAATGAAAAGAAGTCAGAACGATTATCACGCCTATACTCAGCAGACTTATGAGAGCAAATACATTAAATAATTCAGCTGATTTTTGATCTTTATTTTTAAACGTATTATTGTTTTTGAACAAGGGCAAAAACGACTGAATTATGGCGTTAATCCAAAAAGAACAGGCCAATGCAGCAACAAAAAGGAAATATTCGTAATTCCCAATAGCTTCGGTGCCAATACTAGTTTTTGTAAATACAATACTAATAAGCAGCAATGTTGCAAATCTCAGAATCTGAAAAAACTGAAGGCCGGAAATATTGTTTATGTTTGTTCTTAGCTGCAATTTATTGTAAGGCTTGCACAAAAATAAACTTTTAACGGTATAAATGCATTTATTTTATTTTTGCTTAAATTTTGAAAATGGATTTTATTCTTGACAACCAGGAAACAGAGAAGCAATTTCAACAATTGTTAAAAACTACACGATTAAGGCAAAGTGGTGAAGTTGCAGAGGCAATGAACAAACGCGGTATTTCGTATAAATTGAACTGGGGAGTGTCGTTGCTCGATTTACGCGAGATAGCACAAAATTACGAGGCAAATCATTTGCTGGCGTTAAAGCTGTGGAATAAGCAATGGCGCGAAACAATGATATTGGCAACACTGCTCGACGAGCCTGCCGAAGTTACCGAAGAGCAAATGGATTTCTGGACAAAAAGTTTCGAGAATACCGAAATTGCCGAACAAGCCTCAACCAATTTGTGGGTGAAAAGTAAGTTTGCCTTTGTAAAAGCACTGGAGTGGTGCCGCGGCAAAAAACACCTGGTGCGCTTTTCAGGAGTTCACCTTATTGGGCGACTTGCAATTACTGACAAAAAGGCCATCGACGAAATGTTTGAACCTTTCTTCGAAGAGTTGTTAACACTGGCAAAAGACAAAAAATTATATACGCCTATTTACCGTGCCATAATCGGAATGGGGTGTCGTTCAAAAGTGCTAAATGAACAATGCATTGAACTGTCGAAAAATTTTCAGTTAAGCGACTCCGAAATTGCAGTTAAACTTGGCGAAGAACTCTTTGAAGAGTTAAGCAGCGAATATGTTCAGGAACGTTTTAACCTTTAGTGAGAAGGAACTACTGAAAAGCTGTCAGGTAAAAACTTCGTGGCAGACTGTTTGTTATAGTGGCTGCTGAAAACGATAATGTTTTAATTAAAGAAACGAAAAATTAAGAATGATGAATATTACAAAATCTTCAAATCCTGTTTTAAAAGAGAATGTATTTAGCAGGAATTATACGGCACAGTCGGATGTAATGACTGTAAATGGCACCATAAATAAAACAGCATTAATGTTGCTGTTGGTAATTGCCGGTGCCGTTTTTACCTGGAACAAATTTTTTGATGCAGTTGCAAGTAATCCTGAAGCAGGAATTGCAGCAGTTGCACCCTGGCTGGCCATTGGCGGAATCGGCGGCTTTATAACAGTTTTGGTAACTGTTTTTCGCCCGCAAAGTTCGGGTATTTCAGCTCCGGTTTATGCGGTTTTCGAAGGATTGTTTCTGGGGGGAATTTCTGCCTTATTCGAGAGCATGTATCCTCAGCAAGGAATAGTGTTGAGAGCAGTAATGCTAACGCTGGCCGTTTTTATGGTAATGCTGTTTTTATACCGTTCGGGAATTATTAAAGTAACCCAAAAATTTATGATGGGTGTGGTTGCAGCTACCGCAGGAATTGCCGTTGTTTACCTGGTAAGCTTTATTGGTGGAATGTTTGGGATGGATACCTCTTTTTTACACGGTAACAGCAATTTGAGTATTGGAATTAGTTTAGTTGTTGTGGCCATTGCTGCTTTAAACCTGGTGCTCGATTTTTCATTTATCGAAAAAGCATCGGCACAGGGTGCTCCAAAATACATGGAGTGGTACGGGGCTTTCGGGTTAATGGTAACGCTTATTTGGTTATACCTCGAAATACTGCGCTTATTGTCGAAAATCGCCAGCCGCGATTAATACAATAAATAAAATACCGAAAAGGACTTGTTGGAACAGCCGACAGGTCCTTTTTTATTTTTAGACTGTAAGTATTAATTTTGGCCTTTATGCAACCCAAAATCAACATTGATTACCCAATTGGTTCAGGTTTCCGGGGAAAAGGAATGGAATCGGCCATTTTTTATCACCTTAAAAAGTAGTGTTATGAAAGTAGTGGTATAATCATGTCAAGATGAGTTGGGTAGGCGATTTTGATCCGAAGATGAATGCCCTGTTTAAATCGTTCGGAGCCAGACGAACACAAACGCATTGCACTTTGCGCGATTTATTTAACCCGTAGAAAGAATTTGAAAGGGTACCGATTATTGAATAAAAATGGTATTTAGTGTTGATTTTTAAACTAATATTGCCACAAAAATCAGAAAATGCAGTTACTAGAAGTCGTTGACAAGCGGACAAAAAAACAGTTTCACCAGGTGCCCCATATTATTTACAAGAATGATTCGAACTGGGTGGCTCCGTTGCAGGGAATGGTTGAGGGGATTTTTGATCCGAATAAAAACAAAACCTTTAGGAATGGTAAAGCTATTCGTTGGGTACTGCTTAACGAAAAAGGTGAGCTTATAGGCCGCATAGCTGCATTTATAAATTTTAATCTGGCAAAAACCTACGAGCAACCAACCGGAGGCTGTGGTTTTTTTGAGTGTATTGACAACCAGGAAGCAGCTAACCTGCTTTTTAATGCAGCTGCCAATTGGAATAAAGAAAACGGTATGGAAGCCATGGATGGTCCCATAAATTTTGGCGAAAATTACGTAAACTGGGGACTGTTGGTTGACGGTTTTATGCCACAGGGATTTGGCATGCCATACAATCCTAAATATTACGAGAAACTTTTTCGGGAATTTGGTTTTGATGTTTATTTCGAGCAGTATTGTTACCACCTTGATTATACGGTGCCTTTTCCCGAACGCTTTTGGAAAATTGCAGGCTGGGTGGCCAAAAAGCCGCAGTACCAGTTTAAACATTTCGATTTTAAACAGGCCGATAAATTTGTAAAAGACTTCTGCGATATTTACGATGCCGCCTGGTCTTTTCATGAGCACTATAAACCACTTGACCCGGATGATTTACATGATTTCCTTACCGAATCAAAAGCCATTCTTGACCCGGAAATGATTTGGTATGCCTATGCCGACGAAAAACCAATTGCCATGTTTGTAATGATTCCCGATATCAATCAGCTGTTGGCAAAGCTTAACGGGAAGTTGAATTTGCCGGGGATTCTGAAGTTTTTATACTATAAAAAGAAAAAAGTAATCAATCGTACCCGGATTTTTCTGATGGGGGTTGATCCAAAATTCCAGCGTTCTGGAATTGAGTCAGGAATCTTCTGGCATCAGGAGCAAATAATGAAAAAGAAATCGCATCGCCACTACACCGAGGTTGAACTCTCGTGGGCAGGCGATTTTAATCCGAAAATAATTGCTATTTACGAAGCTACAGGCGCAAAAAGAGCCAAAACCCATTATACCATGCGGTATATGTTCGACAGGAGCAAACCGGTAACCAAAGCTCCACTTATAAGCTAGATTAACAACTTGTTTACGAAGCAAATAAATAGTATAACTTTTTGGAAAGTTACAAACAATATATATCTTTGCAGGCCGAAAATTAGAATTGAATTATAAATTTACGAATGGATTGCATAAGGGAAATGTAACCATTCCCAGAAAAAATAAAGCAAAATGAAAAAAGACATTCATCCAAAGGAGTACAGATTGGTAGCTTTTAAAGACATGTCGAACGGTCATACTTTTATTACCCGCTCTACTGTTGATACCAAAGAAACAGAAACTATCGACGGAGTTGAATACCCGGTTTATAAACTGGAAATTTCTAATACTTCGCATCCATTTTACACAGGTAAAACCAAACTTGTGGATACTGCCGGACGTGTTGACAAATTCATGAGCCGTTACGGAAAACACATGGAGAACAGAAAGAAATAACTTTCATAAAGAAATAGAAGAAAAGCATTCGTCAGTTTGATGAATGCTTTTTTTTTATCTGAAAAATATCTGCGCAGGCAGGAACTGACGATTTTAATGCAATTTTGTCGGTATTTTAGTTTTGTATAGGTAAACATGCCCGAAATAATTACAATCTGGAGAAATGGCATGGCTATTGTTTTTATGCAAGTCGTTTAAAACAAGGCATTGTTTTGCCTGAACCGATCTGTTTAACGACAGATTGTCATCATATAAAAAGAATCATGGGGAAATATAAAAATACAGCGTTGCATACAATGTTTGGATCGGGAATGATGGATGATGAATCGGATTTTCTTCCAATAATTGCTGATGGAGACGACAAGGAACTTAAAAATACGGAGGTACCTTCGGTGTTGCCCATTTTGCCATTGCGTAATACCGTATTGTTTCCGGGGGTAGTACTGCCAATCACAGTTGGGCGCGAACGTTCGTTAAAATTAATACGCGATGTTAATCGTGGCAGTAAATTGCTGGGAACGGTAGCACAGAAAGATTATACCGTAGACCGGCCCGAAACAGCCGATTTGTATGATATTGGTACCGTTGCAGAAATAATGAAAGTGCTTGAAATGCCCGATGGCTCAACCTCTGTGATTATTCAGGGGAAAAGGCGTTTTAAAGTAAATGAATTTGTTGCCGAAGATCCCTATTTTAAGGCATCAGTTGAACCTTTGAATGATTTAAGCTCGGAGGATGATAACGAGTTTAATGCCATTGTAGGTTCTCTAAAAGACTTGTCGATAAAGGTTGCACAGTTCTCGGCAAATGTGCCCCCCGAAGCTACTTTTGCCGTTAAAAATATCGAAAACTCTACCTTTCTTATCAACTTTATTTGTTCCAATACCGATATTAATGTCGACGATAAACAAAAGCTGCTCGAAATAGGAGTGCTTAAAGACAGGGGAATACAGGCCATTAGCTTTTTGGTAAAAGAGGTACAAATGTTGGAGCTGAAACAGGATATCCAGAAAAAGGTTAAAACCGACATGGATAAGCAGCAGCGCGAGTTCATGCTAAACCAGCAAATGAAAACCATTCAGGATGAGCTCGGTGGCAATCCGGTGGAGCAGGAAATTAATAACCTGAAGGAACGTGCAAAAGACAAAAAATGGACGAAAGAGGTGGATGAGTTTTTTCATCGCGAGGTGGAAAAGCTGGCACGTTTGAATCCGGCCGCAGGTGAATATTCAGTACAGTTTACTTTTTGCCAAACCCTGCTCGATTTACCCTGGAATGAATATACCGAAGATAATTTTGATTTAAAGCATGCCAGTAAAGTACTTGACGAAGACCACTACGGCCTTGAAAAAGTAAAGGAACGGATGCTGGAACACTTGGCAGTGTTAAAACTGAAAAACGATATGAAATCGCCCATCCTTTGCTTGTATGGCCCTCCGGGAGTTGGAAAAACATCGTTGGGGAAATCAGTAGCGCGGGCACTTGGGCGTAAATATGCACGTATGAGTTTAGGCGGTTTACACGATGAATCAGAAATTCGCGGCCACCGGAAAACCTACATCGGAGCCATGCCCGGACGAATAATTCAGAATATTAAAAAAGCCAAATCATCGAATCCCGTGTTTATTTTGGATGAGATTGATAAAGTTTCGAAACATTTTCATGGCGACCCGGCTTCAGCTTTGCTTGAGGTGCTTGATCCGGAACAAAATGGCGAGTTTCATGACAATTATATTGAACAGGATTACGACCTGTCGAAAGTAATGTTTATTGCAACTGCCAATTCCTTGAGCACCATTGCACCGCCGTTGCGCGACCGTTTGGAACTAATTGAAGTGAGTGGTTACCTGGTTGAAGAAAAAATTGAGATTGCCAAACGACATCTTATCCCGAAGCAGCTGGAAAACCACGGATTAAAGAAAGCAGACCTTACATTTCCGAAAGATATTATTGAATTGATAATTGATGGCTATACACGCGAAAGTGGGGTGAGGGAACTGGATAAAAAGCTGGCCAAGGTGGTTCGCAGGATTGCCAAAAAAATTGCTTTTGAGGAATCGTACAATAAAAAGCTTACCAAGGCTGATGTTCGCGAATACCTTGGAGTAATCGAATATTCGAAAGAAAAATACCAGGGCAACGATTTTGCTGGTGTGGTAACCGGGCTGGCCTGGACTGCAGTGGGCGGCGAAATTCTTTTTGTGGAAACCAGCCTGAGCAAAGGCAAAGGAGCATTAACCCTTACCGGTAACCTGGGCGATGTAATGAAAGAATCGGCAATGCTGGCACACGAATACCTGAAATCGCATGCCGAGGAATTAAATATAAAGCCACAGGTTTTCGAGAATTGGAATGTGCATGTGCACGTACCTGAAGGGGCAATTCCAAAAGATGGCCCATCGGCCGGAGTGACAATGGTTACGTCGTTAGCATCGGCATTTACCCAGCGAAAAGTGAAGAAAAACCTGGCCATGACCGGCGAAATAACTTTGCGGGGAAAAGTGCTTCCGGTTGGGGGGATAAAAGAAAAAATTCTGGCTGCAAAACGTGCAGGTATTACCGAAGTTATCTTATCGAAAGAAAACAGGAAAAACCTGGAGGATATTAAAGAGGCTTACCTAAAAGGCTTAAAGTTCCATTTTGTTGAAACTATAATGGATGTGCTTGAAATTGCTTTGCTGAAAACAAAAGTAGATAAGCCAATGAAAATTGAATAACGTACAGATAAAAATATGGAAGAAGGCGCTTAAGGGGCGCCTTTTTTTTATGCCTATTGGTCAAATTTTTGAAAAACGATGAGCTTTCCGGTAGCAAACTCAAGTGAAAAAGAATCACCCATGCATTCGTTTAAGGTGCCCATCCACCAGGAGCTTAAGGTGGTGTTTTTTAAAGGATATTTTAAATTTTTTGAAGTAATGGCAGCCGGAATCCCCAATGAAAAAATGGAAACCTGTTGTCTCTTAAACGAAGGCAGTGACTGCGAATAAAGAACCGGACGAAAAATACCCGAATTGCTGATGGAAATTACATTAAGCTTTTCAGCATAATTTAACAGTAAGGAAATATTGCCGATGGTATGATCCTCGCGTTTTCCGGTGGCACCTAAAATAATAACTTCTTTGGCACCCCGGCTCAGCACAAATTCAACGGCTTTGGTTTGGTCGTTGGTTTCTTGGTCGGTATTTAAAACAATACGTTCGGCATAATTCTTTTTTGTTTCTTCCGATACCGAATCAATATCGCCCACTATAAATGTTGGCTCCATGCCAAATTCAATGAGTTTATCAGCGGCTCCATCGCAGCAGATTATTTCGTGTGCATTTGTTAATACCGAAAGAGGTACGGCATGGTTGGGGAAAGATCCGTCACAAAGTATAACAACTTTTGAATTAAAAGGGAACCAATTCATAAGCAGCGAAAATACCAAAATTTATGGTGATTTGGCTTAAAGGAGATGTTTCCTGAATGCCAGGGGAAAGAATTCAATAAGCTTAAAAGAAACCCAATTCGAGCCGGGCCTCTTCGCTCATCATCGATTTATCCCATGGTGGTTCGAAAGTTAATTCTACGTCAACTTTTTCAATTCCTTCAACCGATTGGGCCGCCTGAGTGATATCGTCGACTAAAACATCAACCACCGGGCAACCCGGCGCAGTGAGCGTCATGAGTATATTGGCCTGGTTATTTTCGTCCACATCCACGTTGTAAATCAGTCCCAAATCGTAAACGTTTACCGGAATCTCCGGGTCGTAAACCTCTTTTAGGTTATTTATTATTAAGTCTATTCTTTTATCCATTTCATAGCCTCCTTATCCTGCAATCTTGCTATATGCAACAGCGTATAAACGAATTTGTTTTACCATCGCCAACAGACCGTTCGAGCGGGTAGGCGACAGGTGTTGTTTTAGTCCCAGGTCGTCAATAAAATGCAGCTCATTTTCAAGTAGTTCTTTGGGTGTGCGCCCCGAAACCACGCGAAGCAACAAGGCTACCAAACCTTTTACAATAACCGCATCGCTTTCGCCGCGAAAATCGATTTTACCGTCTTTCATATCGGCCACCAGCCAAACACGCGATTGGCAACCTTTAATAATATTCTGGTCGTTCTTATCTTTCGCATCCAGTTCTTCCAAATCGTTACCCAATTCAATCAGGTATCCGTATTTGTCCATCCAGTCTTCGTACATCGAAAACTCCTCAATTATCTCTTGCTGAATTTCTTCTATGCTCATATAAAAATGTTTTGAACGAAAGCAAAGGTCGTAATTTTTTAATTTCTGACAATGCGGTAAGAGCTTTATTCAGACTAATTCAAAACTAACTTTATGTATAGTTTGCATTAAGCTATTTTATTACCTTTATTTTTCTCAAAAAAAAACTAAAATTAAATTATAAGATGACAAAATTAGCAGGTACCAAAACCGAACAGAATTTGTTAAAAGCATTTGCAGGTGAATCGCAGGCACGCATGCGTTACGATTATTTTGCCAAACAAGCAAAAAAAGAAGGATTAGAGCAAATTGCTGCCATTTTTGAAGAAACAGCACTCAACGAAAAAGAGCATGCCAAACGTTTCTTTAAATTTCTGGAAGACGGAAATATGGTAGAAATTACTGCCACTTATCCGGCCGGAAAAATTGGTACAACTATGGAAAACCTGAAAGCATCAGCCGAAGGTGAAAACGAAGAATGGACGGAACTGTATCCGGAATTTGCAAAAGTTGCCGAAGAAGAGGGATTTAAAGAAATTGCAATGGCTTTTAAATTAATTGCCCGTGTGGAAGAAGCACACGAAAACCGCTACCGCACTTTATACACAAATCTTGAGGAGGGAAAAGTATTTAAGCGTGGCGACAAGGTAGTTTGGAAATGCAGAAACTGTGGTTTTATTCACGAAGGAAAAGCGGCGCCAAAATTGTGCCCGGCTTGCCAGCACCCTCAGTCGTATTTCGAAATTAAAGAAACAAATTATTAGGCTTATTTTTAGTAGAACTTCTATTATAAAAAATGCCATTCGTTTGACTCATTCAAATCGGATGGCATTTTCTTTTTTGTAGAAATATCCTACAGCATCAGTATTGCTTTGTTGAGTGCCTGCATAAAAAGATCGATTTCTTCTTTGGTATTGTACATCCCAAATGAGATACGCGCACAGGCCGAAATGCCAAAATGTTGCATTATCGGATCGGCGCAGTGATGACCGGTACGAATGGCAATTCCCATTTTATCGATAAGCATTCCCAAATCGTAAGAATGTATTCCATTAATATTAAAACAGATAACCCCTGATTTATTAGGGGCCTCACCATAAATTCTTAAACCTTCAATGTTTTTTAATTGCCGGGTGGCATATTCGAGTAATTCGTGTTCGTGCCGACCAATGTTTTCAACGCCAATCTCGTTAACCAAATCCAGTGCCGCACCAAAACCTGCCAGGTTTGTAATGTTAGGGGTTCCGGCCTCAAATTTATAGGGCAGTTCGTTAAACGTTGTGCCATTAAACGACACCTCCGAGATCATTTGTCCTCCGCCCTGATACGGAGGCATTTCTTCCAGCCACTTTTCTTTCCCATACAATACACCAACACCGTTTGGGCCATAAACTTTGTGTGCCGAAAATGCATAAAAATCAACATCAAGCTCTTGTACGTTTATTTTTAAATGTGCTGATGCCTGGGCGCCGTCAACCATAACTGCTATACCTGCTTTATGGGCAATTTTAACAATTTCGGAAATGGGGTTAATGGTACCCAATACATTTGACACATGGTTTACTGCAATTAGTCTTGTTTTCGAGGTAATCAGTTCCGGTAACTTTTCTATTTCAAGCAAACCATTGTCGTTAAACGGAAGTTTTACAATTTTTGCTTTTCGTTTTTCGGCATTAATTTGCCAGGGAACAATATTTGAATGGTGTTCCATTTCAGACACGATAATTTCATCGTCTTCTGAAACATATTTTTCGCAGAAGCTGCTTGCTACCAGGTTTATACTTTCAGTGGCTCCTTTAGTGAAAATAATCTCTTTGCGCGAGGATGCGTTAATGAAAGTTTTCACTTTGTCTCGAACCTCTTCATATTCAAGCGTAGCTTTATCGGCCATGTAATGTGCACCCCGGTGAATGTTTCCGTAATAGTCGTTGTGCAATTGTTCAAGTTTTAGCAATACCTGAACCGGCTTTTGTGCTGATGCTGCTGTATCGAGATAAACCAGCGGTTTGTTGTATACTTTTTGCTGAAGTATGGGGAAATATGCTCTTATTTTTTCGGTATCGTAATTCATAGAGCTAAGGTAGCCAAAAGAAAGAAAAGATGCTTTGTGAAACTTTGTGCCCGGTGTTTAACTTAAAGGTTTATTTACCAAAAAGTTAGTGCGGCATCAAAAAAGTTTCACAAAGTATTATTTAGCAATCGCACTGGTAAGCGCAATCGTGACAACGGGCAACTTCACCTTTCAGGCGTTTGTCAACCAGTTCGTCAATCCGGTCGCGCAGTGGTTCAAGTTTAATTTCTTTTACCACTTCGTGCGCAAAGGCATTCATCATCATCAAACGTGCTTTATCTTCATCAATACCGCGGGCACGCAAATAAAACAACGCTTCTTCATCAATTTGCCCAACAGTAGCCCCATGGCTGCATTTTACATCGTCGGCATCAATAATCAGCTGTGGTTTTGTTTGCATGTTGGCCTCGTCAGTAAGTAACAGGTTATTGTTACGCTGGAAAGCATTAGTTTTTTGGGCATCGCGCACCACGTGTATTCTCCCTGAAAATGCCCCTGATGATTTTTCATCAAGTACATTTTTATATACCTGGTTGCTCTCGCAGTGTGGCGAGGCATGAATTACCTGTGTGAAATTATCAACATGTTGGTTTTTATCCATAAAGGCCATGCCAAACATATTGGCTTCGGCATTTTCGCCGTTGAGCATAAATTTCAGGTTGTTACGGATTAATCCGCCGTGCAGCGAGGCGGTATGCGAAGTAACACGCGAATCGCGCTGCTGATCAATAAAAACCGAGTGAATGCTTGTTGCTTTATTGTGTTGGTTTTGTAACATATAAAACTCAACATCAGCATTGTTGCCTGCAAAAATTTCAGTTACCGAGTTGCTCAGGTACTGGTTCAGATTCAGTGTATGGTCGCACAACAATACCTGCACTTTAGCTCCGTCTTCCACCAAAATAAAGTTACGTTGGGTCGCAAAAGTAGCCTTCTCGTCCTGCAGCAGGTTTATAATCTGAATCGGACTTTCAACAATAACATTTTTTGGTACGTAAAGAAAAAAACCATCTTTGGCAAAAGCTGTGTTTAAAGCCACCATTGGGTCTTCTTCCACTTTTGCCAGGCTGGCATATTTCTCTAACAACTCTGGCTTTTCTTTTGAAATACTTTCGAGACTGTCCAGAATGACACCGTCGGGTAAATTCCCTTTTTCAGTTTCGTTTTTATAAAACCAACCATTAAAAACCATGGCCAGGTTGGTATTTAGTTGCGGTACATCGCAACGAAAAACTTCACCCAGGTTAGCTTTTTTCTCTTCTTTGGTATGAATAAATTTAAAGTCGGGAAGAAAAGCCGGGTTGAGGTTGGTGTATTTATAGTTTTCGTTTTTTCGCGTTGGTATACCCTGCAGTACAAAATTCTGGAACGCTTTATTTCTTTGTGCGTTCAGAATGTCGGAGGAGTTTTTGAAAAGCTCGTCCTTTACTTCGTTGTAGTGTGCGGTATATTTTAGCGATAAATCTGCTTTGTCAACTAAAACGCTCATGTTAATTTCCGTTTTCTGATTTAATCCAGTCGTAGCCTTTTTCTTCCAGCTCCAGTGCCAGCTCTTTTCCGGCTGTTTTTACAATTTTGCCCTGATAAAGAATATGAACAAAATCAGGGACAATATAGTCTAGCAAACGTTGGTAGTGGGTCACAACAATGGCTGCTGTTTCGGGCGATTTTAAGGCATTTACACCGTGTGCTACAGTTTTTAGCGCATCAATATCAAGTCCCGAGTCTGTTTCGTCAAGAATAGCCAGTCTGGGTTCCAGCAGAGCCATCTGAAAGATTTCATTTTTCTTTTTTTCTCCGCCTGAAAAACCTTCATTTACCGAACGATTGGTTAATTTGGTGTGCATATCCACCAGGTCCATCTTTTCGCGCATAAGTTTCAGGAATTCACCTGCAGTAAGTTCCTTTAGCCCTTTGTGTTTGCGGTGTTCGTTAACCGAAGTTTTCAGAAAATTTACCATGGGTACGCCGGGTATTTCAACCGGGTACTGAAAGCTAAGGAAAATCCCGTCTTTGGCACGGTCTTCCGGTGCCCTATCGAGCAGGTCTTCCCCTTCAAACAGCACTTCGCCATGGGTAATTTCATAATCTTCTTTTCCGGCAAGCACATTGGCAAGTGTACTTTTTCCTGAACCGTTAGGCCCCATAATGGCATGCACCTCGCCGGGTTTAACCTCCAGGTTGATTCCTTTCAGGATTTCCATCCCTTCTACGGAAGCATATAAGTCTTTAATCTTTAACATTTTTATTTTATCCTGTTGCGGGCAGTGTGTATTAAAACTGTCTGCCCTAAGTTATTTAATTGTCTATCCAACACTGCCTTCAAGGCTGATCTGAAGCAATTTCTGAGCTTCAACGGCAAATTCCATAGGTAGCTTATTCAGTACCTCCTTGGCATAACCGTTAACAATCATCCCGATTGCTTTTTCTGTATCAATACCACGTTGGTTGCAGTAAAAAATCTGGTCTTCACCAATTTTCGATGTGGTGGCTTCGTGCTCCACAACCGACGATTTATTGCCTACTTCGATGTACGGGAATGTGTGCGCTCCGCAGGTGTCATTCAGCAGTAGCGAATCGCATTGCGAAAAGTTACGTGAGTTTTTCGCTTTAGGCATAATCTTTACCAATCCGCGGTATGAATTTTCACTTTTCCCGGCTGAAATACCTTTTGAAATAATGGTAGACTTGGTATTGCGGCCAATGTGAATCATTTTAGAGCCGGTATCGGCTTGTTGATGATTGTTGGTAACCGCCACCGAGTTAAACTCTCCAACCGAATTGTCGCCCATAAGGATGCAACTGGGGTATTTCCAGGTAATTGCCGAACCTGTTTCTACCTGTGTCCAACTTATCTTCGACGACTCGCCGCGGCAAACACCACGCTTGGTAACAAAGTTGTAAATACCACCTTTGCCGTTTTTATCTCCCGGATACCAGTTCTGAACCGTTGAATATTTTACCTCTGCGCGGTCGAGAGTAATAATTTCAACAACTGCGGCGTGCAGCTGGTTTTCGTCGCGCATTGGTGCAGTACAACCTTCAAGGTAACTCACATAGCTGTCGTCGTCGGCCACAATTAGTGTACGCTCAAACTGTCCGGTGTTGGCTGCGTTAATCCTGAAATAAGTTGATAGTTCCATGGGGCAGCGAACACCTTTTGGGATGTAGCAAAACGACCCATCGCTAAATACGGCAGAATTAAGTGCGGCAAAGTAATTGTCGGCTACAGGTACCGCTTGTCCGAGGTATTTTTTTACCAAATCAGGGTGGTCTTTCACGGCCTCGGAAAACGAACAGAAAATAATGCCTTTTTCTGCCAGCGTTTCTTTAAAGGTTGTTTTAACCGAAACCGAATCAATTACCGCATCAACGGCAACACCTGCCAACTGCTTTTGCTCTTCAAGCGGAATACCAAGCTTCTCAAAAGTTTCCAGTAATTCCGGGTCAACTTCATCCAGACTTTCATACTTTGGTCCCTTTTTAGGAGCTGCATAATAACTTATTGCCTGGAAATCGATAGGCGGAATTTTTAAATACGCCCAGTTTGGCATCTTCATTTTCTGCCACTTCTGAAAAGCGTCTAACCTGAATTTTAACATAAATTCAGGTTCTTCTTTTTTGGCAGATATCAAACGAATTACGTCTTCGTTAAGGCCTTTTTCAATAATCTCGGTTTCAATATCAGTTACAAAACCATATTTGTATTCGCCTTGCGTTACGTCATTCAATATTTTATCTTGTTCTTCCATTTTCTGAATTTTCTATCCTTATAACAACGCTTTATTAAGACTGTTTAAATAAAATTGCAAAGATATAAAAGTATGGGTATTTTTGTGGCTTCAACAGTTTAATACATACTTATTTGTCCTTATTTAATAATGAATAAAGAAATCAAAAGAACAACTATTTCGGAGTTGGGTGAATTTGGCCTGATTGACCGATTGACAAAAGACATTCGGATAATAAACGATAGTACTTTTTTGGGCGTTGGTGACGATGCCGCCGTGTTAAATTACAAGGACAAACAGGTTGTTGTTTCAACTGATTTGTTGACAGAAGGAGTACATTTTAACCTTATGTATGTGCCCTTGAAACATTTGGGTTATAAAGCGGTGGTTGTGAACTTATCGGATATTTATGCGATGAATGCAACTCCAAAACAAATTACGGTAAGCGTCGCGGTTTCCAATAAATTTTCGGTTGAAGCTTTAGAGGAATTATATGCCGGAGTTAAGCTTGCCTGCCAAAAGTATAATGTTGATTTGATTGGAGGCGACACAACTGGTTCGCTTACCGGTTTAACAATAAGTATAACCGCTGTTGGCGAAGCTGAAAAAGAAAATATTGTAACAAGAAGTGGTGCCGGGGCAAACGATTTGCTATGTGTTTCGGGTGATTTGGGTGGGGCCTACATGGGGCTGCAATTGCTGGAGAGAGAAAACGAGGTGTTTAAAGTGAATGAAAAGATGCAACCCAAACTTGATGGTTACGATTATATTTTGGAGCGACAGCTAAAACCGGAAGCCAGGGTTGATGTTATTGCTGCTTTTAAAAAAATCGGAATTAAACCCACATCCATGATTGATATTTCAGATGGTTTGTCGTCGGAAATTATGCACTTGTGCACCAAGTCGGGCGTTGGGTGCAGTTTGTTTGAAGACAAAGTACCAATGGATTTACAGACTAAACAAATGGCTGAAGAGTTAAATATTAATCCGTTGGTAGCAGCCCTGAATGGGGGCGAAGATTACGAGTTGTTGTTTACACTCTCGCTTGATGATTATGAAAAGATTAAAAATGATCCTGATTTTACCATTATTGGTCATATGACTGAGGCTGGAGAAGGCATTAACCTGCAAACAACAGGAGGTTCGTCTATCCCCCTGGAGGCCCAGGGGTGGAATCATGGGAAATAGCTCATTAACATTAAAAAAAATGCCATCAGATAGTGATGGCATTTTTTTAATGTTTTTTGTAGTCATTAATCGGGGAAATATCCTCGAATAATTCCACGTTTCGAGTCTTTTACAAAAAGCAATACTTCATCGCGTTCAGGTGTTGCCGGCATTTCTGCTTCAATTATTTCAACAGCCTGAGCAGTATTTAGTCCTTTTTGGTAAATATAACGGTAGATATCTTGTACTTCGCGTATTTTTTCGTTATTGTACTGTCTCCTACGTAGGCCAATAGAGTTAATACCTACATACGAAAGTGGTTCGCGGCCTGCTTTAATAAACGGTGGAACATCCTTGCGAACAAGCGATCCGCCCGAAATCATTACGTGTGTTCCAATACGAACAAACTGGTGAACTGCCGACATGCCACCAAGAATGGCCCAGTCGTCAACCTGAACTTCTCCGGCCAACTGAACGTTGTTTACCAGAATAATGTTGCTTCCCACTTTACAATCGTGAGCCACGTGTACGTAGGCCATTAACAAATTGTTGTCGCCAAGTACTGTTTTACCTTTTGCAGCTGTACCTCTGTTTATGGTTACAAATTCGCGAATTGTATTATTGTTGCCAATTTCAACTGTTGAATATTCGCCTTTGAATTTTAAATCCTGCGGAACGGCTCCAATAACAGCTCCCGGAAAAATATTACAGTTTTTACCAATCCTGGTTCCCGGTAAAATGGTTACACCAGAACCAATTCTTGTCCCTTCTCCGATTTCAACATCATGGTCGATGGAAACAAAAGGCTCGATAACTACATTATCTGCAACTTTTGCATCGGGATGGACATAAGCTAGTGGTTGTTTCATCTTATACTGTCTTGATTAATCTTCTTTTTTTACAATTTGTGCCATAAATTCTCCTTCGGCAACAATTTTGTCGCCAACATAAGTAACCCCTTTCATGTTGGCTATTCCTCTTCTGATCGGCGAAGTTAATTTTAATTTAAAAATCAGGGTGTCGCCCGGGATAACTTTTTTCCTGAATTTAACATTGTCGATTCGGATAAAGTAAGTGGCAAATTTCCCTTTTTGCTGGCTTAAAACCAATAATCCTCCGCACTGAGCCATCGCTTCAACAAGTAAAACACCTGGCATAACGGGTTCGTCTGGGAAATGCCCCTGGAAAAACGGTTCGTTTGCCGTAACGTTTTTAATGCCAATAATTTCATCTTCCTGAATGCAAACTACTTTGTCTACCAATAAAAATGGATACCGGTGAGGCAACAGTTCTTTTATTCGGTTAACATCCATTAATGGTTCGTCGTTCGGATTGCATTTAGGTGCTGCTTCAGCCTCTTTTTTCCATTGTTTTTTTAAGGCCTTGGCAAAAATGGTGTTAGGACCGTGCCCTGGTTTTGAGGCAATAATCCGGCCTTTAATCCGCTTGCCACATAGCGAAAGGTCGCCAATTACATCGAGCAACTTGTGGCGTGCACATTCATTATCAAAATGCAACTCAAGATTATTTAATATGCCCTGTGCTTTTACCTCAACCCGCGGGTGATTGGTTAAATCAGCCAACCTGTCCAGTTCTTCCTGGCTAATTTCTTTGTCGATAATAACAATGGCATTGTTAAGGTCGCCACCTTTGATAAGATTGTGGCTAAGCAAAAATTCTATTTCGCGAAGAAAAACAAACGTACGGCATTCGGCAATTTCCGTTTTAAAATCTTTTATTGACTCTAATGTTGCATACTGGTTGTTTAAAACCGCCGATGGAAACGAAATCATCACATTTAAGCTGTAATCATTATCCGGTAGCGCTATAATGTGCGAACCTGATTTTTCATCGAAGATTTCAATCTTTTCACTTATTTCAAAATAATCTCTTTCGGCTTCTTGTTCAACAATGCCAGCTTTTTCAATTGCTTCAACAAAATATTTCGAGCTACCATCAATAATTGGAGCTTCCTCGTTGTTTACTTCAATCAGCACATTGTCCAGGTCCATCCCGGTAAGTGCAGCAAGTGCATGTTCAATGGTTCCAATTCGGGCTCCGTTTTTTTCAAGTAGCGTTCCGCGCGAAGTATCGATAACCAAATCAACGTCGGCATCAATAATTGGTTTATTTTCAAGGTCTACTCGTTTAAATTTAAAGCCGTGGTTTTCAGGTGCCGGTAAAAAATTCATAGTTACATTAACACCGGTATGTAAGCCTTTCCCCTCAATTTTAAATGAGTTCTTTAACGTCTTTTGTTTTACCACCATAGGGAAGTGAAATATTTCTTAGTTTTTTTTGTCTGTATTGATTGTTTTCTTCAGCTGGAGCACATCGCGGCGAATTTCCGGCAGGTCTTTTAAAAGTACATAAGCACGCATGGCTGTCTTTATATCGATAGCCGGTGAACCAAGTAAAGTTTGATTGCTTTTTAAATTTGATACAACTCCTGATTGTGCGCCAAGCGTTACATTGTCGCCAACAGTTATGTGTCCGCCAAGGCCAACCTGTCCGCCAAACATGCAGTTTTTGCCAATTTTTGTCGACCCTGAAATACCGGTTTGTGCAGCCATTACCGAGTTTTCTCCAACCTCAACGTTATGTGCTATTTGTATGAGGTTGTCGAGTTTAACGCCTTTTTTTATGACAGTAGACTCCATTGTTCCGCAATCTACTGTAGTATTGGCGCCAATTTCAACATCGTCTTCTAAAACGGCATTGCCAATCTGATGAATTTTTTTGAATGTTCCATCTTCCTGAGGTGCAAATCCAAACCCATCAGACCCGATTACGGCGCCCGAATGTATAATGCAGCGATTGCCAATTACGCAGTCGTCGTATATTTTTGCTCCCGGGTACAAAATGCAATCATCGCCAACAATAACATTCTCACCCACATGAACCTGCGGGTAAATTTTTACATTGTTTCCAATTTTTGCATTGTTACCAATATAGGCAAAGGCCCCAACGTAGGCATCGTTGCCAACGCTTGCTGTTTCAGCAATAAAACTGGGTTGTTCAATTCCTTGTTTCATGCTGGCTTTGGCTTGTACATAAAGTTCGAGTAGCGAAGCAAACGCCTGATAGGCGTCGTCAACTTTTATTAAAGTAGCAGGAATTTCTTCTTTCGGAATAAAACTTTTATTTACCAGAACAACCGAGGCTTTGGTTTCATAAATGTAATTCTCGTATTTTGGGTTGGCCAGAAAGGCTAGCGTACCCGGTTTCCCGTCTTCTATTTTCGAAACATTTGAAACTTTTACATCTGCATTGCCAACTATTTCTCCGTTAAGAAAGGAGGCAATGTCTGTAGCTTTAAAATCCATTATCTGTTTTTTTGGCGATGCAAATATAGGTTTTAACTAGTAAATGTCCAATTCTTTGGGATAACACACAAAATACTTCTTCACGGTTTTGCCCAGTGCAGAGAGATTTATGTCTGATGCATCGTTTATTTCTTTTACGGTTCCGTCTTTGTATAGCACAAGTATATTTTCTAAATTTTTATTGTATGCATTGTTGGTAATCAGGCCTGTCATTAAAAAATACCTGGCCATTTCCGGGTCGGCAATAATGTTTTTCTCAATCTGTTTAAGGTACTTTTGTTCTTTACTTGCCGAAAGGGGTTTGTCGTGCAGTTTAGTGCGCGGTAATTTTCGGTTAGTAATACTTTCCGATAATTTGGAGAGTACCGGGTCGCTATGGTTTTGCCATTCTTTTATGGATATCAGAATGTCGTTGTCATCAAGCAAAGTGTACCAGCCTAATACGCCTTTTCCATTTATTTGAATATTGTTTTGAAAATCTTTTGGAGTAAAGGTATTGGTAAGGAAAATATTTAAAGTTGGCGTTACAAAAAGCGACTCTCCTTTAATCAGGAGATCTTTGGCGCGTTTTAAAACATTAATAAGCAGAAACTCGGCGGCAACAACTGTTTTATGCAAATACACCTGCCAGTACATTAGACGACGCGAAATCAGAAATTTTTCAATTGAATAAATTCCTTTTACGTCAACTACCAGCTGGTCGTTATGTACGTTCAGCATTTTAATAATCCGGTCGGTACCAATGGTCCCCTCAACTACCCCGGTAAAAAAACTGTCGCGGCTCAGGTAGTCAAGTCTGTCCATGTCGAGCTGGCTTGCAACCAGTTGGTGCAGGAAGTGTTTTTTGTAAGTGTTGGTAAAAATGCGAATGGCCAGATCGAGCCGGCCATTAAATTCATTATTCAGCTCTTGCATTATCATCACTGATATTTCTTCGTGCGAAATATTTACCAGTGTATTTTCAAGAACATGAGAAAAAGGCGCATGACCAATATCATGAAGCAAAATAGCAATGGTAACGGCTTCTGCTTCATCATCGCTTATCTGATGCCCTTTTAAACGCAAAACCGAAATGGCCTGGCGCATTAAATATACCGTGCCAATGGCGTGCTCAAAACGAGTGTGGTTGGCACCGGGAAAAACAAGGTATGACAGGCCCAGCTGTTTAATTTGCCGTAAGCGTTGAAATACGGGATGCTCCAATAAATCAAATATAATTTCAGACTGAAGGTTGATAAAGCCCAGAACCGGGTCGTTAATTATTTTCTTTTTATTTAATTGAATTTGTTGCACTTGTCTGCCTATTCAGTAGTTTAAAATTAAAAAACTTTCCTTAATGCAAAAGACAATGTTTTATTTCTGAAATAAAACGAACAGAAGAATAAAAAATAAATTGTTATACACAGAAAACGGTTAATGATTTTTTAGTTTAAAATCAGAGCCTTAAGATAGGTGTCGGAATTTGTTAATGTTGTTTTATATTACTATTTTTGCCGAGAATTTTCTAAAAAACGAAGTTTTTAGGGGACCGATGGTTCCCTATTTTGTTACATAAGGCAAAATGATAGATAAACAAAAGATATTGGAATTGGTGAATGAACGTCTTGATGATCAGATGTTTATTGTTGATATAACCGTGAGCGCCGGCAACGATATTAATGTTTATATTGATGGTTATAATGGAGTAACCATTGAACAGTGTATTTCTGTTAGCCGAAATGTAGAGCATAATCTCGACAGAGACGAGGAGGATTTTTCGTTGCAGGTTTCTTCTCCTGGGTTAACAGAACGTTTTAAAGTAAAGCAACAGTACGAAAAATACACCGGAAAAGAAATTGAGGTAGTAACTTTGGAAAACCAAAAACTGGAAGGTGTACTTTTAGAAAATAGTGAAGAAGGAATTGTGCTTGAAACCTCGAAACGAGAAAAAGTGGAGGGGCATAAGAAAAAGCAATTGGTGGTAAAAAAACATAATTTAAAATACGACGAAATAAAAAGTGCGAAAGCGGTTATTTCATTTAAATAAAGTAACGCAAGATGGAAAATATTAACCTGATAGATACTTTTGCCGAATTTAAGGAGCTAAAAAACATTGACAGGGTTACAATGATGAGTGTGCTGGAGGAAGTATTCCGCAGCGTACTTATCCGTCAGTACGGAACGGACGAGAACTTTGATGTTATTATCAATATTGATAAAGGCGACTTTGAAATTTGGAGAAACCGCGAGGTAGTTGCCGATGATGAGCTGGAAGATCCGAATTTGCAGATTACATTAAGCGATGCCTTAAAAATTGACGAAGATTACGAAGTAGGTGAAGAAGTTACCGATGAGGTTAAACTGGCCGATTTCGGTCGTCGTGCAATTTTAAATTTGCGCCAAAATCTGGCCAGCAAAATATTAGAGCTGGAGAAAGATCATATTTACGGAAAATACAAAAATAAGATTGGCGATATTGTTACCGGTGAAGTATACCAGGTTTGGAAAAAAGAAATTCTTATTCTTGATGATGAGAGTAACGAACTGATTCTTCCAAAATCAGAACAAATACCTTCTGATTATTTCCGAAAAGGCGATAACGTTAGAGCTATTGTTTACAAAGTTGAATTACGAAATAATAATCCACTGATTATATTATCGCGTACAGCACCGGCTTTCCTTGAGCGACTGTTTGAGCTGGAAATTCCCGAAATTTTTGATGGACTGATTACCATTAAAAAAATTGTACGCGTACCCGGTGAACGCGCAAAAGTTGCTGTTGAATCATACGACGAGCGAATTGACCCGGTAGGAGCATGTGTTGGTATGAAAGGTTCGCGAATTCATGGTATTGTGCGTGAGTTACGCAATGAAAATATCGATGTAATTAATTACTCGGCAAACCTTCAGCTGTTTATTAAACGTGCATTAAATCCGGCAAAAATTAATTCAATTAAAATAATTGAAGAAAGTAAAAAAGCAGAGGTGTACTTAAAACCGGAAGAGGTATCGCTAGCCATTGGTAAGGGAGGACTAAATATCCGCCTGGCAAGTCAGCTTACAGGCTACGAGATTGACGTATACCGAGAGATGGAAGAAGACGATGAGGATGTAAACCTTGATGAGTTTGCAGATGAAATTGAAGGATGGGTAATTGATGCCTTAAAAGGAATCGGATGCGATACCGCCAAAAATGTATTGAATATCCCTCGATCTGAATTGATTAAAAGAACTGACCTCGAAGAAGAAACCATCGATGACGTTCTGAAAATCCTTAGTGCAGAGTTTGAATAAGTTTCTTATTGGAAAATAGAGAATTTATTCATAGAAATTTAGAAAAGTAAACAAGAAATTATATGGTAGCAGGCAAAACAACACGACTTAGTAAATTGGCAAGGCAATTCAATGTAGGTATTCATACCATTGTTGAATTCTTGCACAAAAAAGGGTATGATATTGATTCAAATCCGAATACTAAAGTTACGCAAGATGCCGTGCAACTTCTTGAAATGGAATATAAGACAGATATTACCATCAAGAAAGAATCGGAAAAAATGAACCTCAAAAGTCAGCGTCCCAGAAAAGAAGTAATTTCGATGGACAAAGAGGAGGCTGAGCCCGTAAAAGAAGAACCCAAGACGGAGCCTGTTGCTAAAAAAGAGGTAGAAAAAGAACCAGAGGAGGAGGTAATCTCAAAGCCAGAAGTAAAAGTTACGGTTCTTGATAAAATTGATTTAGACCAGATCAATAAACCGAAAAAGAAGCCGGAGCAACCAAAAGAAGATAAACCGGCAGCCGAAAAGAAAGAAGAGAAAAAAGAGGCCCCTAAATCGGTTGAAGAAAAGCCGGTAAAAGCTGAAGCTCCCGTAAAAGAAGAAGTAAAGCCTGAGAAAAAGGTTGAAAAAATAAAAGAAGAAACTGCTCCTAAAGTTGAAAAGGAAGTTGAAAAAACTCCCGAAGCAGTTGAAGAAAAACCAAAAGATAAAGTATTGGAAACTGAAGTTCCAAAGGTTGATGAGGTAAAAGTTGTGGGGAAAATTGATTTGAGTAACATGAATCAAAAAACCCGGCCTGCCAAAAAAACCAAGGAAGAGCGTGAAAAAGAGCGCAAGGAAAGACAAAAACAAAGAAACGCTGAGCGTCAGGCAAAAGATAATCAATCGCAGCAAAAAACAGGTGGCGACGATGTTATAAAAGCAAGAGCAAACAGGCTTAGTGGCCCAACTGTATTAGGAAAAATTGATTTGCCTGAGAAAAAGCAAGAAAGCGGCGGCGACCAAAGCAACCGAAAAAAACGTAGAAAACGTATTGCTAAAGACACCGGAAAAGTTAGTGTTGACAGACAACAACAACAAGGCGATCGTCCACGTGGTAAATTCCAGGCCAATAAACAACAAGCCGGTAAGAAAAAACGCCCGCTCAAAAAGGAGATTAACGAGGAGGATGTACAAAAGCAAATAAAAGATACGCTTGCACGCCTTACCACAAAAGGAAAGTCGAAAAAAGGTGCCAAGCACCGACGCGATAAACGTGCAGCTGCCAATGAAAAGATGCAGGCAGATATGGAACAGCAAATGCTGGACCAGAATGTATTGAAAGTAACCGAATTTGTTACTGTAGCTGAATTGGCAACCATGATGAGTGTTGGTGTAAACGAAATTATATCGTCGTGTATGTCGCTCGGATTGTTTGTGTCGATCAATCAGCGTCTTGATGCAGAAACACTTTCGGTAGTTGCCGAAGAATTTGGCTACAAAGTAGAATTTGTAAGTGTTGAGATTCAGGAAGCTATTGAGGAAGAAGAGGATAGCCCGGAAGATTTGAAGCCACGTCCGCCAATTGTAACGGTAATGGGGCATGTCGACCATGGTAAAACTTCGTTACTCGACTACATCCGGAATACCAACGTAATTGCCGGTGAGGCCGGAGGTATTACCCAGCATATTGGTGCTTACCATGTTAGTCTCGAAGACGGAAGAGATATCACTTTTCTTGATACACCGGGGCACGAAGCATTTACCGCAATGCGTGCACGTGGTGCACAGGTAACCGATATTGCGATTATTATTGTTGCTGCCGACGATAACGTGATGCCTCAAACCATTGAGGCAATTAACCACGCAGCCGCTGCAGGAGTACCTATTGTTTTTGCAATAAATAAAATTGATAAACCGGGAGCCAATCCCGAAAAGATAAAAGAAGAACTGGCCAATATGAATTACCTGGTTGAAGAGTGGGGGGGTAAATACCAGTCGCACGATATTTCAGCCAAAAATGGTATTGGTATCGAAGATCTTCTTGAAAAAGTTTTGCTCGAGGCTGAAATGCTTGAGCTGAAGGCCAATGCTGATAAAAAAGCACAAGGAACAATTATCGAATCGGAGCTTGACCGTGGTAGAGGTTATGTTTCTACCCTGTTGGTTGAAAGCGGATCGCTTCGTGTTGGAGATATTATTATTGCCGGTCAGTATTACGGCCACGTTAAAGCAATGTTTAACGAGCGTAACCAGAAAGTTGATGCTGTTGGCCCGGCACAGCCAGCCATTATCCTTGGATTAAATGGTGCTCCACAGGCAGGCGATAAGTTTAATGTGATGGAAAGTGAGCGCGAAGCTCGTAACATTACCAATAAGCGTGAACAGCTCGCCCGCGAACAGGGATTACGTACACAAAAGCACATTACACTTGACGAGATTGGTCGTCGTATCGCCATTGGTAACTTCCAGGAACTGAACCTGATTGTGAAAGGTGATGTGGACGGATCAATCGAAGCGCTGTCTGATTCGTTGATTAAACTGTCTACCGAAGAAATCCAAATCAATATCATTCACAAGGGGGTGGGTCAAATATCAGAATCCGATATTCAACTTGCTGCAGCATCAGAGGCTATTGTGGTTGGGTTCCAGGTTAGGCCATCGTTAAATGCCCGTAAACTGGCAGAACGCGAACAAATTGATATTCGTTTGTATTCGATTATTTACGATGCTATCAACGAAATAAAAGCCGCAATGGAAGGTATGCTTTCTCCGGATATTAAAGAGGAAATTACCGGAACTGTTGAGGTGCTGGAAACATTTAAGATAACAAAAGTGGGAACGGTTGCCGGTTGTATTGTACGCGATGGTAAGGTTGCCCGTAACTCAAAAGTTCGTGTAATTCGCGATGGAATTGTTATTTATTCCGGATTATTAGGCTCGCTGAAACGTTTTAAAGAAGACGTAAAAGAAGTGAAGAACGGGTATGAATGTGGTTTGAACATCGAGAATTTTAACGACATAAAAGTTGGCGACCACGTGGAAGCTTACCACGAAGTTGAAGTTGCCAAAACTTTGTAAAATCCGATTGAAATGAAATAGTAAAGGGCCAGGTTTTTCCTGGCCTTTTTTGTTACCCTTAAATTATTAACAATCAATATTTAATTTCATAAACGAAAAAGAAGGTTTGAAGCGTTAGCTTATTATTACTTTTGACAAAAAGAATAAAAAATGAAGCGGAACCTCGTAATCATACTTCTTGTTTTGGCGGCAGCAGTGGCTGGCTTTCTGTATTTTACAAAAAACGATCAGGTTTTTACAAAAGAGTCGTCGCTCTATAAAGCGGTACCTCTAACCTCCCCCGTTTTTTTAGAAGCGAATGCTTTAAAAGCTTTACCAGCCGAAAATCCTGTTATTCAGGAATTGGCAGGAGTTGGCGAATTTAATCGCTTACTAAATAAAATCCAGTTTATACAAAATGTAATAAAGAACGAGGCCGAAATTCAAAACAATTTCAGTAACCGGCCATTCGTGCTGGCGCTCGATTTTGTTGGAAAAAATGTATTGTACCCTGTCGTTATTAGTACGCTCAAAAATGCAAAAGAACGTCAGGGGCTTGAACTTCTTATTGAAAAGCTTACCGGAATTCCGCAAACTACTTTTCAGAAAAGAAATTACAACGGATACACAATAGTTGATGTGCCCAATGCAACCGGTACAAATGTGCTGAGTTATAGTGTTGCCGGAAACCTTGTAATTATTAGCCCCGAAGTTATACTGGTAGAAAAATGTATACGGCAATTAAACGTGCCGGGAATTAGCGAGAATAAGTATTTTAAACTGGTAAATAAAACGGTGGCCAGCCAATCAGATGTGTCGTGGTATATTAATCATAGGCGTTTCCCTGAACTGTGGGCAAATTTTCTTAATGCAAAAACCAAAAAAGTAGTTAACGAGTTTGGCGAAACCGAAAGGATAAATTACAAGCGCGATGTACTGGACATAAAAAACTATGCCAGTTGGAGTGAGCTGGATCTTAGCTTTTACAATGAGCGATTAACCCTAAGTGGTATTACTGCAGCCGATGATTCTTTAAATCATTTCTTGTCGGTGTTAGAAGGGCAAGAGGCTGTAAGTTGTAATTCTGATCGCGTTTTGCCTAAAAATACGTCTTTTTATTTAGCGTTCTCATTTTCCGATCGCGATTTGTTTTTTCAAAACCTTGAGGAGTATTTTGTACACGCTGAAGCCTACTATGTGCGCGAAGAGCAACTAAAAATGATGGAAAGGAATTTCCGCACAGATAGTCGCGAAAGCTTACGTAATCTGGTAAAAGATCGGGTTATTGCAGCAGTAACCACTGTGCCGGCCCAAAACGAAAAGACAACCTTGTTTCTTGTAAATAATCCATCGCGCAACGACAACCGTGAGCAGTTTGAAAACTTGCTAAAGAACTATGCAAAACGCAAAGCCATTGAATTTAGTAGCTTAACAAGCACTTGTGCTACCGGCGAGGGACAAACTTACCGCATTTATACTTTTCCGTATCCTTCGTTGCCCGGTATTTGGCTGGGTGGGGCTTTTGAGTTTACACAGGCCCGGTTTGCTGCTTTCCGCGACGACTGGCTGGTATTTGCCAGCTCGAAAAATGGGCTTGAAAGGTACCTCAACGATTTGGACTCCGGAATGAATCTAAAGGCAGATGCAGATTACGGTATAATAAACAAGTCGGCAGAAAATAAAGCCAACCTGACTGCTTATGCAAATGTAAATAACATTTACCCAATACGTCATGAATTGTTTTCATCTGAATTAAATAAAGGATTGGAAAAGAATGAGGAGGTGTTCAGAAAATTTAATGCAATAAGTTGGCAGGTTGTATGCGAGAATAATGTTTATTTTAATTCAGTACAATTGGCCTATCAGTTAAAACCTAAAAAAGATGTGCGTGCACGTTGGCAATGTAATCTTGGAGCGCAAGTAACAGGTAAGCCACAAATTGTGGTTAACCATAGAAATAAGGCTGAGAAGGAAATTATTGTACAGGATGAGAATAACCGGCTACATTTAATAACCGCCGATGGGAAAATAGTTTGGAGTATACCAATATCCGGTAAAATTATTGGCGAAATTCAGCAGGTTGATTATTACAATAATGGCCGTTTGCAATACTTGTTTAATACGAACGAAAAAATTTACCTGCTTGATCGTACGGGTAGTAAAGTAGCAAATTTTCCTATCGTTTTAAAAGCAAATGCAAGCAATAGAGTTAGTGTTTTTGATTACGATAACAATAATCGTTATCGCTATTTTATAGCCTGCAACGACAAGAAAGTGTATGCCTATAATCACGAAGGAAATATTATTTCAGGATGGAAGTTTGGTAAAACCTCAGGATTGATTACTAATCCGGTTCACCATTTTAGGGTAAATAATAAAGATTATATTGTTTTTAAAGATAACGCCAAAGTTTATATTCAGAACCGGAGGGGAGAGACGCGGGTAAACGCCCCGGCAAACTATACGCCGTCGGCAAATGACGTGACTTTAAATACTGATGGTATTGCGAAAATTGTTGATTCAAGTAAAGACGGCGATGTGTATTACTTGTTTTTTGATGGGAAATACGCTAAAAAGGAAACTTCCAAATTGTCTTCGGAACACGAATTTAAAGTGGCCGATATTAATGGTAATGGAAAACCGGAGTTTGTATTTGCCGATAAAAACAGGTTGTATGTTTATACGGAGTCAGGAGAAAAGCTGGTTGAGGAAAAATATGATAATGATATACACGGGATTAATACCTATGCCAATTCTGCAACAAAAAAACTGATAGGCTTCTGCGATGCAGATGCTAATGAGCTTTTCTTGCTTGAATCATCAGGGAAAGTATACCCCGGTTTCCCATTAACCGGCAACACTGAGTTGTCGATTGGAAAAATAAGGAATGGAGGCCCGCTAAGTTTGGTGGCTGGAAATGAAGATGGCGATTTGGTGTGTTACGATTTGGAATAATTCAGCTTGTAACAGCGAGCTAAAAACCGTCGCGTTTTTCGTTCGTTTATTTAAAAAATAGCTAATCAGGCAGATAGGCATAAAAAAACCACGGAATTATTTCCATGGTTTTTTTATAGTGTTATAATTTTTATCAGATAATAAGCATGGCGTCGCCGTAGGTTCCAAAACGGTAGTCTTCTTTAATAGCCGTTTCGTAGGCTTCCATTACAAAATCGTAACCACCAAAAGCTGCAACCATCATTAATAGTGTGGAGTAGGGTAAATGCAGGTTGGTAATCATGCTGTTGGCAACACTAAATTCGTACGGTGGGAAAATGAATTTATTGGTCCATCCTTCAAACGGTTTTAAAAAGCCCTGAGTAGAAACTGAACTTTCAAGTGTACGCATAACGGTGGTTCCAACTGCACAAACATTGCGTTTGTTTTGTTTTGCGGTATTCACCATTTCGCAGGCTTCGTCTTTTATCCAAATCTGCTCCGAGTCCATTTTGTGCTTGGTAAGGTCTTCTACATCAACGCTTCGGAAATTGCCTAACCCAACGTGCAGGGTAATGTATGAAAAATCAACACCTCTGATTTCTAAACGTTTTAACAATTCGCGACTAAAGTGTAATCCCGCTGTTGGAGCGGCAACTGCTCCTTCATTTTTTGCAAAAATAGTTTGGTAGCGGTCTTTGTCTTCGGGTTGAACAGGGCGGTTTATAAATTTTGGCAGCGGAGTTTCTCCAAGGCCGTAAAGCGTTTGTTTAAATTCGTCGTAAGGCCCGTCGTAAAGAAAACGCAATGTGCGTCCGCGCGATGTGGTATTATCAATTACCTCGGCTACCAAAAGGTCATCGTCTCCAAAATAAAGTTTGTTTCCAATCCTGATTTTACGGGCCGGGTCAACCAGTACGTCCCATAAACGCTGTTCACGGTTTAATTCGCGCAAAAGAAATACTTCAATCTCCGCACCGGTTTTTTCTTTATTGCCATAAAGGCGGGCAGGAAATACTTTTGTATCGTTAAAAACCATTACGTCTTTATCATCAAAATAATCAAGCAGGTCTTTAAACAATTTGTGTTCAATTGTTCGTGTTGCTCTGTTTAAAACCATAAGTTTCGATTCGTCGCGATTATCTGCAGGGTGCAAGGCAATCTTCTCCGGATCTAAATTGTACTTGAATTTTGATAACTTCATATTGTAATTAATTTATTAATGACTTCTTTTTTATGTACTTGACAAAAGTAATACAGTCAGTTGATTTTTTTATTCAGAACCCCGTTTTACGCAGAAATATTCAATTGGTTTCATCTAAAATTAAATTTTCTAAAAAAAAGTTCACGTTAAAAGCGTCTTCCAACTTGTAATTGCCAATTCTTGTTCGTTTTAATCCCGTTAAGTAAGCGCCACATTGTAATGCTTCTCCAATATCGCGGGCTAACGAGCGTATGTAAGTTCCTTTACCACAAACAATACGTAATTTTACCTCGGGCAGGTTAAACGATTCAATTTCAATGCTTTTTATAACAATACTTTTTGCTTTTAGTTTTACCTCTTCGCCATTTCGTGCATAGTTGAAAGCGCGTTTGCCTCTCACCTTTACCGCTGAAAATACCGGAGGTACCTGTTTTATTTCTCCAATAAATTGTGGAAGAATTTTTTCAAAGTCTTCACGGCTGATATGATTATAATCGTATTGCTTGTCTTCTTCTGTTTCCAGATCAAACGATGGTGTGGTAGCACCAAGTTTTAAGGTTGCGAGGTATTCTTTTTCTCCCAGTTGCAGTTCTTCGATTTTTTTTGTTGCCTTTCCGGTACATAAAATAACCAGCCCGCTTGCCAAGGGGTCGAGGGTACCCGCATGTCCTACTTTCATTTTTTTAATACCCAATTTCTGGCACAAAATATAACGAACCTTATTCACCACATCAAACGATGTCCATTCCAATTCTTTATCGAAAAGTAAAATTTCCCCACCAGAGAAATTGTATGTTTTTTTGAAATCGGGCATTTAAGAATCTATCTTTCAGTATTTTAAGCCTGTTTTGAAAAATCAGGCTGCAAAGATAGCAATTAGGCCAATAAGAGCGCAATAAATTGCAAAATAAATTAACTTACCTTGTTTTACGATTTTAATCATCCACGAGCAAGCCAGTAGCCCGGAAATAAAAGCGCTAATAAAGCCAATGAGCAAGGGTAAAAGTTCAACCTCGGCCGAATTAAGTTCTCCTGACATGATATCAACAACTGCTGCTCCGAGAATTGGTATTAAAACCATTAAAAAAGAAAAGCGTGCAACATCTTCTTTTTTTGCTTTTAATAATAAGCCTGTGGCTATGGTGGCTCCACTTCGGGAAATGCCGGGCATGGTTGCCATTGTTTGTGCAATACCAATAATAAGGGCCTTGAAAAATGTTATTTTACCATCGCTCTTTTTTACAAATTGTGTAAGAGCCAGTAGACATGCTGTAAATATTAACATGCAGCCTACAAAAAAGAGGTTTCCGGTAAAAAACGATTCAATTTTTTCGCGAAATAACAGTCCAACAATTATAATGGGTACCGATGAAAACAAGAGTTTCGCAATATATTTTGTCGATTCATTCCATTCAAATGCCATTAAATCTTTTAGCAACACCATAATGTCTTTTCTAAAAACAACAAGTGTGCTTAACACGGTGGCTACATGCACGGTAAGTACAAAAAGCAAATTGTTTTTATCCTGAATGTTTAAAAGCGTATGGCCAATCTCGAGATGTCCGCTGGAGCTAACTGGAAGGAACTCAGTGAGTCCCTGAATGAGGCCAAGAAGAAATGCCTGGATTTCTGTCATTTAAATTAATCCTCTTTGGGTTTTTTCATAATGGCATAAATCTCAAAAGCAAAACCAATTAGTAGTAAAATTGGAGCGAGTGTTATTCTGCGAAAACTAAAAATATCTTCGCTAAAAACGTTCGGGTCGTCGCTGCCGCCTCCTGCCATTAGTATAAAGCCAAGAACAATCACGGCAAAACCTATTGCCATTAGTTTATAGTTTTCCTTGCCCAATGCAAAGCCTCCGGTCTCTTTGAGCTCTTTATTCTTTTTTGCCATTGTTTTGTGAAATTGGTGGTGTAAATATAGTTAATAAAATAACTCGTCAAATTTCATACGCAGGAATTTGTTTAATGCAAACCACGTTGATAAAAATGAGATAATAAAGCCGAGTGTAAAAACAAGGCCGGTTATCATCAGCAAGGTTTTTGCATCGGCAAAATTTATTAAGCCATAAAGTTCGTTCTTATAAAGGTAAATGCCACCAATAAGAACAATGTTGGCAAGAATTCCCCCGTTGACACCAAGGAGCACGCTTTTAAGGAGAAAGGGTTTGCGAATAAAGTTTTTACTGGCTCCAACCATTTGCATGGTATTAATAGTAAAACGTTGCGAATAGATTAATAGTCTGATGGTATTATTAATTAGTCCAAAAAAAACAAATGTAAGCAGCGCACTTAAGGTGAACAATGCCAGACTGATTTTTTTTACATTCTCGTTAATCAGCGTAACCAAATTTTTTTGATAGTACACTTCGGTAACCTGAGGGAAAGATAAAAGCTTTTGCTCGAGTAGCTGCAAACTGTCGGGGTGGGTGTATGCAGCCTGTAGTTTAATGTCGAGCGATGCAAACAATGGATTGTACCCCAAAAAACCTTCAAAATCTTCGCCAAGTTCTTTTGCAAGCTTGCTGGCAGCCATTTCTTTGTTGGTATAGTTAACCGATTTAACAAAGTCGCCTGCACTTAATACCTTCTGCAACCTTATAATTTCAGTTTCTTTTAAATTGTCTTGTAAAACAAGTGTGAAACCAATTTTTTCACGTACATAATCAGATAGTTTTTTGCTGTTAATTAAAATAAAGCTCAACATCCCCAATAAAACGAGTACAAGGCTTATGCTAACAAGCGAAGTAATCCACGAAGTAAAAAAACGGTTTTTTAACCTTTTGGGCTTTTTGCTCATGTTTTATTTATTTCAACGCTATGCAAATGTAACTAAATTTGTGCCCTCCAATATTCCTGGGGTATCCTCTTTTTTACACAGTGCTGTTAACATTAAATTGATTTCGACCGTTTTTTCGTGCTGTGTTTTTAAGTAGCAGATAATGAGCCTGTTGTTGCCTGCTGCTTGAGTAAGCATAAAATTGCTGAAAAAATGATTTAACTTATTGAATTTTTGATGGTTATTTCTTTGGAATTCCGAAAAAAGAGAATACTTTTGCAGTCCCGATTATTATCCTTAGAAATAAGGAGTGTAAATAGTTGATTTTCTTTTAGTAAAGCAGTTTGTCGAAAAAATTCCGTTGAGACAAAAAATGCGACAAAAAGTAAAATCAGAAGTGTTTTAAACAATAAAAAATTAGAAAAGTGGACACACTTAGTTATAAAACTGTTTCGGCTAACAAAGCTACCGTTAATAAAGAATGGGTAGTTGTTGATGCTGAAAATATGGTATTGGGACGTTTGGCAAGTGTAGTGGCCAAAATGTTAAGAGGTAAATACAAGCCAAATTTCACACCTCATGTAGATTGTGGCGATAACGTAATTGTTATCAACGCTGAAAAAGTTGTTTTAACCGGTAAAAAAATGTCGGACAAAGTTTATGTTCGTCACAGTGGTTACCCAGGTGGACAACGTACTCAGACTCCACAGGATATTTTAGCAAAATATCCTGAACGTTTGGTAGAGAAAGCTGTAAAAGGTATGCTTCCTAAAAATAAATTAGGTAGCGACTTATTCAGAAATTTGCATGTAGTAATTGGTGCCGAGCACAAATATGAAGCTCAAAAACCAAAAGTTGTTGATTTAAATACGATTAAATAATGGAAGTAGTAAACACAATCGGACGTAGAAAATCAGCTGTTGCTCGTATTTACGTAAGCGAAGGAAAAGGGAACGTAATCATCAATAAAAGGGATTTAAAAGAATATTTTCCTGCAGAAACATTACAGTACATTGTTATGCAGCCGCTAAACCTGTTGGAGGTGGCAGAAAAATACGATGTGAAGGTAAATCTTGATGGTGGAGGTCCAAAAGGTCAGGCAGAAGCATTGCGTTTGGCTATCTCTCGTGCCTTAATTGAAATCGACGCAGAGTCGAGACCACAACTTAAAGCAGCAGGCTTTCTTACCAGAGACCCTCGCGAAGTGGAACGGAAAAAACCAGGGCAACCAAAAGCAAGGAAACGTTTCCAGTTCTCAAAACGTTAAGATTATTTATTTATCAATTATATGGATCTAAAACGGCTGAGATTCACCGTAAACCGGGACTACTCAGCGGTTGCTTTTAGAGCATAGAAAAAGTAAACAGATGCCAAGAACAAATTTTCAAGAATTATTGGATGCAGGTGCACATTTCGGACACCTGAAAAGAAAGTGGAACCCAAACATGGAGCCTTATATCTTCATGGAGAAAAACGGTATCCACATTATCGATCTGCAAAAAACTGTAGTTAAAATTGATGAAGCAGCAGCTGCTATCAAACAAATTGCAAAATCAGGTCGTAAAGTGCTATTTGTAGCCACTAAAAAGCAAGCCAAAGAATTGGTAGCTGATTTGGTTAAAGGTGTAGGTATGCCTTACGTAACTGAACGCTGGCCAGGTGGTATGCTCACCAACTTCCCAACAATCCGCAAAGCGGTTAAAAAAATGATCTCCATCGATAAAATGATGAAAGATACAAGTTGGGACAACCTTTCAAAACGCGAGAAACTTCAAATTACTCGTCAGCGTGCGAAATTGGAGAAAGTTTTGGGTTCAATCTCAGACCTTACCCGTTTGCCAGCTGCATTGTTTGTAGTTGATGTATTGAAAGAAAAAATTGCAGTTCGCGAAGCTCAGAAATTAGGAATTCCTGTATTTGCAATAGTCGACACCAACTCTAACCCGGAAGATGTTGATTTTGTAATTCCTGCTAATGACGATGCTTCTCAATCAATTCGTTTAATTGTTGGCGCCATGTGCGACGCAGTAAAAGAAGGTTTGAACGAGCGCAAAATTGAGAAAGAAAAAGAAGATACTACTGAAGAAACTTCAAAAAAAGAAGTGAATGCAGAAGAAACTTCTGAAGAGTAAGTAAAGGTTAAGAAAAATATAAACCATTTTAAAGAGATTTTAATTATGTCTTTTACAACCGCAGACGTAGTAAAATTGCGTAAAGTATCAGGCGCAGGGATGATGGATTGCAAAAATGCCCTGAAAGACGCCGAAGGTGACTTTGACAAGGCACTGGAAATCATCCGCGAAAAAGGTAAACTAATTGCAAATAAACGTGCTGACAGAGATGCAGCTGAAGGTGTAGCTATCTCAAAAGCAACAGAAGACGGTAAATTCGGTGCAATTGTTGTATTGAATTGCGAAACTGACTTTGTTGCTAAAAACGAAAGCTATGTTGCATTTGCCGAGAAAATTCTTGCAAAAGCACTTGAAACTAAAGTTGAAACCTTAGAGGCGCTAAAAGCAGTTGAAATTGATGGAAAAACCATCGATGCATTAGTAACTGAACAAACAGGTGTAACTGGTGAAAAACTTGACCTTTCATACTACAAATGTTTAGCTGACGAGGCTGTAGTTCCTTATATTCACCCAGGAAATAAATTGTCGACTCTTGTTGCTTTTAACAAAAGTGTTGATGTACAGGTAGGAAAAGATATTGCAATGCAAGTTGCTGCTATGGCTCCTGTTGCTATCGACGAGGCTTCAATTCCACAAGCTGAAATTGACAAGGAATTAGAGTTTGCTAAAGAGAAATACCGCAAAGAAGGTAAACCCGAAGCAATGCTTGAGAAAATTGCAATGGGTTCTTTAAATAAATGGTACAAAGATGTAACACTTATTAACCAGGCTTTTGTTAAAGACGGAAAAATGCCTGTAAAAGATTACCTTAAGCAAGCTGACGCAGAATTAAAAGTTACTGCGTTTGATCGCTATACTTTGAATGCTTAATACTGGCAAGAGAATATACAAAAGGCCATCCGAAAAAGGATGGCCTTTTTTGTGGCCCAAATATTAGATGCGAACTATAAAAAAGAGCCTTTTCGGTATAAATACTGTAAAAGGCTCAATTTTTTATATCTGAGGAAAGCTTATCTGTTCAAAACAATTTTGTTCACGTGTTCAACTTGTCCGTTTTTACTAAAGCGGCAAAGATAAACTCCGGAGGTCGCCGTTGCTCCGTTATTGTCATTTCCGTTCCATTTTATACGATGAATGCCTTCTTCGTAAGCGCGATTGGTAAGCATTTGTACTTCTTGCCCGAAAAGATTATAGATAACAATTTGTATGTCTGCCGATTTGTCAATCATAAACTCTACAGTAGCTGAAGAAGTAAACGGATTTGGGTAAATTTTAAGTGCGTTTTCCGGCAGTGGCTGTATACTTTCAGCTGATGTTTTTGCATCGCCTTGTTTAACCACAATTGTACTGAAATGGATGATGTTGGCATAAATTTTATTCCGAACCGTATCAACGGCAACGTGCCCGTCAACCTCCTCGAAACCGGTATTGTCGGCAAAAAATACATCCAGATCTTCAGGACTTACGCCCAACGAATCCAACAATTCATGTTTAAATACCATACTTAAGTTTACAGGGATATTAAAATAGTACGGCTCAACAATTGTGTCCGAACCAAGCGGTTTTACGCTAAATTTTACTCCGGTAATTACATCGTCGGTAAAAGTTACTTCGGTGCTGCTGTCGTTATGCTCTGCGTATTCTTCCGGTATAAACATAAATATTTCAACATCTTCATCGATGCATCCGAAAGGGAAATGAAGCATACCTGCATTCAGAATATTTAGCGGATAGGGCAGCCCTCCAATTTTATAACTCTCACCCTCTTTAATTGTTTTTGCTTTCAGCTCTTGCCCATCAGGCAGTACTCTTCGTATTGAAATGGTGTTTACATTCATATCAACCATCGAATCAACTACGAGAAGTTCAACAGAGGCTTTAAAGTTGCTGTATTCGGCATGTATCAGAGTCAATCCTGTTGTGCCTGTTAGTGTCAATAGTCCTGCATCGTTTATGGAGGCAACGCTGGTGTCAGAAACACTCCATAAGAATTCGGCATCCTGGTGTTTTTGCCCGTTTGTTTTGTAAACGGCACTGTATTGAATGGGATCGTGGCCGGTATAAACCATCTGGTCTCCCGGGTTAATAGAGAGCTGTTTGCCCCGGTTATTTTCAATCTGCTCCTGTTTTTCTTTTTTCTCTTTTTTGGCTTTGCTCTCATAAACCGTGATTTTGGCCGTGTCGGAAAGCTCGCCCAGAGTAGCAATAATTAACCCTTTCCCCGTGGTGTCGGCAGAATAGAATATGCCGGTTTCCGGATTTATAGACGCGCCCAAATTGCCTGGTTTAACCATCCAGGCAAATGTGGTGTCAATTTTTGTTTCGCTTGAGTCGATATAAAAAGCACGAAGCTCAACTGAATCGTTAAGTTCCACTTTAATGTGATCCGGGACAATCTTTATTTTCGGATATTCGTCGTCCATATCCTCGTCTTCATCATCCTCGTTGTCGTCGTTTTTTACCACACCATTAACCTTAAGCATAACTGAATCGCGCAGTTCCTTGTATTTGGCAATAAGGTAACCTTCGCCCGGATGGTTGGTGATTAAAAAACCGTCTTTATCAACTTTTCCAAGATAGCCAGGTTCGGTATTCCATTTTATTTTTGCATTGTCAACAGCATTGCCGGTGCTGTCGGTGTAAACAGCACTAACTTCATACACAGTGTCAGGGTTTAAGGTGAGGTCATCTCCGACTATGGTAAGCGATTCCTGACCAGTGGCCACTATTGCTGCAAAACAGAAAGGCAGTAGTAGTGCTAATTTTGTAATGGTGTAAAATTTTTTCATAAGCAGAATTTTAAATGTTCTGTCAATTGAATTACCTCATATTGCCCGATTGGGAAAAGCATGATAAGTTACGGAATACATCAATAAAATCAAAGCGTACTGAAGTGCCGTACATTTGAAATTGCCAAATTGACTATAAAATATTTGTTTGCGTCCTATAGTAATATTCCGAAAAAGGCAAAAAGGTAATCTTTTTTGAGCGTTAATACGTATAAAAAATTGTCTGACATGAACTAAATTTTATGAGTGAAATAAGGAGAAATAGAAAGATTGCAGCAAAGCAAATACTTATGTTTGCAAGCGCTGCTGATTATATAAAAATCTTAAATTGCTGTTGTTATGGTGGTGTTTTTATATGCAATCGTAATGATAGCCATAATTGTTGCAGAACTGATTTTGTGCTATCGCGATTTAAAACATAGTTAAGCTATTTTTGGTAGGGGCTGCACCCGTGAAGTACCAAAATTGAATGGTTAGTTGGCCATTAGTGGGAAAATATGTGTTTGTTTGGGATAGGCTAAATCGTTATCATTAATTTTTCAGAAAAACCATATCTGTTTCGTTTAGCTGCATAAAATGTTCATTATTAGTATAAAGAGACAACACATATCAACACCTTATATTTGATAAGTACTTACTCTATAAATAGCGATCGGTCTATTTTACTTGTAACTTCAGGCGTACTTAAAAAAACAAGTTATGGCAGTAATTATTTATGGTGTCTTGTTTATGATGGCGATTTCGGTGATTGCATATCGTAGTTACCAGGATGCTAAGCAAGATCATTAGACAAGTTTTAGCAGTTGATGCTCCAAATTCATTGTTTAGTGCCTGAGGTTCTTGGCCTCTTGAAAGGGAATTGCTGCCCCCAGTCATTTTGTATATTCTTGAGTGTTAATTAAAATTTAGGTAATATGTTAGCTTAGGATTCAATTCAAAGTTGAGTATTGCCAATTGTTTTTATTGAATAGTTGTGGTGTTTGCTATGGCATTTCTGTTGTGAAATCAATGGATACAAACTCATAGTTGTACAGCAAACAATACTTTTCCAATAAGCGAAAACCATTGGCCGAGAGTTTTATCAGTTCGGGGAAAAATTGTATTAAAAGCTCTTTTGCTTGCATGTGGGTTTGCTTACCCAGTTCGGAATGTTTTAAGTGTTTTGGATACCTGTCAATTGCCTGAGTCATGGCCTCCAGTTCAAGTGCTAAGCGGGCATCGCTGTAATTTTCATCTTTATCGGCTATCGAATCAGCACAACTAAACATCCGGCTGGCATATTCCTGTAATTGTTCAGCAAGTGTATCGTTAGGCAGGTGTACTATTTCTTGCTGCGATATAACAAGCAACTGCCTGCGTACAAATTCTTGTTGAAATTTTTCCAGAAATTTATCAATCCGCTCGAATTCGGCACTGAGTTTCAGGTGAAAATCTTTATCGAAATCCTGCTGTTCCATATTCACATAACACTAAAGTGGATAAAAAGATTTTATTTCAATTAAAAATAAGCGAAAACAACCTTGCGTCAAAAAAATTAAATATGGTGTAAAGCATGTTGCGGCATTTGTTGGGTGCAACTTACATCATCGATTTTTATTACGGTATTTGTTGATGCATTCTAAATGCTACTCGAAAGAAAAGTGTGGTAGCTTAAGGTTATGAAAACTTGGTTATTGTTGCTTCATATTTAAATATGGGGAATGTCAAATTATATTTTTGTGCTTCAGCAAATGTTTAAGGGAAGATAAATACACGTAATTTAAATTGCTTGGGCATCGGGCATTCAACAACAAAAAAGCCCCTCCGAAAAACGAAGAGGCTCCAATATCTCATTACTCACTACTTTGTTCTATGTACTATAAAAGTGTTACCAACAAACCGGCATCAGTATTCTCAACTTTAGCCACATTCTTTTTGGTGAGGCCTTTTATGGCTTTATCCCATTTTTTATTGCTCAGTCCGGCTTTTTCTTTTAGTGCTGGTAATTCAACCGGCGATTCAGCTTTCAATAATTCAAAAACTGCTTTTTCATCGTCGGTTAGTTCAACCGCTTTTTTCTCCGGTTTCATTTGCGGGAAAAACAGTACATCCTGAATCGATGGACTGTTGGTCATAAACATCGTCAATCGGTCCATTCCAATTCCCATTCCTGATGTAGGCGGCATCCCATATTCCAGGGCACGCAGAAAATCCTGATCGATAAACATTGCTTCGTCGTCACCCTTTTCCGAAAGTTTTAGCTGATCCTCAAAACGTTCGCGCTGATCGATTGGGTCATTCAGTTCGGAGTAGGCATTTGCCAGCTCTTTACCGTTAACCATTAACTCGAAACGTTCGGTTAGCTCGGGGTTGTCGCGGTGCATTTTGGTTAGCGGCGACATTTCTTTCGGGTAATCGGTAATAAAAGTTGGTTGAATGTAGTTGCCTTCGCATTTCTCGCCAAATATTTCATCAATCAGCTTGCCTTTACCCATGGTTTCATCGATTTCAATATCGAGCTTTTTGCAAATCTCGCGCAGTTCGTCTTCCGACTTGCCACTAATATCGTAACCGGTATGTTCTATAATTGCTTCGGCCATTGTTACGCGCGGGTAAGGTGCTTTGTAATCGATAATATTATCGCCTAACTGAACTTTGGTTGTGCCGTGTAAGGCCATTGCCACGCGTTCGCAAATTTCTTCAGTAAAACTCATCATCCACTTGTAGTCTTTGTACGCTACGTAGATTTCCATTACCGTAAATTCGGGATTGTGGGTTCTGTCCATGCCTTCGTTACGGAAATCTTTTGCAAACTCGTAAACGCCTTCAAAACCACCAACAATTAATCGCTTTAGGTAGAGTTCGTTGGCAATACGCATATACAAAGGCATGTTTAATGCGTTGTGGTGCGTAATAAACGGACGCGCAGCAGCTCCTCCCGGAATCGGCTGCAGAATTGGCGTTTCCACCTCGTGGTAACCATACTCGTTAAACATTTGGCGCATGGTATTGTATATAATTGTCCGTTTTTTAAACGTTTCTTTTACCTCAGGATTAACAATCAAATCAATGTAACGCTGGCGGTACCGTTGTTCCGGATCGGTAAAGGCATCAAAAGTTTTACCATCTTTTTCTTTTACAATTGGCAACGGTCGTAACGATTTATTCAGCACTGTAAATTCGGTAGCATGAATGGTTAATTCGCCCATTTGAGTGATAAAGGCATGACCTTTAACACCAATAATATCCCCAATGTCGAGGAGTTTTTTAAATACCTCGTTGTACATGGTTTTATCCTCGCCGGTACAAATTTCGTCGCGGTTAACGTAAATCTGAATGCGTCCTTCGTGGTCCTGAATTTCAGCAAACGCCGCTTTCCCCATAATTCTGCGGCTCATCAAACGGCCCGCGATAACTACGTCCTGAAAATTCTTTTCCTCTTCCTTGAAATTTTCTTTTATTTCTTTGGAGTTGGTATTCACATGATATTGTGCTGCAGGGTAAGGGTCAATCCCCAGTTCGCGCATTTTTTGCAACGAATTTCGTCTGATAATTTCTTGTTCGCTTAATTCCTGATGACTCATTTTGTCTACTAATTAATTTGTCATTTCTAACGAAGGAATAAATCCCCGGCAAAGAGTTTTCTCGTTGCGGCTTTTCTGAAACGACAGGTAAAAAATTTGCGCAAAGATAATAAAACTGATTAGTTGTAATTGTTGTTATAACATGGAAACAAACAAAAAATAATGTTGAGTGTGAATGTTTTATTTCCATATGCAATTGCATTTTGTATCTTTGCGCATTCACGGCTTGAGAAACACAAAAACGCAGCATGGATAGAATTTGGAACTTAAAAAAACAAGGCGACCAAAACGAGGTAAAGCACCTCTCGGCGGCGTTAAATGTGAACATGGTAATTGCTCGTTTGCTGGTGCAACGAGGTATTAAAACCTTTAGCGAAGCAAAAGCATTTTTTCGCCCGCGCCTGAGTGATTTGCACGATCCTTTCCTGATGAAAGACATGGGTAAAGCCGTTGAACGTCTTGATAAGGCTATTGAAAACCAGGAGAAAGTTATTGTTTATGGTGATTATGATGTGGATGGTACCACATCGGTAGCTTTAATGTATCAGTTCTTAAAACAAAGGATAAAAGATATTGAATATTATATTCCGGATAGGTACAGCGAAGGGTATGGGATTTCGCCGGTGAGCATTGATTATGCTGTAAATAAGGGGGTTACATTGGTTGTTGCGTTGGATTGCGGTATAAAGGCGGTAGAAAAAATTGGCAAAGCCAAAGAGCGTGGCCTCGATTTTATTATTTGCGACCATCATAATCCGGGCGACGAGGTGCCGCCGGCAGTTGCCGTTTTAGACCCAAAACAAACCGATTGCAGTTACCCATACAAAGAACTATCAGGTTGCGGAGTGGGCTTTAAATTACTTCAAGCCTATTGCAAAAAGCACGAAATTGATTACGAGGAAATATACGATTTGCTTGATTTGGTGGCAGTAAGCATTGCTGCCGACATTGTTCCTATAACCGGAGAAAACAGGGTTCTTGCTTATTATGGCTTGAAAAAGTTAAACTCGAACCCGGGAATTGGGCTGCAAACTATTATTAATTTTGCAGGTATTAACGGCACCGAGATAACAATCAGCGATATTGTATTTAAAATCGGGCCTCGTTTAAATGCTTCGGGAAGAATTGAGCATGGTAAAAAATCGGTGCAAATTCTGGTTTCTAACGACGAAGATAAGTCGGATCTTTTGGGAGAAGAAATCGACTCATTTAATGAAATCAGAAAAACACTCGACCGTGATATTACCCAGGAAGCACTCGATACCATTGAAAACAGTGCGGAGTTAAAGGCTATGAACAGCACGGTGCTATATAACCGCGACTGGCATAAAGGGGTTGTTGGAATTGTTGCATCAAGAGTTACCGAACAATATTATCGGCCAACAATAATATTAACCGAATCAAACGGTTTGGCAACAGGCTCGGCACGTTCGGTGCGCGATTTTGATCTTTACGAAGCAATTGGTCAGTGCAGCGATTTGCTGGAATCGTACGGTGGACACATGTATGCTGCAGGCTTAACTATGAAAATTGAATATATCCCCGAGTTTAAGCGCCGTTTTGAAGAGATTGTAACCAACCAGATTACCGACAAACAACAAATACAAACTATTGAGGTAGATGCTAAAATTGCCTTGAGCGAAATTACCCCGCGTTTTTATCGTATTCTGAAACAATTTGCACCATTTGGGCCGCATAATATGACTCCTGTTTTTGTAACGGAAGATGTTTTTGACGCCGGAACAAGTCGGTTGGTTGGGAAAAACCAGGAGCACCTGAAACTTGACCTGGTTGAGCCGGACGTTAATTCGGGCATCTTTCCGGGCATTGCCTTTAACCAATCCGAGGCATACGACGTTATTACTTCCGGTTCGCCATTTGATGTTTGTTATTCGATTAACGAAAATGAATACCGCGGAAAAACCAACCTGCAGCTATTTGTGCGAGACATAAAAAAACGCGAATTTCTTGATTAGTATTTTAACGATTTTAATTGTTGTAATCCGTCAATAACTGTTGCTCCCGTTTGTAGCAAGCGGTCTTTCGACTGATGTCCATCAGCCACTAAAATGCAATCGATTTCTAGTTGACTGGCTACCTCAAAATCGTGGTCGGTGTCGCCAATTATAGTGGCGTATTCTTTCTTTATTCCATATTTTTCAATTAGCTGCTCACCGCGCTCAATCTTCGAAACTGCATAGTGGTCGTTTAGTCCGGCAACTCCCTCAAAATAATCAAAGATGTTTTGCTGCATTAAGGTTTGTTCCAGCATATTTTGTTTCATTGCCGATAATACAAACTGTTTTATTCCTTTGTGTTTAAAGTGGTTTAAGACATCGATGGCGGCAGTATGCAAGCTACATTTATCCACGCCGCTATTGTATAATTCAATAAATTCACGGGCAGGGATTGAGAAATCTTCTTTTGAAAAATCGAAGCCAATGGCCGCGTAGTAATCTTTAACCGGAAAAGAAAAAATCTCCTTGTAAGAATAGTGGTCGAGCAGGTTGAGTTGTCGTTTTTTTAGAAGTACATTGATGGTTGCGATGCAAAAGTCGAGATCGTTAAGCAGGGTCCCGTTCCAGTCCCAGATAATTGATGGCATATTATGATTTAGGTCTGTCGAATTTATTAATTACCGGGTAGGCATACAGTTTCAGAAAGCGCTCCTGGATATCGGTTATCGGAAAATCGATATGAACCATCGCCTGTTCCACCATAATTTCAAATTTCTTTTGTTCGTCTGCAGTGTAACGGTCTTTAAACCGGTGTTCCTGCATAAGCATATCGTAGGCTACAAAGTTGCTGGGCCACAATTTAAAGTTTTTATAAATCTGGTCGTCCACCAATTCAGCCAGTCGCCGAATATAGTTGTTTCGTTGTTCATTGTTTTTGGCCAGTTCAAAATGCGTTTCAATTGGGGTGCCAAAAGCAAAACGCATCCTCCCTTTTGGCGTAAACATTCCCATCGACATGGCTTTCAGGTCATCCTTGCTTTTTTTGGCTTTACCGTAATGCTCCTTTTTAATCAGCTCGCGAAGTTTGGCCAAACCACAGGGTTCAATTTCGTACGAAATGGAAACCGGAACGATATTTAATTCATTAAACCCATCAGAAATGCCACCGGAATTGCTCATGTTCAACATTTTCAGCACACTTTCTTGTGTTTTGTCGTTGCCATCTTTTGTCCGGCCTTCGCGTTGTGCAATCCATACCGACATCTTATCTTCGGTAATGGATTTACGAATAAAATGCGACACTTTATTTGATGCAACTATGAGCTCGCGTGGCGGCAAACTGCGTTTAATTACAAACGAACGGTTAAGTTTTACGGTATGCTTAATCCACTCATATTGCAGGAGGTTATCGCCAATGGCAATTTGGGTGGTATTCATCCCGTGTTCAAAAATCAGGAAATTCAATAACGCCGCATCCAAAATAATATCGCGGTGATTGGAAATGAATAGATAAGGTTTTGTTTTATCCAGTTTATCAATGCCGGTAACCTTTAACCCATCAGAGGTTTTATCAATTAACCAGTGTAAAAGGTCGTAAATAAACACGCCTTGCAATTGTTTAATGCTGCTTATTCGCCGTAGTTGAAATTTTACCATCTCTACCTTTGGACGGTATTTAAAAAGGTGCATCAGCACCGAGTCAAAGGTTTTGTCTTTTAGTAGTAAGCGAATTTTTTCTTTTACTTCTTTGTCGGTGTAAGGGCGAATATCATCGAAATTAAGGTCTTGCATGGTTTAAAATTTAACTCGGCAAAGTAAGGCATTCAAAATCAAAATTTCAACCTCAGCTGAATTTTTAACTCGGTTTTATGCTTTCCACTAATCTCGTTGTAGCCCGAACTTATTGTTTCGCGGTCGATCCAGAAGGTGTCGGCAAGTTTTAACCAGCATTCCATTTTTTTTGTAGCCTCAATTTTTAAATTCAAATATGTTCGAAAGCCCTCTCCGTAATATGCGGGTATGGAAAAGGCGTACAGCACATCGTTTTCGTAGGCATAAATCCGACTGTTGTACCCATCAGTATTAAACCAGGCAAGGCGTGCGGCCAGCTTAACTGGTAGTTGTTTTGGCGCAAACTGAATGTCTTGAAAAATAAGAAAACCGTTTTCGTTTACCTGGCCATTATAGCCCGCATGTTCAGCCCGGGTTTTTAGCAAAACTGTTTCGCTGGCCTGAAACTGCACGTGCAGACGTGTTTTTTGCACCCGTTCGGGTAGGTTAATGTATCGACTGTTGGCTTTAAATTTTTGCTCTTTTTCTTCGTTTTTAAACCTTAGGTAGACATTCAACTTCTGTGATAATTGAAATTCGGCCTGGGTGAAAATGTCCCATGAATGTGCCGGGCCTGCTGTAGAATAGTTAAACCACTGCGATTGGTAAATATCGGAATAAGCTGATAGTATAATACTTCTGGCCGGCAAAAAACGCATTCCAAAATAAAGGCCTGATTCGTTGCTGATCGTGCTGCCTTCGGCCATGGTATTGGCCCAAAAGGCATGATAGTCTTTATCGAAATGGCGAAAAAGCGTTGAAAAACCAAGTTGATCGTTTAAGTGCAAAATGAGGCCCTGGGTAATGGCTTTGCCTTTTGATTTGGAAAAAGCTGCCTCGCCAAAAAGAACAAATTTATTTCTGTTTAGCAGGTAGTCAACTCCGGCAGTATAGTTTTCCGTTCCCGTAAACCGGAACTGATTGTAAAGTTGTGTGCTTCTTATAAAAGGTTTGTTAAAATGCTGATAGACAAAAGTTGCCCCAATTTTTAAATGTTTAAAATGATGGGTAAAAAAGCCTCCTGCATTTGTGAAGTTAATGGTTTTTTCATCGGTTATTTCACTGCTGGTACGGTGATAACCAGATGTTTGTAAGCTGGAAAAATGTGTCGCAAGCGAATCGCTGAAAACCAGATTTCCATCGGCATTTTTTTTCGAATAAAAAAAGCTAACTGCCGATGCACCAAATTTTATACTTGTGGCAGCTCCCCGAAAATAGAAATTCTCGTCAACAGAAGTGTACCCACGCACGCCCTGGCCGGTTTTTAAAATACCAAGCACATTTTCCGATTTTCCGGTGGTGTAGCCCTGCCATAAAACCAGCCCTTGTCCGGCACGTACCAGGTAGTCGCCAAGCGAAATGTTCTCGAAGGTTTTATTTAGTTTAAAGCTCATGTGCCCCGAATAATAATCAAAGCCATTTTTGTTAGATCCGCTAAAGAAACTTTCGCCCGGATCTTTTTCGGCAGTAATTCCGAACGAAACTTTGTCGCTTAGTAAAAAATTATACCGCAAGTAATACCTGAAGCGGTTGCCTTCATAGGGTATTGTGCCATCATCTTTTGTTTGGTATCCGCGTGCTTTTTGCAGGTTGCCCACCGAGCGTAACAACAGTTGGTGGTCGGCTTGTTTAAATTGTTCTTTAAATGGCAAATGTTCGGCGTTGGCGGGGCCAATTTCAATAAAATGTTGCATTTTTTGCAATAATTCACTTGAGAATCCATCGATGCTTTTTAGTTCAAACAAGCTTAAAACCGGGCCGTATGCTGAAATGTAAGCCATTAGGAGCCTGATTTGAACTTCGTTTAAAAGATAGAGCCTGGCCAATTCGCCTGGGCTGGTTGAATTGATATTGATAGGATTGTCGAGAAAATACTCCAGGTCTTCGACGATCAGGGCTACATCCGTACCTGCTTCAATTTTGTCGAGATGAGATTCTAATATCGATTCGATTAATTTATCGGGATTGGCCTTTTGTCCGGATGCCGTAAAAACTGTTAGCAGGCAAAATACCAATAGGATATGTTTGATGTGGCAGTTCATTTAAAATGGTATTGCAGCGCAACCGAAGGTGTGAAGCCAAGATTGCCATGATAGCTAAAAGCAATATCGGTGCTTATGTTTTTTAATTGATAACCAAAGCCGGCAGTGTATTGTAAGGGCCTGCCCGAAATGCCAAAACGAATTGCCAGGTTAGAAAGTGGCATAAATTCCAAGCCACTTCTCACTGCAAAATCGTTATTTGTTTCTTTTTGAGTTTCGAGGCTAAGTAAAATGTGTTCCTCAAAAACATAGTGTGCTCCCAATCGGTACACCGATGGCAGGTTTTTCTTCCCTTCAGGGTAGCTAAACCCGTTTTTAACCGGATTAAAGCTGTGCACTCCAAGTGTTACCTGATGGTTTACTTTATAGATAGCGCCAAGTTCAAATGTAAAAAACGAAAATGCATCAGGATTTTCAGGTAGGCGTTCCAAAAAATAATCAAACTGTACAGCAGCACTTATGGTTTTCGACAATTGTTTGGCATAGGCAAGGCCAATTTTTTGATTTTTAAAACTTCCTTTGCCAAACTGGTAAAAACCAAGGCCAAAGTTTCCGGTTTTTGTTGGCAAAACAACTGATGTGGCAGCAAGGGCAAATTCGTTAATGCCGTATTTCGATTCGTAAAAAAGCCCGGTTGTAACACTTTTTTGCTGTGTTAAGGTGGCCTGGTTATGAAAGGTGCTCCAGGTATCACTTACCGAAACACAAGCATTCGACAGTGCAATAAAACGAGCCCCGGCCAAATAGTTTTGCGAGGAGGCAATGGCTGGTAATGTTAAGAAAAAGGCCAGCAGTATGTACAAGGGTTTATTCATAAAAAAAGAGGTATTGAATGAATACCTCTTTAAAATTAAGTAAAATATTTTAAATACGGTTAATTTGTTTTAAACCTGTATTTTACCTCTGAAAGATCTTGATTGGCCTTAACAATTTTTTGTTTCAGGTTTTCTTTGTAGGCAATCAGTTTGTTCATTAATGCTTCGTCACCTGTTGCCATCATTTGAGTAGCAAGAATGGCTGCATTCATTGCGCCATTAACAGCAACTGTGGCAACCGGAATCCCCGGAGGCATTTGAAGAATCGCCAGAATTGAATCGAAGCCTGATAAGCTTGCATTAATTGGTACGCCAATAACTGGAAGTGGTGTCATTGCCGCAATAACACCTGGCAAGTGAGCAGCCATTCCGGCGCCTGCAATAATCACTTTTATGCCCCGGTCTTTGGCCCCTTTGGCAAAAGTTTCCACTTCTTCCGGAGTACGATGCGCTGATAGAGCATTGATCTCGAACGGAATTTCAAACTCATCAAATAGTTTAGCAGCTTTTTCCATCACGCTTAAATCCGATGTGCTGCCCATAATAATACTAACTTTTGGAGTCATCTTTTATAATTTATTTGTTACTTTGTACTCTTTATTTTCAATACGAAAATACAGGAATTTAGCAATTAATAAAAATCAAATCCACATATGAAAAAGGTTAAAATTCTGGATAAAGAATTTGAGTTATTTATTCCCTACGAGAAGATTCGATCGGTTGTTGAACAAATGGCAGAAAACATGAATAAGGAACTGGCCGGTAAAGACCCGCTGTTTCTTTGTATTCTTAACGGATCGTTTATGTTTGCCGCCGAGTTATTTAAACGAATTGATTTTGTTGAGTCTGAAATATCGTTTGTAAAACTGGCTTCGTACGACGGTGATAAAACCACCGGAAAAGTGAAACAGTTAATTGGTTTAAATGAAAAAATTGAAGGCAGAACGGTTGTTGTTTTGGAAGATATTGTTGACACCGGAATAACCATCAATAATATTCAGGATCAATTGGCCATTCTGAAACCAAAAGAAGTACAGGTAGCAACTTTACTATTAAAACCTGATGCTCTTCAAAAAGAAGTAGACTTAAAATATGTGGGAATGGAAATTCCGAACGATTTTATTGTTGGGTACGGACTGGATTATGACGGTTACGGTCGCAATTTGATTGATATTTTTACCGTAGTTAAATAAAATAGAACCAAAAATTATGCTGAATCTTGTATTGTTTGGCCCTCCCGGTGCCGGAAAGGGAACCCAGGCCGAATACCTTATCGAATCATTTGGATTGATTCATTTATCCACCGGTGATTTATTGCGTAGCGAAATTGCAGCACAAACAGAACTTGGCAACGAAGCCAAGCGTTTAATGGATAAAGGCGAGCTTGTTCCTGATGAAATGGTGATTGGTATGATAAAAGGAAAACTTGATGCCAATAAAGACGCCAAAGGATTTATTTTTGACGGATTTCCGCGTACCGTTGATCAGGCAAAGGCACTGGATGCTTTGTTAAACGAAAACGGAACACCGGTTTCGGGTATGCTTTGTTTGCAGGTTGAAAAGCAAGAACTGATTAACCGCTTATTAAGCCGTGGAAAAATATCAGGAAGGTCTGACGATCAGAACCAATCAATAATTGAGAACAGAATAGCTGTTTACAGCGAAAAAACATTGCCTTTAATCAATTATTACGAACCTCAGGGGAAACATTTTGATGTTGACGGGATGGGAACCATTGAAGATATTGCAGGCCGCTTAAAAAAAGTAGTAGAAAAGTTATAGGAAAAAGTATAGGGGGAGAAAAGTTATGCCCCATGTGTTATTAGTTGCAAACAGGAAGTACAGGATTAAATGGCAGAAACCAATTTTGTTGATTACGTAAGAATTCATTGTCAGTCGGGGAATGGTGGTGCTGGTTCGGCACATTTACGAAGAGAAAAATATGTTGCCAAAGGTGGCCCCGATGGTGGCGATGGTGGCCGTGGAGGGCACATTATTCTTGAAGGTAATGAGCAAATGTGGACGCTCTTGCATTTAAAATACCGGAAACATATTAAAGCCGGACATGGCGAGTCTGGTGGAAAACAACGCAGTAAAGGTGCTGATGGAGAAGACATTTATCTGGAAGTACCTCTTGGAACGATTGCCAGAGATGTAGAAACCGGCGAGTTTTTGTTTGAAATTACCAAACATGGCGAACAGCAGGTGTTAATGAAAGGCGGTCGCGGAGGCCTGGGTAACGATCATTTTAAATCGTCAACCAATCAAACACCACGCTATGCGCAACCGGGCGAAGAAGGCGAAGAAGGCTGGAAAATTCTGGAACTAAAAGTACTGGCCGATGTTGGTCTGGTTGGTTTCCCTAGCGCAGGCAAATCAACCTTGCTCTCGGTGGTGTCAGCAGCAAAACCAAAAATTGCCGATTATCCGTTTACTACCCTGGTGCCCAATCTCGGTATTGTTGGGCATCGCGAACAAAGGTCGTTTGTTATGGCCGATATTCCCGGAATTATTGAAGGTGCCCACGAAGGCCGGGGGCTGGGATTACGTTTCTTAAGGCATATCGAGCGAAACTCGATGTTGTTGTTCATGGTACCGGCCGATAGTAAGGATCATTTAAAAGAGTATAAAATATTGTTGAACGAGTTGGAGAAATACAATCCGGAACTTCTTGATAAACAGCGTTTTTTAACTATAAGTAAAGCCGATATGCTGGACGAGGAGCTTATGGCTGAAATAAGCCGGGAGTTAAAAGATATTCCTCACTTGTTTTTCTCGTCGGTATCCGGAATAAACATTCAACAGTTAAAAGACAAAATCTGGGAAATATTAAATAGTTGATGGAGTTTTTTAAACAAATACTGGAACTGGATAAAGAGTTGTTTTTGTTTCTTAATGGTTTTTACAACGACTTTTGGGATACCATGATGTTGCTGATAACCCGCAAAGAAACATGGATTCCTTTTTTTCTTTGTATTCTTTTTTTTATTGTAAAAAATTACCGAACCAAAGCTATCTTAATTATTCTGGCGCTGGCATTGGTGGTTTTGGCAAGCGATCAGCTTTCGGTATTGTTAAAAAACACGATTCAACGCCTTCGGCCCGTTTACGAGCCGTCAATCGAACATCTGGTGCATAATGTGTTGCGAAAAGGAGGCCGCTTTGGTTTTGTTTCGTCGCACGCAGCCAACTCTGTAGCAATAATGGTATTTACCTCGCGCATTTTCAAAAGCCGGAGTTTTTACTTATTAATGCTTGGCTGGGTGTTAATGTTTTGTTATTCGCGTATTTATTCGGGAGTGCATTATCCGCTCGATTTGCTTGGCGGTGCACTTTTAGGATGGGGTGTTGGTTTTAGTGTCTACAAATTACTGATGTTTATCGAAAATCATTTCTTTTTTGCGCGATCACCAAAAATTGAAAAAACGGCCTTGCCAGTAAAAGATGCCGGAACGCTTTTATTGGTATTTGTTGTTTTACTAACAACAGCTTTTATTGTTTCGTACTTGCTTCATCATTACAACTATTTGTAAATGGGCAGTCCCTCCAAAATTTATAAACAAAAACTTTTGGTTTATACCAGCCAACTGTTACAGGTTACGACAAAAGTAAAACGTATGGCCTGGTTACGTTTCGTTACCTTTGTTGCCATTTTTATTCCGATTTTTGTTGCCGGATGGAGCATCATTTCATTGTGTCTGATGTTGCCCTTAATTGTCTTGTTCTTTTACCTGATAAAAAAGAATGTTCAGCTCGAAAAAAGGAAGCAAAAATTAATTGTAAAGAAAAAACTGTTGGAAGATGAACTAAAAGCGCTCGATCATTCCTTTCTGCATTTTTATTGTGGTGAAGAGTTTTTAAGCATCAATCATCCTTATTCCTACGATCTTGATTTGTTTGGCAAAGGGTCGCTTTTTCAGTTTTTAAACCGTACCACAACCGTTGGAGGGAAAAAGAAATTAGCTGATTGTTTATTAAATCCGATAAAGAATCCGAGCAAGATTCGGGAAAGGCAACAGGCTGTTCAGGAGTTGGCGGCACATCCCCTTTGGCGTTTGGAGTTTTTAACGGAAGGAAATCTATTTCATGAATCGGAAGAACAGTTTAAAGAAATTCATGCGTGGGCTGAAATGGAGCTGTTGCTGAAAAATGAAAAGCCGATAAAATGGTTGCTGTGGTTGCTGCCAGCAATAACATTGCTTGCTGCTATTTTTGCTTTGATAGGCGGAAGTGGCTTTTTTCTCGGGGGTATGCTTGTTGCGCAGTTCGGGTTGTTGTTTTCGTGGACGAAAAAAATTAATCAGTATTTCAGTTTTTTTGGCCGAAAATCGGAGCTCCTGGCCAAGTATATGCAATTATTAGAACAGGTGGAAGAAGCTGAATTTACTTCATCATATCTTCTTCGTCTTCAGAATAAAATTTCAGAACCATCAGCCGGAAAACTATTTAATCAACTGGCCAGCCTGGTGAAGGTTTTTGAATTCCGTCAGAATATATTGGTTGGGATTGCTTTAAACGGCATTTTAACCTGGGATATCCGTTGCGTATACCAACTTTGGAAGTGGCATCAGGCAAATAGTAAACAACTGGCAGTATGGCTTGATGTTTTGGCTGAAATCGACTCATTGGTAAGTTTGGCAAACTATGCCAATAATCATCCCGAATTTGAATATCCCGAATTAATTGAAGCCGGTTTTGTTTTTAATGCACAGGGCCTGGGGCACCCCTTGTTAAAACCTGATAAGCGAGTGTGCAATGATTTGGAAATGAGGGGGTGGTCGCAAATAATGATTGTAACCGGCGCCAATATGGCCGGGAAAAGTACATTCTTGCGAACGGTTGGTGTTAATATTCTGCTGGCCGAAATAGGAGCGCCGGTATGTGCAACCCGCATGCAGATTTCTCCACTCGATTTGTATACCAACATGCGCACCACCGACTCTTTGTTAAAAGATGAGTCGTACTTTTTTGCCGAGTTAAAGCGGATAAAAAATGTGCTTGACAGGCTTGCCACAGGCGAGCAAATCTTTGTAATTCTTGACGAGATGTTAAAAGGAACCAATTCGGTTGACAAGCTAAACGGCTCAAAAGAATTACTGCGAAAACTGGCACAACACAAGTGTGCAGCCTTAGTTGCAACGCATGATTTGAAATTGAGTCAAATGCAGGATGAGTTGCCGGGGAAGGTATTTAATCGTTGCTTCGAGATTAAAATAGAAAACAATGAGCTGATTTTTGATTACAAACTTTCAGAGGGAGTTACTCAAACAATGAATGCAACGTTTCTGATGAAAAAGATGGGTATAATCTGATGTCCGCTAAAGAAAATTTCCACTTGCGAATTGCAGCAACAAACTAATTGTGCATAGTCGCCTTCGCTTACTTCTGCTCTAAAACTTATCTTCTATTTTTCAACGATGAATTGTTAGTTATTGCCCGGGTGAATTCTCTTGAAAAGTTGATGATTTAATTATATTTGTGACAATTGGGTAAATTCTGTATTTTCTTGAAAAAACAATCCCTCGCAAGCGCAATCATTAAGGGAAACAGGGTTTGCAAAATTTCGAAAGGTTTATTCTTGAGATGGAAGTATGAGCGCAAATTACGACGAAGGTACAATTAAAACATTAGATTGGCAGGAGCATATCCGGCGGCGTCCGGGAATGTATATCGGGAAATTGGGAGACGGAACCTCTGCCGATGATGGAATTTATGTGTTGCTAAAAGAGGTGATGGATAATTCTATCGACGAATTTATGATGGGGCACGGAAAGAAAATCATTGTAAAAGTTGATCAGGATCAGGTTACAATTCGCGATTTTGGCCGGGGAATTCCATTGGGCAAACTGGTTGATGTTGTAAGTAAAATGAACACCGGAGCGAAATACGACAATAAAGTTTTTAAAAAATCGGTAGGGCTTAACGGGGTTGGTATTAAAGCCGTAAATGCACTGTCGATTAACTTTACCATAAAAGCAGTGCGCGAAGGCGTTGCCAAAGAAGTAGTATTTAGCCAGGGGGTAAAACAAGATGAAAAAGACTATAAAAATAGTGAAGAAGAAAATGGCACTCAGGTAACTTTTGTTCCTGATGAAGGGGTTTTTAAGAAGTACCGTTATATGAACGATTATATCGTGAATATGATGAAAAATTATACCTTCTTAAATGCCGGATTAACCATTGAGTACAACGGCGAAAGGTATTACTCTCGTAACGGATTACGTGATTTGCTCGAGGAAAATATGGATCACGACCCAATTTACCCAATTATACATTTAAGAGGCGAGGATATTGAGGTTGCCATAACGCATGGAAACCAATATGGGGAGGATTATTATTCGTTTGTTAACGGACAACACACCACCCAGGGAGGGACTCATTTACAGGCTTTTCGAGAGGTTTTAGTGAAAACAATCAGAGATTTTTACAAGAAAGATTTTGACCCATCGGATATCCGTGCGTCAATTGTGGCAGCTGTTAGCATTAAAGTAGAAGAGCCTGTATTTGAGTCGCAAACCAAAACAAAATTAGGCTCAAAGGATATTGGCCCCGACGGCCCTTCCGTGAGGGCGCATGTGGGTAACTTTCTTCAAAAAGAACTCGATAACTTCCTGCATAAAAACCAGGAAACTGCTGAAGTGTTGTTAAAACGAATTGTTGAGTCGGAGCGCGAACGCAAAGCAATATCGGGAGTAAAAAAACTCGCCCGCCAACGGGCAAAAAAAGCCAATCTGCACAACAAAAAATTGCGCGATTGCCGTATCCATTTTAATGGTAAGGATGAACGAAAAGAAGACTCGTGTATTTTTATTACCGAGGGCGACTCGGCAAGTGGTTCCATTACAAAATCACGCGATGTAAACACCCAGGCTGTATTTAGTTTGAAAGGGAAGCCGCTGAATACCTTTGGGCTAACCAAGAAGGTGGTTTACGAAAACGAAGAGTTTAACCTTTTGCAGGCCGCCTTAAACATCGAGGAAAGTATGGAAGATTTGCGTTACAATAACGTAATTATCGCTACCGATGCCGATGTGGATGGTATGCATATTCGCTTGTTGCTGATAACATTCTTTTTGCAGTTTTTCCCGGAGTTAATTAAAAAAGGGCACGTTTATATTTTACAAACGCCGCTTTTCAGGGTTAGAAATAAGCAGAAAACCTACTACTGTTATTCTGAGGAAGAAAAACAAAAAGCGATTAATAAACTGCGCGGCAAACCCGAAATAACACGATTTAAAGGTTTGGGAGAAATTTCGCCTGATGAATTCAAACATTTTATTGGAAAAGATATACGACTCGATCCGGTGCAAATGAAAAAGCATGAATCGGTGTCGCAAATGCTGGAATATTACATGGGTAAAAACACTCCCGAAAGGCAGGAGTTTATTATTGATAACCTGTATGTTGAGAAAGACGAAGTAATGTAACACAGCTATCCCGAGAGGGAGCACGATAATTTTCAAAAAGTAGCATGTCAGAAGAGAATTTAAATCACGAAGAAATTCAGGATGATAATATAAAAGAGGAAGTAACCTACCTGTCGGGGATGTACCGCGACTGGTTTCTGGATTACGCCTCGTATGTAATACTCGAAAGGGCAGTGCCATACATTAACGATGGCTTAAAACCTGTGCAGCGTCGTATTATGCATGCCATGCGCGAAATGGATGATGGCCGGTACAATAAAGTGGCCAATATTATCGGGCAAACCATGCAGTATCATCCACATGGCGATGCATCTATTGGCGATGCCATTGTGCAATTGGGGCAAAAAGATTTGCTGATTGACACGCAGGGAAACTGGGGAAACATTTTAACCGGCGACGGGTCGGCAGCTCCCCGATACATTGAGGCACGGCTCACTAAATTTGCGTTGGAGGTTTTATTTAATCCCAAAACCACCGAATGGAAATTATCGTATGACGGCCGTAAAAAAGAGCCGGTTACCCTACCCGTTAAATTCCCATTGTTGTTGGCCCAGGGAGTTGATGGTATTGCCGTGGGGCTGGCATCTAAAATGTTTCCGCACAATTTTCTCGAATTAATTGATGCTTCAATCGCTTACTTAAAAGGAAAAGATTTTGAACTGTTTCCGGATTTTCCAACAGGAGGATCGGCTGATTTTAGCAAATACAATGATGGTTTGCGCGGAGGGTCGGTAAAAGTTCGGGCAAAAATTGAAAAACGCGATAATAAAACCCTTGTTATTAATGAGGTTCCCTATGGAAAAACAACTTCAACTTTAATTGAATCGATAATTAAAGCCAACGACAAAGGCAAAATTAAAGTAAAAAAGATTGATGATAATACAGCCGAAAATGTAGAAATACTGGTGCATCTGTCGCCCGGAGTATCGTCAGATAAAACCATTGATGCCCTTTATGCATTTACCGATTGCGAAGTGTCCTTATCGCCCAATGCCTGTATTATCGAAAACGATAAACCCCACTTTATTGGTGTTTCCGAAATTTTGAAGCGATCAGCCGATTCAACAAAGGCACTGCTAAAGCTCGAATTAGAGATTCGAAAATCGGAGTTGGAAGAGCAATGGCACTTTTCATCGTTGGAAAAAATATTTATTGAAGAGCGAATTTACAAGGATAAAAAGTTTGAAGATTCCGAAAACATGGATCAGGCCGTGGCACATATCGATAAGCGTCTTGAACCATGGAAACCCAAACTGAGGAGAGAAGTAACCCGCGAAGATATTTTACGCCTGATGGAAATTCGGATGGCGCGAATCCTGAAATTTAATAAAGACAAAGCGAACGACCATTTGCAGGCCATTGAAGACGAAATTGCCGAGGTGGAGCACAACATCGAAAATATTGTAGATTTTACAATTGCCTGGTTTAAGCACTTGAAGCAAAAATATGGTAAGGGTAAAGAGCGGAAAACCGAAATCAGGAGTTTTGAAAATATTGTGGCTACCAAAGTTGTTGTGAAAAATGAAAAACTTTTTGTCGACCGCAAAGAAGGATTTATGGGCACATCGCTTAAAAAAGCTGAATTTGTTTGCGATTGTTCTGATATCGATGATATTGTTATTTTCCGCCGCGACGGGTCTTACTTTATCACAAAAGTAACGGATAAAGCCTTTATCGGGAAAAACATTTTACACCTGGCCGTTTTTAAGAAAAACGACAAGCGTACGATTTACAACGTGGTATACAAAGACGGCGAAAGCGGTTTTTATTACATGAAACGCTTTTTTGTAACGGGCGTAACCCGCGACAAAGAATACAACCTTACCAAAGAAACAAAAGGCTCGCGCATTGTGTATTTCTCTGCCAACCCGAATGGCGAAGCAGAAGTGCTAAAAGTGGTGCTGAAGCCAAAGCCGCGTTTAAAAAAGCTAATTTTTGAAGAAGACCTGGGAGAACTGGCCATAAAAGGTCGCCAGTCGATGGGGAACATTCTTACCAAAAACGATGTTCATAAAATTACCCTGAAAGAAAAAGGCGTGTCAACGCTTGGCGGACGAAAAATCTGGTTCGACCCTGATGTTTTACGACTTAATGCCGATAGCCGGGGTACTTTCCTGGGCGAGTTCTCGGGTGAAGAACAGATTCTGGTAATCTACAAAAACGGAGAGTTTCAGTTGTATAACTACGACTTGAGCAACCACTTTCAACAAGATATTCTGGTGATCGAGAAATTTGATAAACGCAAAATATTATCGGTAGTTTATTACGATGCCGACCAGGATTATTACTATGTAAAACGATTTGAAATTGATGAACCCGAAGGCAAGCTCATACGTTTTATCGGCGATAACAAAGACAATAAACTAATAAGTTTAACCTGGGTGCATTACCCACGCCTCGAGCTAACATTTGGAGGGAAAAATGCCGAGCGCGATCCTGAAATTATTGAAGTTGCCGAATTTATTGGTGTAAAGTCATGGAAGGCAAAAGGTAAGCGCTTGTCGAATTACGAGGTGAATAATATTAAAGAAATTGAGCCGATAATAAAAGACGACTACGATCATCGGGATGAAGAGCCGGAACCGGAAGATGAGGAAAAAGAAACAAAAACGGCTGAAAAGAAAGATATTGAAGATATTCCTTTTGAAATAAAACGCCCCAAAAAGGATGATGATGAAAAAGATGGAGACACCAGCCAGATGTCGTTATTTTAATAAAATAGTGCTTTTACGGTATTAAAAAACTAAAGAATGCGAGTATATTTAATTGGATATATGGGCTGTGGAAAATCAAGACTGGGAAGACGCTTTTCGGAACACCTTGGTGTGCAGTTTGTTGATATGGACGATTACATTGAGGAACGAAACTGTAAAACAGTACCTCAGCTTTTTGCCGACTATGGAGAAGACGGATTTAGAGAAAAAGAGCGTAAAGCACTGGAAGAACTATCGGAATTTACCGATGTAGTTATTGCTACCGGTGGAGGTGCCCCGTGTTTTTTTGATAATATCGATTTAATGAATAAAACCGGAAAAACAGTTTTTCTGAATATTGATCCGGCAATTCTTGCCGACAGGTTGCTTTCTTCTAAAACTGAACGGCCGTTAATAAAAGGAAAATCGCGCGAAGAATTGGTAGCATTTATTGATGAAACACTAAAAAAGAGGAAGCAATTTTACTCGCAGGCACAGTTTATAATAAGCGAACCTGATTTTGACCTCGATAAACTTCAGGAAATGATTTCCTGAATCACGCACTGGCCACAGCTATTAATTTTGCTTTTGTTTTCTCCTAAAATTGGCTTTAAATTAGCTGAAAATAGAGAAGCATGTCAACAGTTGCACAAGTATTTGCCCACACCTTAAAAAAAATCGGAGTTACATTCGTTTTTGGGGTTCCCAGCGGAAATATGATTGATTATATCGAAGCAATTCGCAAGGAAGAGGGAATTGAATTTGTTTTGGTAGGACACGAAGCTACTGCAGCTTTTATGGCAGGTGTTTGTGGCAAACTAACAGGAGTTCCGGGTGTGTGTTTTGCTACTTTTGGCCCGGGGGCAACCAACTTAAGCACGGGGGTCGGTGGTGCACAGCTCGATAGGTTTCCGCTTTTGGCCTTTACCGATGAAATGCCTGATAAGCTGCTCGCTCGAACCGTGCAAATGAACATCAACCAACAACAGCTGTTTTTTCCCATAACCAAATGGACAACCCGCCTTAACCAACATAACCTTGAGGAAATTATATTAAAAGGGGCAGGCATTGCAAGCGACAAAACGCCTGGTGCTGTGCACATAGGAATTCCGGCTGGAATAGGGCAAAACCCGGTGCCGAAAACCAAATCGGAAGTAGATTACCTGCGCCTGGAGAAAAAACGATGGGCGCCATTGCTTGCCGAGCAATTGGCTAAAGTTGAGAAGCTTATTCAAACAAGTAAAAAACCGGTTCTGGCTGTTGGCTTGTCAGCCGTGCACGCGCAGGTTGGTGAACAACTTGTTGCACTTTCCCAAAAGTTTCAGGTGCCGGTGGTGTTAACTCCAATGGCAAAGGGACTGTTTCCCGAAGATCATCCTTTGTATGCCGGCGTGCTTTTTCATGCTTTATCAGATGCAGTTGCTGAGGTATATGGACAGGCCGATTTGGTTATTGGCATAGGTTACGATCCGGTTGAGTTTAATTACGAAGACTGGATGCCCGAAGTCCCCTTAATTCATATCGATTGCATAGAAGCCGATGTGGCTTCCGGACAAATTCGGGAGGTATGTAATGTGCTTGGAGCTCTTGATGTTGCACTGAATGAATTGCTTCAACTGGAAATTGAACCAAAACATTGGGATGTAAAGTTTGTGCAGGAGAATAAACGACAAATTTTCGAAAAGCTGAGGCCTGAACCAGACTGTTTTGGGCCGCTGGCAGTGGTTAATGAATTGCGCAAAATTTTACCCGACGAAGGAATTTTAACCGTTGATGTAGGCGCTCATTTACACCTGGTGGGGCAGCTGTGGCGTACGCCTAAACCAGAGAATTTACTGATGACCAACGGATGGTCGAGCATGGGATTTGCCATTCCGGCGGCTCTGGCTGCAAAGTTGTGCAAGCCCGATTTGCCGGTGGTTGCATTAATGGGCGACGGAGGTTTTGCAATGATGGCCGGAGAATTGGCAAGCGCAAAACGCCTCAAGCTTAAAATTGTTTTTGTGGTAATTTATGACAATAGCTTGTCGTTAATTCGTATAAAACAACAAAAAAAAGGTTTTAATGCCGCTTACGGAACAGATTTGGAAATTCGGACAGAACAGGCAACAAACCATTATTTTGGAGTACCTGTAATTCGAGCAATGAATAAAACAGCCTACGTTAATGCATTAAATGAAGCTTTTAACCAAAATGGGCCGGTGGTGATTGAAGCTGTGGTTGACGGCCAGGCCTACGATGAATTGTTGCTGTGTGCAAATAAAAAATTCTGATTATATTTAATCGTCGTAATAATACTGCCACTGATAATTAATAATTTCTGGCTATTTTGAATACAATCAATCTGAGACAAATGAAAACCAACAAACAACTTCAATTAGCCTTTGACTTTGTACAATACACCGGGCAAAATATTTTTCTAACCGGGAAAGCCGGTACCGGAAAAACTACCTTTTTACGCAACCTGAAAATACGCTCGCCTAAACGGATGGTGGTAGTAGCGCCTACAGGAGTTGCAGCTATAAATGCCGGCGGTGTTACCATTCATTCATTCTTTCAGCTGTCGTTTGCACCCCAGATCGGTCAGGAAAGTAAACACAGTGGAGAGCAGCGTTTCTCAAAAGAGAAAATTAATATTATGCGTAGCCTTGATTTACTTATCATTGATGAGATAAGTATGGTGAGGGCCGATATTCTTGATGCTATTGACCGAACAATGCGACGTTTTAAAAACAGACGAAAGCCCTTTGGGGGCGCACAGCTTTTAATGATTGGCGATTTGCAGCAATTGGCACCTGTGGTAAGAAACGAGGAGTGGGGTTTGTTGCGTCGCGAATACGATACGCCCTATTTTTTTAGCAGCAAGGCACTCAAAGAATTCCCGCATGTGAGTATTGAACTTACCGAAGTGTTTCGGCAGCAAGATGAAAAGTTTATTTCTATTTTAAACAAAGTTCGCGAGAATAAGCTTGATGATGAGGCACGTAGCGTTTTAAATGCCCGTCATCAGCCCGATTTTAAACCCGGCGACGAGGAAGGTTATATTACGCTTTGTACGCATAACGTTAATGCACAGCGTATTAACGAATCTAAACTGCATGCATTGGCTGGAAAGAAACAAGTGTTTACCGCAAAAGTAGAAGGTAAGTTTCCCGAATATTCATATCCTACTGATTTTGATTTGGAATTAAAAGTTGGTGCGCAGGTTATGTTTGTGAAAAACGATTCGAATCCTGAAAAACGTTTTTTTAACGGCAAAATCGGGCAAATTCAAACTATTAACGGCAACCAGATTTTTGTGCTTTGCCCCGGCGAGGATGAAGAAATAGAAGTAGAAGCACAAAACTGGGAAAACTACAAGTATTCTATTGATAAAGAAACCGGAGAGATACGTGAGGAAATTGAAGGCGTTTATACCCAGATACCTTTGAAACTGGCCTGGGCAATAACCATTCATAAAAGCCAGGGCTTAACTTTTGATAAGGCAATTATTGATGCAGAGGCGTCGTTTGCCCACGGACAGGTTTATGTGGCTTTAAGCCGGTGCAAGTCGCTCGAAGGAATGGTGCTGTCTACACCAATTGCCGGCAGAAGCATTGTAAATGATCAAACTGTTAGCAGTTTTATTCGCGAGGTAGAAGAAAACCAGCCAGGAGAACAGGAATTGAATGCTGCCCGATTGGCTTTTCAGAAAGAACAACTTGCCGAGGTTTTTCGCTTTTACCGCTCGGAACACTTGTTGCGAAACATAGCAAAACTGGTTAACGAAAATAAAGGGAGTTTCCCGGAAGTAACCATTGCGCAGCTGGAAAAATTACGAAACAGCCATGAAAGTGAGATTGTTGAAGTGGCGGCCAGATTTCATAAGCAAATTACTGACTTATTGCGGCAACAGCCTGATGTTTACAAGAACGATAATTTGCAGGAACGGGTAAAAAAAGCTGCTGCCTATTTTGGCGAGAAAGTACAGCACATTATGGCCGATGGAATTAAAAAGGCCGATTTGGATATTGATAATAAGGAGATAAAACGCCAGTTGAAACGATATGTAAGCGATTTGAGAGAAGATGTTCAATTAAAATTAACAGCGTTTGAGTCGTGCATGGAGGGATTTGACGTTAAACGGTTGATGGATTCGCGCGCCAAAACGCTGGTAAAACAAAGCAAATCTTCAGGGCAACAAAAAGCAAAAGAGATTACTGATTTCGAGAATATTCCTCATCCGGAATTGTTTGAACAGTTGCGCAACTATCGAACTGAAAAAGCCAGTGAGCTTGCAATTCCTCCCTTCATGATTTTCTCGCAAAAAGTATTGTATGCCCTGGTTACTTACCTGCCAACCAACACAGCATCTTTAAAACTGATTAATGGTTTGGGGCCACGAAAGATTACCCAGTTTGGTGCCGATATTTCAGGGATAATCCAACATTACTGCGCTGAAAATAATATTGAAAAAGGGGAGATTCCGCTGCAGGAACCAAAACAGGAGAAGAAAGAAAAAAAAGATACTAAGCTGCTGAGTTACGAACTGTTTGTTGCCGGGAAATCCATTGATGATATCGCAAAGGAACGTGCATTGTCAGCCAATACAATTGAAGGGCATTTAGCCCACTACATTAAGCTCGGAGAACTGGATGCAACACAATTGGTTGACGAGCAAAAATTAAAAAAAATAGCTGCTTATTTTGAAAAAACTGACGACAAATCGTTCGGAACCGCCAAAGGTCATTTCGGAAATGAGGTCAGCTACGGAGAGTTGCGTATCGGATTGAGTTATTTTGAGTCTAAAAATCAGTAGCAGAAATACAGCAGAAAAGGCACCTTATTTTCCACCCAAATACTAAGCGGGAGATCGTTTTGTAATGATTTGTTGCGAACAAAGACAAATTTTGATATAACCGAACTTATCACCAACTTCGCATTGCGCTGGTTAATTTGAATAGTTATTATACAAAACTTACCATGAAACGATTGTGCTGTTTGCTGATTATTAACTTTGCGCTGCTGTTTGTTGCCTTCCCGCAGCAATTCACTTTTAGTAATTATTCCATTACCGAAGGCTTGTCGCAAAGTGTGGTAAATTGCCTCTTTCAGGATTCGCAGGGCTTTATCTGGTTGGGCACGCAAAACGGATTAAATCGCTTCGACGGGGAGTCTTTTAAGGTGTTTCGTTTTCAGCCAAATGATTCTGCCTCTATTTCAAATAACTGGATTTATGCCATCTCGGAAGATAAGGACGGTAACCTTTGGATAGGCACAAAAGGTGGATTAAATAAATATGTGGTAGCCGATAATCGTTTTGTGCGCATTTGTTATCAAACCAATTATCCGTCTGATATTACTTTGCACAGTTACGACAACCTGCAGCTTAACGATGGACGTATGCTTATTCATACGCCGCCGGTAATTTCCATTTTTAATAATAACTCAAACGAGTTTTCTCACTACCAAAGTCAGGCCCCTTTTGATCCGGCGGTTAAAGATGTAAAACAACCCGTTTTGCAAGACCACACCGGAAAAATATGGGCAGGATGCACAAACGGAATTGGTGGCTGGGAGGGGCCGCACAGCGGTTTTGAATGTTATAATTTTGTTCGAAAACCTGGCGATACCCTCGCAACGGCAAACGTAACCGCCTTGTTTCAGGATAATAAATACCGAATTTGGGTAGGATGTACAAACGGACTGTTTAGCTTCAACCCTAAATCACAGTGTTTTGAAGAACACCAGTTTCAACTGGAAAATGGGGAGGCTTTTAAATTTTCAAGCTGTATACGAAGCTTGGTTGAAACGAAACACAATCAACTGATTGTTGGTACTGAGGGTGAGGGGATTTTTCTGCTAACCGAACTTGCTGAAAACAGGTATGCCATTCAAAATTTTACTTCTGACAACAGTGGTTTGGCACATAATATTGTACAAAGTTTGCTTATCGATAGCTCGGAGAATCTGTGGGTGGGTACTTTGTCGGGCGTTAGTAAAGCCGATTTAAAACGTGATAAATTCCGGCTATACCGTAACAGCAACTCGCCAGCCTCGGTTAACTTAATGGGAAATGTTATTGCCGGTATGTTAAAAAATTCCGATGGTAAATTATGGATTGGTAACTGGGGGCAAGGATTAAATATTGTAGATCCCGAAACCAACGAGGTGGTTCATTATTCGTCGCAACACCCGGGAAACCACCATTTGTCTAATGATTTTGTTCACGTAATTTTTAAAGATAACTCCGAAAGAATTTGGTTAGGTACCCGCAATGGTATTTTTATCTGGGACGAAGGAAACGAACGGTTTGAAGACTGGCGCGATATTTTTAAGCGGCCAAATTGGCCTGCTTTTACAAACACCCGCATTTATCACATCATTCAGGATAAAAAAGAACAGTTTTGGATAGGCACTTCAAATGGACTTTTCAATGTTAATCCTAAAACCGGAGAGTTCATCCATTTTAACCAGCACGGCCCCGATAAAAGGCAAATTGGCTCTAATCTGGTTTACAGTCTGCTTGAAGATTCAGATGGCTTAATATGGATTGCCACTATCGGTGGCCTGGATTTATACAATCCCGAAACCAATGAACTGAAGCATTACCGGAAAACTGTTGGTGGCTTGAGTAGTGATTTTGTAATTTCGTTATGCGAAGACAGCCTAAACAGGATATGGATTGGCACCAATGCAGCCATAAATATTTTTGATAAGCAAAATCAGAAATTCAGTTACTTTGATGAAAAAGACGGTTTGCCCAGCAATTATATTTACGCCATTATTGAAGACAAAAACAACGATTTGTGGCTGGCAACGGGGAATGGTTTATGCCGTTTTCTGCTTGATGAAAAGCGCCTTCAAACTTTTACTTCTGAAGATGGTTTGCAAAGCCCTGAATTTAACCTGCGTGCCGCTTATTGTGCCAACGATGGTGAATTGTTATTTGGCGGGATGAATGGATTTAATACTTTTTACCCCGATTCGTTGAGAGGAAATCCGTATTTGCCAAACATGGTTTTTACTGCTTTTCGAACCAATACAGGAGCCATACAGAAAGAAGAAAATATTGCAACAACCACGAAAATTGTACTGTCCCACAAGGTGCAGTCGTTTACCATTGAGTTTGCCGCACTTGAATTTACCAACCCGCAAAAAAACAGATACGCCTATAAAATGGAAGGCGTTGCTGACGAGTGGATTGAAATAGGAAACCGAAAGTTTGTGCCCTTTTTTGCCCTGCCTCTGGGCGATTATACATTTGCGGTTAAAGGGTCAAATAACGACGGAACGTGGAACGAAAACGGAATAAGCTTAGCTATTTCAATTCTTCCACCATGGTATACCAGTAGGTATGCCTATCTGGCTTACTTTTTTATTTTAATGCTCGTGGTTTGGGTGTTTATTTATTTCCGAGAAAGGAGATTGCAGCTCGATAAGGTAAAGCTGGAGAAAAAGGTGCTGGAGCGTACCATTCAGATTGAGAAACAGAACCAGGTTATCAGGGCAAAAAATAACGAACTAAACGAGCTAAACCGCGCCAAGGATAAATTTTTCTCCATTATTGGGCACGATTTGCGCAACCATTTTAATATAATTATTGGCTTTTCCGAAAACCTGCTGCTAAGTTTTAAAAAGATGGATCCACTCCGGCAGGAGCATCACATTGCTAATATTTACAAGTCTTCGGTTCTGGCTAACGACCTTTTGGGCAATTTGCTAACCTGGGCGCGTTTGCAGCGAAATGTGATTGTTTTTCAGCCCGAAAAAATTAATATTCCGCATAAAATCAGGGATTTGCTGCGTTTTCATGAAGAGGCTGCGCTTAAAAAAAATATACTAATTGAAGTTTTTGCCAGGGAAGAACTGGAGGCTTGTGTTGATGAAAATATGTTTGCAACCATTATCCGAAACCTGCTTGCCAATGCCATTAAATTTACACATGTTGATGGAGAGATTTCGGTAACGGTATTACGCGAAAATAATTGTTGTGTAGTAAAGGTTAAAGACAATGGAATAGGCATTACTAAAGAAAATCAGCAAAAAATCTTTCAGCTTGATAGCAACGTGGGCAGCAAAGGTACGCGGGGCGAAAAAGGTACCGGTTTGGGTTTAATAATTTGCAAAGAATTTATTGAAAAACACAGGGGTGAAATCAGTTTAAAAAGTGAGCCGGGAAAAGGGAGTGAGTTCACGTTTACCCTGCCAATTCAGCAAGCAATGGTAAAAAAGAGAAAATCACCGGATGAGAATTAATTCACCCGATGATTTGTGTTTTATAAAATATCGTAAAGTTCTTTGCCGTCCTCTTCAAATTGCGCAATACTAATGTCGGTCATTGGGTGCTTAATTAACTGGAATAGCAAATCGGGGCTTATCGTTGCCGATTGTGCACCGTTCATACTTACCCGATGAATTTGATCGACAGTTTTAAAACTTGCTGCCAAAACTTTTGTAGGCAGGTTAAATTCTTTGGTATTCTTAACAATATCAGAAACCACTTCAATACCATGCGACGAAATATTGTCGAGGCGGCTAACGTAAGGCGCAACAAAATCCGCTCCGGCACGCGATGCCACAAGTGCCTGCTGTTGGGTGAAAATAGCTGTGGCTGTTACATTTATGCCTGCTTCTTTTAACATACGCATGGCTTTGTAGCCCTCAACCGAAACCGGAATTTTTGCATAAAAGTTATTTCCAAGATCAAAATACTCTTTATACCTTTTCGCTTCTTTAACCATCTCATCAGCATTGGCCGACATTACCTGTACGTGAATAGTACCTTTCCCTACAATTTCAGCAATGGTGTTAATGGCTTCCGAAAGTTTTAATCCCGATTGCTTTAAAATAGTAGGATTGGTTGTAACACCCTCCAGAGGGAAAAAATCGTACAATTGCTTTAATGCCTCAATGTCAGCAGTATCTGCCAGATAAATCATTTTTTTTGTTTTTTGATGAATGAAAAAGCTTAAGCTGTTGTTGGTTCTGTAGTGTTTTGCAAAGATAAAGAAGCTTTTTTCTGCTACCTTTTTTTTTAATTGTTTCAGTCATTTGTTAACATGAAATTGCACGTGCAGGTAATTTCTTCTCTGATTAGGCGTTTACATATTCAAATCTTTTGACTTTTTTTGTGGGATGTTTAAACACTGCATATTTATTTTTACAGCAATTGTTTTTGTAATGGGGCAGGCAACAGGGCAGGTTGTGAGCAAAAAAATTACCGCATTCCCCGAGGTATATAAAGAAATCAGTATCTCGGGGTACCGCACTGCCCTCGACAGTTTTCCGGAGCATACGCTTGAAGGCTATCTCGGACAATTTTTAATTCCCGGAAACGATGGTTATATCATCAGTCGTTTTGGCCCCCGATCGGGAAGAATGCATTACGGTACGGATATAAAAATGTATAAAGGCGATACGGTAGTTGCTTCGCAAAGTGGTATAATTGCCCGGTCGAACTGGGGATATGGTTTTGGGAATTTAATCATTGTCCAGCACCGAAATAATATTCAAACCTATTATGCACACCTGTCTAAATTCTTAAAAAAGAAAGGCGAACACGTTGAAAAAGGAGAGCCCATTGCTTTGGCCGGAAGTACCGGACGGGCCCGTGGTGCACATTTACATTTTGAAATGCGTGAAAACGGACAGCCTTTTGACCCTGAGTTGGTTTTTGATTTTAAAGAAGAAAAAATTCGCGACGAGGCAGCTGAAATGGAAAGTTTAATGGCTCTGCACAAAAAACTAAAACCTAAAGGTTACTCTACCAATGTAGCTGTTCCGGAGTATTACAAAGTACGCTCGGGCGATTCGTTGTGGACCATTTCTCGAAGGTTTAAAACTTCAATTAATGAAATTTGCAGGTTAAACCGAATTTCTGAGAGTTCAACCTTGCGAATAGGGCAACCACTGCGTATGTATTAAATGCCGGTGTGTTATGCAGAGAGAACATCAGGCAATTTATTTTGTTGTTGACTGATAGCTTAGTTTAACAAAAATGGGAAGAACAATAATTTTGATTGCCGCAGTATTACTGGCCATAGCGGTAAGTGTTGGCGCTTTTGGAGCCCATGGCTTAAAACCGCATCTTTCATCAGAATTGATGGAGGTGTACAAAACCGGAGTCGAATATCATTTTTATCATGCACTGGGACTGTTGCTGGTTGGAGTTTTTGCTTTGCACAAGCCTGGTGTTTATTTAAAATGGTCGGGAATACTGCTTACCACAGGAATTGTTCTATTTTCGGGAAGTTTGTATGTTATGGCAATTTCGGGAATAAAATGGTTAGGGGCTGTAACACCGCTCGGCGGTGTTAGTTTTATTGCCGGGTGGATACTTTTATTTTTGGCGGCTAAAAAAATATAATTTTCTGAACAGATTTGAACCCTTATCTTTGCCCTTGCCCAATAATTAAAACATCAAAATGAACGAACTACCTGAAGCAATCAACTGCAAGGGAGCCCCGGCCAGTTTCGCCAACGAACGCTATGGAGCACATGAACGGAATACTTTCGATATTTGGTTGGCAGATGCCGTTGAACCAACGCCTTTGGTAATTTATATTCATGGAGGTGGTTTTGTTGGGGGAGACAAAAGCCGGTATTATGATTCGCAAGACTGGGGACGTTTATTGGATGCCGGCATATCGGTTGCAAGCATAAATTACCGTTTTATGAACGAACCTCCGTATGGCATTTTGGGAAGTATGAACGACTCGAAACGTTGTTTGCAATACATTAAACGCCAGGCTAAGCGCTACAATATCGATAAAAAACGTATTGCTTGTTGTGGGGGGTCGGCAGGTGCAGGTACCTCTTTGTGGCTGGCTTTTTCAGCTGATATGGCCGATGCAGAAAACGATGATCCTGTTTTGCGCGAATCAACTCGCATTGCATGTGCTGCTGCATTTTCAACACAATCAACCTACGACATTCTGCAGTGGCCCGGACTATTGCATTTTCCGCCTTATCAGGGAGAAGAACAGTTGCTTTCCATTGCGCGGGTCTTTGGTTTCAAATCGGCAGAAGGCATTGATGTGTATGCCCAAAAACAAATCCGAAGTGAGCTCGATTTTTTGGCTAAAATGTCATCAGATGCGCCACCTTTTTTTGTTTTTAATCATTATGAAGGGGGCATTCCTGCCAACGAAGATGAACTTCACCATCATCCGCTTCATGCCAAAGCACTAAAAGACAGAGCCGATGATGTTGGCGCCGAAGCATTTGTGTATGCTCCGGCCCTTGGTATTGCCAACCCGTCAGGAAAAGATGTGGTGGAGTTTTTTATTGAAAAGCTTAGGCAGAAGCCAGCAGAAATTATTCGGTGAGTTGCTCCATCGTCTTTTTAATGTCGCCCGGAGTGCTCATAATTTTCATAAAAGTTCCCATGGTAAGTTCTGGCCAGTGCAGTGCAATTCTGTATTTTCCGGGCAGGATGGAGGCCGTATTTCCCTGCAGAATAATTTCATAAGGCATAGCCGCCACATGGTTATCGCCAATAATTGGCAAAAAGTGGGCTTCGCCATCGTTGCTGCTATTTAGTGCAACGCCCCAAACAGCTACTTCCTTTTCTTTGTAAATCAACTCATAAACCTGTTGTGTTTCACTTTTTCCTGCCTGTAGATTCTTTTGGATAGTAGCAAGTCCATCTTCAAATGAATTAAAAACTTTCAGTTCTTCAGCATCAGTAAAGTAGGGCATCATAACTTTATAATGGTACTTCTGCAACTTTTTCTTGTCGAGTGTGCCACCAAAAACCTGATTCAAAGGTCCAACATTTTGCATGGCCTCAAGTGCAGCATCCGAAATTTTGCGTAATGCATCTTCCTGTTGGTTTATATCCTTAACGAAATAGGCATAGAACAAATACATCGGATTAAGCATGCTTATTTGCAGCGCCTCGTTTTCTTTTTTAAAGCCAATTTTTAGTGTTGCAGCTAAAGCGCCTCGGTCGTTAAATCCAAGTGCAATTTTTTCCAGTTCGGGATGTGTATAGCATACCACGGCCAAATTTTCCGATTGGGCAGGTGCGTACTCCCCGATAATGGTAAAACCTGATTCGCTAAGAGCCGATTTTGTACGATGAATTGCATCGGACAGGGTTTCATTCTTTTTGCTAATAAGAAGATATGCAGGTTCTTCCTGTGCAAATGCCAACGAAAAAGATAAAAGAAGGATACTGATTAGGATACTTATTGGTTTCATTCTATTCTGATTTTATTTCGCGTAAATGTAACCTTTGCCTCTTGCTTGCTCAATGGCCTGGCTATGATACATATCATAGCCTGAATGTTAATATATATTCAAAAGAAATGAATAAATATACAAATCAGTGAAAAAGCTTTTCTTATCAGTTAAAAAATCTTCATATTTGCACCACTAAATTTTTGAAATAAAAAGAGAATGAAAGTTTTAAAATTCGGAGGAACATCGGTAGGCTCACCCGAAAATATGCGGGCTGTAATGAACCTGGTAACCGATGGCGAGCAAAAGATTGTGGTACTATCAGCCATGTCGGGAACTACAAATTCGTTGGTTGACATAGCTAACTATTTGTATAAAAAGAACAAGGATACAGCACGTATTTTTATTGGGAAGCTCGAAGACAAATACAAACAGGTAGTTGAAGAACTCTTTACCTCCGATGATAATAAGAAGAAAGGTTTGCAAGTGGTTCATGAAGCCTTTACTACCATAAAGTCATTTACTTCAGGAACCTTCAACCTGGTGGGCGAAAATACAATACTTGCGCAGGGTGAGCTAATTTCAACCAACCTGGTAACCCTGTTAATGAACGAAAATGGCCACCGCACCAAGCTTTTGCCGGCGCTTGATTTTATGAAAATTGATGAAGACAAAGCAGCTGATCTTCATTTTATTCGCGATAATATTAAAGCCGTGTTTCAGAAAATTGGCGAAGCTGATTATTACATTACACAAGGTTTTATTTGCAAAGATGCCAATGGCGAAATTAATAACTTGCAACGCGGTGGAAGCGATTATACAGCATCGTTAATAGGAGCTGCCATTGATGCCGACGAGATACAAATTTGGACAGATATTGATGGTTTCCATAATAACGATCCGCGATATGTGGAAAATACTCAAAAAATTGAGCAGCTTTCGTTTAATGAAGCGGCCGAGCTGGCCTATTTCGGGGCAAAAATTCTACATCCACAAACCGTATTGCCTGCACGTATACAAAATATTCCGGTTCGTTTAAAAAATACCATGAACCCAACTGATGGAGGAACGCTGATTACTTCTGATTCAGACGGACGCGGAATTAAGGCGGTAGCTGCAAAAGACGGTATTACTGCAGTAAAAATCAGGTCAGGCCGAATGCTTATGGCCTATGGTTTCCTGAAAAATATTTTTGAGGTTTTTGAAAAGTACCGCACTCCAATCGATATGATTTCGACATCAGAGGTCGCAGTTTCGCTAACCATTGATAATACACTCAATTTAAACAAGATAAAAGAAGACCTGGGTAAGTTTGGTACCGTAGAGGTTGATGAGGATATGTCGATTGTATGCATTGTTGGCGATATTATTGAAGAGGAAAAGGGATTTGCCTCGAAGGTATTTAACGCGCTGGATGGTATTCCAATCCGTATGATTTCGTACGGTGGCAGCCGGCATAATATTTCGGTGTTGGTGCCAACTGTTAATAAAAAGGAGACCTTACAAACCTTAAGCAGTAAATTGCTGAATCATTAGAAAACACTACTGATAATTAGGGAGAAAGGATGGTAACATTTGCAAGGTTGGCATCCTTTTTTTTATCCAATTTTTACCACTTCGCTGGCTTCGTAGCGTGGTGCAATTTTAAGGTCGAAACGTGTTTTAAGGCTTTCCATTCGGGCAAGGGCTTTTCCCGGTGTATTGTTGTCCTTCGAAATATGACTCAGAAAAACACACTCCAGGTTGCCATTGGTGTGCTGGTCGAGCAGCTCAAAAGCCTGGTCGTTTGAGAGGTGTCCGACATTAGAGGCCACCCTTTGCTTAAGAAAATAAGGATAAGCGCCTTCCCAAAGCATTTTTTCATCGTAGTTCGATTCAAGAAATAAAGCGTGGCAATAACTGATGTGATCTTTTACCTGTTCGCAGGCTTCTCCAATATCGGTAAAAACACCAATATTTAGGTTGTTGTATTTAATTCTAAACGAATACGGATCGGCAGCATCGTGGCTTTTGGATACCGGGTATACAGTAAAATCGTCAATCGGAATATTTTCCTCGTGGTTAAAGAATCGTGGAGAATAGGGACGAAGGTTTTTGTAGGCGCCGTCAAATGTTTTGGCACTCATGTAAATTGGCACCTGTAAGCGTTTCCCAAACACGCGGGCGCCACGCAAATGGTCGCTGTGTTCGTGTGTAATAAAAACGGCTTTTACTTTGCTTGCATCGAGGCCGCGTTCCTGCATCCGTAGCAGGATTTGTTTGGTAGAAATACCCGCATCAATTAGTATGGCCGAGGTTTCGTTACCGATATAATAACAATTTCCGTTACTTCCTGAAGCTATGGCGCAAATTTCGAGCATAGAACAAGGTTAAAAGCCATTGCCCAACATGATCAGGCAATGGTTAGTTGATTTATTTTACCAGTTTTGAAATAGCCCGGAACGCATGATCTCCAGCCGAACGCGTTAGTTCAAAAAGGATGGATTCATAGGATGTCATCATAATTTCTTCAAAACGAAGACGTTCTTTTGCTAATTCAATATTGGCAGGTGTTCTCGACGATACACAGTCAATTACCACAATCGGGTTTAAACCTGCTGCTTTTAGGTCGATGGCAGTTTGTAAAACGCAAACATGCGATTCTATTCCGCTAATAATAATGTTTTTGGCGCCAGTTTCTTTTAGCTTTGCCGCAATTTCGGGTACGTCAAAACAGCTGAAATCTTTTTTCTCAAAGTAAGAAAACGCATCAAATGCTGCCTGAATTTCAGATACAGTCTCGCCAAGGCCTTTTGTATATTGTTGCGATACCAGCATTGGAACTTCTAGTTCTTTCAATCCCTGGGTTAGCACCTCGCAATTTTTTAGTAGTTCGTCTTTGTTGTGCATGGCAGCGATTAAACGCTCCTGAATGTCAATAATTAATCCTACCGTGTTTTTTTTTGTAATTCTCATTTTTCAGTTTTTAATCGTTAAAAGTTGCAGGTAACAAGGTAGTTCAGTGTTTAGTTTAACTTGTTCTAATGGTTGTTTTTTGTGTCGTTTTTGGCTTGTAAGCGCGATTTGCTTCCCAGGTATCCACCATGGTGGCGTTTGGCATAGTCGTCGTTGGTAAAACCAATCTTGTTCATCATCGAAACAACCAGGGCATCGCCAATTACAGTCATTACGGTTGTTGATGTTGTGGGCGATAAGCCAAGGGGGCACACCTCTTTTGGGTTACCGGTGTAAATAAAAGCATCGGCATTTTGGGCCAAAACCCCCTTCGGGTTGCTCGAAATTACAATTAACGGAAGTCCGGCATATAAATTTTCAGCCAAATCAATAAGTTCAATAATTTCACGCGTTTTCCCCGAGTTCGAGATAACCAGTAAAACATCGTTTTCCTGCACCACGCCAAGATCGCCGTGTTGCGATTCGCTCGGATGCAGAAATACTGCAGGAGTTCCGGTTGAACTGAATGTGGTGGCAATATTAAGGGCGATTTGCCCGGCTTTTCCCATTCCGCTGGTAACCAGTTTGCCTTTCTTTAAATGTACCTGGCGGTGAATTAATTCAATGGCCTCTAACATGCCGTCTTCAACAGGAATATTCAGTATTGCCTGTGCTTCGTGTGCAATAACTTGTTTTATGGTCTCTTTCATTATAACTGTCTTGGTGGTGCAAATCTAAGTTAAAAAAATGAAGTGGCTCTGTGCCTGATGTCTGTTTTAGCAGATTTTTACAATCAAGTGATTTCTGTTACACAAAAAATGTGTTGTAGGTCATAAAATTTTCAGAACAAAATGCGGGGCTCAACGGTTAAATATTCGTTACATTTAACGATAATTTTTAAAAAAAGCTGAAAGTCGAAAGTAAACTAACTGCAGTAAAATTGTCATTCTGCTGTGGCCAAACTTTATCCGGCTGTTAGCTGTAAACAATTAATAAGATGAAGATTCACGAATATCAAGCCCGAAATTTATTCAGGAAGTACGGGATTCCTGTGCCGGAAGGTGTTGTGTGCCATTCGGTTGATGAAGTAAAAAAGAAAGTATCGGACAAAGACAAGCTGCGTGTGGTAAAAGCCCAGGTACATGTAGGCGGTAGAGGTAAAGCAGGTGGAGTAAAGCTAGCCACCACAAAAGCCGAAGCAATTGAAAAGGCAAAGCAGATTCTGGGAATGGACATTAAAGGAATTACTGTAGAAAAAATACTGGTTGCCGATGCTGTTGACATTGAAAAAGAGTTTTATGTGGGGCTGATTAACGACCGCAATACCAAATCCGTTACACTAATGGCCAGTGCCGAAGGTGGTGTTGAAATTGAGGAAGTTGCAAAAGTATCGCCTGAAAAAATTATAAAATTGACCATCGACCCGGCTATGGGACTGATGCCCTGGCAAGCACGGAAAATCTCCTTGCAGTTATTTAGCGATCCGAAGCAAATTCGCCAATGTGCTGATATTCTGGTAAAATTATATCAATTGTACATCGAAACAGATTCGTCGCTGGCTGAAATAAATCCGCTGGTTCTTACTCCCGATAAGCAAGTGCTGGCCATTGACGGTAAAATGAATTTTGATGATAATGCTTTATTCCGCCAGAAAGATATTATTGCCATGCGTGAAGCGGATAAAGATGAACAAAAGGAGATTGAAGCCAATGCCAAGGGCCTGTCGTATATTAAGTTGGATGGCAATATTGGTTGCATGGTAAATGGGGCCGGTTTAGCAATGGCAACCATGGATATGATAAAACTTTACGGTGGAGAACCTGCCAATTTCCTTGATATTGGTGGTTCGTCGAATCCGCAGAAGGTTATCGATGCCATGAATATATTGCTTAGCGACAAAAATGTAAACTCAGTAATGATAAATATTTTTGGTGGAATTACCCGTTGCGATGATGTTGCCCGTGGATTGGTTGCAGCACTAGACCAGATAAATACTGATGTGCCCATTGTAATTCGCCTCTCGGGGACCAATGCCAAAGAAGGACTTGAAATTATTGAACAAACAGGTTTGCCGGTTGTAAAAACCATGCGCGAAGCAGCACAAAAAGCCATCGAGTTAAGTAAAAAATAGGCGTAAACGTTTAAAGAGGAAGAAAATGAGCATACTAATAAATAAAGATACAAAAGTAATCGTTCAGGGGATTACCGGCCGCGACGGTGCATTTCATACGGCCAAAATGAAAGCTTATGGTACCCAGGTAGTGGGTGGTACTTCGCCCGGAAAGGCCGGGCAACAGGTTGAAGGAGTTCCGGTTTTTAACACCGTTGAAGATGCAGTGAAAGCCACCGGTGCCGATGCGTCGGTAATTTTTGTTCCGGCGCCGTTTGCGGCGGACGCCATTATGGAAGCCAGTTACGCCGGGGTAAAGTTAGTTGTTTGTATTACCGAGCATGTACCGGTTCAGGATATGATTCGTGTTACACCGGTATTACAAAAAAACGGAACAAAACTGGTTGGAGCCAACTGTCCGGGATTAATAACCCCTGATGAATGTTTGATTGGTATTTTGCCTGCAATGATCTTTAAAAAAGGAAATGTAGGTTTAATTTCGCGTTCGGGTACATTAACATACGAGGTGGTTAATATGCTTAGCGAAAGCGGGCTTGGCCAAACAACTTGTGTGGGTATTGGTGGCGATGCCGTTTCAGGTCTGTATTTTATCGACTTACTGGAAATGTATGAAAATGATCCGGCAACAGAAGCGGTGGTTGTAATTGGCGAAATTGGCGGCGATGCAGAAGAGCAGGCAGCCCGTTTTATTAAAGAGAAGATGACAAAACCTGTGGTGGCATTTATTGCCGGCCAATCGGCACCTCCGGGAAAACGGATGGGGCATGCCGGAGCAATTATTTCGAGTGGATCGGGTACTGCTGAAGAAAAAATAAAAGCTTTTAAAGCTGCCAATGTTCCGGTGGCTAAAGAACCACGCGAAATTCCGGGATTGGTAAAAGAAAAATTAGGATTGTAAAATCGGGTTTGAAAATATAAAAAAGAGGCTGTGCAAATTTTTGTACAGCCTCTTTTTTTTGCCTAATGCCTTAAGCGGTGTTAAACGCGAAACACGTAACGCCCGGCTTTGTTATTTATAGAATGTCATCAATATTTTCAGGCGGATTGCCCAAAACGGCTTTGTCGCCATTTACCACAATTGGTCGGTGCAGCAATTTGGGGTTTTCAACCAATACCTTTATCCATTCCTCATCGCTTAAAATTTTCCCTTTGTACTGTTCTTTGTAATCTTGTTCATGTTGCCGAACAAAGTCGAAAGGTTTTTTGCCGGTCTTAGCAATTATTTCTGTAAGCTCTTCCTGGCTTAAACCATCAGCAAGGTATTTTATAACTTCAACTTTGCAGCCTTTATCTTCAAGGTATTGCAAGCCTTTACGGCTTTTCGAGCATCGTGGATTATGGTATATTTTCATATTTCTAATAATTCTGGTTTATGCTTTCTGTATTAATGCTTTAACTGGTAATCGACTTAATATAATTGTAATAATCTTCCTGTGCCCTGTAGTTTTTTTCTCCGTTATGTTTTGCGTAATTATTACTCAACTCCGGATCAAGAATTCGGGCCCTGGTATTGTCTTTTAGCTGAATCTCCAGCATTTGTTTTAATTCGTTTTTTATACTCTCATCGTAAATAGGGCAAGCCACTTCTACCCTCCGGTTCAGGTTGCGCGGCATCCAATCGGCCGATGAGATGTACATTTTTTCTTCTCCACCGGCTCCAAACAGAAAAATGCGTGAATGTTCGAGGTACTTGTCAACAATACTAATTGCCTGAATATTTTCGCTAAAACCATTTAGCCCAATTTGTAAGCCAAAGATACCTCTGACAATGAGTTTTGTTTTTACCCCGGCTTGAGCTGCCTGGTACACTTTTTTCATCATTTTCGGATCTATCAGGCTGTTCATTTTCAATATCATCCATGCGGGTTTGCCCTGTTTAGCCAGTTCTATTTCATGGTCAATGTTTTTTTCCCACTGTTTTCGCATATTAAACGGGCTTACAACAAGGTGTTTGTAATCGAAGTGTTGGTAGTTTTGTTTAAAAAATTCAAACACTTTTTCTACTTCATTGGCAAGTCGGGCATCAGCGGTAAGTAATCCGTCATCGGCATAAACACGTGCAGTTCCTTCATGAAAATTTCCGGTGCCAATGTAGGCGTAATTGCGCATACCTCCTTCTTCTTTTCGTTGCACCCAGGCCAGCTTACTGTGTACTTTCATTCCAGGCACTCCGTTAATAACGTCGGCTCCTTCTTCCTGCAATTTGTTCGACCAAAAAATATTGGCTTCCTCGTCGAACCTTGCCTGAAGTTCAACAACAACTGTAACTTTTTTCCCGTTGCGCACGGCATTTAAAAGGGCATTAACCACTTTTGAGGCCGGTGCCACCCGGTAAATGGTTAGTCCAATTTCTTTAACCGACGGATCGATAGCAGCTTCGCGTATAAAATCAATTAGGTGGTTAAATGTTTGGTACGGATAATGAAGCATAATGTCTTTTTGTCGCATCATTTTCATTATACTGGTAAAAGGTGGCAAATCCTTGTGGCGGAAAGGCGGAAGTTTGGGGTAAAAATGTTCCTTTTTCCCAATCTCCGGGAAGTTCATAAAATCTTTATGGTTGTGGTAACGCCCGCCGGGAACAGCATCGCTCCCTTCTGCCATTTTCATTTTTTTTAGCAGAAATTTTAACAAGTCATCGGGCATTTCCCGGTCGTAAATTAAACGAACCGGTTTCCCTTTTTTACGTTTTTTCAAACTTTGACTCATCTTTTCTACAAAACTTTTCGAAATGTCATCATCCAAGTCGAGTTCGGCATCGCGGGTAATTTTTATGGTGTAAGCTTCATGCACGTCATAATCAAAATAGAAAAAGATATCGTTCATACAGAAACGAATGATGTCGTCAAGAAAGATGACGAATTGTTTTTCTCCTTCTGATGGCAATACTAAAAAACGCGGAACCGAGCGTCCGGGTATTCGAATAAGCGAATAGGCAAATTCTGTTGGGTCATTGCTGCTCCACAGTTTAACTGCCAGGTAAACCGAACGGTCGCGCAGGTACGGAAATTTATTTTTTTTGCTCAACATAATAGGAACCAGGTTGGGCAAAACTTTTTCGTAAAAATAGCTACGTACAAAAGCACCTTGCTTTTCGCTTAGGTCTTTTTCGTTTATAATGAAAATGTTATTTTCTTCAAGCTCGGTTAATATGCCTGAATAAATTTCCTGTACTTTGTTTTGTTGTTCGTTAACTATTTTCTGGATGTTGTTATGCAGCTCCCCGGGAGTCAATTGGCCGAGAAGGTTTTCTTCGTCTTTTCCCAATGAAACCATCCGGCGCACAGCAGCAACTCTTACCCTGAAAAATTCATCGAGGTTATTGGAAAAAATTCCAATGAAACGAATTCGTTCGAACAGGGGTGTGTTCGGATCCTGTGCTTCCTGCAGCACCCGCTCGTTAAACGACAACCAACTTATTTCCCGATTTATAAATTTTTCTTTTGAATACATGAGTGCGCAATATTGTAGTGTTAGAAATTAAATTATCAACTCTTACAAGATGTAAAAAGCCGGTGAAAATTGCAAGATAAAAGCGGGCAATTCTGTTAATTATTGTCCTCCAAATTCCATAAGGTACGCTTTTATAAAGCCATCGAGTTCGCCATCCAGAACGGCATTAACATTTCCGGTTTCAAAGCCAGTACGCAGGTCTTTCACCATCTTGTAGGGTTGCAATACATACGACCTGATTTGCGATCCCCACTCAATTTTCTTTTTCTGCGACTCAATTTCAGCCGTTTTTTCGTAGCGTTTGCGCAATTCCAATTCGTAAAGTTGCGACTTTAATAGCCGAAGTGCATTTTCTTTATTGCCCAGTTGCGAGCGGCTTTCCGTATTTTCAATGGTAATTCCGGTGGGGGCGTGGCGCAAACGAACACCGGTTTCTACTTTATTTACATTTTGTCCGCCGGCACCACCACTTCTGAAAGTGTCCCAGCTAATATCTGCCGGATTAATTTCCACTTCGATGGTGTCGTCAACCAGTGGCGAAACATATACCGAGGTAAAAGATGTCATTCGTTTATTTTGTGCATTAAACGGCGACAAACGAACCAGGCGGTGTACGCCGTTTTCGCTTTTTAGGTAACCGTAGGCAAACTCGCCTTCAATCTCAATAGTGCAGCTTTTTACCCCAACTTCGTCGCCGGCCTGCATGTCGGCTATTTTCATTTTATAGCCTTGCTTTTCAATCCAGCGGGTATACATCCTAAACAGCATATCGGCCCAGTCGTTACTTTCCGTTCCGCCTGCTCCTGCATTAATCCGCAGTACTGCTCCCAGTCGGTCTTCTTCGTTGCGAAGCATGTTTTGGGTTTCCAGGTCTTCAATTAGTTGAAGGGTTTCAGCAAAAGCAGTATCCACTTCTTCTTCGCTGGCTTCTTCCATTTCAAAAAACTCGTAAAGCACCAAAAAATCTTCGGTAGCTCCATGTACTTTCTTAAAACCGTCGGTCCACACTTTTATGGTGCGGATAAGTTTCATTTGGGCCTCGGCGTCTTTTGGGTTATTCCAAAATTCAGGATCCTGGGTTTTTAGTTCTTCTTCTTCAAGTTCTACCAGTTTTGCATCGTAGTCAAAGATGCCTCCTCAGCGCATCCCGGCGCTCAACAAGGTCTTTTACCTGTTCCTTTAAAATCATTTGTAATTGTTTTTGTACGGACGGCAAAGTTAACAAGATTTTTTTGGGCGCAGCTTTTTGTAAACACCACCCGATGCTTATGCCAAAAAAAATTATCTAATGCGTTTATACCTGCTGATATAACCATCGTAAACTTCGTCGGACAGAATAAGTTCGCCAGACGTTGAAAATGAGAAAGAACGCCTGAAACTACCGCTGATTTCAATCATTTTTGTTTGTTCGTGATTGTAAATTGATGTTGAGGTTATGATGCTAAAATTTGTATCGGAAACCAATGTGTCGTTTCGGTACTGCCTGAAAACCGAATCGGTGGTAAACTCAAAAACAATGTTTTCTCCTGTGTCTTCAGGTGTAAATGTAATTCCTGCAATTCCTCCGGTGCTGCTTAGCCAGTTCCAGCTACCCATTATATCGTTTGCTTCAGGAGAGTCATCAACGCACGAAAAACTTATCAGCAATAAAAGGCATGCCGCCATAAAATATTTATACATTGTGTTTTGTTTGTATTTAGATGCAGTTCAGGATGCAGGGGTTGCGTATGTGGCAGGCTTGTTTTGAGTTTTGGTAAAAGGGTTGCTGGTGATTAATCGAGAACGAGATTCATGTGTCGGTGAATCAGTTCAGGCTCGAACCCACGACCTTGTGTGTACCTGATTATTTGTCCCATTTTTGTGAATTTGTCTTTCTTTTTAATTGTTTTGGCTTTGTCTTTCATGGTTTTTACCAGCACCTTAATGTATTGTTCTTCGTCAATTTTTTCAAGTCCTTTTTCAATGGTAGTATCCGAAAGTCCTTTTTGGCGCAGGTAATGACGAATTTTTACGCGGCCCCATTTGTTAAACTTGAATTTGTCGTTCACATATGCTTTGGCGTATCGTTCATCGTCAATGTATTTTTCAGCAATCAGTTTTTCGATGATTTCATCTACAATCTCGTCTACAATTTCGTAGGTTAGTATTTTTTTACGGATGTCGGAAGAACACTGCTCTGAACGGCTGCACAATTGAGCCATTTTTGAATAAGCCTGTTCGATTTGTTGATTTTGATTTTCCATTCGTTGTAGCATTAAAAAAGGAAAATAAAAATAGTGAAAAATATCGCGTATTCCTATACTCCTTTTCAATGCTACTAAATTCGGGTTTTCTGGAAGATGGCTTTTATTCCGGAAGCGATTCTTCTTTTCGTACACCGGTAAAAAACTCTTCCAGTTCGGCCAGTGTTGAATCGGTTCGTTCCACATCGCGAACAATTTCACCTTTATCTAAAATTACAATGCGCGAGCAAACATCGGCAACGTGGTCCAGGTCGTGGCTCGAAATCAGTAATGTTTTTTCTTTTTGCTCGGCATAGGCTTTAATAATATTCCGCAGTTGGTATTGCGATGATGGGTCGAGATTAGCAAAAGGTTCGTCCAGAACAATCACTTCGGGGTTTCCCATCAGTGCCCCAACCACACCAACTTTTTTCTGGTTTCCTTTCGACAGGTCGCGAATAAATTTCTTTTTACCCAAAATTTCGTCCTTAAAGAAGTCGGTGTAATCTTCCAGAAAATTGGTAACATCTTTTGCATTCATTCCTCTGAGTTCGCCAATAAATTCGAAATACTCATCGGGGGTGAGGTAGCCAATCGTAAAACTTTCGTCGATGTATGCAGCTACCAGCTCTTTCCACTCTTCAGTTTTCGAAACCTGGATTCCGTTGATAACTACTTCTCCTTTGCTGGCCCGAATCAGGTCGAGAACCAATGAAAAGAAAGTTGTTTTTCCGGCTCCGTTGTTACCAACCAAGCCAAATACTTCGCCTTTGGCAATGTTCAGTTCGTTTAAATTCAGAACTGTTGTTCCGTTGTATATTTTTTGTAAGCTATTTACTTGTATCATGATTTTAAAAGTTTGAAGCTGGAAGAACGAAGTTGGAAGATTCGTGCTTCCGGCATATGGTTATTTTTTTTCTAACTCGGATTGTTTTCTCGCCGATTGCGCGGATAGTCGCAGATTTTTAATTCTAAGTTTACTTTGCGAAATCAGCGGCATCTGCGTGCAATTAATTTTTAGCTTGACTTATAATTGTATATCATTTTATGTTTTCGTTTTAGGTACTGACCGGTAAAATAGTCGATTAAACGAGGGTGTAGAATGATTCCGATTAAACCTAAAGATGCCAGAACGATGTAGGCAACGGTATTACCAAATGCCCACGAAAGTAGCCCGAAAAATGCCAGCGGGCCAAAAATTACGGGGAAGGACATTAGCCACTGTGTAGCTCCAACACCCTGATAGTTAAATGCTGCCCTTTGATTGAGCTCGATGGCTTTTTTGCTGTTGAGGCCAAGCGCAAAAATTACCCACGAGTTTACACCAATATTATAAAGCATTACCACAAAATGAATGTAAAGCACTTTTGGCGAAATGTACATGTAACCTAACGAGAGCAGGTAGAAAATTACATTTGTTACCGCCATTAAGAAGAAGGCCGATTGAATAACCTGTTTCATCCGCACGTTTTGTGCCATTAGCAAAGGGTAATATTTTCCGTGCCATGCCGGGAAGAACTGACCGTACATCATACTGAAAATTCCGGTCATAAACATGCCTCCTAGAACAATAATAAACTCAGGCACTGCTTCATCGCCGTTGGGTTTATAAATTAAAAGTCCGTAAAAAAGGAAGAGCACCGACATCATGGCTGTATTTTTTGACCGTTTGTTGCGCATAATCATTTTTACCTCTAAGGACAACATTTTACCATAGTCGCCAACATTATTTAGCCACGAAAAATCGTGTGTCGAGCCTTCTTTTTTCTTTTTGCTGAGTTCGTCGAGGTAAAAACGGCTGTTGATATACGATTGGTTTAAAAAGTATAGTGCAACTATTGCTAATGGGAAAATCACAGCGGCGTATGGATTTGCCACAATAAAATGGAAGATCTTGCCAAAGCCTCCTGTCAGGTCAACAACATTAAAATAATCAATGGCAGTTAAACCGGCAGCTAATCCCAGGAAACTGTAAAACAGGATGTCCGATTCGTTGGTGCGCCATTTAATGTAAAGTGCCAGAAAATGATTTACAAAGATCATAAAAAATAGCGCTGCCAGCCAGGCCCAAAATACGGGAGGTGCCAATGTTGGTGCTGCAATACGGATAACAAATGGCAGCCCAAGTATTAATGGTAGTACATTAAAAAAGTGCAGCAACGATTTATTAAGCATGTATCGCGCAATACGTTTGCGTTTTACCGGCAACAGTAAAAAGGGCTGAAACCCAAAGGTGGGCAGGTTTTGGATCATGATTCGCAAAACCAGCTCGAAACCGAAGTACACCAGTAGCAAGGCGTTAAAAGCCTGAATCGGATTTTCGAGGTCTTTTAGTTTTTCGGTAAGCTGGAAGCCCATAAAAAAAGCCACCAGCGAAAAGTAAATGGCAAAAAAGATCAAAATGCCCTTGGTGGCCATGTTCTTGTTTTTCGATGCCGACCGCAGAAATTCGCGCCAGCCAAAGTAGAAGAAGTTTTTTTTCATACAGCACAATTATGTATTTACTAGTTGAATGTTGTTTTTGTTTTGTTGGTAAGGTTAAAGGTGAAAAAGTTACAGATTATTATTCAAATCGATCGGTTAAAACCACTCCGTCTTTAAAACGCTCCACTGTTCCGTCGGTATTAAAAACTTCAACCATAACAATATAGGGGCCGATTGGCAAGCTGTTTCCTGCGTCATCTTCTCCATTCCATGAGATTTGTTCGTGCGTTCCCAAAACCGAATTGTCAGCCAATTTACACAGGCGTCGTCCGGCGGTATCAAAAATCAAAATGTTACAAAAATACCCGGGGCTATCCATTAACAAATCGATAGAGTATGTATCGTTGTAACCATCATTGTTCGGCGAAAAAGCCTCCGGCTGAAAAGTAACTGATATTTTTTGTGCTTCCTCATTCATGATTTGTGAGTTCTGGTAACCGGGTGTTCCGTAACCCGATTGTGTTGATGCCGAATGCCAGTTCTGTGCTTCGTTTGTTGGCTGTGTAAATGAAATACGTTCGAGCGCAATCCCCTCGCGATCGTAAAAAATAGGTGAATGCATTTTTTCGTAGTAGTAAAATTCATCTATAATTTCCATATCGCTGTATAGCAGAACCACGTAATCATCATCGTTATTGAACGATGGAAATTTTTCCATTTGCAGAAAACATTCCGGGCACTTTATCTCGAACCACGGAAAAACACCAAGCGTATCTTTGGTAAGCGCCAGGTATTTGTTTGGAGGGAGTTTTTTCCGTTCGCTGGTGAGCGCATACACTTGCGTAAGTTCCATGTCGTTGTCGCGCGAGGCAAGGTAAAGTTTGTTCAGCGGTATTTCTTTTTCCGAATTGTTATAAATTTCCACATAATCTTCACCATCCGGTACCGGGTTAAAAAGTACCTCGTTCAAAACAAGGTCTCCAGGTTTGATAATTACCGGGTTTTTCTCTTCACCCGAAACAATCACTTCGTCAAGAATTACCTTATCGGAGGCGTAATGGTTATTTAAATAAACTACAATTTGAAGGGTTGTTCCGTTAATCCCGGATTGTTGGGCAACAGCCTGCCCCCAGTTTCCCCGATTATCGCCATTGGTTTCAAAAGCTTGTTCTTCGCCATTATCGAGCACATAAAATGCTTTCAGGTATTTGGTGGTTTCGTTGGCACCGCTTCCGGTTTCGTTAGCATCAAGTTGAATAGTAATATTTTTGTAAGCTGAAATATCAATCACCTCTGATTGCCAGATCACTTCGCCATTAATGTCGCGGCATTCAAACCGTCCGCCTGATGTTGAAACCGTTTTGGCATAATCGTCTTCGTTATCGAGCATCACCTGTTCATAATTTAACGACCAGTTGCTGATGCCCTCAAAGTCAGAAAAAATGACGTTTTCATCACCAGTACCCCAAACGCCTTTGTCGGGAACAGAAAAACTTTCGTGCCAGATTTCCTGTGCGAGTACCGGGCTAAAAAACAGGATAAAAGAGTATGTTAATAATTTTAGAAGATTGGGTTTCATCGCGTTTACAATTAGAAGCAAAATACTAACTTTGGCGCACATTTAGACAGAAAAGACTATAAATTTTTTAAAAATTCAAAGATGAAAGTTGCAATTGTTGGCGTGAGCGGCGCTGTTGGGCAAGAGTTCCTGAAAGTGTTGGCCGAGAGAGATTTTCCTATGGACGAGTTGGTAATTTTTGGTTCGGCACGTAGTGCGGGCAAAACTTACGAATTTAAGGGTAAACAGCTAACAGTTAAGGAGCTTAAACATGGCGACGATTTTAAAGATATTGATATTGCATTAACATCTGCAGGGGCAGGCGTTTCGAAAGAATATGCCGAAACCATTACCAAACACGGTGCAATTATGATTGATAACTCAAGCGCATTTCGTTACGATGATGATGTACCATTGGTTGTGCCTGAGGTAAATGCAGCGGATTCAAAAAATCGTCCGCGCAATATTATTGCCAACCCAAACTGTTCAACCATACAAATGGTAGTGGCACTAAAGCCAATTGAAGACATGTCGAAGATTAAGCGTGTGCGCGTTGCCACTTACCAGGCGGCTAGTGGTGCCGGGGCGCAGGGAATTGCCGAACTGGAAGAGCAAACCAAAGAAGTTGTTGAAGGTAAGCCGGTTACTGTAAATAAATTTGCACACCAGTTGGCCATGAATATTATCCCGCACATTGATGTTTTCTTGGATAACGATTACACCAAGGAAGAGATGAAAATGAACTGGGAAACCAAAAAAATAATGCACACCGATGCAGAGGTGAGTGCAACTTGTGTGCGTATTCCGGTTGCCCGGGCACACTCTGAAGCCATTTGGGTAGAAACTGAAGGACCACTTTCTGCAGAGGCTGTAACAAAAGCTTTTGAAGAATTTGAAGGTTTAACAGTAATTGATAACCCGGCCAAAAACGAATACCCAATGCCTTTGTTCGTATCGGGTAAAGATGATGTTTACGTAGGCCGTATCCGCCAGGATGTTACCGATCCGAATAGCATTACTTTCTGGTGTGTTGGCGATCAGATTAAAAAAGGTGCCGCACTTAACGCAGTTCAGATTGCTGAGTGGCTGGTAGCCAACGGAGAAGTAAAATAAAATAGAGAGAAGATTATAATTAAAAGCCCGATGGAATGAATTCTGTCGGGTTTTTTATTTTTCTTCTTTTCGGTAATTTGCCGGCGACAGTCCAATATGTTTTCTGAAAATTCGTGAAAAATAATAAGGGTCGTCGTAGCCCAGACGGGCAGCAATTTCTTTTACTTTTAAATTGGTTTGCATCAGGTATTTCCGGGCCCGTTCCATTTTCAGATGAATGAAAAAATCCTGCGGGGCACTGTCAAGGTTTTGTTTAAACAACTTGTAGATATTCGATGATGAGCAATTGCAAATCGTTGCCAGGTCAGCCATTCTTATATTGTTGCTCAGGTTATTTTTCATGTATCCAATTACTTTTTTTAATACATCATTTTCAACATGGGTTTTTACCGATCGATAGACTTCCAGGTATTTTACCGAGCTTAAAAACTGTTTCAGGCAAATATTTGCGTAGACTACTTTCTCGGGTTGAAAATAGTCCTCCAGGTTTTGTAGCATCTCTTCAAAAAGCACAAGTCGTTCTTCAATTCTCGAGTTATTTGTTGGCGGTATTTCAATAACCTGCCCCAGGGGCGGAGAATACAATCCGGCATGTTTTCCGGTGTAATGCAGCCAGTAATTTGTCCATGGCCGCTCGGTGCCAGCTCCATATTTACATGCTGTTTTACGCGGAATTATTATCAACTGATTGGCCCTTAAAATTTTTCGCTGGCCTTTTATTTCTACCCAGCCTTCTCCGTCAACACAATATATAAGAATGTACTGACTGCTTCCGGTGGGACGATTTCTTAAATGTCCCAGTGCCTTCGGAAAGATTCCAATGTGCGTAATATATAAATCATACACCCGTGGATCTTTTAAAATTTTCTTTTTTACAATTCCGGGAAGATACACCATTCGTTGACCGATAAATCCATCTATTACGTAGTCTATTCCCTTTTTGTCTTTCATAATAAGTTCTATAAATACAATCAGTATGATTTTAGTGCATTTTTAAAAGTATAAAATAATCCATCATATTTATAAATTTGGCTATTATTTATCAGCGTGTCAGCTGTTATTTTTGCATACAATCATAATAGACCAGGGTTTTCGGATTCAGACTTGTATGTAAAGCCGGATTCTCACTAACATTTAAACCATGCAAAAACGAAATCAAAACGTAATACCTGTTTTGTTTCTACTTTTTGTTTTTCTTCCAAATTGGGCATTTACACAAAGTAAAAACACAACAGAGAAACCGCTAAAACTTGTTTTTATAACCACCTGTGTACACGAAGATTTTTTTAAACCATTAAAAAAAGGTATGGCCGAAGCCGCAGAACTAATGAATGTTGAATGCAGCTTTACTGGCACCGAAGATGTTGACGCCGAAGCACAGGCTGCCATGGTAACGCATGCAGTTAAAAATGGAGTTGACGGAATTGCTCTTAATATAATTGATCCAATTGCGTTTGATAAAGTGGTTGAAGATGCCATTGCCGCAGGCGTTCCGGTGGTTGCTTTTAATGTTGACGATAACAAAACGCCCAATGCCCGATTAAGCCGCGTTTGCCAGAATTTATTTGTAGCAGGCGAAGAATTGGGAAAAAAAGTTGCCGATAAAATCCCGGAAAACAGTACCGTAATCCTTACCATGCACTCTGAAGGAATTTCGGCTTTGGAAGACCGCCGCGATGGAATTAAGAAAGCACTTCAGCATAAAAATATTAAATGGATTGAACCAATTACCGGAATTTTTGGAGAAGAATCGGCGCTTGTAATTGCCGATGCTTTAAAAGAAAATCCTGATGCCAAAGCAATTTTGTGTACAGGATTGGCTGATACCGAAGGAGCCGGAATAGCCATTGAAAAAGAGGATGAAACCAAAAATCTGGTAGCCGCGGGTTTCGACCTTTCGCCAACAGTTCTTCATCATATAAAAAAAGGGCACCTGGCTTTTACCATCGACCAACAACCATACATGCAGGGATTTTTACCGGTTGTTCAACTAACGCATTACATCCGCTTTGGAATTGTACCCAGCAACAACGAAATCGGCGCTTCTTTTGTCGACAAAAACAATGTGGATAAAGTAGAAAAGCTGATTCACGAAGGTTACAGATAAGTAAGAAGATACTAAACCATACAAAACATATGAATTCAAGAGAAAGAGTACTAACGGCAATCGCTCATAAAGAGCCCACAAAAGTACCGGTTGATTTGGGGAGCAACCCAAGTTCCGGAATTTCAGCCATTGCCTATTCCAATTTGTTAAAATATTTAGGGAAGGAACATTTGCCCGTGCAGGTTTACGATGTGGTGCAGCAACTGGCACAACCACACAACGAAGTACTTGATTTATTTGGTATTGATGTACTGGATATTGGCCGCACGTTTAACGAAACACCTGCGCACTGGCACCCAACTACTTTGGCAAACGGCAACGAAGCTTATTACCCAAAGTGGTTTAATCCTCGGCAAAATGAAGCAGGCGACTGGATTGCCAACCATTCCTCGGGATTACCCATTGCAAAAATGCCGGGCGGTGCAACCTTTTTCGACCAAATTCATTTTCCGTGGGTAGATGCTTATCCCGATGATTTTAGTTCGCTCGACGATGCCATGTCGAAAGTACTTTGGGCAGCGTTTACTCACAGCCCCTGGGACAATTCCGCTATGCCCGGCTTTTGGGAGGAACTCCGAAAACGCGCCGTTAGTTTAAAAGAAACTTCCGACAAAGCACTAATGATTGTGGTAGGCTGCAACCTGTTTGAATGGGGCACTTTTATCCGCCGAATGGATAATTTTATGATGGATTTGTACCTGGAGCCACACAATGTTGAAAGGCTGCTGGATGCTTTAATGGAGCGCCACATGGAAACGCTGGCAAAAGTTTGTGAGGCGGTTGGTGATGTAGCAGATATTATTCGTTTTGGCGACGATTTGGGAGCAATGAACGGCCCGTTTATGGACCCCGAAATTTACCGCCAGTTATTTAAACCACGCCACAAACAACTCTGCGACTACACAAAAAAGAACAGTAACATGAAAACGTTCCTGCATTCGTGTGGCTCAATTTACCAGCTTATTCCCGATTTAATTGATGCGGGATACGACATTCTGAACCCGATGCAAACGCAGTGCACCGATATGCAACCCGAGAAATTAAAAAAGGAATTTGGGAAAGAAGTAACTTTTTGGGGTGGCGGCATTGAAACCGTTGGAACGTTGAATGCAAAAAGTACCGATGAGGTACGGGCTGAAGTATTAACACGACTTGAATTGCTCTCGAAAGGAGGCGGTTATGTTTTTAATACCGTGCACAATATTATGCCCGATGTTCCACCCGAAAATATTGTGGCCATGTTTAATGCAGTAAAAGAATTTAACGGAGAAAAATAAATATTAACCATGAAGTACAGTTCTCGGTTGGCTGTTTTTCCCGGTCTTCCGTCTCCTGTCTTCCTACTTTTTTAGAATCATGAATCTTTCAACCATAGACTACATCATCCTAATTGGCTACATGCTAATAATTGTGGGCATTGGCGTTTTTTCAGGAATGAAACGAAAAACCAAATCGAGCGAAGGCTTCTTCCTGGCAGGCCGTTCACTAAAATGGCCACTGATTGGAACTGCTCTTTTTGCAGCAAATATCTCAACCATCCACATGGTGGGATTGGCCGGACAAGGCTTTTCCGATGGACTGGTTTGGGGGAACTTTGAATGGTCGGCACCATTCCTGTTAATTGTGCTGGGTTTAATTTTTGCCCCCTTTTATTTTAAAACGCACATTTCAACCTTGCCTGAATTTTTAGAGCGCCGCTACGACCGGTCAACAAGAACAATGCTGGCTGTAATTTCTCTTTTTACAGCCTTGTTTATGCACATTGGCGTTAGTTTATTTGCCGGGGCTTTGGTTTTCGAAAACTTTTTTGGGATTGAAAAATATACCGCCATCGTGGTCATTGCAGGTGCAACGCTTATTTACTCAATTATTGGTGGATTAAAAGCTGTTGTTTTAACCGAAGCGCTGCAATCGGGCATCCTGATTATCGGAGCCGGCATTATGACTATTCTGGCTATGATGGCACTACCTGAGCATGGCGTAAGCAATTTTACTGAACTAAAAGCTGCTTTAAAACCCGGGCAGTTAAGTATGATTCATTCGCACGAAGCCTCACCGCTTCCCTGGTGGGCGTTTTGGCTGGGAATACCGGTGTTAGGACTAAATTACTGGTGCGCCGACCAAACCATAGTGCAGAAAGTATTGGGAGCCAAAACATTAAAAGATGCACAGAACGGGCCAATCTTTGCGGGTTTTATTAAAATCCTTCCTGTTTTCATAATGATTTTCCCGGGGATTTTTGCCTACATCATTTTAAAAGATAAAATTGCTGATGCAGACCATACGCTGCCGGTTTTAATACTGAATGTACTGCCGGTTGGCTTAAAAGGTTTAATGTCGGCAGCGTTGCTGGCCGCGTTAATGAGTACAATTGCATCGGCACTAAACAGTGCCGGTACGCTGGTGTCGATGGATATTGTAAAACAGCATCGGCCCGACTTCTCAGATAAACGCTTGTTGTATATCGGGCGAATTACCATCTTGCTGGTAATAGTAATTGCCATTGCCTGGTCGCCCTTAATTGCCAAATTTCCAAGTATTTTCGAGGCCATTAACGATTTGCTGGCCGTGTTCTCGCCGCCAATTTCTGTTGTTTTTATTTTCGGAATTATGTCGAAACGAGGCACGCCCAAAGCCGGACATTACACCTTGGTATTTGGCCTGACTTTGGCATTAATCGCTTTCTGCCTCGATTTTGAAATGATTGCCGGGCAACGAATCATTACCGATGTTTGGGGCATTCATTTTATGATGAAGGCTTTCTACCTGTTTATATTGTGTACAGTATTTTATTTTACAGTGAGCTTTTTTACCCCGGCGGCCAGCCCCGAAGTGTTGGAAAAAATGACCATGAAAAAACCATTGTCATTCTTAACCGACGGCAAAATTACAGGAATAACCGACCCCCGGATTATGGCCGGCATACTGGCACTGGTTATGATTGCGCTTTATTATTTTTTCAGGTAACAAAATAATGCGCATAAAAAAACGCTGCTCTGGGTAAGAGCAGCGTTTTTTGTTTTATGATAATGTTGAGATTTAATCAATAATATCGAAACCCGTGTACGGAACCAAAACCTCCGGAATTTTAATTCCTTCGGGAGTTTGATTGTTTTCCAGCAAGGCCGCCACAATACGTGGCAGTGCAAGGGCACTACCGTTTAATGTATGCGCAATTTGCGGTTTTTTCACCCCTTCTTCACGGAAACGTAATTTTAAGCGGTTGGCCTGGAACGATTCAAAATTAGAAACAGAACTAACCTCCAGCCATTTCTCCTGGGCAGCCGAGAATACTTCAAAATCGTAGGTTAAAGCCGATGTAAAACTAATATCGCCACCGCACAAACGAAGGATGCGATAAGGTAAGCCTAATTTTGCAACCAAGCCCTCAACATGGGCTACCATTTCGTCTAAAATTCCGTACGATTTTTCGGGATGTGCAATTTGTACAATTTCCACTTTGTCGAACTGGTGCAGGCGGTTCAAACCGCGAACATCTTTACCGTACGAACCGGCTTCGCGACGGAAACAGGCACTATAGGCAGTGTTTTTATAGGGCAGGTCTTTGGCGTCCAAAATTACATCGCGGTAAATATTGGTTACCGGAACCTCGGCTGTTGGAATCAGGTATAAATTATCTTCGGTAATGTGGTACATCTGCCCCTCTTTGTCAGGCAATTGTCCGGTGCCAAAACCTGATGCTTCGTTAACGGCTAACGGAGGCTGAATTTCTTCGTAACCGGCTTTTGACGCTTCGGCCAAAAAGAAATTGATAAGGGCACGCTGCAATTGCGCTCCTTTTCCACGGTAAACCGGAAATCCTGCTCCGGTAAGTTTTACGCCTAATTCAAAATCAATCAGGTTGTATTTGGCTGCCAGTTCCCAGTGTGGCAATGCTTTGTCGCCCATTTCAGGAATCTCGCCAACCGATTTTATTACTTCGTTATCTTCTTCGCCTTTCCCGGCCGGAACCAATTCGTGCGGCAGGTTGGGCAGTTGTACCTGCAAATCGTAAACTTTTTCTTCAATAGCTGCAAAATCAGTATCAAAGTTTTTAATGCTTTCTTTTAGCTCGGCAGTACGGGCCTTGGCAGCATTGGCTTCTTCGTGTTTGCCTTCGCGGAAAAGCTGGCCTATTTCTTTCGAAATTTTATTCATCTCAGCTTTTGCCGAATCAGCTTCGCCTTGCAGTTTGTTTTTCTGAGCGTAAAGATCTATGATGTTTGAAACAATTTCCGAAGCATCGAAATTTTTACGTTTTAGTTTTTCAACTACTAACTCCGGGTTGTCTTGTATAAATTTTAAGTTGAGCATAGCTTTCTGTTTTTATGCAGCGCAAATGTAATAGTAAAAGTTTAAACTTTTATGATTCGGGTTCAGAGTTTGAAGTAAGGCCTTTAAAGTTTAAAGAAAAGTTGAAAGAACAAAAAAACTCCTGCCGAAACCGACAGGAGCTTTCCTATTTTTTTTGAGGGGCAAACCCTCTGGTCTATCAATATCTTAAGCCAAACCTTTAGCTTCTTCAATCCATGGTTGTGGATCTTTTGAAGCGTAACGGCTTCCTGCAGCTTCAAGTACTTTCTGAATTGCTTCAACCGAAGCGGCAGCAACTTCAGCGTAAGTGGTAAAACCACCTTCAACCAATACTTCAGCTAGTTTAGGACCTACACCTGTTAATTTAGTAAGATCGTCGCCTTTAGCTTCAGCTTTTGGCGCTTCTTCTTTTACTTCTTCAACAACCGGAGCTGCTTCTTTTTTAGGAGCTGCTTTTACAGGAGCTTCTGCAACTGCAACATCTGCATCAACAACCGGAGCTACCGATACATAAGAGCGGTTATTTCTTCTTTTTCTGAAAACAACAGTTCCGTCGATCAATGCAAATAATGTATGGTCTTTACCCATACCTACATTGTCGCCTGCAAAATGTTGAGTACCACGCTGGCGTACTAAAATATTACCAGCTTTTGCAAACTGACCTCCGTAAATTTTTACTCCCAGTCGTTTACTTTCCGATTCGCGTCCGTTTTTCGAACTACCTACACCTTTTTTGTGAGCCATGGTAAATTTTTTTTATTCGTTATCCAACTATGGTTTCTACTTGAATTTGAGTAAACTGCTGACGGTGACCATTTTTCTTTTTGTAACCCTTACGGCGTTTCTTTTTGAAAACAATCACTTTCTCGCCTTTCACATGTTCCAGCACCTTGGCTGTAACTTTTGCACCTTCTACGGTTGGTGTTCCAACGGCAACTGTGCCATCGTTATCAACCAGTAAAACTTTGTCGAAATCAACCGATGCTCCTTCTTCTGCATCCAGGTGATGTACGAAAAGTTTTTTGTCTTTTTCTACTTTGAATTGCTGTCCTGCAATTTCAACAATCGCGTACATAATTTCACTTTTAATGTTTACACCGTCAGGCGGATTTCCTAATGGATTTCACTTATCTGAGCCTGAACGATTCAAAATTCGGACTGCAAAAGTAGTTATTTTTAGATAATTAGCAAATAATGAAGGGTTTTATTTGGGATTGTTTTATTTCTTTTATCTGGAGGGAAATCCGAACCACAAAATAAAGCAATATTTTAAAACATTCGCTGAAGAATTTATGCTTTGCTTTTGATTTTTAGTCAAGGGGTTTGAACAGGCTTCTGTAGGATCAGAATTTAATTCATAATCTTCTCTACAATAAACAAAAAGTCAACCTTGGCGGTTGCCCCCATCGGCCTGAATATGGGCTTTACATTGGGAACGATTGAGACTACGTCACCGTGCAAACGGTTTAAAAACTGTTCGAGTTTTAACTGGTCTTCCTTCATGTTTAACTCGAAATGGTGTATTTTGTATTTCATGGTTGCCGATTTTTGGTTACCTAACTTTGAGTGCTGTTGTAGGTTTAACTTTTATAAGGGCCTGCATCAATTTCTTTACAGATTTTGATGATTTTTTCTGATGCAGGCCACTTAGCTGATATCGACTGTTTGATTAAAGCTTTACTAAAATCACAAGGAGTATCAGGAACCCAATAATTAAGGCCAGAGCGAGCAATAATTTTTGGGTTCGGTCTTGTTTTCGTTGCAGTTCTATGTTTTCTGAAACCAGTTTCAGGTTGTCGTCATTGAGGTCGTTGAGGCATGTTTCAAGATGTTTTATATGGTATTTTATTTGTCCGTGGTTAATAATGAAATTGAATACAATGCCAAAAACAATAAAACCCAAAAATACAATAAAGTCTACGCCGCTTAGTGGGCGAACATAACCGTAGGTGCTGTAAAAGTAGGCCAACGATCCGGCAATAAAAACAAACAAATAGGTGCACGAAACGGAAAGTAGCGTGCTAAACATCCTGGTTTTTAAATAGGTAAGCATCGAAACCAATTTTGCGCGCGTATTTTGCCCATAATCGGCGGCTTCAGTAAAGCGGTTCAGCATTTTGTACTGCAAATATAAAAGGGGAGCGAGCAATACTATGCCTGCAACAGTAATCAGCATAATAGTTGTTGTTCCAAAATACAGGGCAAAATCGATGGCGAGTACCACCAGTGCCACTACTTTTAAAACCAGATCAAGAATGATGATATTCTTTATTTTTTGGTTCGTATCATTCGAGCGTCCGGCTATAAATTGTTCGATGGATGCGCTGTTATAATCAGAAACTTCCATCAGTTGTTCTGCTTTGTTCCACATGTCTTTTAATTTTTTGTCGTTCATGGTTATTCGTTCATGGTTGAAAAAATTATTTCTTCCAGTTTTCGTTTAATCCGAACCAGCTTTACGCTTACATTCGTTTTTGAGATTCCAAGTATTAAAGCTATTTCGTCGTAGCTTTTTTCTTCAAGCCAAAGTAGGATTATGGCTTTGTCTATTCGGTTAAGCCTGGCAATAGCCTGGTAAAGAAGCTTAACCTGTTCCTTCTCGTCAGAATTTTCAGTGTCGTTACGATCGTTTTCGTTCAGCTGCTCAAAATGAAGTCCCTTGTCTTTTTTTCGTACATTGCTAATTGCTGTATTTAATGCTACGCGATACATCCAGGTGCTGATTTTTGCATCGCCACGAAAGTTAGGGTAAGATCGCCAGAGCTGAAGACAAATGTCCTGGAAAAGATCTTCACGATTTAAACTTCCGTTGGCGTAAACCAATGTTATTTTATGGATTATTGCCTGGTGTTGCTCAATCAGTTCGCTAAATGTTTTTTTATTTACACTTTGGTTCTTCATTTTTTAAGTCTCGCTAAATAGGTCGCAAAAAGTGGAAAAAAACTACAGCAATAGGTAAAATATTTTAGACTGACTTAATTACAGCCTGTTTATACGTCGGAATTTCATGTCGGTTTGCCCTTTGTTGCTTTTAAATTGTGCCTGTTTTTAGCGCACCGGCAACTCAAAATTCAGTAGCTTTTGGTTGTTTCTTCTGAAAACGTTGATTTTAATGGAATGGAACCAAAATGATTATTATATTTGTTTGCGTTGAAAAAGATACAGGCCAAACTAAGTATGCAAAAAATACGCTTAAACATTTTAGGATTATCGGTAAGTCAAACTCAATCAGGAGCTTACGCGTTGGTGTTGGCAGAAGAAGGCGGAGAGCGCAGGATTCCTATTATTATCGGGCCTGTTGAAGCACAGGCAATTGCCATTCAGCTGGAAGGCTTAAAACCGCCCCGCCCGCTAACACATGATTTAATAAAAAACATTGCTCTGGCTTTTGATATTGCTCTTTTAGAAGTTACCATTTATAAATTGGAAGAAGGCATTTTTTACTCGGAGCTTTTGTGTGAAATGAATGGAAAGGAGATTCGGATTGACTCGCGAACCTCCGATGCTGTTGCTTTAGCACTGCGGTTTAGGTGCCCCATTTACACATCCGAAGATATTTTGCAAAAAGCAGGCATTGTTCTGGAAACCGATGATGAGGACTCGCCGATACGTAGTTTGGCTGACGACGATGAACCCGAATTTGCAGCATCGTCATACGCGCAATATTCAACCAGCGAATTACAGGATTTGCTAAATGAAGCCATTCAGGAAGAAGATTACGAAAAGGCATCGATTATTCGCGATGAATTAAATAAAAGAGAGAAGTAAGGTATAAAATGAAGGCTCAAAAATACCTCTTTTTTACCTGAATGCGCCCACTGTAAGTATGGGTGAATTAAGAAAAGAGGTGAAATGAAACGAAAAATAATCAAATGAAGCGCATATTTTTATTGCTGGTAGTAATTGCCGGCATTTTCTTTTTACATCCACAGGTAAGCACTGCCTCCGAAAGTATTCCGGGTGCTGCAGAGTTGCTTGCTCCGCAAAACGATACAGCAAACATATTGTTGTCAAAAGAAAGAGAAAATCCATTTTCGATTTTCACCTTGCTTCGGGGATTGTTGGGGATGGCAGCCTTAATAGCTATTGGCTTTGCTTTTAGTTCAGATAGAAAAAATATTCCGTGGCGCACCGTTGGAATCGGACTTCTTATTCAGGTTCTTTTGGCTTTGGGCGTGTTGTATGTGCCTTTTGTAAGAGTGGCATTTGAGTTTTTCGGACAGATTTTTGTGAAGATTCTTGATTTTACAAAAGCCGGTAGCGAATTTTTATTGGGCGGCTTAATGGATGCCGATACCTATGGATTTATTTTTCTGTTTCAGGTGCTGCCAACCATAATTTTCTTTTCGGCGCTAACCTCCTTGTTGTTTTATTGGGGAATAATTCAAAAGGTAGTTTATGGTTTGGCATGGGTGTTCACCAAGGCATTAAAAATATCAGGGGCTGAAGCTTTGTCGGTGGCCGGAAATATTTTTCTTGGGCAAACCGAATCGCCATTAATGATTAAAGCGTATCTCGATAAAATGAGTAAGTCAGAAATATTATTGGTGATGACAGGTGGAATGGCCACTCTTGCCGGCGGGGTATTGGCGGCTTATATTGCCTTGCTGGGCGGCGACGATCCGGTTCTTCGGCTCGAATTTGCAAAGCACTTGCTAACCGCATCGATTATGGCAGCTCCGGCGGCAATAATTTTTTCGAAGATGTTGGTGCCGCCAACCGGAGAAATTAACCAAGACATGGAAGTTAGCCGCGACAAAATTGGCAGCAATGTGCTGGATGCTATTTCTAATGGAACTACCGAAGGCGTTAAACTGGCTGTAAATGTGGGCGCTATGTTGCTGGCATTTATTGCGTTTATTGCCATGTTTAATTTTATTATTGGCAAAATTGGCGACTGGACGCATTTAAACGATGTTATTGCCGATATCACAAATGGCAAATACGAAGAGTTTTCGCTTCAGTTTATTTTAGGCTATACTTTTGCACCGCTGATGTGGTTAATTGGCGTATGTCCCGAAGATATTGCAGTTGTAGGACGTTTACTTGGCGAGAAACTTATTTTAACTGAATTTATTGGCTACATCAGTTTAGCCGATTTAAAAGCTTCGGGAGCATTTACAGAAACCAAGTCGATTATTATGGCTACCTATATATTGTGTGGCTTTGCTAATTTCTCTTCTATTGGTATTCAGATTGGAGGCATTGGCGCATTGGCACCCAAACGCAGGGTGCTGCTTTCGCAGTTCGGCATGCGGGCATTGTTGGCCGGAACTCTGGCTTCGTTAATGAGTGCTACTATTATTGGAATGATTCTGGGCTAAGCACAAGAACCTCGTCAGAGGATAATGATAATAAGACTGAGAGTTCGGCTTTTAATTCGATAAATACATCCATGGCGCATTCCGGTGCAGGTAATATCGGGTCTATCCAAACATTGTTGGCATTCCCCGACCAGTATCCACTTTGCCCTTCAATGGCTAAATCAACAGTATTTTCAAATAACGAGAGGTAATTCTTGGCTTTCTTTAGCTGTTTTTTGTTTCCTTTTTGGTAGCAAATACGCGCATTGTAAATGTAGTTGTATAACCTGGCCGGAAAATGCCAACTGGTAGATTGCTGGCACCAGGCGCTATTTTGTTCAGCGCGGCCAACTGCTGCTTCCAAATGATCCAGCGTTTGTTCAAATGCCGATTCACCCGGAGGCTCAACAGAAAATGCCAGAAAGGGCATAACCAGAATGCATAAAACAACGATCTTGTACCTCATGACAATACACACAGCTTTAACTATTGTATGCCTATATACAAGAACCTGCTTTGTTGCAATAAGAGCTGAATAAATCAACCCTTTTTAATATGTAAATGAATTTGCGTCCTTCTATAAATATATTCGGGAAATAGCCTAAAGGTAACCCTGTTTTGTCGTGTGCATGAACCGACGGGGTTTGTTTAATATTAATTCAACTTTAACACGCTCTTATTTAGAGTGAATTTAAAAAAGTGAGAATTATCATGAATTTGCCACCTGAATATAGTGTTTGAGTTTTGTTGCAAAATTATTTTTACCCCATACAAAATTTTGAATTATGAATATTTTTTTGGCAGATGATAAAGTAGACCCTTCTGAAAAAATGATAAACCGTGTTCAAACACAAATTCTGGGATCTTACCCCTGTCTTTTCAAAATGGCATTATATCGCATTTGTGCATTTCAAATTGTCAGAAAAAGTAATTTGATGGTTTTGAAATGACAGGATGATTGATTTTAAAGTGTCAAATTATTAAATCTATATTCTATTTTCGGCCTCCTGATTTTAAAAATGTAAAAATTATGATGTTCGACAAAGGTCTCACTACTTTTATGATTATTGCCACAAGTTTGGTAATGTTAATGACTCCGGGTTTAGCTTTCTTTTATGGCGGACTGGGGTGTAAAAAAAATATTTTAAACATAATGATGCAAAGTTTTGTGTCCTTAGGCATAACAACCATTTTGTGGATAAGCTTTGGTTATTCAATGTGTTTTAGTGGAACCATGGCTGATGGAAACGATTTTTTTGGCATAATTGGGAATTTAGATAAAGCCTTTTTAAATGGGGTGACTTCCAGTACACCCTACTCGCCCGATAGAAATTTCCCGGAATATATTTTTGTAGCCTACCAAATGATGTTTGCTATTATAACACCCGCGCTGATTACCGGTGCTTTTATTAACCGTGTAACATTTAAGGCCTATGTTATTTTCCTCATTTTATGGCAAATATTTGTTTATTATCCCTTTGTTCACATGGTGTGGGGAGGCGGAATTTTAGCCGAATGGGGCGTACTTGATTTTGCCGGTGGAATAACAGTGCATGCTACTGCCGGATTTGCTGCACTGGCATCGGTGTTTTTTGTTGGAGCACGTGCCGAAAAAGGAACCGGCCCCAACAATATTCCGCTCGTGGCAATTGGTACCAGCTTGTTGTGGTTTGGCTGGTATGGTTTTAATGCCGGTAGCGAGCTGGATGTGGATGCGGTAACCGCCCAGGCTTTTTTGAATACCGATGTTGCTGCTTCGGTAGCCGCTATTACCTGGTTGGGCATTGAATGGACAACCGGCAATAAGCGTCCTACGTTTATTGGCTTAATGACCGGCGCTGTTGCAGGTTTAGCTACCATTACTCCGGCTGCGGGTTTTGTTTCGCTGGGTACTGCTATGTTTATTGGGCTTTGCGGAGGTATTGTGTGTTACCAGGCCGTAAAATTTGTGGAGCGCAAACGTTGGGACGATGCCCTTGATGTTTGGGGTGTGCACGGAATAGGCGGTGTACTGGGGACAATAATGCTCGGTTTATTTGGAACTACAGCTGTAAATGCAAGCGGTGCCAACGGTTTGTTTATGGGTGGTGGCTTTGCTTTTTTCCTGAAACAGATTGTGGCGATTATTGCAGCCTCGGCCTGGGGATTTCTTTTTACACTTGGTGTGTTAAAAGGCATTAACCGTTTTGTGCGGGTTAAAGTAGGCCGTATGGATGAAAAGAAAGGACTTGACCTGGGCTATCATGGTGAAGTTGCCCGACAATAAGAAAAACCAATAATAGATATAGTTCAGCCACGGATAAAGCAGTTTTGCTGTTTTGTTCGTGGTTTTTTTGTTTAAGAAAGGTAATAGTACCTGGCTGATAAAGTTTTTGAGACCTCCTGAGGCACTTTCTTGCTTTCCTGTAGTTTTTTTTCACATCCTGCAACATTTACAATAGTCCTGCAACATTTCTTTGCAGTCCTGTAAGGTGATAATGCATCCTGCAGGTAAATTTGCAGTTCCTGCTAAACAGGATTAAGAAAAATCACGCAGGAATGGTTAATAAGGTATTTTCACTGTTCATGAATCCAAAGTAAGCTTTAACTTTTTTATATTCTCGAGCGGTTAAACTCTAAACTCTGAATCTAAACTCTGAACTTTAAACTTTTAATTGTACTTTTGCCCCTCAAATTTTTAGCTAGATATTTCAAAATGAGTCAGAAGGAAATTCCGAGCAAATACAACCCGGCCGAGGTTGAAGATAAGTGGTATAAATACTGGATGGACAACAAGTATTTCCATTCAACACCCGACGAGCGTGAACCTTACACCATAGTAATACCGCCACCAAATGTAACCGGCGTATTACACATGGGACACATGCTAAACAATACTATCCAGGATATTTTGGTCCGCCGAGCGCGTATGACCGGTAAAAATGCCTGCTGGGTGCCGGGAACCGACCACGCATCAATTGCCACCGAAGCAAAAGTGGTGAACAAACTAAATGCTGAAGGAATTGATAAATACGACCTCTCGCGCGATGAGTTTTTAAAACACGCCTGGGAGTGGACCGACAAACACGGTGGAATTATTTTGGAACAGTTGAAAAAACTGGGTGCTTCGTGCGACTGGGACCGCACGGCCTTTACCATGGACGAAGCCCGCAGCGAATCGGTGATTAAAGTTTTTGTTGACCTGTTTAACAAAGGAATGGTTTACCGCGGTGTTCGTATGGTTAACTGGGACCCGGCCGCAAAAACTGCCCTTTCGGATGAAGAGGTGGTTTATAAAGAAATGCAGGGAAAACTGTACTACCTGAAATACCAGATTGAGGGAGAAGATGAGTTTGTAACCATTGCTACCACACGTCCGGAAACAATTTTAGGCGATACAGCCGTTTGTGTAAATCCGAACGACGAACGTTTTACCCACCTTAAAGGGAAACGTGTTTTAGTGCCACTCGTAAATCGGTCTATCCCAATCATCGAAGACGAATATGTTGATATGGAATTTGGTACCGGTTGTTTGAAAATTACACCTGCCCACGATATTAACGACTACGAAATTGGCATGAAATACAACTTGCCAAGCATCGATATTTTTAACGATAACGGAACATTAAGCGAAAAAGCTGAACTGTTTATTGGTGAAGACCGTTTTGATGTTCGCGATAAAATTGTTCCTGAATTGGAAAAAGCAGGAAACCTTGCCAAAATTGAAGATTACACCAACAAGGTAGGGTTCTCGGAAAGAACCGATGTAGTTATCGAACCAAAATTGTCGGCACAGTGGTTCCTGAAAATGGAAGAGCTGGTAAAACCGGCTTTGGAAAATGTGATGAATGATACCATCCAATTCCACCCCCCGAAGTTTAAGAATACCTACAAGCACTGGATGGGCAACATTAAAGACTGGTGTATTAGCCGTCAGTTGTGGTGGGGACATCAAATTCCGGTATATTACCTTGAAGACGGAACTTACGTTTGTGCCGAATCAGCAGAAGAAGCTTTGCAGCTTGCTAAAGAAAAATCGGGCAATACCAAGTTAACGGCTGCTGATTTAAAACAAGACGAAGATGCGCTTGACACTTGGTTCTCAAGCTGGTTGTGGCCTATTTCTGTTTTCGATGGCATACGCGAACCGGAAAACGAAGAAGTAAATTATTACTATCCATCATCTGACCTGGTAACAGCGCCCGATATTATTTTCTTCTGGGTAGCCCGAATGATCATTGCCGGTTACGAATACCGCGACGATTTCCCATTCAAAAATGTATACTTTACCGGAATGGTGCGCGATGCACAACGCCGTAAGATGTCGAAGAGTTTGGGTAACTCGCCCGACCCGCTCGATTTGATCTCCAAGTACGGTGCCGATGGTGTTCGAGTGGGCATGTTGCTTTGTTCGCCTGCCGGTGGCGATTTGCTTTACGACGACAGCATGCCGCAACAGGGAGCCGGATTCTCAACAAAAATATGGAACGCTTTCCGTTTGGTAAAAAACTGGGAAGTGGCCGATATTGAACAACCGGAACACTCGAAACTGGCCATCGAGTGGTTCAGAAATAAATTGGGAGAAGTAGTTGAAACATTAAACGCACAGTTCGATAATTTTCGGATCTCGGAAGCTTTAATGACCGTTTACACCACCGTTCGCGACGAATTCTCGGGTTGGCTGCTGGAAATGGTTAAACCTGCATATCAACAACCAATCGATGCAAAAACCTATGCCGACGTAATCGACTTATTCGACCAAATGTTGCGCTTAATGCATCCTTTTACGCCGTTTATTACTGAAGAAATCTGGCAATTACTGGAAGAACGAAAAGAAGGTGAAAGTATAATGGTTTGCCAGCTTCCTAACGATGTAAAATACGATGCCGAATTACTGGCAGCTTTCGAAGATGTGAAAGAAGCTGTTTCCGGAATTCGTAAAATCCGTAAAGAAAAAAATATTGCTTTTAAAGATGCCATTGAATTTTCGGCACAAAAAGGCGACAAAGGGTTTGATGAAACCTTTAACAGTATTCTGATTAAACTTGGAAATCTTTCAAACTTCAATTTGGTTGAAGAGGAAGTAAAAGGTGCTGCTTCATTTCGCGTTAAATCTTCTAATTTCTACATTTCGCTCGATGGATTTATTAATATGGAGGAAGAGTTGAAAAAAATGGAAGAAGAGCTGAAATACGCCAAAGGATTCCTGAATACAGTAATGAAAAAACTGGGTAATGAACGTTTTGTAAACAATGCACCCGAAGCGGTTGTTGCCAAAGAAAAAGCAAAACAAGCTGATGCTGAAGCCAAAATTAAAGTGTTGGAAGAACGCATCGCTTCGATGAAATAACTTATAGGAAGCAGTCCTCTATGACTCAGTTATACGATGACTGCTTCTTCAATAAATCTCCCTTAACAGCTGTTAAAAACGGGTTAAATAATGTTATCTTCAAAATGGTTACATTCTTTTACATAGATTTGCAATCAGAAAAAGAATGAAGCATTTATGTATAAATATTTACTCTCGTTAATATTTGTTTTAGTTTGTATTTCAGCCTGGTCGCAGGAAGATGACTTTCCGGTAGATCCAATGCTGATTGAATTAAAGGCAAAAATTCTTAGTTCTGCTGATAGCTCGGCAGTTCCGTATGCAAATATTATTAATCATCGCACGCACAGCGGCACCATCACTAATGGCGAAGGGGTTTTTACCCTTGAAATGCTGAATATCGACTCGTTGGAAATTACTTCGGTGGGGTATAAGCCATTCATCTTAAAGGTGCCTTCTTATTATACCGGATACGAAATTCTGACCTATTACATGGAGCCTGTTTTGTACAATGTTGGCGAGGTAACTGTTGAAGGACAGGCTAACCAGCTTGATTATTTCGATCATGGAAATCCAATCGATATTGATCCGACCTTACGTGGCGATGCTTTTAACGAGAAACCCCCGATTATTGCAGCTTTGGTAAGTCCTTTTTCGTTTGCGCAATATTATGGCAAACGCGAAAAGCGCAAGCGACAGGTGCGCGAGGATATGGCTATTATGCGAAATTGGGAAATGCATGCAAAAAATTACAACAAAGAAATGGTAATGAAACTTACCGGCTTGAATGAGGTGTATGCTGATACTTTTATGATTTGGTTTAATGGGCAGAATGTGTTGCCGTATACAGCCACCGAATACCAGGTTCGGGAATCGATAGTTCAATACTACCAGTTGTTTAAATTAGATTACGATTTGGAATAATCGACTCAGAAATTCGACAAACTGTAAACAGAATGTTAATAAAATACAACAGGGTATTAAAATCTTAATAACTCCATATGTCAAATAGTAGGAAAAAGTGTCCTTAAAGTTATGAATTGAAAGCAAAAGTTGCGTTTAAGTATTAAAATGCAGCAAAATCCAATAATTTGTATTTGCTAATTAAAAAGCAATGATTTAGGGGGGTAATAAAACATGTTGTTCAGCATAAAATGACGCGATTGAATGGTCGTAACTTCGTGATGCAATCATTTAATATTCAAAGTTATGAAACGATTAATGTTTTCCTTTATGGCATTGATTCTAGCCACGGGAGTCGCTCTGGGAGGCGATTACAAAATACCCTTAATAGGATCTAAAGCTCCTAAATTCAGTGCAAACACCACAAATGGGAAGATTACATTTCCGAATGATTTCGGAAAGAGCTGGAAAATTTTGTTTAGTCATCCTGCGGATTTTACGCCGGTTTGTTCTTCTGAATTATTGGAATTGGCTTACCTGCAACCAGAGTTTAAAAAACTAGGTGTTGAGGTAGCAGTAATATCTACCGACAATGTAGATTTACACAAAATGTGGGAAGCCCATCTGGAAGAGTTGAACTACAAAAACCGGGGGCAGCTTGAAATTCATTTTCCCATATTTGAAGACCCTGACGGGAAGTCCTCGCGGCTTTACGGTATGTTACACGAACCGGTGAGTACTAATCGCGACATACGTGGCGTATTTATTATCGACGATAAAAATGTTGTACGCTCGGTTAATTTTTACCCGGTAGAGGTAGGCCGTAACATGGGCGAATATGTGCGAATGGTAGAAGCGCTTCAGTTGTCGGATGCCCAACAGGTTTTTACACCGGCAAACTGGAATGAAGGAGACGATGTTATTGTTCCTCATTTTCCTTATACCAAAGAAGAACTTGCCGCTAATCCGGAGTTGGAAGAGCAATACTACAGCGTGGGAGACCGTATCTGGTTTAAGCGAGGAGTGTCTTCAACGCAAGATTAATAGCATAGAAAAATGCAATTTTCATAGAACCATGTTAAGTTCGAACACTGAATAAGGGTATTTGCTCTGCAGGTACCTTTTTTTCCTCATTTTACAAAAAAAAGAAAGCCTGGTAATGGGCCAGGCTTTCAAATGAAAGGGTAAACTTTCATTATTTTGCAATCAAGTAATAAACACAGTTATGTAAACCGGTTTACTATTGTAAATTATTTTAACAAGTAAAAGGTGGTTTTGTTAACTGTGTTTCTATCTTTTTAGAAAAATTATTGGCCCATTTCACTTTTAAGCAGCTTTACCTGGTTGCTTAATTTTGTTATTTGTGTGTCTTTTTCTTTTAACTGGTTTTGAAGCTGTACAGCTTCCGAGCGAACGTTCTCCAATTGTTTTTGCAGTGTACTTAATTTGTTTTCTCCTGCTTTTATTTTTCCTTCTAAAACTTTGGCTTGTTCGTTTAGTTTATTGATCTCAAAATTCTTCTGGTCGATAAGCGTATTTTTGGCCGATACTTCATTCTCCAGTTCATCAGTCTGCTTCTGTAAGGCCTCGATGCTCGAATTTTTACTCTCCAGGGCATTGGTAAGTCGTTGTTTTTCAAAATCCAGATTAAAGCTGGTTTCTTGCAGCGATTCTTGTTTTTTATTGAGTTCGGCGGACAGCGCAGCCATTTCTTTTTTCAAGTCGGCAATGTCTTGGTCCTTTGTAGCATTGTTTTCCAGCAGTTCATTTTTCATGGCCTCAAAGTCGGCAATTAGGGCTTTTATGCGTTCGGCTTTCTCATTATTTTCAGCATCGAGTTTTCGCGATAATGCTTCAGCTTTTAACCTCCCGGCCTCCATTTCAAGGTATTTCTTTTTCGATACGCACGACGATAATCCAATAACAATACTCAGAATCAGGACGATATATTTCTTACTCATAATTTTCTTTTTATGTTCAAAACAAAGATACACAATAATAAACTGGTATTACAACGTTTTAATAAGCGGGTATGGTATTTATTTGTTACTTTTATTTTTTAAAATTGATAGCCATGAAGAAAGCAATTATATTCGTTTTTACTGTATTATTAATACTCTCAGCACAGGCTCAGAACGGTTCAAAAGTAGCTCATGTTATTAAAGGTAAGGTTGTTGATGCAACCAGTAACCGGCCTGTTTCCTATACAAATATCGGCCTTGAAGGAACCTTTTTTGGTACCGCAAGCGATGCCGATGGGAATTTCGAGCTAAAAATTCCGGAGGAGATGGTTGAGAAGGCGATTTACTTTTCGGCCGTTGGGTTCAAAAACAAACAATTTCCTGTAAAACAACTGTTTGAAAAAGAATTTGTAGTCGTTAAGCTCGAGTCGCAATCTTATGGGGTAGAGAAAGTGGATGTTGCGGCCCAAAACATGGTGCTTATCCGCATTCTACGAATGGCATCAGAAAATATAAAATACAATTTTGGCTCCGGACCATTCAACATGCACTTTGCGTATTCAGTAGAAAAGACGATAAATGGCGAAGTGCAAAATCCACAGCTTGCATCTGTTTTGCTTTTCGATGAAACCGGCTATGCCTCGCCATCAGCGCTTGATGCATTTAAATCGCGTAACTATAAGATTACCAAAGAACAAAGTCCCGATGATTATCGTTTTGCAACAGCTCAACTCAATCTCGACGATCTTTTGGCATTAGACTGGGTTCGCTCGGCAGCTGGGGTACTTAATCCTTCGCTATTAAACGCTTATCAGCTCTCCTTAGATAGTCAGCCGGTTATCGATGGAAAAGAGTATTGGGTAATTGCATTTAGCCCGCGCAAGCCTTCGGTAATTACAACCGGCGATTACTATGCCAGCACCTTTAAAGGAAAAATCAGCATAAATAAAGAAGATTATTCGATATTGAAAATTGAAGGCCAGGTGGTTGCACCCAGAAATAACCGACAGGGACGGGCGCTGGCTATCGGGCAAAATGTTACCGAGTTTTTCACCGATGTACTTTATACCTATGTGGTAGATTACCAGGACCTTTTGTTAAAGCGTGTAAGCCTTGATAAAAATTATTTATTGAAGGGTGAACAAATCTCAGAGCAATCGGTGTTGGAAATGAATAGGGCGCATACAAATAATTTAACGCAGATTGAAAATCGTAATTACTTTCCCGGAGAATAACTCTTATTGGAATTTTCAGATAAAGAAACAGGGCTGTAATTTAGTTGCAGCCCTGTTTTTTTTATCGTTGAGTGTACTATTATGTACTTATTTTTTTGAGGAGAATAATTCTTCTTCTTTCACCTTTTTAACCAGCATGCTGTCTTTTAAGGTTTTATTTATTGAGGTATAAGGGGCGATTACTACCTCGTCATCTTCCTTGATTCCCTTCAAAATTTCTATGCTGTTATTGTCTTGAATTCCGGTTTCAACTTCGGTTTTTATTACCCGTCCGTCGGTATATAAAAATACAACTTCTTGTTTTTCTTCACGCTGAGTTGTATTCTCTGCTTCTTCAGTGCTTTGGGCCTCATCTCCAATTTCTTTTGTTCCGCCATCTTCTTTTTTAATGCGGGTGGTAACTGCCGAAATCGGAACAGAAATAACATTTTCGCGGGTTTCTGTCAGGATGTCAACTGTTGCAGACATTCCCGGGCGAAAAGGGTAGAGGTTGCCGTTCTCCTCGTCAATCAGGTCTGCGTATGATTCGTGCAGCAAAAACACTTTTACATCAAAATTGGTAACCTGGTCGGAGCTGGTGCCGGTTACACTGGCTGAGTTGGCAATTTCAGTAACTATACCTTTAAATTTGCGGTTCAGGTAAGCATCAACTTCTACCAGGGCGGTATCGCCTTTCATTACTTTTACAATATCGTTTTCGTTTACTTCTACCTGCACTTCCATGCGGTTCAGGTCGGCTACGGTCATCATTTCGGTACCAACCATCATACTGGTTCCTACAACACGTTCGCCTTTTTCAACATTAAGTGCCGAGATGGTGCCCGAGATGGGGGCATAAATTTTTGTTTTTACCAGCTGCTCTTCAGCTTCGTCGAGCGATGCCTGCGCACTCAAAACCGAATATTTTGCTGCCCGAACTTCGGCCTGAGTTACTTTGTAGGCTGCTTCGGCCGATTCAAACTCCGAGATCGGGATGGTGCCTTTTTCATACAATTGCTTCGAACGTTTGTACGATAGCTCGCTCTCAATCTGTTGAGCTTCGGCTTGTGCCAGTCTGGCTTTCGATGAGTTTAACGCGGCTTCAGCCCGGTTAACTGCAGATACATACATTTCGGGTTTAATTACACAAAGCAGTTTGCCTTTTTCAACCGCATCGCCATCCAATACATGCAGTTCAACTATCTCGCCCGCTACATCGGGGCTGATTTTTACTTCAGTTTGTGGCTGAATTTTTCCATTGGCCGTAATAAACTCAGTTATGGTTTTGCTTTTTACGGTTTCGGTGGCAATTTTTACGGTAACATCGTTGCCCAGCCAGCCTTGTTTTTTACCTACAACAAGTACCACAATAATAAGTACGGATAGGCCAATAATGTATGGAAGAATCTTTTTTTGCTTCATTTCTGGAAGAAGTTTTTTTTATAGGTAATAAATCGCTTCTTAAAATTACAAGAAAATACCGAACTGTTGACTATAATTTTTAAGGAGTGCTTATTTTGTTGAATTTCAGTTGTAAAATAGAATGATAATGGTTTTTTAGCTACCTTAAATTTACTCTTTTACCAGCATTCGGGCTGTTAATCGGCTGTGTTGTTCCAGGTAAATATCTTTTTCCTTTACCATCCAGTCGAGTACCTCTTCGGTATAATGCCTGATGGTTACCAGAGTTAAACCGGTATTGTAACGGATGTGATAGTCGGCTGACAGTTCGCTGAAAATCTCCTCCAGGTTCTCGTCTGAAGCATCAGCCACAATGTTTAAGTCGATGGCCGATTGTTGCATTAAGGTAACTTTTATAAGCTTCTCCATTAGAAATTTAACCACGCGCTCAATGTCGCTTATGGAGATAATCGAAAAATCAAGCGCCGAAAGCGTAATTAGTACCTGGTTTTCTTTTAGGATAAAAATAGGAGGCAATTCAATTTTATGATCGATTTTATGAATTATCGTTCCCGGATTTTGGGGCTCGGCAAAGGATTTAACCAGTAGAGGAATGCCTTTGTTGTGCAGCGGTTGCATGGTTTTGGGGTGTATTACTTTTGCCCCCGAGTGGGTCATCTCCACAGCCTCTTTGTACGACAGTTCGCTAATCATTACCGTATCGCTCATTTTTTTTGGGTCGGCACTTAAAATGCCCGGAACATCTTTCCAAATGGCAACACTCTCGGCTTGCAGCGAGCTGCCAATAATTGCAGCCGTAAAATCTGAACCTTCGCGGCCCAGCGTGGTAGTTAAGTTGGTGGTTGTTGAACCGATAAAGCCTTGTGTAATAAAAAGCGTTGAGCCGTTAAAGCCAAATTCTTTCCGAATCAAATCACCTGTCCAGTCCCAATCAACACGTGCATCGCGGAAGGTGTCATCCGTTTTCAGGCAAGTTCGTATATCAAGCCAGGTGTTTTTATGGCCCGTGGCAGTAATGTAATCGCTTATTATCCGGGTCGACACCAACTCGCCGTAACAAATAATCTGGTCATACTCAAAATTATAATCAAACGACGGTCGGGTATTCAGTTTGTGTTCGAGCTCAGAAAACAGTTCGTAAACCCCCTGTGGCATACCTTTTTCGCCAAACAGACCGGCAATAATATCGATGTGGTAATTTTTAAAATTGCTGAAAATGGTCCACTTTTCATCCTTGTTGTTAAAATAGGCTTTTATAAGTGTTTCAAGTAAATCGGTACTTTTACCCATAGCCGAAACTACAACTGCCAGTTTCCCGTTTTCACTTTTAATTATTTCAAAAACATTTTTTACCGCGGCCGCATCTTTAACCGATGCGCCTCCAAATTTAAATACCTTCATACAAATATGGCTTTAAGCTAACGAGCAATGCGCTACGAGCTGTTTAACATTACAAATCTATATTTTTTGAAATAACAAAATGCTAATCTTTGTTACAGAAATGATTTTATTAAAAGTGCTAATTTAGTTGCCTCGGAAAATAACACATAAAATACCTGGTATGAAATTTACTGTCTTTTCTCTTTTTTTACTGTTTTCATTTGCAGCTTTTAGCCAGATTGAGGAACTTAACCAGAGTTCGCTCACTATAGAAAAAATAATGCAGGACCCGGCCCAATGGATTGGTACTTCGCCATCGGGTATTACCTGGAGCGAAAGCAGCGATAAAATTTATTTTCAATGGAATCCGGAGCAAGATACACTGGAATCGATGTATGCGTACACAATGTCAATCAAGGCAATTGACAAGGTAAGTTTGGATGAAAAAAAGATACTGCCCGGACGCCGTGGCGATTACAACAGCGATAAATCAAAAAAAGTATATACCCGCAATGGCAACCTGTTTCTACTCGATTGTATAAGTGGAAAAGAACAACGACTTACCGCCTGGCTGGAGGGTGCATCATCGCCGGAGTTTGTGTTAAACGATAGTTGTATCGCTTTTACCAAAGACAATAATTTATTTACCATAGGACTTGAAACAGGTAGCATCGCGCAGCTTACCAATTTTGTTTCAGGATCGGAAAAAAAGGAAAAAACAGTACCGGAGCAGGAAAAATGGCTGGAACAGCAACAGGAAATGTTTGTGGTTTTGCAAGACCGCAAAGCAAAAAATAAAGCGCGCGAAAACCGGCAGGAGGCTGAAAAGGAAGCCGAGCCATTAAAAATATACACCGGTAAAAAACGCGTGATGGATGTATCGCTGAGCCCTGGCGGCAACTATATTATTTACAGCCTTTACGAAAGGGCAGCAAATGCAAAAGCTACCTCGGTAACACATCATGTTACTGAATCGGGGTATACCGAAGAGCAAAGTGCCCGCGCAAAAGTGGGTAGTCCGCAGGGCAGGATGGAAATGGGTATTTTTGATGTAAAAAACAACAAGCTGATATCAATTGATAAAACACAAATTCCCGGCCTCAAAGATTTGCCCGATTACCTGAGTGATTACCCGGAACAATTGCCCGAAGAGGGCGAAGAAGTAAAAGACAGGGAGCTGAATTTGTTGGGACCGGTTTGGAACGAAAAAGAAGATTTGGCAGTGTTGGTGGCTTTGTCGGAAGACAACAAAGATCGTTGGATTTTATTGCTCGACCCTGCAACAGGAGACCTTGAGCTGCTCGACCGCCAGCGCGACGAAGCCTGGATTGGTGGCCCCGGAATTGGAGGCTGGGGCATGTCTGCCGGAAATATGGGCTGGATGCCCGATGGAGAGTCGGTATGGTTTCATTCCGAAGAATCGGGCTACTCGCATTTATATGCCGTAAACAGCAAAAGCAAGAAAAAAACCACCCTTACCAAAGGCGATTTCGAAGTGTCGGAAGCTTTTATTTCAAACAACAAGCAGCAGTTTTACCTGACAGCCAATAAGGTGCACCCCGGGGTGAAGCATTTTTACAGTATGCCGGTTTGGGGCGGCAAATTAACGCAGCTAACCTCAATGGATGGCGGTAATGAAGTTACCCTGTCGCCCGACGAGAAATACCTCGCCATTCGTTATTCGCAAGCCAACAAACCATGGGAACTGTATTTGCAGGAAAATGTGCCCGGAGCTGAGGCGGTGCAACTTACACAGTCAACCACCAAAGCGTTTAACGAATACAACTGGCGAATGCCCGGGTTTATTACCTTTAAAGCCAGCGATGGCGCCAAGGTGCATGCCCGTTTGTACCGCCCCGAAGAAGCGCAAGAACAAGGGCCTGCCGTAATTTTTGTGCATGGTGCCGGTTATTTGCAAAATGCACACAAATGGTGGAGCAGCTATTTTCGTGAATACCAGTTTCATAATATTTTAGTTGATAACGGTTATACCGTGCTGGATATCGACTACCGCGCCAGCGCCGGTTATGGACGCGATTGGCGTACCGGAATTTACCGCTGGATGGGTGGCCTCGATCTGTCGGACAATGTCGATGGCGCCAACTATTTGGTAGAGTCCTGCAATGTCGACCCACAAAAAATTGGAATTTACGGCGGGTCGTACGGCGGGTTTATCACCCTTATGGCCTTGTTTACCAAACCCGGTGTATTCAAGGCCGGGGCAGCCTTGCGCTCGGTAACCGACTGGGCACACTACAATCACGGATACACCTCAAACATTCTGAACACACCGGTGCAAGACAGCCTTGCCTTTGCCAAAAGTTCGCCTATAAATTTTGCCAACGGATTGCAAGACAACTTATTAATGTGCCACGGTATGGTCGACGATAATGTGCAGTTTCAGGATATCGTTCGCCTTACACAGCGTTTTATCGAGCTCGGAAAAGAAAACTGGGAACTGGCCGTTTACCCGGTTGAGCCACATGGCTTTCGCGAACCCAGCAGCTGGACCGACGAATACAAGCGTATTTTTAAATTGTTTCAAGCGCATTTAAAATAAGATTAAAAGTGAGCGGATGACTACAAATCACCCGCTCACTTCTTTCAATCTCATTGCTGATAATTTCTAAATTGAATAAGGCTATAATCTGCAAGAAACCTGCTTCTCCATCTTATTCCTGAGCCTAAGTCAGGTCAATACTATCTCACCCTCATCATTTTTATTACTTTTAGTGGCAAGCAAACGAGTTCCTATGGTTGAAAAATCGGTATTCCACAATAAAAACCTCTACATTATATTTGGTGTTACCCTAATTGCCATGATGGGGGTGGCCAGTATTACCCCGGCTTTCCCCGATATCATTCGTTATTTTGCCATTAGCCCGCAACAAGTAGGGTGGTTAATTGTGGCTTTTACGCTTCCGGGTATTTTTCTTACGCCATTTACCGGAATTCTGGCCGATCGGTATGGCCGAAAACTGGTGTTGGTGCCCTCCTTGTTTTTGTTCGGATTGGCTGGTTTTGCCTGCATGTTTGCACCGGGCTTTTACACCTTGCTCGCCCTTCGGTTTTTGCAGGGGGTAGGAGCCAGTTCGCTTTCAAGTATGAATATTACGCTGGTGGGCGATTTGTTTTCAGGCAAAACCCGTACGGCAGTAATGGGCTATAATGCCAGTGTTTTAAGTATTGCCACTGCAACCTACCCGGCAATGGGCGGACTTATTGCCCTGTTTGGCTGGCAATATATTTTTGCTTTGCCCATTCTGGCTCTTCCTTTGGGTTTGTGGGTAATTCGGGGCTTAACGAACCCCGAGCCTAAAAACAAAGCAGGTTTGCGCAGCTACTTTGGCAAGGTGTGGCGCACCATTAATCAGCGCACTGTTTGGGGTTTGCTGGCGGTAAATTTTATCCTGTTTCTAATTTTGTATGGCAGCTATCTAACCTACTTCCCTTTAATGATGGAGACACGCCTGGGTGCCGACTCATCGCGCATTGGGCTAATGATGTCGCTAATGTCGGTGGTAACTGCCATTATTAGTTCGCAACTGTTGCGGCTTAACCGTTTGTTGGGGCAAAAAAGGCAATTGCTTATTGGCAGTGTTTTTTACCTGGCTGCTACTTTGCTAATGGTTAGGGCACATAGCTACCCCTTGCTGGCCTCTGCGGTTATTGTTTTTGGTTTCGCACATGGCATAACCATTCCGTCAATACAAAATATGCTGGTGGGTTTTGCTGCTATTAACGAACGTGCCGCTTTTATGTCGTTAAACTCAATGGTGCTGCGCGGCGGACAAACCTTTGGCCCCTTGCTGATTGGTGTTTTTTATACAATGGGTGGACTGGCAGCAACGTTTTATGCCGGTGCACTTTTGGCTTTACTAATGATGCTTGTAATTCTGGTAAGCGTACATCCTGCTGCAAAAACAGGCCATTAACACTAAAAGTAAAAGTTTTATAAGGCTGGCGGCCGGGCTTTCCGCTAAAGTTGCCACCGTGTTTGGCGCTTCCACCAAAGGCATTTGGGTAGCTCCCTAAGGTCGCTCCCAACTGCCGGGTGTCAGTAGGTCAAACACTGCGGCAAGCTACCGCTGCAATCCCTGCCAGGGCGCTCCTGTGTAACCGACGAATGAGCTTCCAAGGCTTCCATTTCTCTTACACAAAAACAAACACTGCGCTAAAGCCTGGTGCAAAATAAAAGCACCCAACCCGCAGGCCGGATGCTTCTGGTAACCTTTAAAACAAAATTTATAACTATTAATTATGGCTATACAGTTCCGGGTGTAGGTGTTGGAGGTTCTTCTTCATCCTCTCCGCTGTCTTTTCGGCCTTCGCGGGCAGCAAGTGTTGTCTCCAGCGTTTTAATTTTTTGATTCAGCTCAATAATAAAATTCTCAATTTCGGGAGTTTGCATATTTAAGCTAACCAAAGCATTTACGCGCTCAACCATAAGCTCATACAGCGGATCAATTTCAAGACGAACAACCTTGGCATTTCCGCTGTTTTTGTTGGCCAGTTCTGTGTCGCGTTCATTTTGTTTGGCTTTAAAAGCCAGGTTCAGTTCATTTAAGCGTGTTACCCAATTACCCAGACCACATGTGGCAACAAAACCGGCATTTTCACGCTGTGCTAAATCGCCACCTAAATTGGTAAGCGCTGCTGTTTGTTCGTTGTAGCTTACACGACGAATATCGCCATACAGATCGAATAAGCGCCTGAGGCGTTTAGCCGCTTCCACTTCTTCGGGTATGGTGCACAACAAGGTGGCATTAATACGCATATCGATGGCACGCCATGCATTGTCCCTGTCCAAATCAATGTTTTGTAGTTCTTCGGTTAATACGCTGCCTCTGTCCACCCGCAATTCTTCGTCGAGTTTGGTGAAGGCAGTGTCGAATGCTGCATATTCGGCTTCCGAATGTATGGCGGCCGGGGTAAGTGCTTCGAGCAAATTTTTAAAGTCGCTCATAAATTGAAAGTACTCTCCGTTGCGGAGTTTGTACAATAAAAGTGATAAAATTTTAATCATAGTTTTTCATTTGTGGATTAATAAATATGTTTTTAAAGGTTATTCAATTTTTGTTGAGGAAAGTGTTTTTGTTGTTTGAGCGTTTTTATTTTGTTCACTAAAATTAGAGCAAATGTTTATATGAGTCAATGTTGTTATTTATGTTACGCAGCATTTTACCTCCTTCCTGCAGCTCTGTAACAAGCCGGCAAATAGAATTTTTTCATTGCCGCAAGCGTGCGACAAGCCAGCCACACTATTTTTTTGTCTGTTGCAGTACTGTGACAGGCCAGCAACGAAGTTTTTTTGCTTCCTGCAGCTGTGCAACAAGCTCGCCAACAAAATTTTTTGCTTGTCGCAGCCGTGCAACACGCTCGCCAACAAGTTTTTTTGCTTTCCGCAGCGCCGCAACACGCGAGCAAACAAGTTTGCTGGCCAATTACACGGCTGCAGGAAGCCTATAATCAGCAAGTTACAATGGTGGTTAAAGGGGAGTGTTGTCGGAAACCCGCCTGCAACAAGCCTTAAGGGCTAAAGCCCGGTTCAGAGGGGCTTTGCTTAACCCCGCCATTAATGCCGGGGTTAGTGATGCTACTGCCAAAGCCGGGCTTTAGCCCCCGCTGTTCTCCGCTGCCGCGCGATTCTATCGCGTGGCTATACTATAGCTAATGACGAATTAAACCACGCGAAGGGATTCGCGCGGTAGCGGAGTATCTACTTATGTTAATAGTTTTTAGCACCAAACTGCCTTAAAACCTAAAAATTATAATTAGCTTTAATGCACCAGAAATTTAAACCGTAAATACGCGCCCTGAAATAACGCGAATAAACATGAATAATAGATTATATGTGTTTTCCATACCCATTGGGGTGGATAACAACAATAAAAAATAACGCTATAAGCGGGGTAACAACAATTAGGATATACACTAGTTGTGTGCCATATAAAGAAAGCTGAGTGACATGAAAGAAAATCTTAGAAAGATGCTCAAATCTGTTAATATTCTTACAGATTCAGAAATAGCAAATGGATTGAAAAATTTTGAACTAAAATCATTTGAAAAAGGAGATATTTTGATTGAGGCTGGAAAGGTTTGTGATTGGATGGCATTCGTAAACTCAGGTGTTTTGAGAAATTTTTATATTTCCAGTAAGGACGAAGAAGTAACTTATTGTTTATCTTTTCCAAACAAAGTAATATCTGCATTTTCTTCTTTCATGACACAAAAGGTAACCTTCGAAAACATTCATGCATTAACAAATGGGGAGCTACTAGTAATCAAACACAATCAGTATTATGAATTAATGAATTCGAGTGAAAACTGGCTTAAATTTTCAAGATTCGTTGCAGAACAATCATATATTGAAATGGAAAACCGATTACTTGCCTTACAAATGGAAACTGCAAAAAAGCGGTATGAAGATTTATTAAAGTTTAATCCGGACTATTTGCAAAAAGTTCCCCTAAAATACCTTGCATCTTACCTTGGTATAACTCAAAGACACCTTAGCCGATTGAGAAAGGAGATTTCCTTTTAGACATTTGTCCTTTCTAAATAATATGACTACCAATACTTTTGTAATTCAATTTTAAATAAAGTTTTGATTATGAAAACAACAATAGTATTCGCCCATCCATGGCACGGTAGCTTTAATAAAGCAATATTAGATTCAGTAATAAAAAAACTTGATGCCAAATCACAAGAATATCAGGTTATAGACTTAAATAAGGATAATTTTAACCCAGTGCTTCAAGAAAAAGACCTTGCGCTATACTCAAAAGGTAAAACTACTGACAAATTAGTTCTTAATTATCAGGAGATGCTAAAAGAAACATCAGAATTAATATTTATATTTCCTATTTGGTGGTACGACATTCCTGCAATATTAAAAGGTTTTGTTGATAAAGTAATGCTCAAGAACTTCTCGTATGTTGAGACAAAATATGGATTAAAAGGATTACTCACTCATATTAAAAAAACTACGGTAATAACTACTTCAGAATATCCAACTTGGTATCTGAAATTTTTATCGGGCAACCCAATAAAAGGTATCTTTATAAAGAAAACTCTGAAAGGCGTTGGAATTAAGAATGTAAAGTGGCTGAATAGCGATTATACCACATCAGGAAAAAAAGAGAAAAGAGTAAATTTCTTACGAAAAGTTGAAGCAGGGCTTTAGGAAATTATAATAGCTTTGATAATTAAATACGGCACACAACAATGTATATACAAAATAGGCGAAATAGTAGTAAATTCAACGGTTATAGCCCGCTTCAAAATTGTAACGGTTTGATAGGTTTGAAGCCCGCAATCGCCTACTTTGCATATACTCAACGTTACCGCCAATTTTGAAAAAACCGACACGATGATAAAATGACAGAAAAACTTAAATTAAAACTAACCATCATAGGACTACTATTCTTCTCTTGCATCAATTTGAATGCTCAAAATTTTGATTTAGGAATTGCGGCAGGATTTGACGTTGCAAGTTTACATGTTTCAAATTCTTCAGAGAACAACTTTATATACGAGATTTCACCAATTGCAACCTACAACATAAATGGATATTTAAGTTATAAGAATAAAAGTTTTTGGGGATTCTCCGTAGAACCAGGAGTTATTAGGAAAGGTTGGAATCAATCACTCAATTCAAATGACCCTGAAAACAAAATGAGATTGACTTATATTCAAATGCCTATATTATCTGACTTCCATGTATCAGACAGATTTTATATGTCAATTGGACCAGAAATCAGTTATTTAATAAATGCTAAAAATAAGTATGAGTCAAATACGCAAGATATTATAGAATTTCTTAATCAATTCGAATTATCGGGCGTAGCTGGGATTAATTATAAAATTAATGAAACATTTAGTACAAGTATTAGATACAGCCATGGATTAACTGAAATATCAAAGGACATTCTTTGGACATATTCGGAAACTGAGAATCCTGAAAAGTCGAAAGATTTTAACCAATATATTCAGATATTATTAAAAATGAGAATAAAAAACTGGCGGTAACAAAGTGCCATATTGCATAGCGGGGTTTGGTGGTGTGCGGGGCTGCGGCTCTCGCATCATCGTTCCGTCCTACCGGACAGGAACGAAGCCCCGAAATCCCTCCGCTGCCGCGCGATTCTATCGCGTGGCTAAACTATAGCTAATGACGAATTAAACCACGCGAAGGGATTCGCGCGGTAGCGGAGTATCTACTTATGTTAATAGTTTTTAGCACCAAACTGCCTTAAAACCTAAAAATTATAATTAGCTTTAATGCACCAGAAATTTAAACCGTAAATACGCGCCCTGAAATAACGCGAATAAACATGAATAATAGATTATATGTGTTTTCCATACCCATTGGGGTGGATAACAACAATAAAAAATAACGCTATAAGCGGGGTAACAACAATGAGGATATACACTAGTTACCTGCAAGCTTGAAGAACGACACAACATACATATAAATATGACACCCGAAGAATTTGTAAAGAATTTTTATTTAGAAAGAAAATTACTTGTCGACTTGGATTTAAGTACTGACTTTGCAACTGATGTTTAAAAAATAATTGACTATGGTTGTTTGGGGTGGAATTCAGATATAAAATCTTAGAGAGAAAGAATTGGAAGTATAATAAAAACTAAAGCTTAAATAATATGGAATGGAAATATAAAATTGTGTACATAAACGCAAAAAAACCAACGAGCACTGGACTACCCGATGAGATTAATGTAGAGTTTGACAGATATGGAGCTGAAGGCTGGGAACTTGTAAAAGTTGAACCCAAATTAGATGGTGGGTTTATGGCTTTTGGATTCGGATGGATTCATCAAACAGTTGGATACGTGGCATTCTTTAAAAAACCAAAGAATTAAAAGCCAGCAGGTAACAAAGTACATATTGCAGGGCGGGGTTCGGTGGTACGCTATCGGCGGATTCCCGCTTGATTTCTTTGTCCTGCCGGACACGAAATCGCACGCAATCCGCCCCGACAACATGTACCAACCGTCAAGCACAAGCTTGAAAAAGAAAACAACATCACATAAAAACATAACCAACGGTGAATTAAATCATCAAATGTTGTGTCTTTGAAATAAAAAATATGTATTTAAGATACTTAAGTGATTTAATAAAAAAACGAATTGGTTCAGGAAAAGCCATAATCGTAATTGGTCCAAGACAAGGGGGAGCTTACAATATTACTTCGGTATGCCTGATGGTATGGGATTACTGATTGAGCGATAACACGAAACAAAGTGATTCCATCTTTTTAAAAAGATGGAATCACTTTTGTTTCCCGGGCTTTTATTTGTTTAAAAGCGACTTTATTCCATCCAAAAACGGTTCTTTTTGTAAATCTTTTTTCCCCAATACACAAAAGGAGTATCGGCTGCGGCAACGGCCCATTTCAGGAAATAGGTGGTTAACAGAATTTCTACCAGTACCGGCATTGGGTACACTCCCCAAAAGGCAATGGCAACAAAAACAACACTGTCAATCAGCTGCGAAACCATGGTGCTAAGGTTGTTGCGTAACCAAATCTGGTTGTCTTTCGAAAAACGTTTACGCCAGAAGTGGTAGGCCCAAACATCGTGGCGCTGCGACAAGAGGTAGGCTGCCAGGCTGGCAACGGCAATACGTGGCATCAGGCTAAAAATAGTGCTGGTAGCTTCGTGTGTAACTCCGGCAAATTCGTCGCCTTCAAGCGGTAAAAACTGTAGCGCCAGATTCATTAACAGGGTCATTGAAATAAGGCTGAAAAAACCAATCCAAACGGCCTTTTTAGCTTCTTCCTTTCCGTAGTTCTCCGACAGGATATCGGTAACCAGAAACGATGTGGCATATACAATGTTACCCAAAGTAGCTACAAGCCCAAAAAGCTCAACGGTTTGAATTACCTGAATATTGGCAACTATAACTGAAATCGGGATCCACATGACAAGGCCCCATTTGCCAAACAGGCGGTAAGCTAAAATAATTAACAGGAAATTTGCCAGCAGCATAGCCAGCCAAAGAATTTCGTTTTGCATTTTTTTAATTTTTTAATTGCAGGGTGATGCCACCTGCATGGTTTATACTAAAATTTTGGCCTGCAAATGTAACGGAAAAAGCTGAAAATCAAAATCGGTACAAAAAATCTTAGCTTTTTGTACGTTTCAGCACCTCGAGGATGTTTTTTTCAATGCGACCAAACAAGGAAACTCCCGACGCTCCATTTTTTAGCGCCACGCGTATGCCCTGTTCCAGTTCCTCGTCCGATTTAAAATCGGGAAGATATAGGCCGGCATATATCGGAAATTTTCCGCATAAAAAGTGCAGGCCTTCCTCTACTGCATCGCCAATCCAGTTGACGCTTTCGCGGTAAAAACCATGGTAAATCATTGGGCAAACGGCATCAAGATTCCACTTGGTCCAGTCTTGCCGAACAATGCGGCGGGCAATTTCGGGTGTCGGAAAAACGGCAGCGGTAATGGGTTTGTTTTTGGCATGGGCAATTTCGGCCAGGTGGTTAACAATACTGTTTACCTGCTCGTAACGGTATTTGCGCCAGGCCGGACTTTGGTCGGGATGTTCCATTTCCAGCGGATCTTTACCCGTTTTCTTTTTGAAATTTTCGCGGCAGGTGTCGCAGTAGCAAAAATCGTATTCGGGCAATTCGCGGCTTTGGTCAATTCCGTAGGTTTCCCACAGGTTAACCGGAAGTATAACATCGCAGTAGCGCACATAGTCGAGGTGCAGGCCATCTACATAGTCTTTTTCAAGAATTTCGTTTGAAAGTTGCGCCAGGTAGTTTTTTACCTCGGGTTTTGATGGGCACAACCATCGGTAATAGCCAACGTATGGCGGATTGGTGGCGCACGATTTCCCATCGCGACTTATGGCATACCACTCCGGATGGCTTTCAAGCAGCGACTTTTCACCACGGTTCATGGTCCACATCCAGCGGTGTGTTTCCAATCCGGCTTTTTTGGCTATGCGGAAATGGCGCTCGCTATCGTGCTCGAAAAACATACCGCGAATACCGGCTTCGTAGTAGCTGCTGTATTTTTTCTGCAGGTCTTCGTCGCTTTCCTCGTGGTTCGGATTTTCCCAAACCCAGTGTTTTACCTCTCTGGCATCTTCTGATTGTTCTGTTTCGCTTGCACAGGCACTGGTTACCGTAAGTCCCATCCCGGCCAGCATTGTGGTTTTAATAAAGTCTCTTTTGTTCATGGTTAAATTGTTTATTTTCCCGAAAGTTCTTCGGTTAATCCATCCTGATTGATGCTGATGATCAGTCCTTCTCTGGTTGTTAGTTTTGCAGTCCAGGTTTTTTCAGAAGCCCTTAAATCAATAGTAAAGCTGGTGCTTTTTTCGTTTCCTCGTGCGGCAACATTCAGGGTAGCCAAATCGTTGCAAAATGTGTTGTTTTTTTGGTGGTAATCGCGTTGGGCATAATAAATATGCCAAAGCCGGCGAGTAAGCAATTCCTTTTCGGGTATCGGAAATCCTGAAATGCCGGCTTCTGTATTGCTGGCAGCAAATTGTATGAGCCCCCAGCGCTCGGGATAGTGCATATTAATTACACCCTGCGGACTCCAAACCCAGTTGTTTTCGGGAATTAATTTGCCGGTATCATCGGTTTTGCGCAGGTATTTGCCATCAATAATATCGGTTTGCCATTGTACCCGCGAAAAATTAATTTTCCAGCTATCGCCTGCTTCGGGTTGGGTATAAGTGCCATTGTAATTTAGTGCCGAAAACGGGATGACCATTTCAATACACCACTTTTTATCCTTGTCGTTGGGGTTATTCAGGCTGCCGTCAATGTAAATGGCACTTTTAAAGCCCCGGGCATTCCACTTAATATCGGGTTGCCCTCCGTTGCGATAGGGCTTTGGCAGAAAAAGGTCGAACAATGTATTTTGAGCATTTACCTCAAATTCGTAATAGTTGTGGGTGCTACCATCGGGGTCAATAAAAACTTCAAAATCATTTTCGTGGTACACAATCATGTCATTTTTACTGTAGTAGGCCCAAATATGTTCTTCTTCCAACTGGGCAAAAATGTAGAGGTTATCTTCATCCCAAAGCATTTTTACCTGTGTTTTATAGGCTGGTTCTGGTTTGTGGTTCCCTTCAATGTCAACAAATTCAGTAGTCCATGGTGCCTGGTTCCAGGCTTGCTCGTCAGCTACCCCGTCGATTAAAATATTACCCTGGCAATACGGGGCTGTATAGGTATTGGGCAAGCTAAATAAATGGGCGTAATTTCCCCATTGCGCATGCGCTGTTTGTTTAAAAACGCCGATTAAGAAAAGGGTAAAAAAGAATACACTTCTGATGCCTCGCATAATTTTATCCAGTATTAATGTCAGATTGTTCTGACAAAAATATTGAAAAAATTACCAAGAGAAGTAAATCTTTTTAAAAAAATTAAAAAAAGGATTTAGTTTAAGTCCACATCCCGTGAAATGTATTCGCCGTAATCTTTGATGAGAGGGTCATATTTTTCGTGAAACAGTTCAGATGTAACCATAAAATCGGCAGTTGACCGGTTTGATGCTGTTGGAATATTGTAGAGAACCGTAATTCTCAACAAGGCTTTTACATCCACATCATGAGGCTGCGGTTGCATAGGGTCCCAAAAGAAAATTAACATGTCAATATTGCCTTCGCAAATCATGGCCCCCAGCTGCTGGTCGCCACCAAGTGGTCCCGATTTTAAACGGGTAACGGTTGGTGGAACAGTGCCATGCTCCTGGCAGCTTTCGGCCAATGCTTCTTCTACCAGCTTGCCTGTAGTTCCGGTACAAATAAGGTTGTGTTGTGCCAGCTCTTTCCAGTTAAAGGCTACCCACTCCATTATGTCTTTTTTACGGTTATCGTGTGCTACAATAGCTATATTTTTTTTCTTCTTCATGATTCAAAGTTTGTTCCTAACCGGTTACCGATAAGGAATATTGTTTAGTTCAAATGTAGAGCCTTTTTAAATAGGAAGGTATAGTAACCGATTTTATCCATTACTTATTATCTAAATCTTAATTCCGGGTATAAAAAAACCGGTCTGTACAAAATGATGTACAACCGGTTTTCACTATTCATTGAGTGCCGGTTTATACCAGCGTTTCTATTTCTTTAATCATTTTTTTAGCCAGATTATCAGCTTGTTGATGTGATTTTGCTTCGGCGTAAATTCTAATGATTGGTTCGGTATTCGATTTGCGCAGGTGAACCCACGATTCCGCAAAATCAATTTTTACACCATCGCTTGTTGTAACCTCTTCGTGCGCATACTTCTCTTTCATTTTCAAAAGAATTCCATCCACATCAATTTCCGGAGTAAGTTCAATCTTATTTTTCGATATAAAATAATCGGGGTACGTTTTTCTTAATGCTGAACATGTAAGGCCTGATTTTGCCAAATGCGTAAGGAAAAGTGCGGCTCCAACCAGGGCATCGCGGCCACTGTGACTGGCGGGGTAAATAATTCCACCGTTTCCTTCGCCACCGATAACGGCATTTGTTTCGCGCATTTTTGCCACAACATTTACTTCGCCAACCATACCTGCAGCATAACTTTGCCCATGTTTTTCTGTTACATCGCGCAATGCCCGGCTCGATGAGAGATTAGACACCGTATTGCCCGGTGTGTGGCTTAACACATAGTCGGCAACGGCTACCAGTGTATATTCTTCGTTAAACATCGAGCCATCTTCGTTAATTATTGCCAGGCGATCTACATCCGGATCAACCACAAAGCCAACATCAACGTTACCATTTTTTATAATGGCTGAGGTTTCTACCAGGTTTTCAGGAAGCGGCTCCGGAGTGTGTGCAAAATGCCCGGTAGGCTCGCAGTTTATTTCAATAATCGTTTTAATTCCCAGTGCTTTAAATAATGCGGGCATTGCAATGCCGCCCACCGAGTTTACGGCATCAATGGCAACTGAAAAACTGGCTTTTTTAATGGCTTCTACATCCACCAAGTCAAGGTTTAATACGTGTTGAATATGAGTGTCGGTGTAGTCTTTTTCAACTACTGTTCCCAGGTCATCAACTTTGGCAAAGTTAAAGTCTTCAGCATCGGCAAGCTCCAGAATTTTTGCTCCTTCTTCGGCATTCAAAAATTCGCCTTTGGCATTCAGCAGTTTTAATGCATTCCATTGCTTGGGGTTGTGGCTTGCTGTGAGGATAATCCCGCCATCGGCTTTTTCTTCGGTAACGGCAATTTCGGTGGTTGGTGTACTTGCCAAGCCAATGTTTACCACCTTGCAACCCATTCCTGAAAGTGTTGATACAACTATAGATGCAACCATTTCGCCCGAAATGCGGGCATCGCGTCCAACAACTACAGTAATTTTTTCTTTGTTTGCATTTTGTTGTGCCCAGGTGGCATAAGCTGCGGTAAATTTAACAATGTCAAGCGGACTCAGGCCTTCGCCTGGTTTGCCTCCAATTGTGCCGCGTATTCCCGAAATTGATTTTATTAATGTCATAATCTGATGTTCAGTTTTGGTAAACAAAGATAGAAAGTAGAAGCAAAATAACAGGGGTGAATGGATAAGATTGTTGGTGGTTTAATCCAATTCTTTTAGCTCGCGGAGAGTAGATTTCAGTTTCTTGATATAATTCCCATATAGTTTTCGGAATCCCCAACGAAGCGAAAAGAAAATGGCACTTCCTATCAGTAAAACAATAACTACCGAAATAGCAACGGCCAAAATAAGTTTGCCGGTTTCAATATCTGCAAATTGCAGTCCTTGCAACTCGGCATTGTGGTTTAAACCTTCGTACATTCCCATGGTAAAAGCCGAGGCCATAGCCAGCAGCATAATCGCCAGAGCAAGATAAAATAGTCGTTGATAGATGGTTAGTGTCTCGATGATCTTTTTTAAGGTGCCTTTTAAATCGCAGGCTACATCGCAATGTTTTTTAACCCGGTAATATTTAATAACAAAGTACAGAAATGTAGTTACAATGAGTATGTTTCCTAAAAACGCCAAAAAAAGCACCCATTCAGGAATGGGCATTTCGCTGTAATATTTCTCGATGGTTTCCGGCGAGAAAAACAAATCATCAAGCATAAATAAAACAATCAGCCCCAGCAAAACGGCAAATCCAATTTTTATATTGCGGTCAATACGTTCAATAAGGCTTTTGGTGCGCTTGCCCAGCATGCTTCGTAACTGCTCCTCGTCCAGTTCTTTGCCAGGAGCCAGTTTATTCCATGTATTTTTCAGATCCTGTAAATCCATAGCTACTCATCTTCAGTTAGCATCAGTTTTTTTAGCTTCTTTTTAATCCGGTTCATTTTTACGCGCACGTAGTTTTGCGTAATACCTGTTATCTCAGCAATTTCCTCGTATTTTTTATTTTCAAGGAACAGCAGCACAATCGACTTTTCAATTCCCGTTAGCTGCTGAATGGCTTTGTGCAATACTTTTATATTCTCTTCGGTTTCGGTGTCGTACTTTTCATCTTCAATCTGAAAATTTTCGTACGTTAAACTGCTTTGGTCAGGTCTTCTTTTACTTTTTTTAAAGGTAGTAATGGCCGTGTTCAAGGCCACACGATACATCCAGGTTGATACCTTTGAGTCTCCTCGGAAATTGGGGTACGATTTCCACAATTGCGCTACAATTTCCTGAAAAAGATCGTTGCGGTCATCTTCCGTGTCGCAATAAATGTTGCAAACCTTGTGGATAATGCCCTGGTTCTTTTGAATGATGTGTAAAAATTCCTTTTCCAAAATCGGATTATTAGTAACTGATAGTGCGAATAATTACATTTTTGGACAACAAACTGTGATTGTTTGTTAAAGGTAAAAGTTATTGTGGAAACAACACTATAAATGGTGTTTACATCAAATCATTTTTAAAAACTTAATTTCTTTATCGGTAAGGAGACGCCATTTTCCGCGGGGCAGATTTTTTTTAGTTAAGCCGGCAAATAGCACACGGTCGAGTTTTTTTACGCGGTAGCCAAAGTGCTCGAAAATACGACGAACAATGCGGTTTTTTCCCGAGTGAATTTCAATCCCCACTTCGGTTTTGTCATCAGCTTTAATATAGCTAATGGCATCGGCGGCAATTGGGCCATCTTCCAATTGAATACCTTCGGCAATCATTTCCATGTGGCCACGTTCAACGGGTTTGTCGAGCGATACCTGGTACACCTTCTTTTTGTTGTGACTGGGGTGTGTCAGTTTTTTCGAGAGGTCGCCATCGTTGGTAAACAGTAACAGTCCTGTGGTATTTCGGTCGAGTCGTCCAACCGGATAAACACGCTCATCGCAGGTTCCTTTCAGCAGGTCCATCACAATTTTATCGGCATGCGGGTCGTCGGTGGTTGTAACGTAATCTTTTGGTTTGTTTAAAAGGATGTACACTTTACGCTCGGCTTCAATTTTTCGCCCGTCGAACCGTACTTCGTCGCCCGGCAGAACGCGTGTTCCGAGTTCGGTAACAGTTTTGCCGTTAATGGTTACCATGCCGGCACCAATAAAGGTATCGGCTTCGCGCCGCGAGCAAACACCAGCGTTGGCGATAAAACGGTTTAAGCGCATTCCTTCAGCCGAAAGTGTTTTTAGTTTTGGTCGTGGTGCACTTTCCTCTTTTTTTGCCGGTTTACCAAATTTTTTCCGGGGTTTGAATTCCTTTTTGGGTTCTGATTTTTCAACTACCCGTGATTTTCCAATTCGTTTTCCTGAAGGTGCTTTCCCCGAACGTTTTGATGTGTTTCCGGATGATTTACCTTGTGAATTGCCCCGGCTGCTGTTGTTACTCTTGCGCATTGCTAAATTATTTTGTGCAAAGATCGATAATTTTTCGGATTTGGAATTCGATTTCCCTGAATTCGCTTAATTTCGATGAATTAATAAAAAAACAAGGCTATGAATTCGCATGAAATTGATTACAAAATTATTGGGCACGATGTGCAGTTGGTTGAAATAGAGTTGGATCCGGGAGAAACCGTAATTGCTGAAGCTGGTGCCATGTTGTACATGGAAGAGGGAATAGATTTTCAGGCCCGAATGGGTGACGGCTCTAATCCTCGCGCCGGTTTTTTTGACAAATTGTTATCGGCCGGTTCGCGCCTTATTTCCGGAGAATCATTGTTTCTCACTCATTTCTCTAACCAGGGTTGGGGGAAAAAGCATGTGGCTTTCTCGGCGCCCTATCCGGGAACAATTATTCCCCTGAATTTACCTGATTTTGGCGGGCGCATTATCGTTCAGAAAGATGCGTTTTTATGCGCAGCGCTTGGTACAAAAATTTCGATAACTTTTAACCGAAAGCTTGGCGCGGGCTTTTTTGGCGGCGAAGGATTTATTCTGCAACAATTGGATGGCGACGGAAAAGCCTTTATCCACGCCGGCGGAACTGTAATTGAAAAACAGTTGAACAACGAAACATTGCGGGTTGATACCGGTTGTATTGTTGGCTTTGAAACATCAATTGATTACAGCATTGAACAAGCCGGAGGCTTACGCTCGATGGTATTTGGTGGCGAAGGCCTGTTTTTGGCCACGTTACGCGGCACCGGAAAAGTGTGGCTGCAAAGTATGCCCATCAGGAAATTAATTGCCGAATTGTCGCCGGCAGGGGGTAACACCCGAAAAGAAGCACGCGGTGGCTTGTTGGATAACCTGTTGGAAGGGTAGTGAAACACATAAGTTAGCAGGTGAATTGGACGAAAAAACAAAGCTCGCCTGCTAACTTTCTATACCACTCCGGGCAAACTTATTCCTTTGATTTTTCGGTAAAGGTCGAGCGCAAACACATCGGTCATTCCCGATACAAAATCAACCACCGACTGGATTTTATTGTACCTTGAATTTTCGCCCGTTTTGTATTGGCCCGGCAGTAACGAGAGAATTTTTTTACTGTACATTTCATGAGGGGCGGTGGTGGCATCGATAAACTCTTCAAGCAGCGTACCAATAATCTTGTAGCCGGCAATTTCAATTTCAACTACCGAGCGGTGCGCATAAACTTCCGAGAATGAAATTTGCTGTACTTCTTTCATAGCTTTGGCTTGTTGTTCGGGAAGCTGATCGATGAGGCTGCCGGAAAAGGTACCTGCCATTATGCTGCTGTAATTGGCTTTAAAAATATCGATACTCTGGTAAATCAGTGCCCCAATCACATTGGCGCGCAGGTAGCTGATTTGTTCGTTTACATCGCTCACCTGCTTAAAAGTAGCTTCAAATTGTGCAATACGTTTGCTGTCAAAGAAATTTTGAAAAAGCTTACGTATTCTGTCGTAAGTTAAAATGCCCAGTTTAAAAGCATCTTCCAGGTCCATAATCTGGTAGCAAATATCATCAGCGGCCTCCACCAGGTATACCAGTGGGTGACGGGCAAAACTTCCATCTTCGCGTTGTGTTATTCCCAGTTCTCTGGCAATGTGGTAGTAGTTTTCTTTGTCCGACTGGAAAAAACCAAATTTGGGTTTGGTAGCTTTTACCGACTCGAAGGGGTACTTTACAATACTGGCCAGCGTTGAGAAGGTTAAGGCAAAACCACCTTCGCGCTTGCCGTTAAATTGGTGGGTTAGCGTTCTGAAAGCGTTGGCGTTTCCATCAAAAAAGGTAAAATCTTTCCATTCTCCTTCCGAGAGTTTGTTTTTGAATTTTTGGCCGGCACCTTTGGTAAAATAGTTCGAAATGGCAGCTTCGCCCGAGTGTCCAAACGGCGGATTGCCCAGGTCGTGAGCCAGGCAAGCGGTTGATACAATGGTGCCAATTTCGTGAATCAGCGGATTGTTTTGGTGGCTTGAAAGTAAATACTCGGCGAGTAAATTACCCAATGATCGGCCAACGCTGGCTACCTCGAGGCTATGGGTGAGGCGGTTGTGTACAAAAATATGCTCGGGCAGTGGGAAAACCTGTGTTTTATTTTGCATCCGGCGAAAGGGCGACGAGAAAATAATCCGGTCATAATCGCGCTGAAACTGCGTGCGGTCTTCGTTTGAAGCCGGTTTTTTTTGGTCCGAGCTGCCCAATCGCTGTGTCGAAAGTAACTTATTCCAATCCATAGTAAACAATTCTGACACGAATGTATAAGAAATAATTGAACACGCGAGTCCATTTTTGTTTTCAACAGCGAAACATTGAAGCAAATACAGGAGTTTAATTTTTTTGTTTCCGCATTTAAAAACGGAAATTTTCATCGCAACAAAAATTTGTTTTGAAAACGGAGCATCTTTTTGGCACAGCGCCTACAAAGTGTAGGTAGAATATTTTTTTACCTCGCGCGCCAATTCGCGTGCTTTACCATTGGTAATCTGGTTTAAGCGTTTCCAGAATTCAGGGCCATGATTTTTAATTTCGGTATGTACCAGCTCGTGCAACAAAATATAATCGATAAGCGATGTTGGTAGTTTAATCATTTGCAGGTTAAGGCTAATGTTGTTTTGCGAGGAGCAGCTCCCCCAGTTTCGGCGGTTGTTGCGTATGCTAACTTTGTTGTAGGTAAAACCGTACTTTTGCGCCAGTTGGTTGAGCCTTGTTGGTAGCAGCCTTTTGGCTTCAAAACGGTAAACCGAGGTGAGAACCTGTTCGATATATGCCAGCGCTTCGTCTGACCCGGGATTGTTAACTAAAATAGTAATATTGCCGGCATCGGTTTTTACCGTGTTTTTTTCGCCGGCTACAATTTTAATCTTGTGGAGTTTTGTCTCTATCTCATGGCCTGTTTTTATGGGAGTTACACGAGCCTGCATTTTGTTTTGTTGTTGCTGAATCCAGGCCTCGTTTTTAACCACAAAAGCCAGTGCTTCTTTTACCGAAATAAAAAAAGGAAAAGAAACTAGTACAGATTTGTCGGGTTTTACGCTAAGCTTTATATTTTTGGAGCGTTGGTTTTGCGAAAAAGTTACTTCGCCTATGTGTTTCAGTTGAACTACTTGCTTGGCCATACGTTATTGTTACAAATAAAAAATCAAAGATATCAATCATGGGAAATAAAAAAATGGAGGTGTTTGTAAACCTCACTAAAAAAGATATGGTTGTTTCCGTTGAAGAAAAAATTCTTCCGGATAGCCTGGTATTTGAATCATTAAATCCTTTTCCCGGGTACTACCATGAATTGCCAACCGATGCCGGGTCGATGTATATTTACCTGATACTGGATAAACAATACCCGCTCGAAGAAGTATTAAGAGCAACTCAGGCCATTGAAAAACTATACAACTGGAATTTTGATGCCGGCAAAGCTTACATGACAATTGGTTCAACATTTTTAAATGCCATTCGTGTTCGGCATTTGCCATCGATTGACCTTTTGGTAAAAATACAGGAAGCTTATGAAAAGCAGGGCATTCATTTCTTAATGAAAAAGAAACTTCAGGGAAGACTGGAAGCCAATGTGAAAATTGTAAAGTTCCTTGAATTGGAGCAGCTTGATGAAGGTATTTTTCTAAATGTACAGGATCCAACTTTTGCGTATATTGAAATTCCGAAATACCTGAAAGACGATGAATTTGTAAAAGTTTCGATGGATGTGAAATACAACTGGACAGGACACGAGTTTGATGCTGCCAGCGCTTCGTTTTATATTAATGGATTTTTGATGGAAGCTGTGCGTATTTTCTCAGATAAAATGGATCTTGATTACCTGCGAGACATTCAAAAACTGTATGTCGAAAAAATGGATTAATACGTGTTACAAAACGAATATACAGGCGGCACCTTTGGTAGCTGCCTTTTTTTTGCTTTATTCCGGTCAATATGTTAACCTACTTTTTTTAGTACCTTTGGTTTATATTGTTAAAACAGTAAATGTTATGCAAATCAGATCCCGTTTAATGGTTTTAAGCCTGCTTTTATTTTTTGTGTGTACCATAGTTTCGTGCAATAAAAAAAAGGATAGCCCTACAATTAAAACCGAAGTGGTAAGTCGTGGTACGGTGGTAGCTTCCTTTATTTGCCCTGCAAAAGTAGAGCCGGCAAGCATTGTTTCAGTGGTTAATCCTACCCGTAATTCAATTACCGCAGTATATAAAACTGCTGGACAAAAGGTGGAGAAGGGAGAGCTGATTTTGCAACTTGACAAAACAAATATTCAGGAAGAGATTGCACGCTTAAAAAACCAATTGCAGCAAAAACAAAATGTTCTTGACAAGAACAAGCTAAATGCAAAAAGTGCCGAACTTGATTTGGACTATAGCGCCGAAGCTAAAAAAGCACGCATTTTAAAATTGAAATCAACATTGGAGCAACAAAATAAATTGCTCGAAGCGGGAGGAACCTCTTCGGCCAGGGTAGAACAAATTAAGCAGGATATTGCCTTAGCAGAAAGGGATTTAGACAATCAGGCCGAAAAGAATGAAATCCGGCTGAAACAGCTGCAAATGGATCAGCAAAACCTTGAACTGCAAATTGCCTCGTTTAAACAAAATTTAGCCAGCCAGCAGGAAATGCTGCGTAAAACAACTGTAAAAGCACCTGTTTCGGGAACCATTGTTGAACTGGCCGGTAATATTGGCGAGATTGTTTCAATTGATGAGGCTTTAGTTCAAATTGCCGACGACACGGCATTTAAATTGCTGGCAACAGCCGGTAAAAATAAAATCGACCATATTCTTCCCGGGGGGCCAGTTAACATTAATATTGACGGTGAAAAAATTAAGGGAAGCATTGGCAATGTAACTGTAGACGATGTTGCAGAGTGGGTTCAGTTTGATGTTTTTGTTGCAGCAGATGGACAAAACAAACTGAAAAAAGTGAGTGAAACAGAAGTGGAGGTAATTGCCAACGATAAGGAAAATGTTTTGAGAATAAGAAAACTACCCGGCATGGTTTTAACAAAACATATTGATGTGTTGCTACAAAAAGGGGATGAAACCATTCGCACCGAAATAGTACTGGGAACCATCGGAAAAGATTATTGTGAAGTTATATCCGGCGTTAACGAAGGTGATATTGTTCTTTTAGCACATCCGGCCTCGGCGCAAGAGCTGGTGGTTAAGCAATAAATTAAGTTTCTGATTAAGTGGAATGGGGGTTTGTTGGTTACCCTTTTTGTCTTATTTGTTCCAATTTTGCTTCGTCGATAATATGGATAAAGGACTTGTCCATTTTAATGATTTTTTCGTCCTGAAATTCTTTTAATAAACGGGTAACACTTTCGCGCGAAGTGCCAATTAGTGCTGCAAGCTCAACTTTTGTAATGTTAAGGTTAAAGGGATTTTCTCCGTAAACATTATTTCTAAAGTAGAAAAGTGTACTGGCCAGTCGACCCGGTACTTGTTGCTGTACATTGTTTACCAGCCGGTCGTAGTAATTCATTTCATCTTCAAAAATATAAGAGATAACCTCTGATGCAAATTGGCAGTTTTTGCTTAATAATGCACTAAACTTATCAATATCGATAAAACAAACTTTGGTGGGGGTAAGTGCAGTGGCCGAAATGTAAAATTGTTTGGTTTTTTTATTGAGGTTATTAATTCCCAGGTAGGCACCTTTTTTCGAAATGCTCAGGATGTAGTCTTTCCCGCCGATGCCTTTTTTGCTGAGTTTTACAAAACCTTCGCGAATATATACAATGTGATTGGCCGGTGAACCTTCTTTAAAAATTAACTCCCCTTTTGAAAATTCAGTTTGCAAACAACCTTTTTCCAATACTTCCAGTTCTTCGTGGCTTAGAATTGCCACAACGCTCGACTTTATCTTACAGTTTCTGCAACTTTCTTTTTTTATCTCCATTTCTAAATCGTGTTGTCAGGCCTAATATAATCCTCAATTTTTAATTTGTGCTCAAAAAGATGTGATATAAATCACTGCAGACAGGGTAATAAAAGGTTAAAATAAACTAAAAATATCTCACAAAGAGCGTGTAAATGCCACGCCTAAAAGCGCACAAAAGTTCATATAAGTCAGTATTTTTACTCATGAGATTAAGTAAAATTTTTAAATCAGATAAATCATGAAAAAAGCACTCGTATTAGTTTGTTACAACTTAGGACTTTGGGGGATATTAGGATTTTTTGCAACATTAATTTTAGGTTTTCTCTCATGTTGTGCTAATTTGTCGGAAAATGTATTTTTCGGCTTCCTTGCTTTCTTTGCAGTTAGCGGAATTGTTGCTTCAGCAGTTTGTGTATCAAAAGGCTGCAGGAAAATTGTGGAATAATTCAATAAAGAATACTGAAAATAGAAAAAACGCCTTTTTAAAAGGCGTTTTTTTTTAGCAACCTCCTACCTCGCCCTGATCCCCATGAGACTCAAGTTCCAGATTTTTTTCCTGCAATAAGGGATAGGTTAATTCCCACTTTTTCCATCCTCCATCGAGGAAATAAATATTTTCGTAACCTAGTTTTTTTAAGGTCTCTGCGGCAAGAATACTTCTGCTGCCTTTTTTACAATACAACACAAATAGTTCGCTTTTCTCAGGATAATAAAATCCTGTACTTTCCCAAAATTCCTCTTTCCCGATGTTGAACTCAAGCGTGCCTCTGGGTATATTTACCGATCCGGGTATATAACCATGGTTGTGTTCGCCCGGCTCCCTCACGTCAATAAGGTTAAACATTTCAAAACTGTCAATTTTTGTTTTAAGTTGCTCCACAGTTAATGTTGCCAGGTTCTGGCTTGCTTGCTCAACCATCTCGTCAACCGAGTTGTAAGAGTTGGTTTTATCACAAGCTGCAAACAATGCTACCCCAATAATTAGAATAAATATTTTTTTCATGTCTGTAAATTTTATCGTGATGTTTACTCTTCTACTTTTTGTTTTTTTAGCTCTGCTTCCACGCTAATTTTCTTTTTCAATAGTTCTTTTTCGGCCAGTCGTTTATCGGTGGTATCAATTATAAATCCTTCTACCCCGGTAATTTTACCGTTTCTAATCATCGGCGAAATAGTTAATGTATGATAGCCAAAGCTTCCGTCTTTACAAATTCGTTTTACTTCGCCATGCTTTATGGTTTCACCCTGCAAGGCTTTCTCAACCGATTTTTCAAGCTCGTGGAAATCTTCTTCGGTACGGCTTAAGCGATAATGTTTGCCTACAATTTCGGTGGGCGAATTGTAGTTGTACAGTTTTGCCCAGGCCTCGTTAACTTCGCTAAACATTCCGTCTTTTGAAATCGCAAAATAGCCAACGCCGCTTGATGAAATTGCATCTCTGAAACGGAAATCCTCGGATGATTTGGCTCCTACATTTTTTTGAGCAGCTACCAATGCATCGTCCAGAAACTCGCTTTTGTCTTTTGCCGATTTAAACTGAGCTTTTGTTTTTAAGAGGGCAATTTCAATATCATTCGCCAGTCGCTCTTTAATGGTTTCATCGTCCATTTCTTCCCACCCTGTAACCATTGCTTTTATTGACGAAAGTGGTTTGTGCCCGGTGGTAGTTAAATAGATATGCGCAATTATAAACGAGAACAAAAGAAAAGCTCCAAAGGTGTGAAAAAATGCAACCAGTTGCAGGCTCTCCAACTCGAAGCCCTTAATTGGGTAATTAAAATACAGGTATAAAAAACCGGAAATTACCTGAACCGGAATAACCAGGATTTTTAGTCCCAGGTAAATTAAACGCTGTAGCGGATTAAATTTATTGTATACCAGTTTTTTTGTGGGGTGCGAGGCGCCTTTAAATATTCCAAGTACGTAATAATCAATTTGGGCCTTTATAAGCTGTGTGGTTGGAATATACTGCCTCCATTCGCCTATAGAAAAATGCCAGAAAATGGCAAAAATAATGAGTACCAAAAAGGCCCAGGCTGTGAGGTTATGTATTTTTACAGCTGCTTCGTAACCCAGTAAATTGTAGGTGCTGTGTATTTCAAAACCTGTAACTATTAAAATAAATATAAACAAGGCTTGCGACCAGTGCCAAAATCTCTCGAATAATTTATAGATATATACTTTTTTCACTTGAATATAATTTAGTTAATATTTTGTATGTTCAAACATGTATGATCTCTGTTAAATATTTGATGGTCGATATCCGTGGAACTCGAATGATTAATTTATTTATATCCTTTTGTGTTCCTTAGGCCATGCTCCTTTCATTGGATTATAATTGTTTGTTATCTATGGTGTAAAATGAAACCTGCATGATTTAAATTATTTGCTTGTGTGCAAATTTCTCCCGTGTTTCATTTGTTCAATATGGTTTAATGTTCATCTTTTTGGTTTCGTGTAAGAATACGAAGCGCACCGTGGGCAAATACAAATAACAGGATGAAGGCAATCATCGAGAAGCCGCTAATGTCGAGAAAACGGTTGTAGTCGCGTCCGGGAAGATAAAAATCGTTGAGGCTCGCCAAACGGCTGTCGGTTCTCGTGTGGCAATCTTTGCAGCTAAGCGATTCTTCTTTTGGCGCTACCATATGGTTTAAAGGCCAATACATTTCAGTTTCAACAAAATCGTATTCGCCGCTGTAGGGCAGGCCAAGGTAGTCCATTCCTGCCTTCGAGGCTTCGTTCCAGTTAAAATCGAGCCAATAAGCGCTATCGCCTTTTGCAGTCGACCAAAGCTTGGGCTGTATTAATGTTTGGTATTTTGTGTCGTAAATTTGCTTTCCGCGGTGTACCTTAACCGGCCATATCTTGGAGGGGCTTGTGCTTTTCTGTTTACTGCCTTTATCGTTGTATGACCCGTCGAGCGAATTCATCTGAACCGGGATGGTATCAATTTTATCTGTTATAAGCTGATGGTTGGCAATACCGTTAAACCAGTAATATTCGGGTTTTACATGGTCGTCGTACACAAAAGTTCCTTTTATCGACAGGTAATTGTGATTCCCATCTGCATCATTTTCATGTTTTGGGTTCCCATCGTCATCTAAAACTCCGGCAGTAGACCAGTCCCAAATCATTTTAGTGCTGTTTGCTTTTGCATAGCTTGGAATATGACAGGTTTGGCAGGCAATCCTAAGGTTATGCTGGTTTAATAAGTTGTCGGTATGCGGTTCAGCGGTGTGGCATTGCTCGCAAGTAGCGCGGTTTTTATTTTCTGATGATAAAGCGTAAAGCTTTCCTGCCATCTGGTGGTTTTCGGTAACATGGCAGTCAACACAGCTCATATCTTCGCCTTCAACAGCCATATGTACATCAATTTTTTTTGATGCATCAAGCAGTGCTACCTCCAAATCTCCGTGTTTTACATTGTTGCCGCCACCGCCCCAAAAGTGGCATACTCCGCAGTTTTCGCGTTTGGGAGAACCTACGTTGCGGGCCACATACGAAAGGTTAACACTTGCCGCTGGATAGCCTGCAGCTCCTTTTCCCTTTTCATAGGTTCCCGAGTTGTCGTGGCATACCAGACAGTCGATGTTTTTAGGTTCGTTAAAGTCAAACGATTGGTCTTTCCAGCCGTAACCAATGTGGCAACGGGTACAGGTTGCCTCGCTACCCGATATGCCAATGCAAAAGTTATTTAGTATATTTTTTTTGCCAACGGGCACTGCACCTTTGCCTGCTAAAACTTCGGTTCGTTCCCAGTTCCAGTGGCTGGTGGCCATAATTTCTTCATCGCGTTTGTTGTGGCACGAGATACAGGCTTCGGTTACCTGGTGGGCATTTTCAAAATCTTGCTGTAAAATTTCAAAAGAGTTATGATTGGCAATCGAACTCATTTTCCGGTCTTTTTTCCAGGTGTAGTTTATAACGTTAATCCTGGTATCAACCGAATCCTTCTCAATGGCATTCACCGATTCAAAACCAATGGCTAAAAAGAGTAATAAACAGTAGGTTGTGTATTTCATGATTTAGTGAATATAAGTTCAGTATAAAAGTATCAATGAGTAGCATATGTTTGTTACGTTTGGGTGTGCGAATTGCCGTAAAAAAGTTTGATGTGGCTCAATAAAAAATTGAACTACATCAGTTTAAAATATGATTTGAAACATGTTATGCTCGTTAAAATCTTTCTATTTTTAGCCTCTTATGAAAAGTATATATTCAAATAGTTGTACGGTTTTTAACAGGAGGGAGTGCTGTTTTGACAAACTTACAGCAGAAGAGCGGAAAATAATTGATGAGAAAAAAATTACCTTAACCTATAAAAAGGGCGAGAATATATGTAAGCAGGGAGCCTTTGCGTCGCATATTATATTTTTAAAAGACGGTTTGGCCAAGGTGTATCTCGAAGGAAAACCTAAGAACTTAATTTTAAAAATTTCTCCACCCGGAAATTTAATAGGTTTGCCTTGCATTTACGATGGTAATAATACTTTTCTGTATTCGGCCACAACTTATATCGATTCAGAGGTGGAACTCATAGAAATTGAGTTGTTTAAAAAAATGATACTGCAGAATCCGAAATTTGCTTTTCAGGTGATTAATGTTTTAAATGAAAATACCGTGCAAACCTATGGCAGGTTTTATTGCTTTACCAATAAGCAAATGCACGGACGAATGGCTGATATTCTGCTGTGTTTATCTCAGCGTATTTTTAAAACTGATGCGTTTAATTTGCCATTGTCGCGTTCTGATTTGGCTGAGCTTACGGGAATGAGCACGGAAAGTGTGATTAGGGTGATGAAAGATTTTAAGGACGATGGTTTAATTCGGTTTGAAGGAAAAGATGTGGAACTACTGGATGTGGAGAAATTGGTAACCATTAGTCAGCTGGGCTAAAAACCACTATATCTCTTCCGGTAAATTCGCTTATGGAAGCGCATTAAAAGTATATCCGAAACTGCATTTCTGCCTGATAGTTTTGTTGATATTTACAATCAAACGCAGCCGGATACAATTCCAGGTGAAACAACTCAGAGAATCGAATTCTGTTTATTTTTTCAATTCGCGAAGCTCCAACCCAAAAAACTGGTTTCTTCATTTGATGAATTATTATCACTGGCTAACGTTCCGGCAACAATTCCGATTAAGCCTATCGTTGCCCCTGGTATTGCAAGAATCTTTTTTTTCAAATCTGAAGCTTTATTATTGCAGTATTAATTTTCAGGAAAGGCTTGGTGCAGTTGCTGCATCGTGTAGTTGTTTTGGGCGTATGCAGCAAAGATGAACAGGCAGTAGAAATCAAGCTACTGAACGAAAATACATAGCTGTTTTTAGCCTGCTAAGCACAATATATTAATCAATAGTTCGATACGGAAACTGCCGCTTTCTAATTAGATAGAAGATCAGATTCATGCTGAATATACGGTTGCCGATAAAGCTGTTCGAACCATTTGTTCAGATTCTCTCTCCCAGCGTAGGATGAGTCTTCATCAATTATATAATAACTATCCGACTGTTAATGTGTTCTGTTGAGGGCGCTAATGTGCTTTTAGTCAGCTGGATAAAAGGAGCATGGTTTTTTGAATTAATCATAATTAGTAAATTGCTTAGTAGTGGTAGGTCAAATGCTGATTTAAAATCAGCAATCGGGCGTATTACTTTGGGTTTGTTAAACGTATGAATTTTGTGCCATAGAAGTACTTTAGTAACAGGTTTAATTATGTTTGAACCTTTTTTAATAAGTTTTACAAACCTTTCAATAACGTGTATCTTAATTTTTTGCCGATAGCTATTGTTGTGCATAAAATTTAGCCGGGGAAAGGTAGTTTGCCAAAGCGGCATCCAAATCAAACCTAACGAATATGGATACCAAATTATCATCTGTTCATAAATCCTGTATTATGAGAAACTTATTTAATTGTGCAGTTTTTGCAAATTTGCAAAAGCATGCCAGGCCTGCTATTGTGTTGTTGTTAACTTTAGCATTGTTGGCTATTTCCTCTGTTGTACATGCCCAGGCTGTAATTCGGGTTACGGGCGAAACCACTATTTGTGAAAATGAGACTACGACTCTTGACGTGATAATTCCGGGAGGAGTATCGCCTTTTACAGTGGTGTTTTCTGATGGAACAAATGATTCTACTATAACCAACTATACCAGTAATCCAAACCCGGAGAGCCCAACTTATGGAGGAGCTCCAATAGAAGTTTCGCCGCTTGTTAGCACCAACTATCAGTTAATAAGTGTTACTGATGCTAATAATTTCTCACTACCCATTGATGAAACACCTGTGGGTGTAACGGTAAATCCTTTGGTTAAAAATCTGGTTGTAACTGTAAATGCAGGAAATCCTATTTGTCCAGATGTTAATTTTACCATTACGGTAAGTGGTGACAATTTGCAAAGTGCAGAGCTTTGGAGTGCTGCTGAAACTGAAAAAGTTGCCGATCTGCCTTCGTCTACGGTATCCATTTCTGGCGATACCGATTTTTATATTCATGCCATAAGCAATGGCGATTGCCAGATTTCACAGCTCTTGTCGCTTTCGCTCGAATCGGTTTTGCCTGAAATTACTTGCCCGGGTAATGATACCTTAAATCCACTTGCAAATTGCCAGGTTGAATTGCCTGATTATATTTCTACAACAACTTTTTCGGATAATTGTACGGCAGAGGGTGCTATCACAGTAACACAAACACCCGCTGCCGGTAGTACTTTAACCGGCGATGAAACTACGCAGCTGGTTACCATGACAGCAACGGATGAAGTGGGCAACGAAAATTCCTGCTCCTTCAGCGTCACACTTATCGATTCAGAAAACCCAGTTATTACAGGAACGGCAACCAGCCAAACGGTAAACAGCAATAATGGTAACTGCGGTTATGTGGTGTCGGGTGGAGAATTCGACCCCACAACTTTTTCTGATAATTGTACCGTAAGCAAAGTAACCTACAATATTAATGGAGCTGGTGAATTCGGCTCCGATCAGAGTACCACGCTCGATGGAGTTACCTTATCAGGAGGCGCTAATACTATTGTTTGGACCGCTTACGATCAGCATAATAATACCGCTACCTGGCAGTTTACCATCACCATTAAAGATAACACGCCACCTTCTTTTGATAATTGTCCTTCAGCAGATCAGCAACTGGCAACAAACGCCGGAGATTGTAATGCGGTTTTACCCGATTATGTTAGCCTACTCTCCATAACAGCAAGTGATAATTGCACGGCAGCAGAAGACATGGTTTTCACGCAATCGCCCGAAGCAGGAACCTCATTAACAGGAGGACATAACTCGGAAGAAACAGTTACGATAACTGCCGATGATGGCAATGGAAATACGGTAGACTGCAGTTTTACTGTTGTTGTTAAAGACGAAACCAGTCCTTCAATACAGGATTTGCCCGCAAATATTTCGGTTAATAACGATGCTGACCAGTGCGGAGCCGTTGTTTCGTGGACTGCGCCAACCCCTGCTGATAACTGCCTTAATCCCGTCATTGCACAAACGGCCGGACTTACCTCCGGAGAATTATTTCCTATTGGAACAACAACCGTTAGTTACCAGGCTACCGATGGAGCCGGGAATACGCATACCGAGAGTTTTACCGTAACGGTAAGCGATAATCAAAATCCGGAAATTGCATGTCCTGATGCTATTGCGGTAAGCGCTGATGCCGGAAAAGATTATGCAACGGTAACGTACTCCACTCCAAGTGGAACGGACAATTGTGCAGGAGCAACAACAACTCAAACCGCTGGATTGTCAAGTAATTCACAATTTCCTATTGGTACAACTATTAATACTTTTGAAGTTACCGATGCCGTAGGGAATACCAATTCGTGTAGTTTTTCGGTTACCGTTACGGATACTGAAAAACCGGTAATTTCAGGTTGTCCTGAAAATATTTCGGTTAATAATGATAATGGCGAATGCGAAGCCGTGGTGACCTGGCTGGCTCCATCGGCAAGCGACAATTATTCGCCTCTCGATAGCATGAGCTGGAGTATTTCTCATGCTTCGGGAAGCTCGTTTCCGGTTGGTACAACAACCGTTACCTATACCATAACTGATGAGGCGGGAAATGAAAGTTTGCCATGCAGTTTTACAATTACAGTTACCGATAATGAAAAACCGGTGCTTACAAATTGCCCTGGAAACCTAAGCAGAACAAGTAACGAAGGAAGCTGCATTGCCGATGTGTCGTGGACCGAACCCAATGTTAGCGACAATTGCACCCCTGTTCCATCAATTATCTGGGAGAAAAGCCACAACCCGGGCGACGAATTTAATTTGGGAACTACTGTGGTAACGTACACTGCTGAAGATGAGTACGGTAATGTTAGCGATGTTTGCAGTTTTACTGTTACGGTAACCGACGACCAACGCCCTGTTATTGCCAACTGCCCCACTGATATTACCCAAAGTGTTGACCAGGACAGTTGTAATGCCATTGTTAACTGGACGGAGCCAACAGCTACCGATAACTGTGCCGATAGCGGATCGTTAACCTGGACCAAATCGGCGCTACCAGGCGCAACATTTGATGTGGGAACAACAACGGTAAGCTACACCGTTGAAGATACCAGTGGAAACACCAGCAATACCTGCAGTTTTGATGTTACAATTGTTGACAGCGAGGCACCAACTGCCGTTTGCACCGATTTAACTTTAAATCTCGATGCCTCGGGCGAAGCGGTTATTACTGTGGCCGATATCGATAATGGCTCAACAGACAATTGCACGGCTCCGGAAAACCTTATTAAATCAATCTCCAAATCAACTTTTACCTGCGCCAGTATAGGTGCAAACACGGTAACATATATTGTAAAAGATTTGTCTGGAAATGCCGATACATGCACCGCAACAGTAACCATAACTGATAACAGCGCTCCGGTAATTAATGCCAAAGCAACCACCGTTGATCGTAATATAAATACCGATGCAGGAGCTTGCAATTTTACGGTTAAAACCAGCGAACTCGATCCAACAGTAACCGATAATTGTTCGGGAGCTGTTCTTTCGTATGAAGTTACTGGCGCAACATTGCTCTCGGGTACCGGAACTATAAAAGGAAAAGTGCTGAACGTTGGCGACAACCTGATAACCTGGACTGCCAGCGATGGAACAAATGACGAGCTTGCTCCGCTGCAATTTACAGTTACCGTAGTAGACAACCAGGAACCTGTTATTTCAAGCATTGCCAATCAGTTTCGTGCAACTACTGATGCTTGCACTTATATTATTCAAGGCGATGAAATGGTGCCAACATTTTCTGATAATTGCGGTGAAGGCAACTTAACCATCTCTTATAAAATAAACGGTGGCGACTGGGTTTATGCTTCAACATTAAACGGTGAGGTAATTAGCAAAGGCATAAATACAATAACCTGGCGTGCCGACGATGGTGCCAATATAAAAACCATTTTGTTTAGGCTTACCGTTGAGGATGAAGAAGCCCCCAGTATATCAACCATAAACAACATAAGCACAACAGTTAGTACCGGTTGCGCTGCAACAGTTAGCTGGACCACACCAACTGTAACTGATAATTGCGACTCGGCTCCGGGCCTGCAAAAAATAGCCGGACCTGCAAGTGGTGCTAATCTTAATGTTGGGGTTTATACCGTAATTTATCGGGCAAGCGATGAGGATGATAACACTTCAGAAATGTCGTTTACAATTACTGTTGCCGACCTGGATGCGCCGATCGTAGTTTGCCCTGAGGGTAGTACTCCGGAAGTCCCATTTGAAGAAGATGCCGGTGAAGGACTGTGTTTCTTCACTGTTCCTGACGATCGTTTTGATCCGGACACCATAGTTGAAAACTGTGATTATACCTTAACCAATAGTTTTGATGGCACGGCAACCCTGGTTGGGAAACAGTTACCCGTTGGCGAACATACCATTCTTTGGATTGCTGAAGATGATGCTGCCAATGCCGACACCTGTGCTATTTACGTGCGAATTGTTGATACCCAATATCCAACTTACGAGCTTGTATCGGGCAGTTTTACCCGTAATACCGATCCGGGCGAATGTTACTATACCATTCCGGGGCCTGATTTCGATCCAAAAAATCTGAATGACAATTGTGGTATTGATACCGTTCATTACGAAATAACAGGTGGCGATCTTGCTGAACCTGTAACCGGAGCAAATTCCCTGTCTAACCTTCCTTCATTGGCGCCAAGTACAACTGCCTATTCTATAAAATGGACAATTACCGACGAAAACGACCTCACTGTTCAATCGACTCCGTTTACCATTTTAGTTCGTGATATTGAAGGCCCAACATTTACCTGTTACGGAAACGAATCGAGACAGGCGACCGATGGCTGCGAATATACCATTAGCGGAACAGAGCTTGACCCGAACAACCTGAATGACAACTGCGACAACCCGGAAGACCTTGTTCTTACCTATACTATAAATGGAACTCCGGGCACTGGAAGCCTTAACGGTATTACACTTGACATAGGTACACACACCATTGTTTGGACAGCTACCGATAGTAAAAACAATACCACCAGCTGTACTTTCAAACTTTTTATTTACGATGGCGAAGATCCGGCTATCAGTACCATTCTTGATCAGGCAAAACCTGTTGATGAAGGCAGGTGTTACTACGAGGCAAAAAATGGGGAGTTTAACCCTACTGTAAGCGATAATTGCGGTAGCGTCACTCTGGTAAATATGCTGAATAATTCCAGTACCCTTGATGGCTACCAATTCCCGGTTGGGCCAACAACTGTTATTTGGCGAGCCACCGATTCGTCAGGTCAAACCAGCGAAATGAGTTTTGTCGTTACCGTAAATGAAAACGAACCACCTACATTCGATCTGGCTGCATCGGCCACAAAAGATGCAAACAGTAATTGCGTATACCGCGTGGTAGGAACCGAGTTCGATCCCACCAATATGGACGACAATTGTAGCTCGGTTTTTAATGTTACCAACGATTACAACAATTATAAAACCCTGGCTGATGCCGAATTCCCGGTTGGAACAACAGTGGTAAACTGGACAATTACCGACCAGCGTCTGAATAGCCATACCGAAACTATTACCATTACTGTTGAAGACAACGCTGCTCCAACAATTATGTGTCCGGCGTCTTCTTATGTTCGTATTTTTGATGATGGCCAAATTTATTACACTGTTGGAACCGATGAATTTCAACCAATTGTAGAAGATAATTGCGGCATATCATCATACACACATAATTACAACGGTGGGGGCACTTCGCTCACCGGCGTTCAGTTGCCAGAGGGTACACACACCATAAAATGGACAGCTACCGACGAAAGCAATAACTCTACTTCGTGTGATGTGGTTGTGCATGTTACCAATTCTACCTATCCACCTATTACCTGCGCCGGAAATTACAGTGTAAATACCAATAATGGCGTTTGTACATTCGATGTTACCACTACCGATTATGATGCAACATCAACTTCGCCGGCAGCTACAATTACCAATAATATTACAGGAACAGCAAGCCTTTCAGGACATACTTTCAACGAAGGAATAAACTATATAACATGGACGGCCACTCATGTAGTTGGCGAATATACTTACGAAACAACCTGCCAGTCGTATCTAATTGTAACCGATAACGAAGACCCTGAAATTACTGCCCCAGCAGATATTTCAACCGCTAACAACGATGGCTGCTATGCTTCCGGAGTGAGCCTGGGAACAGCAGTCACCAACGACAATTGTGGAATTAGTTATACCACGAACAACGCTCCCTCGCATTTCCCAATCGGAACCACTACTGTTACCTGGTGGACCTACGATGTTTATGGTAACTATTCATCAGATGTGCAGTTGGTAAACGTTACCGATGAGGTTGCACCTTCACTTTCGTGTACAGGTGCAGTATGTCGTGAAGCCGACGACCTCACGGCTACCCATTATGCCGTGAATGGTGCTGAATTGGATTTATACAGTGTTTACGATTGTTCTGGTGTAACAATAACCAACAGCTACAACGGTTTAAGTACCCTGGCCAATGAAAATATACCGGTAAGCGGTTCGCCTTATACCATCACCTGGACCGCAACAGATACCGCCGGAAACGTGTCAACCTGCGATATGGAGTTATCAATTTATGCTACCGATGCACCATCCGTAACATGCCGTGCTGATATCTCTGTGGCTACTAATGCTGGCATTTGCAGTTATACAGTTCAGGGCGCAGAATTTGATATTCAACCATACGCCGGCTTCTCCGGAACATTAACAAATAATATTACTGAATCAGCAAGCCTTGCCGGTGCTGTGCTCGATAAAGGTGCGCATACAGTTAGTTGGACAGCCACCGAAAACGGCTTTTCAAATACTTGTTGCGAATACACCATTACAGTTTACGACAACGAGGACCCTGTACCAACCTGGCCCGAAGATCTTGAAGTAAATATCTCATCTGGTTGTTCGTATACTTTTGAAACGCTTGGAACACCAACATTTACTGATAATTGCGATGACAATGCAACCATCCAGTCGCGAACATACCGAAGCCCCTCGGGTAATACTTTCGATATTGGAACTCACAGCGTTTATTGGTGGGCACGCGATACACACGGAAACGAAGTGAGCCACACGCAAACCGTAAAAGTTAACGACAATATAAGCCCCGTTATCGATTGCCCGGGCAGTCGTTATTATGCCGAGTTCGATAATTTATCGGTTACGTATTTTACCATTACCGGAGTTTATTCGTACCGGCCAGATGCCAGCGACAACTGCGATTTGAAGTCGTACATCAACGATAAATCAGGAACCTATACATTGCACGGACAGCGTCTGGAAGAAGGCGAACATGTAATAACCTGGACTGCCACAGATTATAGTGACAACACCGACGTGTGCAGTATAAACTTTACCATTTACGATTCGTTTGATCCGCTTTTTGATTGTGAAGATTACGCCGCTAAAAATTCAACAACCGACGAGTGCGGCTACCTTGTAACTGCCGATGAACTGGATGCTGAATGGACTTCAATTTCAGTTGTGCCGGGTAGAACGCTGATAAATGATTTTAACGGAACCGGAACACTGGCCGGAGAAGTAATTCCAATCGGACAAACCATAATAAAATGGACCGCCTCGCAAACCATTGATGGCACAACCTATACCGACAGTTGTTTTACAACCATTGATGTAGACGATAACCAGGTGCCAACAGCCAGCTCGTGGCCGGCTGATATTACTGAAGATATCGACCCCGGCACATGTTACGCCACTAACATAACCCTTGGCTCTCCGGTTGTAAACGATAATTGCGATTCGGGCGATTTAACCATTACCAACAATGCACCCACCCAATACGCAGTGGGCGAGAACCAGGTGTTGTGGACCGTAACCGACAACGGCGGAAACCGTCTGACATATATCCAGAAAGTTACAATTACCGATAACGAAGATCCCGTAATGTCGGCGTGTCCCGATAATATTGTTTTAACAGCAAGCGAAGAAGACTGTGAGGCTGTACACAACTGGACTCCACCAACTGCCTCTGATGCCTGTAGCGGTATTAAAAGTTTGTTACCCAATTATCCTCCCGGAACATCATTCCCATTGGGCGAAACTACGGTAACCTACACAGCCATCGATAATAAAGACAATGTTTCAACGTGCTCCTTTACGGTAACTGTAAACGATGAGGCACCAACTGTGTCGTGTTTAGCAGAAGATCAAACACGAAATACCGACCCGAATTCGTGCGAATATACCGTGTTGGGTAACGAATTCGACCCCACCGGAAGAACCGACAATTGCGGCATTAGCGAAGTGCGTTACCGCTATACCGACAAAACAGGGACACATACCGGAACCAATACGCTTTCGGGCGTACAAATAGAACGACCGAACAATGTTGAAGGTGCTGTGGTGCCGGTTACCATCACTTGGATTGTTACCGATGCCAGTAACCTGAAAGATTCGTGCTCTTTTGATTTGTCCATTATTGATAACCAGGGACCTGTTATTTCTGTGCCCGGAAACCAGGTGAGAGGAACAGATACTGGCAAAGATTATTACACCATTCAAGGCGGAGAATTCGACGATGTTGTAGCTACCGATGCCTGCGGAATTGTTACCAAGCTGAATAACGAGTTTGGCCTTACAACCCTTGCCGGACAGAAATTACCGCTGGGTAACGATACCATTATGTGGTATGCCATTGATGATTATGGAAACCGAAGCGAAGCCTTGTTTTTTGTTCAGATTGTGGATGATGAGGCACCAAGTGTAACATCAACACCGGGCGATTTTACAATAACAACTTCAACCACAACTGGCGATTGCGAAGCTGTTGTAATATATACAGCTCCTGTTTTTGCTGATAACGTTGATGGAACAGATTTGGCAGGTACCTTAACTTCCGGAGCATCAACAGCAAGCGGTGAAACCTTTCCCATTGGCGATACCGATGTTGCTTATACTTATACCGATGCGGCAGGAAATTCAACGACAGAAACCTTTACTATCACTGTTGTTGACGATGAAGATCCAACCATAAGCTGTGTGGCAGGTTCGCCGTTTACCGAAACTACCGACGAAGATAAGGCCTATTATACCATTCAGGGAAGCGAATACGACCCTTCGTTTAGCGACAATTGTGGGGCTACCATTCGCAATAGTTTTAACAACCAGTCGAGCCTCGATGGCGCCCGAATTCCAATTGGCGATACAACTATTGTTTGGACGGTAACCGATAGCTACGGAAACACCGAAACTTGTTCGATTACCATCACTGTAGTTGATAATCAGAACCCTGATCCGCCAATTTGCCCTGAAGGAACCATTGCCCGAAATTCAACAATTGGCCTTTGTGGTTACCAGGTGGCAGGTGCCGAATACGACCCCTACAACCTGAAAGATAATCATGGAATTAGTAAACTTACCTATTCCATTGATGGTGGAGCAGAAGTTGATACCGATAAAAATACAACCCTCGGGGGTATTGTCATTCCTGTGGGAACCACCGAAACACCCACCACTACTGTTTTGTGGAAAATTTACGATTTAAGTAATAATGTAATTTCTACGTGCACATCAGAATTTACCATTACCGATAATGAAGCTCCGGTTATTACAACAGTAAGCGACATAATTCAGTCAACTGATGTTGGCTTAAATACCTATACCGTTAAGGCTACTGATAACTGGGATGCTACCGCTACCGATAATTGCGAAATAAGCAAGCTAACTTATAAAATTGATGAAGGAAGCGTGGAAGGTACAACGGCCACTACCTCGCTTGAAGGCGAAGTGTTAAGCATTGGCAACCATACCGTTTTGTGGGAAGCTACCGATAACCATGGACTAACAAGCACCGGTTCGTTTGAAATTACGATAAAAGATACCGAAGCTCCTGTTCTTACCTGTAACAACATTACTGTAGAACTTGATGCGAACGGCGATTATACAATCAATACCGACGATATTGATGCCATTGCTCTTGGCTCTACGGACAACACCACCATCGATACAAAATCAGTAGTACCTTCGGTATTTGATTGTAACAACATTGGCGAAAATACAGTAAGCCTAACCGTTTCTGATATTTACGGAAACGAAGCTACCTGCCAGGCAACGGTAACTGTTGAAGACAATACCCTGCCAACTGTGCTAACCAAAAATATTACTATCGAGCTTGATGTGTTGGGTAATGCAACAATCTTAGCCTCTAATATCAACAACGGATCAACGGATAATTGTGCGATACAGTCAATTGTTGCCGGGCAAACGGCTTTTGATTGTTCTCACCTTAATGATAATACCGTATCGTTAACCGTAACCGATGTTAACGGCAACAGCAATAGTGCAAATGCTACTGTAACTGTGGTTGACAATATCGACCCGGTTGCTGTTTGTAAAAATATTACACTTTATCTTGATAACAGCGGAAACGCCACAATTAGCGGAGCCGATATTGACAACGGATCAAGTGACAATTGCGACCTTACACTTACGCCTTCGCAAACCCTTTTCACCTGCTCAGATGTTGGCGTAAAGGCCATTACCCTGCATGTTGAAGACGGTGCCGGAAACTTTGATGAATGCACCTCGAATGTTACCGTGCTTGATACGGTTTCGCCAATTGCCAACTGTCAAAACATTACTGTACAGCTGGATGCTTCAGGCGAGGCTTCGATAATTGCCAGCCAGATTGACAATAGCTCGTCGGATGCCTGTGGTATAAGTATAGAGATTGACATTACCGATTTCGATTGCAGCAACATTGGCGAAAATACGGTAACACTTACTGCAACCGACGATAATTCAAATGTTTCAACTTGTACAGCAACAGTTACGGTTGAAGATAACATCAATCCAACCGCACTGTGTCAGGATATTTCTGTCGATCTCGATGCTTCGGGAAATGCTTCAATTACTGCATCTCAGCTTAACAATGGTTCGTCGGATGTGTGTGGCGATGTTACTTTAAGCCTTAATAAATATGCTTTTACCTGCGATGATACGGGTGAAAATACAATTACCCTGACCGCAGAAGATGAACAGGGAAATACACACACCTGTACTTCAACAGTTACCGTAAACGATGTAACCAACCCAACAGCTATCTGCAAAGCAATTACGGTAGCGCTCGATGCTTCGGGCAATGCCAGCATCACCGGAGCTGATGTTGATAACGGTTCAAACGATGAATGTGGAATAAAATCATTAAGTGTTTCGCCAAATACTTTCACCTGTGAAAATAAAGGTGAAAACACGGTAACCCTTACCGTTACCGATAATAACGATAATACCAGCCAATGTACATCAACAGTTACCATTATTGATAATCTTGCACCTCAGGCCGAGTGCAAAAATATTACCGTTCAGCTAAATTCATCGGGTACTGCCAGTATCGATTATACAGCTATTGACAATAGTTCAACCGATAATTGCGGAATTACCAGCCGCACCGTTGTGCCCAACACTTTTGATTGTTTAAACATTGGAACACCTGTAAACGTAAGTTACACGGTTACCGACGAATCGGGCAACAGCGACAATTGTACTGCTATTGTAACAGTTGAAGATAATGTGCCTCCAACTGCTGCATGCCAGCCAATTACCATTCAGCTTGATGCCGACGGCGAAGCATCTATCGTTGCTGCCGATATTGATGGCGGATCAACGGATGCCTGCGGAATTGCTACACTTTCGGCAAGTAAAACAGATTTTACCTGTTTCGATTTGGGTGAAAACACAGTAACACTTACAGTTACTGATAATAATGGCAAAACAGCAACGTGCAATGCTGCCGTTACTGTACAAGATACGGTTAAGCCGGTATTTTCAACCTGTCCTGAGAACCAGGAGCCAATCGCCGGAACCGACCTCGGTTTATGCAGCTACCAGCACAACGATGATACCTGGAATGCCACAGCTACTGACAACTGCAGCTTAAACACCCTGGTTTATTCACTTTCGGGTGCCACAAGCGAAATTAGTGGAGAGGCTACAACTTTAAATGGTCAGGTGTTCGAGAAAGGGCTTACCACAGTAACCTGGACCGCCACCGATGGCGAGGGCAATGCAAAAATCTGCACATTTACGGTAACTGTTAACGACGATGAAGATCCGGAAGCCAATTGCCAGGCTTATTCAGCACAACTACAACGTAATGGCGAGGTTTATGTTAAATTCGAAAATGTTGACAATGGTTCGTCAGACAACTGTCCAAATAGTGTTCTGCAAGTGCGCAAAGACGCTGGTACTGTTTATGCCGATTCAGTAAAATACGATTGCAACGACATTACAGGACCCAATACTATTTGGCTGAAAATAACCGATGAAGCAGGAAATGTAGATTCATGTTCAACAACAATTACCATTGTTGACGAAGAAGCACCAACAGTTGATGCCGACGATATTGCCGAACTTACAAAAGGAACCAACACCGCTTGTACATACGTACATGGCGATACCAACTGGGACCCAACCGACAACTGTGATGCTTCGCCAACAATAGCCTACGAATTATCGGGGGCTACAGTGCTGGCCTACAACACTGCAAACACCAGTTTGTTAAACCAGGCTTTTGAAGTTGGTGAAACCCTGGTAGAGTGGGTGGTTGCCGATCATGCCTCAACACCCAATGTTGATACCGTTAGGTTTACGGTAACGGTTGAAGACGACGACGATCCGGTATTGTCGGTTTGTCCGAACAACATTACCCGAAGCATAAACACGCAAGGTACTTATGCTCTGGCCATTTCAGCAGCAGATGGTTTAACAGCTCCGGAATACGACGATAATTGCTCGGTAACTGAATTTTTGTGGGAAGTTACGGGTGCTGGAACCGCCATTCCTGCCAATGCCAGCGGTTCTGTGCTGAACCCAACTACAGCAAGCACTAACCCGCTTGATGGTATCGAGTTTAACGTAGGTACTTCAATTGTTGAATATGTGGTTAAAGACGCTGCCAACAACACCGATACCTGCAGTTTTACGGTTATCGTAAACTCCGACCCGAGTGATATTAACGTATCAGCAAGTGCCATTACCAGTTACGAAGACCAAACATTAGGTGCTGCTACATTTACCGTTTCCTTACCCTTTATTCCATCGGGTGATGTGTGTATTGATATTACCAGCAATACAATTACTGAAGGACTTGTAAACACTGACAGTGTAAGAAATGAAGCCACAGCAGCCAGGCAAATTTGTTTTAATGCTTCAAACTACCATCAGCCGCAAAAAATATATGTTTTTGGTGTTGATGAAGATATTGATGATAACGACCAGGTATACAGCATTAACCTGACAATAAATACCGATAACACTGATGTGGGCTCGGGATATTACAATTCTACACCGGCCAATGTTACCGCAACAAATGTTGATAATGATGTGGCAGGTATAACCATTTCGTCGGCAAGCAATACCAACGAACCTAGTGGTGCAGGCTCGTTTACCGTAAAACTGAATTCGGAACCAACCGATGATGTGGTGTTCACACTGGCAATTAACAGCGACGATGAAACTGAAGGTGAGATTACCAGCTCAACTACCTTAACTTTCACCAGTGCAAACTGGAGTCAAAACCAAACCGTTAGCCTGCAGGGTAAAAACGACGATATGGATGATGGTGACCAAACCTATCATGTTACCATTAGCGATGCATCATCAAGCGATGGAAAATACAACGGAAATTTTGGACAGGATGTTCCCGTTGTTAACGAAGATGACGATACAGCAGGTTATACCATTTCGGCCATTTCAAACCATACCGATGAAGATGGAACAACTGCAACCTTTACCGTTAAATTAAACAGTCAGCCGGCTACCGACTCCGATTTTACTAAAAATGTGGTACTAACCGTGTTTAGCAGCAATACCGATGAAGGTACTGTTGATAAAGCGAGTCTTACCTTTTCGGCAGCCAACTGGGCTACTCCACAAACTGTTACCGTTACAGGTGTTGACGATGCCGATGTTGATGGCCGAACAAATTATACCATCCAACTTGCTGTCGACCAGCTTAACACTTTCGATCAGTACGATAGTCTCGATCCGGATGATGTAGCAGTTGTAAACGACGATAACGATGCAGCAACCATTTCAATTGCCGATAATTCAATTGTTGAAGGCGATGCAGGAACGGATACCTTGATTTTTACCATCACCCAATCTGATATCAGTGTTCATGATGGATTTAGAGTAGGATTTTATATTAATCAGATTTCTGCTTTCAGCACTGATTTTGATTTTGAACAAAAAAGTGGATACGTATATTTTGCTGGAACAGCACTTGAAGAGCAAACAATAAAAATAGTTGTAAATGGCGATGAAAAGGTAGAGAAAAATGAGCAATTCACCGTTAATCTTTTTACTCCTGAAGCTACAGTAAACAACGGTAAAGTTATAAGCTTAAGCGATGGAGTTGCGCTGGGTACTATAACCAACGACGATGCAGCTACTTTTGCTATTGCCGACCCTGTTGCAATTACCGAAGGCGATGCAGGCACCACCGAACTTACCTTTACCGTGCAGCTGAGCCAGGATGTTCAGGTTGATGAAGGTGATTACATAAAAATTAATTATACCACCTCTGACGGTACAGCCACCGATGCCAACAACGATTATGAACCAGAAACTGACTCATTGCTGTTTGCAGGTACGCAAAATGAAGAACAAACATTTACGATTACCATTAATGGCGACGATACAGTTGAGCTAACAGAGAGTTTTACAGTTAGCTTAAGCAACATTCGCTGTGGCAGTTTGCCTGAAGATATACTTTCGCAAATTTCGTCTACTGCCGACCAGGCTACCGGAACAATTACAAACGACGATGCCGCTGAAATAACAATTGCGGGCGAAACGGTAAACGAAGCAGCAGGCACTGCCGACTTTACAATTGAACTGGATTACGATTTACAGGATGCCATTACAATTGATTTTGCTACATCAAACAATACTGCCGAAGCAACGAGCGACTATACAACTGTTACCCGCACCAGTGCCGGAGCAAATGCAATAACTTTGGGCGCCGGAACAAAATCACAAACGGTAAGCATACCAATTTTAAGCGATGATATTGCTGAAGCAACCGAAAGTTTCTACGGAACCATCAGCAATAAAATTGATGGGAAAGCCCAAAATGTAAGCTTTGGCAATACCCAGGCCGAAATAACCATTAGCGACGACGATGCAGCAACATTTGCCATCGATTCAGTAACGGTAAATGAGGCCGCCGGAACAGCAACTTTCACCGTTAGCTTAAGCGGAACTATTCAAGACCAGGTAAGCTTAAACTACGCTTCAAGCGATGTTTCAACAACAGCAGACGAAGATTACAACGCCTTAAGCGGAACGCTAACTTTTAATGCAGGCAATTCAAATACTTCACAAAATATAATTGTTACTGTTAACGAGAATAACATTGCCGAACCTACCGAAGAATACCGGATTACCCTCTCGGCTCTTAATGTGAACAACGATGCCGATATTACCTTTGCCAATACCGTTGGTTTGGGTACGATTACCGATAATGACGAGGTAAAAATTACCCTCCATGCTTTTGCCGATGTTACGGAAACAGAGGCTGAGCAAACAGCCAGTTTCTACATTGAGCAGGACATTGCCTCGGAATACCCGATTACATTGTTGTTCTCGTCGCAAGAGAGTTCTACACCAACAGCCGTTTCTACCAGCGACTTTGAGGTGCAAACCAACGAAGTGGTGACCCTGGCAGCCAATTCAACCGCAAATACCAATGTAAGCGCAACAACCATAGCCGGCGATGTAATTGCTGAAGCTACCGAGTATTTCGAAGGCCTTGTTTCCTTCTCTAATAAAAATGGCCAGCAGGCATCGTTTACTACTAATGGCGATGCAGCAACAGCCACCATTCTCGATAACGACATTATTCAGTTTACACTTGAAGACAGCACCGTAACCGAAACAAACGGCGATGAAATAATTAATTACATTTTGTCGTCGAATATTGAAGCAGAGGAAGACCTTGTACTGAGTTTTACCACTACCGATAATACCGCCTTAGCAAGCGAAGATTATACCGATAACGACCGTTCGGTAACTTTCCTTGCAAGAAGCACTTCGCTTGAAATTCCAGTTACTGTTTTGGGCGATACCCGTATTGAGCCAACAGAAACCTTCTCGGGTGCCGTAGCAATGACTACTGATAATGGTCAGCAATACAGCATTGTAAAATCAAGCGCCACATACACCATTAACGACGACGATTCAGCAGTACTAACGCTATCTGAATTTACCTATAGCGAATCGGAAGTTGGAAGTACGCTGGCCCGGTTTACTGTTGAGCTAAGTAGTGCGGTACAAAACGAATTTACGGTTGATTTTGCAACAGCTGATATTACGAATGAGGCAGTTGCCGGAGCAGACTATACCGCCGTAATTAAAAATGGAGTAACAGCATTTAAATTCGGAGCTGCGCATCCATTAACGCAAACGGTAACCATCGATATTAATAACGATACCTGGGTTGAACCATCAGAAGACTTGCGCGGAACATTAAGCAAGCTGCAGCCGGCAGGGCAGGCAGTAACCTTAGATGGTGGACAAGCGACCTTGTCGGCCGATGCTACAATTGAAGATAACGACACTGCTTACATTTCAATTGATAATGTGGCTTTAAACGAAGACGAAGGGCCGGCAGAATTCACCCTTACATTAACCGGTAATATTCAGGATGAATTAAGCGTTGATTTCACCACCACCGATGGCACTGCCATTGATGATGACGACAGCGATTACGTTTATCAGAGCGGAACCATTACCTTCCCCGCTTCGGCAGTTTCGAACACAAAAGACACCATTACTATTGTTATTACCGATGACAATATTTCGGAACCACTTACCGAACAGTTTACAGTAAACTTAAGCAATATTGTTTGCACAGGTGCCAGTGAATTTACCAACAACCAGGGCGAATGCGAAATTACTGATGAAGACCCGGTAACCGAAATAAATCTGACTGGTTTTACCGAGTCGGAACTGGATGCCAACCAGGCTTACAACTTTGTGGCAACCATGGATAAAGTGGCGCAGGAAGAAATTGTGTTAAACTTTACAACAACAGCAGGTACTGCCAGTCATGGTTCGGATATTACTGCTCAAAGCGCGCAACAATACATTATCCAACCCGGTCAAAATTCAGTGAATATTCCGGTAGTAGTTATAGCCGATAATACCTGCGAGCCTGATGAAACTTTTACCGGAAAAATAACCCTGGTTAACGCTAATGGCCAAATTATTTCAATTGGTACCAGCGAAGCTACAGGTACCATTACCGACGATGATCCGGCAATGCTAACCATTACCGGCTTTGATGTGCTTGAAGATGTTGGAACAGCCGACTTTACAGTTGAATTAAGCAACCCGGTGCAGGATTCCATCAGTTTTACTTTCCAAACAATTGATAATAGCGCACTAAACGGTGTTGGCGAGGATTATATTGAAGTGCTGCCATTTACCATGTATTTTGGTGCCGGCGAGCCAGTATCGCAAACCGTTGAAATAACCATTAATAACGATACCTATCTTGAACCAAAAGAAGACTTTACCGGAAGAATACACAGTATTTGGGCAAATAGCCAGGCCGTAACTTTTAACGGCGGTGGCGCATGGACACAGGTAAGTGCCTTTATTCAGGATAACGACCCTGCCGAACTTAGCGTTTCAGACCAAACTGTTGCCGAAGGCGAAAGTGTAATTTTTACCGTAACACTGTCCGGAAACGTTCAGGACGCCTTTTCAATCAATTATACTACTGCTGATTCATCAGCACTGGTTGGTTCCGATTATTCAAGCCGCAGCGGAACACTAAATTTTGGTGGAATAATTAATGAATTTTACCAGATTTCCGTACCAACAACAAACAACAGTATTGTTGAGCCTGAAGAAGCATTTAAACTTGTTTTATCTTCCGTTTCAAATAGTCTGGTTAGTTTCGATAATCTGGCTGTTGCAACCATTGAAGACAACGATACAGCTACCATCAATCTGGCAGGATTTTCGGTGTCGGAAACCGATGTAGACCAGACCAAAGACTTTACCGTAAGCCTTTCGCATGAAATGCAGGAAGATGTGCAAATTGCTTTTGCAACCACACCAAATACGGCAGTAGAAACTGGCGATTATGTTGTGAGTACTCCAACCCTTACTATTCCCGGAGGAACAACCTCAATTGCACTTCCGATAACAATTGCCGGAGACGATATTGTGGAACCAAGTGAGAATTTCACCGGAACCATTTCGGTAAGCGACGCCAGTGCACAGGCCATTACCACCGGAACCATGTCGAGGGTAATTACCATCAGCGACGATGATGAGGCAACCATTGCCATTGATAGTCCGGATGCTAAAACCGAGGGCAGTACCATCGATTTTACCGTAAGCTTAACCGGTACCGTTCAAAACGAGTTTACTATTCAGTATGTAACACAAAATAACTCTGCTGCAGCTCCTGCTGATTTTACCGCAATAAGTGCAACATCATTAACTTTTGGAGCATCAAGAGCTGCTGCTCAAACCGTATCGGTAGTTACCAATAACGATTCGGATATTGAGCCACAGGAAACCTTTTATGTGAACCTGCAAAACTTGAATACAGCAGGGCAAAATATTACCAATACGGTTAGTCAGGGAACAGGCACCATTACCGATAACGACGAGGCAACTCTGGCTGTTACCAATCCTACTGTTAGCGAAGATGGAACATCCGTTTCGTTTAGTGTTTCGCTGAGCGGAACCGTAAAAGAAGAAATTAGTATTGATTATGCAACGGCCGATAACGACGCCCTTGCCGGAAGTGATTATCAATCGAAAACGGGGACTTTATATTTTGGAGCCGGCAACTCTACGCCACAAACCATTACCGTAAATATTTTAAACAACACGGTGGTTGAGCCAGACGAAAGTTTCTTACTGAATTTCTCAAACCTGACCGCCGCAGGCCAAAGTGTTAGCATGCCGCTTGCCCAGGGTACTTGTACTATAAACGATGATGATTCAGCCGATATTACCATAAATGATCGGACCGTTGACGAAGGAAATGGAACAGCAAGCCTAACGCTTACTTTAGATAATACTGTTCAAAACCAATTCAGCCTGCATGTTTCTTCAAGCAATAATACTGCAGTTGAACCTTCTGACTACACCGAACGTGCCGACACCACATTATATTTTGGAGCAGGCAACAATTACACACAAACCATTACAGTTGCCATTGAAGATGATAACCTGGTGGAAGCCACAGAAAGTTTCTACCTCAACCTTTCTTCGCTGTCGGCAGCAGGGCAAAACATTACTGTTTCCGATAGCCAGGGCGAAATTTCCATAACCGATAACGACAATGCTGTGGTACGCATCGCCGCCAGCGACTCAGAAGTTGATGAATCTGGCAGCAATAACGGGCAGTTTACCGTTAGCCTGAGCCAGCAAAGTTCTTCAGCTACAACAGTTAGCTATACGGTAAGTGGCACTGCCACAAGTGCATCTGATTTTGCAGCGCTTTCAGGTACAATCACAATTCCGGCCAATACCTCTGCGGCAACAATTGCCATAACCGTTCTTACCGATGTTATTGTTGAAGAGAACGAATCGGTTATTGTTACTTTAACTGAAGTAACTTCGGGCGATCCTGATATTAGTATTGACACATCAAACGATTTTGCTACAATTATCATCCCCGATAATGACAATGCTGAACTTAGTATTGCCAATGCAACAACCGTTGCCGAAGGAAACAGCTTGTCGTTTACTGTAACTTTAAACAATGAGGTTGAAGATGGATTTGATGTTAGCTATACCACAAACGATGGAACCGCAACAATTGCCGATGGTGATTATTCGGATAATGATGGAACATTGTCGTTCTCCGGAAGTGCCGGCGAAATAAAAACAATAACGGTTACCACCATAAACGACAACATTATCGAGGCTACAGAAGACATCACCGTTCTGTTGGAATCGGTTAGCGGAACAACCGCCAGTGTAGCTGTTTCTGCAACCCAGGGAAGTGCAACCGGGCAGATAAGCGATAACGATGAAGCCATTGTTTCTATTGTTAATGCCGCCGATGTAACGGAAGGTGGAACGTTTGCTTTTACCGTTTCTGTGGATAAAGCCGTTCAGGGTGGATTTAAGTTGAATTACATCACAAACAACGGTACTGCCACAAGCGGAGATTATACCGATAACGATAACCAGCTCTCGTTTAACGGAACGGTTGGTGAAACAAAAACAATAAACGTTATTACCACACAGGATGCGATTGTGGAGCAGCAAGAAAACCTTACTGTTTCCCTCACATCTGTTGAGGATAATGCAGGTGCGGTTTCAATTTCAGGCGAACAGAGTTCGGGATCGGGCAACATCCTCGACAACGACCAGGCGCTAGTTAGCATAGATGATCCTGAAGCAGTACCGGAAGGCACCAACGTTGTGTTTACCGTTTCTTTAAATGCCGATGTTGAAGGCGGTTTTACCATTGCCTACAGCAGTATTAGCGGAACGGCCGCAGGAGACGGCACCGACTATGCCAACAACAGCGGCTCCATTACTTTTACCGGGAATAAAGACGAAGCCCATGAGATAACCGTAAGCACGATTGACGACGACTTGTTGGAGTCTGTTGAAAACTTTAGCATTTTGCTGGGAACAATAAGTGGCACTACAGCCAATGTAGTTGTTTCGGGCAGCAACAACGCCGGAACAGGAGTTTTAACCGACAACGACAATGCCAGCATTAGTATCGAAGACATTGAGCTTACCGAAGGCAGCGATGCTGTATTTGTAGTTAGCTTAAGTGGGGCAGTGCAAGGTGGTTTTACCATCGATTATGCCAGTGCCGATGGAACAGCCACCGATGCCAGTGGCGATTACCAGAACACCAACGGCACCTTAAGTTTTATCGGTACCGATGGCGAAAAAGACACCATAACCATTTCTACCACAGATGATGCCTTGCTTGAATCAACAGAAAGTTTTGTGGTTAATTTGTCGAACATCAGCAATACGCTGGTAACCGACGAGGACAACCAGGCGACAGCCACGATTAACGATAACGACAGCGCGGAACTTAGCGTTTCAGACCGCAGCGTAAGCGAAGGCGGCAACCTTGTATTTACAGTAGCTTTAAGTGGCGATGTACAGGGCTCCTTTACCATTGATTATGCCAGCAACGATGTAACGGCCAGCAGTATCGGTTCAATCGACTATGCGGCCAGCACCGGCAGCCTGAGCTTTTCGGGTACCGATGGCGAGATCAAAACAATCAGCATCTCCAGTACCAACAACAATATTCTGGAGCCTGATGAAAGCTTTGAGTTGAACTTTACGGACATCTCCAATGAGTTGGTATCGTTTGATGCCCAGGCTATTGGAACGATAGAAGATAACGACCCAGCAACGCTTAACTTAACCGGTTTTACAGCTACCGAGGGCGATGTAAATGCCACCGATAGTTTTGTTGTGAGCCTTACCCGCCAGGCACAGTACGATGTGGAAGTAAACTTTACCACCACAGCCGGAACCGCCACCGAGGTTACCGACTATATAGTAACACATAGCGGCGTTACCATTCCGGCAGGGGCAACCAGTGTAAAACTACCATTAACCATTGTAGGCGACCAGGTTGCCGAAGCCCAGGAAAGTTTTACCGCAACAATTTCTGAATCGGAATACAATAATCAGGATGTAATTGCCGGTACCCTATCGCTGCCAGTCACCATTAACGATAACGACGCTGCGGTGGTAAGTATTAACACTCCATCGGCAGTTGACGAAGGCGAAACCATCACATTTAGCATCTCAGTAGATAAAGCTGTTGAGGGCGGGTTCGATGTAAGTTTTGCCACCCTTGACAACACAGCAGAAGCCGGCTTGGACTACAGCTCCGTATCGGATACGATAAGCTTTACAGGTACGCCCGGCGAAAGCCATAGCTTTACTGTTGCCAGCAGCGAAGATGCCATCAGGGAGTTAAATGAAACCTTTACGGTAAGCCTGAATGAGATTCTGGAAACGCAGGCCAATGTATCAATTGGCACAGGCACAGGCACAGGCACAATCACCGACGATGATTTGGCGAGCATAGCCATTGCCAATGTAACGGTAGACGAAGATGTGGCAACAGGTTACGCGACCTTCGAGGTAAGCTTAAGTGGCAATGTCCAGGAAAGTTTTACGGTAAACTATGCCACCTCAGACCTGACGGCCAATGTTGGCCCCGACTATTCATCGGCAAGCGGAACTTTAAGCTTCCCTGCCGGCTCAGAAGATGGCGATACGCAAACATTCAATGTGTTAATCAACAACGACCAGGTAGTTGAAAACGATGAAAGTTACCTGGTAACATTAAGTGAAATCAGCATTGGAATTGTAAGCATCAGCCAAAATGTTGCAACCGGAATAATCACCGATAACGATACGGCAGTGGTTTCCATCAACAGCCCAACGGCGGTAACCGAGGGGAATAATGTAGTATTTACTGTTTCAGTAGACAAAGCTGTTCAGGGCGGATTTACCGTAAACTACCAATCCAATGATGGTACCGCAACCGTTGCGGGCAGCGATTATACCGATCAGGATTCGCAGCTAAGCTTCACGGGAACAGCAGGAGAATCGCATTCGATTACCATTGCTACAAATAATGATGCAGTTGTTGAAGCGACAGAAACATTTAGTATTCTCCTGAATTCAATTTCCGACAACCAGGGCGTTGTAAATATTTCAGAAGAAAATAACCAGGGAACTGGAACCTTGTTGGATAATGACAATGCCGCAATTACAATTGCAGATGTGAGTGGAGCAGAAAACGATGGAGATATTACTGTTACCCTGCTGCTTGATGCAGATGTTCAGGATGCATTTAATTTAAAGGTAAACACTGCAGATGGAACAACGAGCTTGGGAGATTATACTGCAATTGTAAACCAAACAATTAATTTCTTAGGCAATGCCGGAGAATCACAAACATTTGTAGTGTCACCGATAAATGATAATATTTTGGAAAATGACGAAACAGTTGTTGTTTCCATGTCTGATTTGTCAAACACAATGTCCATTAATATTTCTGATAAAGCATTTGTTACCATTTTAAATGATGACTTCGCAGCATTAACCATCGACAGTGTTTCTGCTCTTGAAGGTGAAAATATCACCCTTAGCCTTGAGTTAAGCAATGATGTGCAAGGTGATGTTGTTGTTGATGTATCATTTGTTAATACAACAACAGAACCTGGTGATTTTAATAGCGCAACACAGAGTTTCACTTTCTCAAATGGTGAAAAAGGAACAAAAGAAGTAGTCATTGCTACAATCGACGATGAAACACTGGAGCTGGACGAAACATTTGTAGCAAATATTGCATTAACTTCAGGTAATAGTTCTATTGATGATTCAGATACTGGAGCCGGAACTATTATAGATAATGATGCGGCTGCCATTACAATCTCTGATGCCTCAGTTGAAGAGGGCAACAATATTAATTTCAATTTGGAATTAACTGAAAATGTTGAAGACGATGTAGTCGTTCAGGTTTATTTTGAAAATAGCACAACCAGCAATGACGACTATACTGCAACAGCCCAAAATATTACGTTTGCAGCAGGTGAAAAAGGAATTAAAACCGTAACGGTGCCAACAACAAACGATAATATTTTAGAACCAACGGAACAGTTTGTTGCAAAACTTACATTGGTTTCCGGTATTGATGAAATTAATGTGAGCGATACAGCCATCGCCAGCATAAGCGATAACGATGCGGCCTCCGTAGCCATTGCAGGAGTAAATGTAGATGAAGACGCCGGAGAGGCCATCTTTACCATCACCCTCAGCGGTAATGTACAGGATGCCTTTAGCGTAGATGTATCCACCGCCAGCGGTACAGCCCTTGCCGGCAGCGATTACACCTCCGGCAGCGCCACGCTGACCTTCAGCGGCGACAAGCTACAGGACCAGGATACCATCCACTTCGCGGTAGCCATAACAGACGACAGTCTGCTGGAAGCCACGGAAAGCTTCACCGCCGGATTAAGCAATATCAGCGGCGGTCTGGTAACGATAGCCGACACCACAGCTACCGCCAGCATAAGCGATAACGATGCGGCCTCCGTAGCCATTGCAGGAGTAAATGTAGATGAAGACGCCGGAGAGGCCATCTTTACCATCACCCTCAGCGGTAATGTACAGGATGCCTTTAGCGTAGATGTATCCACCGCCAGCGGTACAGCCCTTGCCGGCAGCGATTACACCTCCGGCAGCGCCACGCTGACCTTCAGCGGCGACAAGCTACAGGACCAGGATACCATCCACTTCGCGGTAGCCATAACAGACGACAGTCTGCTGGAAGCCACGGAAAGCTTCACCGCCGGGTTAAGCAATATCAGCGGCGGTCTGGTAACGATAGCCGACACCACAGCTATCGCCAGCATCAGCGATAACGATGCGGCCTCTGTAGCCATTGCAGGAGTAAATGTAGATGAAGACGCCGGAGAGGCCATCTTCACGATCATCCTCAGCGGTAATGTACAGGATGCCTTTAGCGTAGGATATTCAGTTAATGATAGCACAACTGTATTGAATTCGGATTATACATTGGCTGATACAATGACTGCTCATTTCCCTGATAATTCATTGGATGGAGCAACTCAGACTATCACAGTAAATATTGTTGATGATTTATTTGCTGAGCCTACTGAATACTTTATTGTTGAGCTGCTTAAAACCGAAGATGCATTGATTGATTTTACGGATTCAATTGCCATAGGTTCAATTACTGATGACGATGAAGCTAATATTTCAATTGAGAATATAACTGTAAATGAGGCTGATGGAGAGGCTGTCGTAATTGTAAGGTTAAGTGGAGCTGTTCAGGATGAAGTAACAGCTGATTATACCCTTTCAAACGGATCGGCGGTACAAACAGAAGACTATCAATTTATTGAGGGAACAATTACAATATCAGCCGGGTCGACAACAAATACGACGGCAAGTATTTCTATCCCGGTAATTAATGATGGAGTTGTGGAGTCAGATGAATATTTTAATGTTACGATTTCAAATCTTGTTGCAACATCTAAGCAAGTAACGATTTCGAAAGCAGAAGCCAAAGTGACGATCCTGAATGATGATTACGCTCCGCTTGCCGGAGATATTGAAATCTCAGGATTGGAAGATGAGTGGCTTACGTTCTCTGAAAGTTTGTTTGCAACCGCTTTTAGCGATAAAAACAACGACAATTTGAGCGAAATAAAAATAATGAGTTTGCCTGACAATGGAAATCTATTCCTGAGTGGAATGCCAGTACAGCAAGGCCAGCGTATTAGTGCTGAAGATTTATCGAAGTTAATTTTTAAACCAGATAGCAACTGGAATGGAACAACAGCCTTTAGCTACATTGTTTCTGACGGGTGGAACTGGAGCGCCAAAGAAGCAGAGGTAAGTATATTGGTTGAATCTGTTAACGACGATCCAATCGCTGTTGATGATATCATTAATTCACTGGAGGACAAACAGGTGTTTGTTAATGTTCTTGAAAATGATTCGGATGTTGAGAACGATACCTTAATTGTTATCGGATTAACGGTGAATGGAATCAATTATCTTCCCGGAAACTTAATTGGGTTGGAAGGCAAGGGAACACTGATTATTGAGGAGAACGGTGAATTCACGTTTACTCCCGATGAGAACTACAATGGTAACCCTGGAACAATAAGCTATACCATCTCTGATGGAAATGGGGGAGAGGCAAGTGCAGAGATTAAAATTACCGTTTACGAAGACAATGATGCTCCAAGAGTTTTCCATGAAACATTTGAAATGTGTTATGGGCTTACACTGGAAGCAAATATACTTGCCAATGGCGATTATGATGTTGAAGGACACGACCTGAGTGTTGCGAATTTTGATGCTGGAACCATCACCGTTGGCGACTTCTCAATTACCGAAAATGGAGCCTTTGTTTTTGTCCCGGGAGATGATTTTGCAGGTAAACTTATAATTCCAATTCAGGTATGCGATCCGGATGGCAGATGTGTTACCGATACATTAACCATTATTGTACACCAATCATTTGAACTGGAAGCAGGAGAACCACTATTAAGTTGTGGTAGTGGCGAGGTTGCCTTGTTGCAGGCAACAGCTTCTGATAATGTTAGTATTGAATGGCAAACACTGGGCGACGGTAGTTTTACCGATCCGCAGGAGTTGAATGCTGCTTACCTGCCTGGAGAAGGTGATTTGGCAGCGGGTAATGTTCAATTAATACTTACCGGAAGAGGTAATTCCACATGCCCTGAAAAATCAGACACAGTGCTTGTAAGCTTTGCTGAAGAAGTGCACATTTTTGCAGGAAACGATTCAAGTGTTTGCAGCAACCAGGCAATAGCATTAAGCGCTTCAGTAATTCCGGAAGGAATGCCGGTTAAATGGGAAACAAACGGAGACGGTAATTTTGATGATGCCACTGTCCTGGATGCGGTATACAATCCCGGAGCCAATGATATTTTGGCCGGAATGGCTGAGCTGTATGTAATGGCTGAAACAAGCGGTAGCTGCGGAAAAACACAAGATACCGTGCTGATACTAATTGAAGAGGCGCCAGTGCTTAGTGCCGGTGAAAGCCGGGTAGCATGTGTAAACTCGCCGGTAACTGTTGAAACAGCAAGTGCCGAAAATGTAGCAGAAGTACATTGGATAAGCAATGGCAAGGGTAGCCTGTTGGGAGAATATACCTTAACGCCCACCTACGAACCGGCTGCTAACGATGATGCAACCGTTATGCTGATTTTAACCGGAACAGGATCCGGCGCATGTGAGATTCAGGTTAGCGATACCATGTTTATTGAGTACAATACTTCCCTGCAGGTTTCAATAAGCGGCGACGATACAATTACTGCCGGTTCAAGCGCTGTATTAAGTGCCAATGTGCTGCCTGAAGATGGTAACTACGAGTATTTATGGAGCCCCAATGAGTTGCTGGATATGAATCAGTCGATGGATGTGTTTACGCAACCTTTGAATGCCAGTACCGAATTTGTGGTTCAGGTAAGCGATTTAATTTCGGGTTGCGTGGTTAGCGATAGTTTTATGGTAGTAGTTATTCCTGCATCGGCCACCGAGCTGAATATAAGGAATGGAATAACCCCGAATGGCGATGGCAATAACGATGTGTGGTACATTGAAGGCATCGAGTATTTCCCCGATAACAGGGTGACAATTTATAACCGCTGGGGCGACGAACTGATATCAATTGAAAACTACCACAACGACTACAACAATTGGGATGGAAGGAACCGGAAGGGAGAATACCTGCCGGATGGTACCTATTATTACCTTTTGGAAATAGAAGGTGGTGAGAATTATACAGGTTGGATTCAGTTAAGAACAGGTAAATAAGAAGAACGATGAAAAATATAGATTACAAATCCGGAAATAAAAAAACACAAGCGAATATGAAAACCGTGAAGTCTATAGTTGCTCTGTTACTTGTTCTTATAGGTTTTGGGGCACAGGCACAGCAAGACCCCTTGTTTAGCCAGTATACCTTTAATAAATTGTTGGTAAACCCGGGTTATGCCGGCAGTCGCGATGGATTGAATATTACTGTGGTGAACAGAGCGCAGTGGACAGGGATTGAGGGAGCCCCTAAAACCCTGACCGTTAGTGCTCACACTGCAGGAAAGAACAACCGGGTTGGACTGGGTTTTTATGTCAATCGTGATGTGCTGGGGCCAACTGCAAACAACAGTTTTATGGGTACCTATTCGTATAAAATAATAATGGAAAACAGCTTTTTTGCTTTTGGTTTGCAAGGAGGTTTAAATTATTTCGATTATGATTATTCGCAAATGAACCTGAGGGACGAAGATTATTTATTTGATCCGGAGAATATTCGGAAAATTACACCGGATGTAAACTTTGGGTTGTACTACCAAACCCCAACCTTTTTTGCCGGATTAAGCTCGAAACACCTGCTCGAGAACGATTACGGAATAATAATGGACAACGAAAAAACAAGCTTTAACCGGCTTAGTCGTCACTTTTATTTAATGTCGGGTATGGTGTGGAAGCTGGCCGAAAATATTCGGTTCAGACCATCCACCTTGGTAAAGTTTGTTAGCGGATCGCCCTTGCAGATTGACATAAACGGAAGTTTTTTGTTTAAAAATTCCTTCTTAATCGGGGCATCATTCCGAACCGAAAAAGCACTTTCGGTACAAACCGAATTGGCCCTGATGGAGGGGATAAGAATGGGGTACTCTTACGACGTGTATTTTAATAAATTGCAATTGTATAATTACGGGTCGCACGAGATAAGGCTCGCGTTTGACATTAATATTTTTGAGCCAAGAATGGTTACTCCTCGCTACTTTTAATTCGAAAAACAAAAAAAATGAAACAGCTAATAATTTTGATTTTACTTATTCCGGTAATTGTTTTTCCGGGTATGCTAAATGCGCAAATAAAATCAGCCAATAAGTTATATGGCGAGCTAAAATACGCTAAGGCTATTCCCTTCTATTTAAAAGTTGTCAATAGTAAAAAAGCCCAAAACAAACAGGAAGCTACAGTAAAGCTTGCCGATTGTTATCGCCTTACCAATAAGCACCAGGTAGCTGCCAAATGGTACGAGAAAGCGCTGGAGTATGACGGCAATGATGCGGTAGTTTATTACAATTACGGAAATGTATTAAGAACTCTGGGTAATTATCAATCTGCCAGGCAGCAATTTCAGCGCTATTTAAAAAGTGTTCCGCACGATGTAAGAGCCCAAAAATATCTTAGGTATTGCGAAGAAATAAGCAGGTGGAAAAACCTTAAGCCAGTCGCTTCAATTAAAAATGCATCAAGCTTAAACTCGGCGTATTCCGATTTTTCGCCGGTGGTGTACAAAAGCGGAATTGTATTTGTTTCAGACCGTAATGTTGATGAGTTGGACAACAATAACTTCTACTGGACTGGCAACGGCTACCTGAAACTTTTTTATTCGCCCAGGCTTGATAGTATGCGATATGCAACGCCGGCAATGCTGTCAAAGCAATTTAATCAGGCTTACCATAATGGGCCGGTGTGTTTTAATTCTGCCCAAAATAAAGTCTATATAACACGTACCGAAAAGCACAAACGTTACAAAAAGGATTCGGTGCAAACTCATTTTAGTTTTATTGCCGAGCTTGACCTAAGTGAGTCAAAATCAACAGGAGCGTATTTTGCCCATAACAGCAATCTGTATTCAACAGGGCACGTGGCATTATCGGCCGATGGAAAAAAAATGGTGTTTGCCAGCAACAAACCGGGAGGCTTGGGCGAGAGCGATTTGTATTACTGCGAGTTGCAAAATAACGAATGGACCACGCCGCTTAACCTCGGCGAGCAAATAAACAGCTTTGGTAATGAATTTTTTCCCAGCTTTAAAAACGATTCCACACTGTTTTTTGCCTCTGATGGGCATATGGGGTACGGAGGGCTTGATTTGTTTGTTTCCATATTAAAAGATGGACAGTGGCAAGAACCGGAAAACCTGAAAGCACCACTTAACTCTTCCTACGACGACTTTTCAATTGTTTTTACCGAAAAGTCGCACGGAATATTTAGCTCAAACCGACCCGAAGGTAAAGGTCAGGATGATCTCTATTTTTTTCAATTAGATAATGATGAGTAGGTAGTTATTTTGTTTAAAACCAATGAGCAAGATGCAGGTGAAAATTGAAGGTGCCGACCGAATAGTATACATCTCGCGGGAAGGGTGCATTGATTTGGCGGATGCAATAAATATACTGAAACGTGTAATTCAGGAATTTGGAAACCAACGCGTATTATATATTCTTGAAGATGCGCGCCGTTCAACACTTGATTTATCGGTACCGGAAATGGGTGTTTATTACGATGAGATAAAAAAGCATTTAAATAAATTTGTTGAGGTTCGGCATGCAATTGTTCTTTCCACGCCTTTTGAAACGGCCATGGGTACAATTTTTCAGGAAATGGTAGGTCCGTTAAAAGTTTATGCTTATGCCTGTTTTTCAACTAAAACTGCTGCAATTAATTGGCTGAAAAAAGGATCGTTTTATGGTTTTGGTTCTGATATAGAGCAATAAAAACGATCTGCCGGGCAGTGGTAGAGTTAAGCTTAGCTGTGTTTTTTTTTAAGAGAAATGTGTTTCAATCTTCCAAATGGCTTACAACAATTGGGAGATAAATACATTAAAAATCAGTTAGGCGCCTTAATGAGCAACACTTTTTTTTGCTAACTTATGCCTGCTTTCATTTTTATGAAGCGGGGATAAAAATAAAACCAAAAAAATGAGCCACTTACCTGAAGCGAAAACTGAGCTTTTCCACCGCATTATTAATACCCTAAAAGCTGTAAATAATATTCTGATTACTGAGCACGACCCGGCGAAAATGATTCGGAAGATTTGCCAGACTTTAACTCAAAAACGGGGCTATTATTTTTGCTGGATTGGCTTGTTTGATAAAAGTGGAAAGTTATGCAGTATTGAAAGCTCCGGAAATGTTGAGGGATTTGATAAACTAAAAGAAGACTTGTTAAACGGCCGCCTAAACGGGAATTTAAAAAAAGCCCTTGCCAAAAATACTTTTATCAAGTTAGATGAACCCCAAAAAGACTGTCCGTTAGCTGAAACGTTTAAAAATTACAGTTCATTTATTTCCCCAATTGCTATCGACAACGATCAGTATGGCCTGATGTGTGCCGCAGTACCCTCTGCAGATGCTGCTCATCCGAAAGAAGCAGAAACCTTTGCCGATACTGCAAAAAGTATTGGTTACGCATTAAGTAACTTAAAAACTAAACAAGACGCAGCCAGTTTTATCGCCGCTTCAAACGAAGCATATATTACCTTTGATAAAGAGCTTAATTTTGTTTCAGCCAATACGGCTTTTTGCAAAATGTTTAATTGCAACGAAGATTTTATTGTTGGCAAAAACATGCAGGATTTGGCAAAGGAGCACCTCAATAAACAAAGTGCCAAAACTGTTTTATCAGCACTAAAAGTGTTAAAAAAAGAGGGAGACGTAGAAGAGCTGCAGATTGAATTTGACAATCGAATTTACAAGGTGTCATCCCGGATTAACCAACTGCATAAATACCGACTCGGAAAAGTTACCGATATCACAAAAGCATACATCGAACGCAATGAGCTTAAAAAAAGCGAAAGCAAGTATCGAAAATTGGTAGAGGGGCTCAACGATTCGGTTTTTATTTTACAGGATGACCAAATTAAATACGTAAACAGTACGCTTTGCCAAACATCGGGGTATACTGAAGAAGAATTATTGAACCAACCTTTTAGCAAGTTTATTGCCGAGTCGGAAGTGGATAAAGTGATGCATAGATATCGGCAGCGAACTGAAGGGAAAGTAATCCGAAATACCTACAAATCGTTGGCGAAAACTAAGCATGGAACCGAGATCCCTGTTGAAGTAACAGTAATCCCAGTTGAATTTGAAGGAAAACCCGCTTTACAGGTTGTGCTTCATAATCTTACAGAACGTTTAAAAACCATGCAAAACCTCGAGGAAAGTGAAGAGCGTTATCGTTTTTTGGCTGATTCAGCCTTCGAGGGAATAATAATTCATAAAAACGGCATTATCCTCGAAACCAATAAGGCCATGGCTAAACTGTCGGGGTATAAACAAGACGAACTAATAGGGAAAAGCATTTTCGATTTTTTGGAGAGCACGAATGATATTGATTTGGTAAAAATGCATTCAAAAAACGATAAAAACGATCCGTATGTGGTAAACGCAACAACAAAAACCGGTAGTACTGTATTTATTGAAATAGAAAGTAAAGGTATTAGCTACAACGGCGAAAATGTTAGAATAGCCGGGGTTAGAGATATAACAGAACGCCAGCAATTAAATAAGAAGCTTGAAGATACAACAAATCAGTTACATACCCTTTTAAACAATTTGCCAGGTATGGCTTATGCTTGCCACAATAATAAAAGTTGGGAAATGATTTTTATGAGCAAAGGCTGCATAGAGTTAACCGGTTACCAGCCCGAAGATTTTATTGAGTCAGACGTGTTTTGTTATAACGATATCATACATCCGGCATACCGCGATAAGGTTTGGGAAAAAGTACAAAATGCCATTACCAGCAAAAAACCCTTTGAGATTGAATACAAAATAATTACCAAAAACAAAGAAGAAAAATGGGTTTGGGAGCGTGGCAGAAGCGTTACCCGAAACAACAACGAAGTGCTGGAAGGCTTTATTTCGGATATAACAGAACGCAAGAAAGCAACAAATGCTTTTATACAGTCGCAAACCAAATACCGCTCGTTGTTTAATGCCATTAACGATGCCATAATTATTCAGGATTACGAAAACGAAGACCAAAAAATTATTGAGGTAAATGAAAAAGCCTGCACTTTATATGGCTACTCGCGAAGCGAACTGCTCAACAGCTCAGTAAAACAGCTTTCGGTAGGGTACACCTCATGGAGCGAAGATAAGCCGGAACGCATTTATGAAACGCTTCATAAAACAAAAGATAACAGAAGCATTCCGGTTGAAGTAAACTCCAGTATTTTCAAAATTGGAAAACGACGGATGATTATGTCAATAATTCGGGACATTAGCACCCATAAAAATGCCGAACAAAAGCTTACCGAATCAGAACACCTGTTAAATATTGTTTTACAAAGTATGCCAAGTGGATTTGTAATGATTGACGATAATTACAGAATCCGTCGTGTAAACGAGCAAACTTGTAAAATTACCGGCTATCAGAGGGCCGAATTGGAAGGACAGGAATGTAAGTTAATCTGTCCGAAAACAGACTGTAAAACTGAATGTCCGGTGTGGGCCAAGGGAGTTGATTCGTTTACCGGAATGGATACCGTTATTAAAGGTAAAAGCCAAAGCGAAACCGCTGTGCTTAAAAATGCCCAAACAATCTTAATTAATGGCGAAAGATTGGTTTTAGAGAGTTTTCAGGATATTACTCAGTTAAAACAAACCGAGCTGGAATTGTTGCGAGCAATTACAAAGGCTCGCGAAAGCGAGCAGAAATTTGCAGCCTTTATGAATTTCCTACCCGGATCGGCCTTTATAAAAGACCGTGAACTTAACTTTCAGTACGTAAATCGTTTTCTGGAAAAAAATATGGATGCCACCACTTGGGTTGGAAAAAATACCCGCGATGTAATTCCTGATGATATTGTGGATAATGTGGTGAAAGATGATGAAAAAGCACTGCTTCAGGGCAGGCATAAATACGAAGAACAATTTCCGGTAGTGGGCAGAGGTATGCGCGACTTTTTGACCTATAAGTTTACCATTGGCGAAGATAAAGCCCTACTTGGAGGAATTTCAATCGATATAACCGAGCGAAAACATCTTGAAAGCCGAAATTCCATGCTTTATAAAGCAATGGAAGCAAGTCCGGTGAGTGTGGTAATTACCGATGTTCATGGTAATATTGAATATGTAAATCCATTTTTTGTAGAAAAAACCGGGTATCAACTGCAAGAGGTGATTGGACGCAACCCCCGGGTTTTAAAATCGGGTGAGCAAACACCAGACTTCTATAAAAATATGTGGAATACCATTTTAAGTGGTCAGATCTGGCATGGCGAGTTTCATAATAAAAAGAAAAATGGTGAATTGTATTGGGAAAAAGGAAGCATCTCGCCAATTACCAATGGCAATGCAGAGATTGTACAGTTTATAGCCATTAAAGAAGATATTACCCTGCAAAAACAAATCCTTTCGGATTTACAAATTGCCAAAGAATTGGCCGAAAAAAATGAAAAAGAAGTAATTGCACAGAAAGATATTGTACAACTGCACAACGACCGACTGGAAAGTTTGTTTCGCATTTCGCAAATAAATACCAGCTCAACACAGGAATTACTGGATTTTGCTTTGCAAGAGGCTGTAAACCTTACCGAAAGTAAAATTGGGTACATTTATTTTTACAACGAAAATACCCGTCAGTTTACACTGAACACCTGGTCGCGCGAGGTAATGAAGGAGTGCCGGGTAATGAACCCGGAAACGGTTTATGATTTAGATACCACCGGTTGTTGGGGCGAAGCAGTGCGCCAGCGTAAGCCAATTGTTATTAACGATTATGAGGCTGAAAACCCCTACAAAAAGGGAACACCACAAGGCCATGTGGCCCTTAAAAAGTTCTTAACGATTCCTGTTTTTTCTGATAATGAAATTGTTGCAGTTGCAGGGGTCGCCAATAAAAAAAGTAATTATAATCAATCGGATGTAAGGCAGCTTACCTTGTTAATGGATAATGTTTGGAAAATTGCCGAACGCATAAGGTTAATCGAGGACTTAAAAGTTGCCAAAGAAAAAGCTGAAGAAAGCGATAAACTAAAATCGGCATTTCTGGCAAATATGAGCCACGAAATACGAACTCCCATGAATGGAATTATGGGCTTTACCGAGCTGCTAAAGGACCCAAGTCTGAGTGGCGAGCAACAAAACGAGTTTATCTCCATAATTCAAAAAAGTGGCGACCGTATGCTGTCAACCATTAACGATATTATTGATATCTCAAAAATAGAATCGGGCCTGGTTGGTGTGGATTTGGATACCATCGATTTAAAATCATTTTTAACCGATATTAAGTTATTTTTTGAACCGGAAACCACAAAAAAACAACTTTACCTAAACTTTAGTAACGAAAACGACCAGCACTCGCCAACCTTTGAGGCTGACACTGTAAAACTTCATTCAATAATTTCGAACCTGATAAAAAATGCCGTTAAATTTACCCGCGAAGGAGGCATAACTTTTGGGTATGAGATTGTTGATGATGCCATAACATTTGTGGTGAAAGACACCGGCATTGGCATACCTGAAAATCGGCAACAAGCCATTTTTGATCGTTTTGTGCAGGCCGACATTGCCGATTCGCGCGTTTTTGAAGGATCGGGGTTGGGGCTTTCAATAAGTAAATCGTATACCGAAATGCTTGGCGGCACAATAAAACTGGAATCAAAAGAAAACGAGGGAACCACCTTTTACATCAGGCTGCCTTATAAAAAACCGACTGATTCAATCCTGACATTTGATGAGTACCCATCAGCTACCGAAAAGCTGCCAGACAATTTAAAAATTATGATTGCTGAAGACGATCCTGTTTCGGTTGAATTGCTCAAAATTGTTTTAGGCCCTACTTGTAACGAAATGATTGTGGCAGAAAACGGGCAAAAAGCCATTGATCTTGCCCGCGAGCATCCCGATTTAGATTTGATTCTGATGGATATAAAAATGCCTGAAGTTGATGGTTATGAAGCTACAGAGGAAATTCGAAAGTTTAATGCCAAAGTGAAAATTATTGCCCAAACAGCTTTTGCTCAGGATCAGGACGCGTTAATGGCCTTAAATGTTGGCTGCAACGATTTTATTACAAAACCGGTAAACAAAAAAGAACTATTCCAGAGTTTGAGTTCGTTATTTGCCCGGTAAACTCTGGCGGCATATGTTGTGCCTTTTTACCTTGCAGACTTTAGTTTGCAAAAAACTTAGTTGCTAACCGGCAAACTGAAGCTGAATTCACTTCCGCTTCCAAGTGTGCTCCTGGCAGAAATTTTACCTTTATGCGAATCAATAATTTTCTTAACAATGGCTAAGCCTAAGCCTGTCGATTTTTCTCCGGCTGTTGATTTTGTTGAGGTCGTTTGAAAATCCTTAAAAAGGAAATTCAGTTCCTCTTCAGCAATGCCTTTTCCTTCATCAATAACCCGGGTTACCAGCTGCGAATCTTCAGTGTTTACTTTAATCCATATCGTTTTTCCATCGTGCGAATATTTAATGGCGTTGCTTAGCAGGTTATTTATTACCTGTTCAATTTTATCTTTGTCGCACAGCACCTTTGTTTGCTCACCGGCTTTCTCGAAAATTATTAGCTGCGATTTTTTCTTTGCAAACATTTGGTTTTGAGCAATACAATTTGAAACAATCTGGTAAAAATCCCACTCTTTAAAATCCAGATCCAGAATGCCCGATTCTATTTTCGAGGTATCCAGGAAGTCTTCAATAAGCTTTAATGAGTACGCACAGCGGTCGTTTATAATTTTCAGGAACTCCATTTTTTCTTTTTCCGGATAACCGTTAAAATCAGAAACCAAAAGTTCAGAGAAATTGTAAGCATTACCAATCGGATTTCGTAAGTCGTGCGCCACTATACCCACATATTTATTTTTCTCAATATTTAAGTGTTTTAACCTGTTGTTGGCTGATTCTAGTTCATGCGTTCGTTCTTTTACCTTTTCCTCCAAATGAGCGTTTGCTTCTTTTAATTTAACCAGAAGTTTTTTGTTGTTTGTTATTAACTCGTGTTTTTCAAAAGCTTCCTTTATGGCTAAATCCAGCTCAACCGGACTCCAGGGTTTTGTGAGGTAACGAAATACCTGCCCCTCATTTATTGCACCAACTACTGCTTCAATATCGGAGTAGCCTGTTAAAATTAATTTTAAAGCATCGGGGTATTTATTTTTTATCCGGTTAAAAAAGTCAACACCTGTCATTCCGGGCATGCGTTGGTCTGATAAAACTACCTGAATGGGTTGTTCCTCCATTATTTTAATTGCATCGTTCCCGTTTGTTGCCGTGTGCACTTTATATTTTCTTCGAAACTGACGAAAAATAGATTTGGTAATTTCCACTTCATCGTCAATAACCAACAAGTGTTGTTGAAATTCGTTGTTCATTGTTCTTCTAAGATTTAATAATTTCCGGTATCGTAATCGTAAAAGTTGAACCCCGTTCGGGTTCTGATTCTACTTCTATTGTTCCTTTATGTAAATCGCTTATTATTTTATAGCTTATGCTTAAGCCAAGTCCGGTACCTGCACCAACCGGTTTTGTGGTAAAAAACGGATTAAATATTTTGTCAATTGTTTCTTTATCAATGCCACACCCATTGTCGGCTACTGAAATACCAAGCTGCTTGTCGGTTTTTTTTAGGCTTAATATAACAGAGCCTTTAATATCAACTGCATAAATGGCGTTAATTAAAATATTCAGCAAAGCCTGGTTTAATTGCCCGGGGTAACAATCGGTAAATAACTGCTCAGGGGCAATCAGTTTAAAATCGATTTCTTTTTTATCAAGCTCTGGTTTTATAATTGAAAGTGTTGAATTAATATTTTCAACCAGATCGATGTGTTTTATCTCTGATTCATCAAGTCGCGAGAATTTGCGTAAATCCTCCACAATACGTTTTACTCTCTCAACCCCGGTTTGCGATTCGGTTAGTACATCCGAGATATCTTCTGTTAAATAATCGAATTCGAATTGTGTTTTTATGTTGTGCAGTAATTTTAAGGCACTTGAGTTTTCGGATGAAGCAAGTTCTTTTTCGAGTTTTGTAAACGCCTCAAAAATTTCGGAAGTATATTTTTTTAGCTCGTGTAAATTGTTGGTTACAAAGGCAATGGGGTTGTTAATTTCGTGTGCAACACCGGCAACCATTTGCCCCAACGCATTCATTTTTTCGGAGTGAATAAGCATTTGCTGTGTTTCCCGGAGTTCTTTTAATGTTTTTTCCAGTTTCGATTTTTCTTTTAATAATTGCCGCTGTAAATTATTCACCTCCTGGTTTAAGCGGCTCATTTTTTTATTGGCATCGAATAAAGCCAGCGAATCGGGTTCAGCATAGATAAAAAACTGCTCCTCTTTTCTGTAAATATGCGCCTGTAGTCCAAACGAAATATCGGTAAAATTCCCAATGGTTAATAAGCCTTTAAAAATGCAGTGGTGTTGATTAGGGGGAAGTTCTTTCAATTTCCCAAAATCAGGGTTGATAAGAAAGCAAGAGGGTTCTAATGTTTCTTCTGATGTTTTTAAAAGGCTGCACATCAGGTTGTTGGCGTAAAGAAGTGTTTCGTTGGAATTGTACAGAGCCAAAGCAACATTTTCTGATGATAATTTCAATTCAGAAATAACAGCATCCCAGTCTTTTAGTAAATTAGCGTCCATGTTTATTTAATGCGACGACAGAGGAGCGTCAATTTCGGCCTCGGCCAATTGATTAAACAATGGAATATTTACCTGCATCCATTTATAAAACGGAAGTATTTGCTTGTTGCAATTCTCCGATAATTCTGTTTCGTAAATAGTTATCCAGGTATTAAGTTGTGCTGCCCAGTATGTAGAGCTAAAATTGCGCGAACGATAGGCGCGGAAAACCCACAGTACGGTATCAACCAAAACCTCGGGAATATAATTCTCAAATACGGATTCCATAAACCGGGCATGATTGGCATGGTTGTCTTTCATCATTTCAATGTTGTCTTTGCCAACCAGGTTTTTTATATCCGAACGGTTAAGCATGGTTTTGTTCATCGTTTCAACCAGTGAAGTTAACTTTTGGCTAAATTCGTTTTGGGCTTCTTTTGAAGGCTGATGAAGTGATGCCGCCGTTTTTAATAAAATTTGTTTCGTCATTTTGGTTTTATTTTAGGTTTCTTAAATAGTTATCCAATTCATATAAATCAGAGAAAAGTAAAATATCTTTCCACTCAGCCAAAGTGGTTTCGGTAGCATGTGCCAAAGCTTGTCCGCCAATAATGATTGTTATTTCCGGAAATTCACTTTTAAGCTTGTTGAGCATTAGTTTTAACTGCGCAAAGTTGAAATAGACACTTAACGAGAGTGCAACAACATCAGGTTGTACTTCTTTAATGTATTTTATCAGTTCAGAAGTTGGAAATCCTGTTCCCAGAAAAAAGCTTTCCCACTTGTTCATTTCAAACACATCGGCCACCATTTTTATTCCAACCTGGTGTTCTTCTTTATCTACACAAGCTAAAACCACCTTTTTACCGCTGTACTTTTCGGGTATAACATCTGCGTAAAACGAATTCAGAATACCTTCGGTGATGGCGGTAGCCAAATGCTCGGCAGCAACCGAAATTTTGTTTTGCTCCCACAGTTTACCTACTTCGTAAAGCGCTGGCTTCATTACATTCTCGTATAGTTCTTTCAGCGATTTCTCAGACTGAATATACGAATTGCAAAGCTGCTGTGCCTTCTTTCTTTTGCCAGCCAGTAAGGCATTTAAATAGCCAGTTGAAATTTGCGAATCATTGATTTCCATTTGTAAACTGTTTTACAATTTCAATCATTTTTTTCTTGTTAACAGGTTTGGTAAGGTAATCGTTGGCTCCCAGGTTTATGGCCTGCTCAATAGTGCCCTGGTTGGCAAAAGCCGATTGCACCACAATGTGGCAATCGGGTAACTTGCTTCTTATCAATGGAATTAAATCCAATCCACTTACATCGGGTAGCTTTAAATCAACAAAAACGATATTAAAAGTATGGTTGTTTAAAAGCGACTTACAGCTGCGTCCATCTCTTGCAATACTCACTTTAAGTTGAAAATCTTTTAGAATGATTTCGATGTACCTGCTTGAATGCTCATCATCCTCAACCAAAAGAACAGAGCAGTCGCCAGTAAATTTTTTTGTTTCAGGGAGCTCAAAATTAAATACCTCATGGTTGTGGTTATTCAGGGGTAACCCAATGGATATGTTGGTGCCTAATTCGGGTTCTGAAATTACGTCAATTGTTGCATTCATAAGTTCCAGAATACCTTTGGCAATGGGTAATCCCAGCCCCAAACCTTCGTAACCTCTTGTTAAACTTTCGTCTCCTTGCCTGAAAAAATCGAATATTAGCTTAAGTTTTTCAGGTTTAATACCTGCGCCGGTGTCTTTAATATTTATTTCAACCTGCGAATCGTTCTTTAAACATTCAAAGGTAATACTTCCTTTTGTAGTGAATTTGAAGGCGTTATCAATAATTCTGACCAGAATTGCTTTAAGCCTTGATGCATCAATTTGTACGGTAGTTTTGTCTGCTATATTGGAGTTAAAAAAGAAATCGATATGTTGCAGTTCGTTTTTATACCGCTCTTTACTGTAGTAGTACACTTCAGAAATTAAATCGGCTAAATCAACCTCGGAAAGGCTTATTTTAAACTGATTTTGCTGAATTTGCGAAGCTTCCAGCAAATCATTAACAGTGCTTAACAGGCGGTTACTTCCTTTCTGAACATGTTCAATATATTCTTTTTGAGAAGGGTCTAATTCTGTTGATCCCAAAATATCGGTAAAGCCCATAATTCCATTTAACGGAGTGCGAATTTCGTGACTCATGTTCATTAAAAATGCCGATTTCAGGCGGTCGCTTTCCTGGGCTTTTTGTGTTTGTTTTAATAATTCGTTTTCGTATTCAATACGCTCGGTAATGTCGCGGATAATAGAAACGATTTGAATGAGCTTGCCATTGTTATCATAAAGAGGAGAAACTGAAACCTCGAAATCTTGTATTTTCCCGCCTCTTGTACTGAATTTTTTGTAGTAAGGGCTTATGTCGATATGTTTTTCTACCTTTTTAATCACATTTGCAGAGTGTTCCTCGTCTTCAGCAGTTACAGTTACATTTGCAAAAGAAAATTCATTCATTTTTTTGGGATCGATTTCAAATTTATTTAATCCCTTACTGTTAATATTAAGCAATGTTCCCTGTGGCGAAAGTATGGCAATAATATCGTTGTTGTCTTCAAAAAGTTTTCGGAATTGTTGTTCGCTTTGGGCAAGCCTTTTTCTGCTTTCAACTCTTTCAGTATTGTCGTAATTTACCCCAATTAAATGAGGTTTATCCAGTTCTACATATTTTGCAAAAGCTTTTATGTAGCGAATACCTTTGGCACTATGGTTAATACGGAATTGAAAATCAAGTATCCCTTTAGTTTCAATCGCTTCATTAATTTTTTGTTTGGCAAAATCTAAATCTTCCGGTAGAACTGCGTTTTCCCAGTTTTGATAGTTTAACGATTCATCGCCTTTTTGTACCCCGTAAATGCTATACATTAAATCATCCCAATACAGTTCCTGGCTATCGAGGTTCCAGTCCCAAACGCCATTAATTACCGACTGGTTGGCAATTTCCAACCTGTGCTTTAATAATTTTAATTGGTTGTGTGCGTTTTGCAGTTCAGAAATATCTGTTGACGAAATCTGTACGGAAATTACTTCATTGTTAAGGTTAAATACGGGGGCATATTTCGACAGGAACGCAAAGGCTTTTCCTGCAACCTGCGTTTCATTTCTAAAGCTCAGTTTCTCTCCTGTTTGAAAACATTTGGTGAGGCGTTCAAAAATTAAATCGGCTTGTTGTTTATCTAAAAAATCCCAGAGTGTTTTCCCCAGAAAATCTTGAGCTTCTCCGCCCATATTCTGTGCTGCATTTTCATTAATTACAAGCACTTTCCCTTCTGAGCTGAAAGTGGCAATACCGTTTGGGACGTTGTCGTATAATGTTTTATAATTGATATCTGCTTGTTTAATTTCTTCTCTGTACGCTTTTCGGTTACGAATATCACGTGTTGCGCCTTGTAAACCAATAAGTTTGCCTTTGCTGTTTAGTAAGGGTTTTCCAACTATTTCAACAGGAATTAATTCTTTTTCTTTATTAAACAGATACGATTCAAAAGTTACGTGTTTAAAGTTTTTAAAATCATTGAGTGTGCGAAGAGCCAGTCGGGCCATTTTTGCAAAATGAATCCATGAGGTATGCGAATAGAGTGGGGTACCAATCCATTCGGCGGGTTTATAGCCAAAAATATCGAAGAGTGCCGGGCTTAAGTAAGTGAAATTAAGCCTTTTATCCATTTGCCAAATGCAGTCGGCCGAATTTACGGTCATCATTCTGAACTTGTCTTTGGTTGCAATAAGTTCCTGTTTGTTTTTGGTTTCAACCGTAATATCTTTAATAACGCCAAATACCGCATTTCGGGTTTTACTGTATTCAGCTATCGATTCAATTGTTTTTATCGTTCCCGTTTTAGGGCCTTTAATTTCGAATTGAACATTGTAAGGTTTTGCACCATTAACAAGCTGTTTTAGTGCTTTGTCAAGCGGCTTTCTGTATTTCGATAAGGGAATTTTCTGAACAAACTCAATATCGTGGACTTTGTCTTCCAGCTCATAAATTGTTTGTGCTCCTTTTGATGTATACACCATGTTTGTGTTTAAATCAAACTCCCAATTGCCGGTAAGTCCTAAATCTTCAGCTCGTTCTAAAATTTTTAATTGCTTTTTGTTTTCTTTTTTATATTGTACCTGTTCGGTAATGTCATGAATGTAGCCTTCGATATAAATGGCATTTTCATTTTCAAAAACACCCTTGCCGTATTCTTCCAGCCACAAAATTTTACCACTTTTTGTAGTAACAGAATAGTTTACTTTAAACGATTGTTTTTTCTCCAGTGCCTGGTTTATAGTACTTCGAACTTCATCTCGGTTGTTAGTATTAATTATTTTATTGAAAGTGATTTTGTTAACTTCCTTCATCGAATACCCAAGTATGTCGATTACTTTGTCCGACATTTGAAGCATGGTCCACCCAGCATCGTTTTTACAGCGGAAAACTATACCCGGTAAAATATTGTGCAAGTTGCTATTGGTAATATCGTTCTGCTTCATAATCTGAAAACTTAAATCCATTCTTGAAGTGTTTCGAATAAAGTGGTCTTCTGAATCGGTTTTGTAAGGTAGGCCTTACAGCCCAATTCCATACACTTTTCTTTTTCGTCGGGCATGGCATAAGCAGTTTGTGCTATAATTTTAGCTTCAGGGTTTAACTCCAGAATTTGTTTAATTGCCTCAAAGCCATTTAGTTTGGGCATTCTTATATCCATTAACACCAGGTTAATGTTTTGATTGTTTTTAAACTGTTCAACCGCAGATAAACCATCCTCGGCAATTAGTAGCTTGCATCCCTTGTTTTTTAATAGCTCTGTAAAATACAGCTGCACAATTTTATCGTCTTCAGCAATAAGTATGGTTTTGTTTTTCAGCAGTTCATTATCAGTCGGTACAACAGAGTGTTTTTTCAAAACAGTATTTTCTTCCATAATTTCCAGGGGTAAATAGAAACTGAAAACAGCCCCTTGGTTAAGCTCCGACTTTACGCTAATTTCTCCACCCAGGTAACTAACTATTCCTTTACAAATTGCCAGGCCTAAACCGGTTCCGCCGTATCTGGCAACTTCGTTGTAATTAACCTGTTTAAAGCGCTCAAATATTTCGCTTTGTTTTTCTTCCGGAATACCAATTCCTGTGTCTTGCACATAAAAATGAACTTTGTCTTCATTTATTTTGAATCCGAATTTAATGGTGCCCGTTTCGGTAAATTTAAGTGCATTGCTAAGTAAGTTTGATAATACCTGCCGCAAACGAGAGCAATCGGTTTTTATAATCAGGCTTTCTGAATTAGCCGGAATTTCAGAAACAAAAACCAGGTCATCTTTCTTTTTCTGTGTTTTAATTTGGTTAAACAAGGTTTCCAGTTCCAGCATTATTTTGCTGATATGGCAGGCCTTTTTCGTAATCTTTAATTCGTCTGATTCTATTTTTGCAACATCAATAATATCGTCAATAAGGTTAAGCAACTGTTTTGAATTTCCATCGATGATATTAATGTAATGCTCTCTTTCATCATGGCTCAAGTTTTCATTTTTTAACAAATCAGAAAATCCAATAACGCCATTCATTGGTGTACGCAATTCGTGGCTCATATTAGCCAAAAAGTAGTTTTTGTGGAAGTTGGCCAGTTCTGCTTGCTTTTTGGCTTCAATCAACTTCTCCTCGTACTCTTTGCGTTCTTGAATATCGCGGAAATTTATAACAATTGCCGGATTTCCATCCTCATCTGCCGATTTACTGAAGGTGCTTTCTATCCAGCGCCATTCGTTTTTACCGTGCTTAAAGCGGTACTGGAGCTTTGGTGTAAAATCTGATTCACTTTCAATAACTTGTTGAAGGGTTTCCAATACTTTTGGCAAATCATCGGGATGTGTTAAATCATTTGGATTACCATTTTTAACTAATTCATCGTCGTAGCCAAACATCTCCAGTGCAGAGTTACTGGCAAACTTAAATTTTCCATCGTAACTAACCATAACCACACCGTCGGGGGCATTCTCTATTATTCCCCGGTACATCAGGTCGGTTTTGCGTAACTCCTCTTCGGCTCTTTTTTGTTCGGTAATATCTTTATGGGCGCCAAACATTCGTATTACTTTTCCTTCTTTGTTTAAAACTGCTGCGGCTCTGTTCGAAATCCACCGCGGAGTTCCGTCTTTGTGCATCATCCTGAATTCGGCAATAAAAAATTCTCTTGGATTTTGAAGGAAATCTTGTACTTCATTCATCATTCTTTCCCTACAATCGGGATGGAGCAGGTTCTCCCAGGTTTTAAATTCGTTTTTTAGTTCGTTGGGTTTGTAGCCCAATTGAGCCTTCCACTGTGCGCTATAAAACAATTCGTCTTTTTCAACCCACCAGTCCCATATGCCATTATCGCTGGCCGTTGTGGCAAGGTTGTAGCGTTCCTGGCTTTCTTCCAGTGCAATTCGGTTTTCTTTTTCGCTTGTAATATCAATAGCCATTTCCATACGGAGTTTACGACCATCAATCCATTCAATGGCGCGGTCGGCACATCGGTACCATTTGCCATTTGCTTTGTTCTGAAACTCCCAAATATAGGTTTCATCCGGGTTTTCATTAAAAATGATGTTATTGGTGCAAAACTCACAAGGGAAGTCCTGGCATTGCAAAGTCTGGTGGCATTTTTTGTCCGCCGGAACCTTTCCATCTCCCCATATTTCATTAAATTTTTTATTGGTAAATACCAACTCGTAGGTATCCGGGTCGGCAACATAAACCACTTCATCAATGGCATCGAACATGGTAAGCGTTTTTTCATGCTGCTCTTCTTTAATATGCTCGGCTTTTTTACGTTCCGAAATGTCGCGGTGCATTCCAATTAAACCAATTAACGTCCCTTTATCGTCTTTTATGGCATCGGCCCGCAATGAAACAGGGAATATATCTCCTTGTTTGTTTCTCATTTCCAATTCACCTACCCACGAATTTCCATTCATAATTTTATTAAAGACAGTGTCTGCTGCTTTCTGATTGTGATAAATAACTTTAGCAGAGTTATTTGGATAATCTCCCAATGTATATCCAAAGAGTTTGTCGAAAGCTTTGTTTTGATAAAAGTGTTTTCCATCAGCAGTGCTTAAGCCAATGGCATCAGATGAAGAATCAATGGCTTTTTGGAAATGTAGTAATTGTTTTTCGCGTTCCTTAGATTCGGTAATGTCAAGAAAAGCCCCAATAAAGCTTTTCGCTTTGCCTTTTTCATCTACTTCAAAAGGCGCATCGTTTGATTTACACCAAATCCAGTTGCCGTTTTTATGCCTGAAACGGTATTCAATTTCATCATTTTTACCTTGCGAAAGCTTTTTCATATGCAAGGCAATTTTTTCCTGGTCTTTGAGATGAAAAAGCGTAAAAAACTCTTCATCTGTCATGGCATTCATTTCAGCTTTAGAATATCCTAAAATTTCTTCGTACCGGGAATTGGTATATTCGTTGATGCCTTTTTCTAAATTGTAAACATAAATGCCTGCCGGTGCGGTTTGAGATACTTTGTCGGTAAATTGTTTCTCATGATTCAAAAGCTCAATTTGCTGCATTTTTTCGGTAATATCCAAACTAACTCCTGCCAATTTTATTGCATTTCCTTTATCATCCCATTCTGTTACTTTGGCTGTTGATTGTATCCAAAGTTGTTTTTTTAGCAAAGGGTGGTTGTATCGGAAATCGACATGGTAAATTTCGGTTTCGCCTTTTAAGTGTGCTTCCAAAAGCGGAGGAATGGTTTTGGCATCATCGGGGTGCATAAAATCAATCCACTGTTCCTTTATGTTACCATTACCGCCAAAACCAAATAGTTCTTCCCATTTGGCATTTCCAATGGTGCGGTCTTCTTGTGGGTACCATTCCCAAAAAGCAATTCCGGTTGCTTCCGAGGCTATTTCAAAACGCTGGTTGGCTTCAACAATGTCCTTTTCTTTTTCTTTTAATTCGGTAATTTCAACAAAGGTAATTACCACTCCATCAATTTTTTTATCGTTTGTTATAAAGGGGCTAATTCGCTTCAGGTAATAGTTGCCCTCGGCATCTTCTATTTCCTTTTCTATGGTGGTAAGTTTATCCAGGGCAACTTTAGAATCGTGGATGATGCTTTGCCGCGTTGCCTCAGTAAAGGTGGATGCAAAGCTGGTTATTGGCCGGCCAATATCGCTGTCGTGCAGGTTAAAATGCCGCATCAATGGCGGTGTAAATTTTCGTATTCGTAAATCGGTATCTAAAAATAGTGTGCCAATATCGGTACTGTCGAGCAGGTTGGTTACGTCGTTGTTTAATACTTGTAATTCCTTGTTTTTTTCCTGAAGCTCAGAGTTAACCGTGTAAAGTTCTTCGTTAACCGATTGCAATTCTTCGTTGGTACTTTGCAACTCTTCATTCGATGCCATTAGCTCTTCATTGGAAGACTGTAGTTCCTCGTTGCTGGTTTCCAGTTCTTCCACCACATTTTGCAGTTCGGTTTTGGTGGCCTTTAACTCATTCTCCAAATCTTCGAGACGTTGTTTGGATACCTCATCAATGGGTACGTTTTTAACCACCTCGTAATCTTCTGGCAAAACACGTTCTTCGCTAAAGTGTACCAGGTAAATGTTATTTAATTCATCAATATTTGTGGCTTTATGAAAAGTAAGGTCGAACATATTTTTTTCGCCTTTATTTTCAACCACAATATCTTTTATAATAATATCCTTTTTTTCGGCTTCCAGCCTTCGGATTCCATTTCGTAAAATGGCTGCCAGTTCCGGACTAACCATTTTTAAAAGATTCGAAACAAAAATGCCATCGGTATGGCGTAAGCGGTCGCTAATATTACCTTTCAGATAGATAATATTAAAATCTTTGTCGATAAAAATGCTGGAAGGACTAAAACGATTGCTAAGGTATTTTTGGAAAATTGCTTCCGGATTTTCTTTAAAACGATATTCGGGCTGCGCAATGTGGCGGATAGGACTTTTATACGAAAGGGTTGATATTTTGTCTTCCGGATTGCTTTGTGTTGGTATTTGCTTGGTGTCGGATATATTCTGAAAAATTTTCCATTTGTTATCGACCACCTTGAAAAATTTTGAAATTTCGCCTAACGATTCGCTATTCCCCAGAAAGAGATAACCAAATTTATTTAAGGCAAACTGGAAATTTAACAAGACCTTTCGTTGTACCTTGCTCTCTAAATAAATTAGCAGGTTTCGGCAGGTTATTAAATCCATCCGAATAAAAGGTGGATCTTTTAAAACATTGTGGTTTGAAAACACAATTTTTTCGCGTATGCGTTTGGCAATTTGAATTTTGTCGCCGGTTTTAACAAAATAATTTTCGAGGTAATATTTTTCGAGCTCATTACTAATGTTAATATGAAAACTTCCCATGCCTGCACTGCTCAGGGCTTCTCCATCAACATCGGTGGCAAATATTTTAAAGTCGAAATTAATTTTATTGGTGCGTATATAATCATCAAGCAATATGGCAATGGAAAACACTTCTTCGCCGGTTGAACAGCCTGCAGCCCAAACCCTTATGGGGTCTTTGTCGGTTTTATTTTTAAAGAGTTCCGGAATTACTTTTGTTTTCAGCGACTCAAAAGCTTCAATATCCCGGAAGAAGCTGGTAACACCAATCAGAAAATCCTGTTTTAAAATTTCTTTCTCTTCGCTGTTGCTTTTTAAATAGGTAAGGTAATCATACAACTGGTCGATGTTGTTGATATTCATCCGTTTTTCGAGGCGGCGCAAAAGCGTGTTGCGTTTGTATTGCCTGAAATCAATCCCCGATGATTTATGAATTTCTTCCAGAATGCCAAAGAAAACTACATCGTTCGATTTTGTTTTTTCATTGTCGCTATCGAGGAGTAACCTTTGTCCGGGAATTTTAACCAGTACCTCGGCCATTTTTTCGGGGTCCAAAATAAAATCGACTAAATTGGTGGCAGTGGCAGTATTGGGCATTCCATCAAATTGTGCAGAATTGGGGTCCTGCACAATTATGGTTCCACCTGCTTCCTTAATGGTTTTAATCCCCCGGGAGCCGTCGGAGCCTGTACCTGAAAGAATAACGCCTATGGATTTTTCTTTGTATTCCTCACCCAAAGTGTGAAAGAAAATATCGATGGGAAGGTTGAGGTTATGTTTAGGTCCTTTATCGAGCAAATAGAGCTTATTTCCTTTAAGATGTAAGTTTTTATTTCGTTGATTCAGGTATATGCAGTCGGGTTTGAGTTCCTGCTTGTCTTCGGCAGTAAAAATCTGCATTTTGGTATGCTTGGCCAATAGCTCCGGCATAAGGCTTTTAAAATCGGGCGAAAGGTGTTGTATTACTACAAATGCAAGCCCCGTGTTTGATGGAATGCTGTCGAATAATTGCTGAATGGCATCGAGTCCGCCTGCTGATGCACCTATACCTACTACATAAAGATCGTTTGAATCCATAGGATATTTTGTTAATGCGTTATCTTTCAATGATTTTAGATGTTCTGTCAACAAATATACATTAAAGAGAAATTGAAAATACCACTGAGGGTATGACAAATGTATGACAATTGACTAAATTGACTGAACGAAAGCGATTAGATTTTCCTCCATGCTTAAGTTTAACTTCTTTTTTAAACGTACTTTCCGGCGCTGCACACTGCTAACTTTAATGTTTAAATAACGCGCCACTTCTTTTGTAGTAAAGTTTAGTTTAAGCATGGCACAAAAGTTTAAATCGTGTTGGGTTAACTCCGGAAATCGATCGGATAGTATTTGAAAGAAGTCTTTATGAATGAGCCTAAAATGAGTTTTCATTAAATTCCAATCGTTTGCCTGAAATTTAAACTGGCTTTTTATTTCTGAAAATCTGGATAGATCTTCTTCTGAAAAACTGTATTTGAGTCGGATGTCTTCAATAAATTGTGAAAAAGATTCCAGGATTTCCTGTTTTCGGTTTAAATACATGGCATCGATAACCAACTGTTTTTCCGATCTTTCCAGGTTTATTTTGTCGGTTTCATCAACAACATTTACCAGGTTGAAGTCTTCATTATTAATACAAACCTGATGCACATCAACAGAAAAAAAACGTGGTCTTCCTTTCGCGGTTAAAAAACGTGCTTTTACATTAAACGGGAAGCTAATTTTTTTTTCGGCAATAAGCTTGAGCTTTTCGGTAATTATATTTCTGTCTTCCGGGTGAACAGTTTCGAGAAGCGGTGTGTTTGTGTAATCCTGAAAATTTTCGTACTCGAGGTAACTAAGCAACTTTGCATTTGCATAGTGCGAAATATTGCCTTGGCTTAACCCAACACCATAGGGCGCATTTTCACTAATTATCCGAAACATTTTCTGGCTTTCAATTAACTTTTTTTGTGCCTTAATTTTTTCGGTAACCTCTTGGTGTATTAGGCAAACGAAAGTTTTGTTTTCAATTTTAATTAATTTGGCGTGCAGCTCAAACCACCGTTTTTTTATAGGGCTGTGGCAAGGGTATTCAAAAAAAACCGATGAAATAATTCTGTTCAGCAAGTTCCGGATTCCTTGCAACACATCTTCTGCTGTCTGGCTACCCTCTTCGGCCGCTTTTTTACAAATATTATAGTAGTTATAAGTATGCCAGTTTATTTCGGTGTTAATCCCGTTATTGTTTCCAAATGTTATCCAATCCTGATTTACATTGCAGATATCTCCGTCGGGTTTAATAATGGCTACATTGCCAGGTATCGACTCGGCAATCGTTTGAAGTATCCCGTTTTGGGTAAATTCTGGCATAATCACAAGTTCCTTAAAATTGTAAACGATGTTGGTAAATGCAGTTTTAGCACAGCAAGTTGATCCGCAATTTCAATTTATCTAAGAAAAACAGTAGGTGTTGCTTTTTTCTTTAAACTTACAAAATGCTTCCAATAATTGATAATTATTTTTGCTGATAATCGTTTTGTTCCATATTAACTGCTGAAATTTAGGCGATTGGCAAAGCCCATTTAGACGTACTGTTGGTGGATTGTAATTTTAATTCATTCGTGAGCATATGTTTGCACACTCCTTTGTTCGCAATTCTTATAAAGAATAGGCATTTCTGAACAGTAAAATGGGCAATACCTACCCTGGGTTTCATCATTTTGTTTGATAGTAAAATGCGAATGATAGCTTAGCTTAAGCGAAAGCTAAAAATGGGGGTTGTTATGGATAGTATAATTTTAAACAAGACGAAATTTGCTCCTGCAGAAAGGAGTACTGAAATGCAATTGAAAAGCCAGAAACAAACAATTATGGCCAATGAAATGGTTATTCAGTTTTGCGATGCTATTTCTCAGATGTTGGTTGTACTCAATAAAAATCGACAGATTATTTATGCCAACAAGCACTTCATGAATAACCTGGGGCTTTTAACGCCCGATTCGTATATTGGAAAGCGCCCGGGCGAGGCTGTAAAATGTGCCCACGCTATTGAAAGTACTGGAGGGTGTGGAACCTCGGAGTTTTGCCGTACATGCGGAGCTGTTAATGCCATATTAGAAGCTCAGCAAGGTAAACAGGCGGTTAAGGAGTGCAGAATAATAACAGAAAGCAGAGATGCTCTGGATTTAAAAGTTACAGCTACCCCATTAACGATAAAGAAAGAAGAGTATTCAATTTTTGAGATAAATGATATTAGCCATGAAAAAAGGCGTAAAAGTTTAGAGCGCGTTTTCTTTCACGATGTTTTAAACAGTGCCGGGGGTATTGCCGGATTGTCGGATATTATTGGAACTGTTGTTGACCAAAAGGAAATTGATGAAATTGCGGGAATGATACATACTTCTGCACATAACCTTATTGGCGATATTCAATCTCAACGACAATTAAGTGCTGCCGAACGTGGCGATCTAAAGCTAAACCTCTCAGATTATAGTGCTTTTCAATTAATTAAAGAAATTGCCCAGTTATATGCCAATCATGAAGTGGCATATGGAAAAACAATTGGTATTGATAATGTATCGGAAGATTTTATAATAGAAACAGATGTTTCGTTATTAAGACGAATTATTGGAAATATGACTAAGAACGCTCTTGAGGCTTCATTGCCCGGTTCAAAAGTTGTACTTAAAGCACTACTTCAGGGAGAGAAAAAGTTGTTCTCGGTTCATAATGCCGGATTTATTGCGCGCGATGCCCAACTTCAACTTTTTAAACGATCATACACAACAAAAGGAGCCGGCAGGGGCTTAGGTACCTACAGCATGAAATTATTTGGAGAGAAATACCTCGGTGGAAAGGTGTGGTTTGAAAGTACAAAAGATGCGGGAACCACCTTTTTTATTCAATTGAAATAGAGGACTTTTGCTTTTATTCTGTTTTTTTTGAATATACGTTTTACGTACAAAAAAAAGAGTCACATTGCTGTAACTCTTTGATTATCAAGTGGAGAATACCGGAGTCGAACCGGTGACCTCTTGACTGCCAGTCAAGCGCTCTAGCCAACTGAGCTAATCCCCCAATACGTGGCTGCAAATATAAAAATAATTTTCACAAACCGTCAAAATATTTTTTTGGTAAAGTTTTTGCTGTATTAAAAATAACTGCAGAAAACCAGAAGCCGGCGTTCTTTAATTTATTGATAATCCAAATAAAATTAGAAGCCATGATGAAACGAACATTTAAAAACGATCTTTCAAAAAATTATTTTCAGGAGCAACCTAAGTCTACTGCTTTTGCGCCCGAAAATGGGATAAAGCTGAAAATAAAAAAGACAAAAAATGCGGATATTGAAAGCAAAAAAACAACGCTTTTCCTGATTGGGTTGGTAATTGCTCTATGTTTGGTGTTTACTGCTTTTGAGTGGAAAACCCCAGTTAACAAAGCACGGATTGTTGAAGGGTATGATAATTTTATTCCGCCCGAAGATCTGGTGATTCCAATTACAAAAACCGAAAAACCAGAGTCTGAAAAACCGGTCATTACAGTCCCGGTTTTTAAAGTTGTTAAAGATAATGTTCATATAAAAGAGGAGCTATTATGGGAAGGCGACGATCCGGAAGAACCGGTACTATTCGATTTCGAAAGTCTTTTTAAGGCAAACACAGAAAAAGAAGAGAATTTGGATCACATCCTCGACCATGTTGAAATAATGCCCGAATTCCCGGGAGGCGATGCAGCACTGTTAAGCTATCTGGCACATCAGGTAAAATATCCGGCAATTGCGCAGGAAAACGGAATACAGGGGCGTGTATACATTTCATTTGTTATTGATGAAAACGGAACTGTTTTTAATGTAACACTCGCCCGCGGAGTTGACGCATCGTTAAATACAGAGGCCATTCGTGTAGTAGAATCCATGCCCCGGTGGAAACCCGGAAGACAGGGAGATAAAGCGGTAAAAGTTCGCTATACAGTGCCCATCAATTTTATATTGCGATAGAAAATTGAAATGAATTAAAAATTAACTTGTATGTGAAGATTATTTTCTATCTTTAAGCCCCGTTTTTAGAGGGCAAAAAAAATCAAATAAAACAAATAAAAGAGTTAAGTATGGAACTTAAAAAATCACCAAAAGCTGATCTGGAAGCCAAAAAAAATACCTTTTGGCTGGTAGGGTTAGTAGTCGCGTTGGGAGTTTCGCTACTGGCTTTTGAGTGGACCACAAAACCTTCAAAAGTTGAGTCTTTGGGTACCATTGAAACAGCCGAAGTTGAAGAAGAAATCATCCCTATCACTCGTGAGCAAGAGGTAAAACCACCTCCACCACCTCCACCACCAAAAGTAGTTGAGGTACTGAACATTGTTGACGATGAAGTAGAAATTGAAGACGAGCTGGAAATTGAAGATTCAGAGGCTGATGACGAAACTGTAATCGATGTGGCTCCTGTTATTGAAACAGCCGAAGAAGAAGAAGAAGAAGAAGCTCAGGTATTCTTTATTGTTGAGGATATGCCTGAATTCCCGGGTGGAGATTTGGCATTGCGTAAGTATATCGCCAACTCGATTAAATACCCTGTAATTGCACAGGAAAACGGTATTCAGGGAAAGGTATATGTAACTTTTGTTGTAAGTAAAACAGGTAAAGTTACCGATGCTAAAATTGCCAGGGGTGTAGATCCATCACTGGATAAAGAAGCACTTCGCGTAGTTAATGCCCTTCCTGCATGGAAGCCTGGCAAACAGCGCGGAAAACCGGTTAATGTATCGTACACGGTACCAATTAATTTCGTGTTGCAGTAACAAAGAAAAAACAATATTTTTGCACTCCTGTTTCAATAGAAGCAGGAGTTTTTTTGTTTAAAAAGTAATGTAAATGATAGAAACAGCACCAGAAACAGAGAAAGCAGTTATTGTAGGACTGATTAACCAGGATCAGGATGAACGTCAGGCAAAGGAATACCTTGACGAGTTGGAGTTTTTGGCCGATACTGCCGGTGCGCAAGTATTAAAAAAATTTACGCAAAAGCTCGATGTTCCGAATAAAGCTACATTTGTGGGGCCCGGAAAATTGGAAGAAATAAGCAATTACATAAAAGTAGTAGAGGCTGATACCGTAATTTTCGACGACGAACTAACACCAACACAACTGCGAAACGTTGAAAAAATTCTGGAATGTAAAATTCTGGATCGTACAAATCTTATACTTGATATCTTTGCCAAAAGAGCACAAACGGCTCATGCGAAAACACAGGTAGAATTGGCACAATACCAATACCTGCTGCCACGTCTTACCCGAATGTGGACGCACCTCGAGCGCCAGCGTGGAGGTATCGGAATGCGGGGACCGGGTGAAACGCAGATTGAAACCGACCGCCGGATAATTCTCGATAAAATTGCCCGTTTAAAAGCACAGCTGGTAAAAATCGACAAACAAAAGGCTACTCAGCGTAAAAACCGTGGAAAAATGGTGCGTGTGGCTTTGGTGGGCTATACCAATGTGGGCAAATCAACCATTATGAATATGATGGCAAAATCGGATGTTTTTGCTGAAAATAAACTTTTTGCTACACTCGATACAACTGTGCGTAAAGTCGTTATTGGTAATTTGCCCTTTCTGTTGGCCGATACCGTTGGCTTCATTCGCAAATTACCACACGGACTGGTAGAGTCATTTAAATCAACATTGGATGAGGTGCGGGAAGCCGACATATTGCTTCATGTGGTAGATATCTCGCATCCCGGATTTGAAGAGCAGATAGAAACGGTAGACAGTACCCTAAAAGAAATAGAGGCCGGCGATAAGCCTACTTATTACATTTTTAATAAAATTGACGCATTTACCTACGAGGAAAAAGACGAAGACGACTTGTCGCCACGGACAAGGGATAACTTTACTTTAGATGAGTGGAAAAAATCGTGGATGGCAAAAAGCAATACACCCGCACTTTTTATTTCGGCCAAAGAGAAAACCAATATCGAAGATTTTAAAACAGAACTTTACGAAAAAGTGAAAGGAATTCATTCGCAGCGTTTCCCGTATAACGATTATCTGTATAATTCGGAGTGGACGGAAGGCGTGCAGTAAGTCTTAATATTATATTTTATAAAGGAGAAGCGCTTATGGTTTTTCCTGAATTTTTTTAATGATGGAGTCATCTCTGCACGATTCCAGCATTTCGATACTGGTTAAACGCCGCAAAGGATGCTTTAACTCCGGAGCAATTTCAACCAAAGGAACCAAAACAAAACGGCGTTCATGAATTTTTGGATGAGGTATAATTAACGATTTTGTTTCCATAAACTCATCGTTGAAATACAGAATGTCAATATCCATTTCGCGCGATGAATAGCGTTCAATTCCTCTTTTTCGGCCAAAATCGGCTTCAATCTCATGAATTCGCCAAAGCAGCTCCTCTGCCTCAAGCTTTGTTTCAATAACAATTACCTGGTTCCAAAAGGCATGTTCGGCCTGAAAACCCCAGGGTGGAGTCTCATAAACCGATGATTTCTGAACTATTTTACCAAGCTTTAGTTCTATTAATGTGTAAGCATGGTTAAAATTTTTCTCCTTATTGCCAATATTTCCACCTATGCCAAGAAATACCTTGTTCATTGTGTCTTATATTTGTAATTCCTTCAGTAAAATATTACTCATTTAGTAGTGAACAGCAAAAATATAAAATGAGACCCAATAAAGTTAGCTATTTATTACCTACATTGTTGACTAAATTGGGAAAGAGTAGTACGAAATTTATTAAAACAAACATAAAAAATTAAACACATGAAAGAATTCTTCAAATACGTATTAGCGACCATTGTTGGTGTTTTGGCCTTGTCGCTTATTGGTACTTTTCTAATGTTTATTGTTATCGGAGCTATTGTTGCCTCTTCAGAAAAAGAAGTAACTGTTGCCGAACAATCAATGCTTGTAATTGATTTAAGTCAGAGTATTGTTGATCGTGCCCCCAACGATCCATTCGAAGATTTGGAGCTTCCGGGAATTTTTAGTTTAGTTAAAACCATTGGGCTCGATAATATTAGCAAATCGTTGGAGAAAGCTGTTGATGATGACCGGATTAAAGGCATTTACCTGAAATTGTCGACAACAAACGGAGGAATGGCATCGGTTGAGGAAATTCGAAATGCACTAATTGCTTTTAAAGACAGCTGCGACAAACCCATTTATGCCTGTGCCGACCAAATGATACTCGACCAGAAAGGTTATTATGTAGCCACAGTGGCCGATCAGATTGTTTTGCATCCTGAAGTATCACTCGATTTTCGCGGATTGAGTGGTGAACTAACTTTCTTTAAAAATGCATTAGATAAACTGGGTGTTGAAATGCAGATAATTCGTGGCCCAAACAATAAGTTTAAAGCAGCAGTAGAGCCTTTTATGCTTGATAAAATGAGCCAGGAAAACCGCGAACAGCGTTTGGTGTATATGAATAGTTTATGGAATCATATGCTAAAAGGAATAGCCGAAGCACGGGGTATTTCGGTAGAGGATTTAAATGCTTTGGCCGACGAAGTACAGACCTTTAAAAAAGCAGCAGCAATGGTGGAAAATGGTTTGATTGACGCTGCCAAATACCGCGATGAAGTGCTGGATGATATGCGCGAAATTACAGGAATAGAAGGCACTGAAGGAGTACCCATTGTTGATGTAAAAGCTTATGCAAAGGCTCCGGTTAAAGGAAAAACAAAAAAATACAGCCGTAATAAAATTGCCGTTATTTATGCCAGTGGCGAAATAGGAGCTGCACTTAGTGCCGGAGAAGGAATTAACGGCGATAAACTCGGAAAAGAGATTCGGAAAGTTCGTCAGGACAGTGCCTATAAAGCTATTGTTTTGCGTGTTAATTCGCCTGGAGGCGCAGTTTTTGATTCGGAAACAATTTGGCGCGAGGTAAAACTGGCTGCCGAAGAAAAAACTTTGGTGGTTTCGTTTGGCGATGTAGCAGCATCAGGTGGTTATTATATCTCGTGCCCGGCTGATAAAATCGTTGCCAGTCCAAATACAATAACCGGATCGATCGGAATTTTTGGTCAGATTCCAAACTTTGGCGAATTAATGAACGATAAGCTTGGTATTACAACCGATGCCGTTGGCACTAACGAACATTCGAGCTTTATTTCTTTGTCGCGCCCCATGACTCCCTACGAGAAACAACGCATGACCCAATATATTTCAATTGGTTACGATACCTTCCTGTCGCATGTGGCCGATGGCCGCGGAATGACAAAAGAACAGGTTGACAACATTGGGCAGGGTCGCGTGTGGAGTGGCGAAAATGCCATGGAGATTGGCCTTGTTGATGAATTTGGCGGCTTGGAAGATGCCATTGAGCTTGCTGCCGAAATGGAAGGCCTTGAGGATTACCGTACCATCGCACTGCCCGAATTGCCAAATCCTTTGGAAGAAATGTTTAAGCTGGGCGGTAACGCAAAAACACGCATTTTAAAGGGCGAACTTGGCGACAAATACCGCTATTACGAATACATGAAAAAAGCAGCCGGCATGAATGGAATATATGCCCGTATGCCTTACGATATTTATCTGAATTAATACGGGTAATACATAAAATTAGAAGGATGCATCATAAGCTGTGATGCATCCTTTTTCTTATCTTAGCTTTCTATTTTTTGAAGAACAATTATAAATGGCGAAAATTTTCCTTTACCCGCTTTCCTGGCTGTATGGTTTTGTTATTTTTTTACGAAACAGAGCCTACGATTTAAAAATAGTTAAGTCGAAAGAATTTGATGTTCCTGTTATTTCAATCGGTAATATTACCGTTGGCGGAACTGGCAAAACTCCTCATGTGGAATACCTGGTAAATCTGCTAAAAGATACCTACGAAGTGGCTACTTTAAGCAGGGGGTATAAACGAAAAACAAAAGGGTTTCGTTGGGTTGAAAAGCAATCTACCGCCCTTGAAGTTGGCGATGAACCTTTGCAGATTAAAAATAAATTTCCGGACGTAACAGTGTCGGTATGCGAAGATCGGGTAAAAGGTGTGGAAAAATTACTCGAACCTGCCGAAGGAAAAACACCCGATGTGGTATTGCTCGACGATGCCTTTCAGCACCGGAGGATAACACCGGGAATAAATATTTTGTTGATTGATTACAACCGGCAAATAAAAAATGATACCCTATTGCCTGCCGGCCGCTTACGCGAAGGTGTATACCAAATGCGACGTGCAAATATTATTTTATTTACAAAATGCCCCGAAGAGGTTACGCCAATAATGCGCCGTATTTTGCAAAACGATGTAAATTTGCTGCCCTACCAGAAATTGTATTTTACCCGGCTGGTATACGGAACCTTGCAGCCCATTTTTAATGCGCCTGAATTGGATGAGGCCAGTTACAGAACTGTAAGCTGCCACATGCTGGTAGTAACCGGAATTGCATCGCCAAAACAAATGCACTCGTTTATTAAAAAAATGGGCACACAAATGGAAACGCTTACATTTTCTGACCACCATGCCTATACAACCAACGATATTGTTGAAATTGAAAAACGATTTCAGGCAATAAACTCAGAAAAAAAGATAATTGTTACAACCGAAAAGGATGCTATGCGTTTTAAAGACATCGAGGAAATAAGCGATGCCTTAAAAGCGGCCATGTACTACCTGCCGGTAAAAGTTGATTTCCTTGAAGAAGAAAAAAAATCGTTTAATAAGAAGATATTGAATTATGTTGGAGAAAATAAAAGCAACCGCGAGCTTCATAAAAGAAAGAATTCAGGCAAGTCCTGAGATTGGTATTATACTTGGAACCGGTCTTGGAGGCCTGGTTAACGAAATTGAAATAATTGATTCGATACCCTATACTGATATTCCGAATTTTCCGGTGTCGACAGTTGACGGACATGCCGGCCGGTTAATTTACGGCAAACTGGGAAATAAAGAAGTGTTGGCCATGCAAGGTCGCTTTCATTATTACGAAGGTTACGATATGAAAGAGGTTACCTTTCCGGTGCGGGTAATGAAATTTGTTGGTGTAAAAAATCTTTTTGTTTCCAATGCCAGTGGCGGATTAAACCCCGATTGGCAGGTTGGCGCAATTGTATTGCTTACCGATCATATTAATTTCTTCCCCGATCATCCGCTGCGTGGTAAAAACCAGGAGGAACTCGGACCGCGTTTCCCGGATATGAGTAAGGCATACAGCCAGCGTTTGCGCAACAAGGCTAAGCTTATTGCTCTGCAAAACGGTATTGATGTAAAAGAAGGTGTTTATGTAGGCGTTTCGGGGCCTACCTTTGAAACTCCTGCCGAATATAAAATGTTCCGCATTTTGGGTGGCGACATTGTGGGGATGTCAACCGTGCCCGAGGTAATTGTTGCCCGACACATGGACATGCGCGTTTTTGGAATTTCAATTGTAACCGACAGCGGAGTGCCCGGCGAAATTGTTGAAATATCGCACGAAGAAGTGCAGGAAGTTGCAATGAAAGCAGAACCGAATATGACTCTGATTATGAAAGAACTAATACAGAGTATTGAGTAGATAACACATCGTCTTTCTCTTATTTTGATTGAGAAGGAGGAAGGAAAATCATTCCTTCACCAGGCTTTTTTGAATAAAAGAACACCGGTGAAGTGTAACAACCAGAGCGGTTTCAGCCGTCGGATTCGATTCTTTTATAGCTCATGAAATTAAAAATTATACACGTGAAAAATTTAGTTTTTATTTTAATAATGGCACTTGCGCTTTTTAGTTGTACCGAAAACAAAACTAAAACTGCAGAATTGGTGCTCGACTCGCAATCGGTATTGGGCGAGGGAGCCATCTGGAATTACAAAACCGGCGAGTTAATGTGGGTAGATATAAAAAAGGAGATTCTGAATATTTATAATCCGGCATCGGCTTTTAACAAAGAAATGTTTACCGGGCAAATGATTGGAACCGTAGTGCCTGCCGAAAGTGGTAATGCGCTGGTGGCTTTACAAAAAGGCATTTATTTTTTCGACATTGAAACCGGGAGTAAAAAGTTACTGGCTGCCCCTGAACCCGATAAGCCTGCCAACCGGTTTAATGATGGGAAGTGCGACCCTTCAGGAAGGTTCTGGGCCGGAACGATAAGTACCAAAGGCGAGCGCGAAGTGGCCGCATTGTATCGCTTCGATCCGGATACCTCAATTCATAAAATGGTGGATAAGGTGAGTATTTCAAATGGCATTGTTTGGTCGGGCGACAAAACAAAAATGTACTACATTGATACGCCTACCCACAAAGTTATGGCTTACGATTATGACGACACCACCGGTGAAATCTCAAATCCACGAGTGGCCCTAACTATCCCAAACGAATTGGGTGGCCCCGATGGAATGACCATCGACGAAAACGATAACCTTTGGATAGCCCTTTGGGGAGGTTCGGCAGTTGGCTGCTGGAATCCCGAAAGTGGAGAGCTGATTGATAAAATTGAAGTTCCGGCAAAAAATGTCACCTCGTGTGCCTTTGGCGATAACGACCTTGGAACACTCTACATTACCTCGGCCCGGCAAAATACCAGCCCCGAAGAACTGGAGAAATGGCCACATGCCGGTGGTGTGTTTAAGTTTAGACCCGGTGTTAAAGGCGTGCAGGCTTTTTATTTTAACGATGTAAACTAACTGGTTTATGAATCTGCTTGTATTGGCACTTGCGCCTGTTGTTATTATTGCCGCCTATATTTATTTTCGCGATAAATACGAAAAGGAACCTCTACGCCTCTTGTTTTTTGCATTGTTGGCCGGAGGGCTTACTGTTATTCCAATTCTTTTTCTTGAAGGTTTTTTAGACCGGTTTACCCTGCAATTTCCAGGATTGCTTTCGGCAGCATGGAAAGCATTTGTGGTGGCCGCTTTTTCTGAAGAACTCTTTAAATACCTGGCCTTGTATCTCCTGATCTGGAAAAGCCCCGAGTTTAACGAAAAATTTGATGGCATTGTTTATGCCACCTACGTGTCGTTAGGGTTTGCTGCAGTTGAGAATGTACTGTACGTAATGGATGGCGGATTAAGCACCGGACTTATGCGGGCGGTAACTGCTGTGCCGGCGCATGCTATTTTCGGAATTACCATGGGTTTTTATTTTGGCCTGGCAAGATTTTACGAAAAGGAACAGAAAAAACTCAAGCAGAAAGCGCTGTTGTTACCCCTTGTTTTACATGGTATTTACGATTTTATTTTGTTTACCGAAATTGCCTGGTTAACAATAGTTTTTGTGGGGTTTGTGGTTTACCTCTATGTTTCGGGCCTTAAACGTATGCGCGAACTTTCGAAACAATCGATTTACAACACCGATTATAATTTATTGAACGACAAACTGGGGAAATCAAAGTAGCTATGGATATTCCGAATTATATCAACGTTGAACAGGCACACAAAATTGTACAAAAATATGCCCATCGTACACCGGTGATGTCGTCGGCAGGTATTAATAAAATTGTCGGAGCCGAGTTGTATTTTAAATGCGAAAATCTGCAAAAGGTAGGAGCATTTAAATTTCGGGGAGCTTGTAATGCCGTGTTTTCGTTAAGTGAAGAAGAAGCGCAAAAAGGTGTGGCCACACATTCGTCTGGAAACCATGCCGCAGCACTGGCGCTGGCAGCCCGTATGCGTGGCATTGATGCGCATATTGTAATGCCCGAAAACTCGCCCGAAATAAAAAAGAAAGCTGTAGCCGGATATGGTGCTAAAATTACATTTTGCAAACCTACTTTGCAGGCACGCGAAAGTACGCTGGCAAAAGTGATTGAAGAAACCGGAGCAACAGAAATTCATCCCTACAATAATTTTTATATAATTGCCGGACAAGGAACAGCCGCCAAAGAATTGATTGAAGACAAAGGCAAATTTGATATTATTATGGCACCCGTTGGTGGTGGCGGGTTGTTAAGCGGAACGGCAATTTCAAGCAAACAATTGTTGCCCGCCTGCAAAGTTATTGCTGCCGAACCGGCCGGAGCCGATGACGCTTATCGTTCGTTTCATTCTAAAAAATGGGTGCCTTCCGAAAATCCTAAAACAATTGCCGACGGTTTGCTGACTTCGTTAGGCGAACGGAATTTCAAAATAATACTCGACAAGGTGGATGATATTGTATGCGTTTCGGAAGAAAGTATTGTGGAAGCCATGCGCATGATTTGGGAGCGAATGAAAATAATTATCGAACCATCGTCGGCGGTGCCACTGGCTGCTATCCTGGAAAAGAAAGTGGATGTGCAAGGCAAAAAAGTGGGTATTATTCTTTCGGGCGGAAATCTGGATTTAGGGAAGCTGCCGTTTTAGCTGATGATAGTCTTATTAAGCCAGTAACAAGTTTTTAGTCTCAGTTGGCAGTATTAAATTATCCAGTATCGAATATCCGGTATCAGGTTTTTTTAGAATACCATCTTTATTCATTTTATACAGAGAAAGAAGGCACCCTTTCTACCCTTTGCAAATTAGTAGCAAATAACACTAAACTAATTGTGCTATTTAACATAGGCTCATAATTTTGAAGTTGACCAAAGAAAATATACTTTTAAAACACAAATTTATATATAAACCTTTTAGCAGATTGCCATGCCACGAACCCCTTAATTTTCATCTTCAAATTCAATCATTAACTAAATTTTGTTCAATAAATAGTTGAACCGGAAATTGTATTATAAGTTTATACTGCCTCAAGCATTATTAATCATTAAATCAAAAAAATGTAAAGAAATGGAAAACAAAAAAATTGCCTTATTTATTGGTATACTATGTTTATTTTTTACGGGTATTACTAATAGTAAAGCTCAAAACCCAACTACAGCTACAAACAAATATGAAATAGCTGTAGACCTTCAGAACTTCTTCTCCGATGGCATTCCCGATAAAGTGCTGTTTAAACTAAACAATATTAAAGATAACCAAATAAAAGGGGCTTACCGCTTTGGTATTGGAGCCACTTATTTAGTGGATAAGTATCATGTTACTCAAGACGATGATAACTATGAATTAACGGGAAAAGTAGAAAAAACCAATTTCTCGTTCTCTTTCGGATATGAATTTCAAAAACAACTCAATAAAGCTATTTTCTATTATGGAGCTGATATTGGATCATATTTCAGCGTTACCGATGATATGGACTACCCTAAAACTGATGATTATTTTAAATTGTATTTTATCCCTTTTGCAGGGGTAAAAATATTGCTAACAAATAATCTATCGTTAGCTTTTGAAACAGGTATTGAAAACAAATTCGAATATTGGAAAACGGAAGGAACAAATGTCGCTCCAGATAATAGAGTTAAACACACCAATTATCTTTCCCGAATTGAATTACCTTATAGTTTAACCTTTAACTTTAGTTTCTAATGAATCCTCGGAATCGTATCAAGTATACGATAATGTTCAAAGCCTGAAACTGATAAAACAAAAACTAAAAGGCAGCAGTACAGGAATAAACACCCAAAGCTGGAAAGAAGGTGTTTATATGGTGCGTGTAAAATACAAGGATGAAATACTTACCGGTAAGCTGATAGTTAAAAAGTAATTTACCTTTTGACATTGTGTGAAGTACTAATTTAATCATTTATTTCGCATGTAGAGTTGCAATCACAATTCGCAGTTTTTAGCCCTTCACGGTTTGTAGAAACATGATGGGCTTTTGATTTTCCAGTGACCACTTAATCTGTTACTAAACATAAGCCCAAATTATTGCTTTTGACGCAACCCTCTTTTATCTTTAAACATCTTAATTCCATAAACATAAAAATACAACCAACCATGAATACCTCGTAAAACTCAGAAAAAACAAAACAAACCGTTTGTAAAGTTAGCCACCCACATTGCCGCAAACCCTGCGTTGCCAAAGCAACAGAAACCGACCTTTTTTAATGCGCTCTTTTTTCAGTTCTTAATCTTACAAGAACCTGTTTTTTAAAGTACTCTGTACTAAATACTCACAATCTAAAAATCTTTTAAAATATGAAATCAAAAAAAATAAAACTATTAACAATTCTCCTGTTCCTTTTGCCGCTTTGTGTGGTGTTGCTTGGGGCAGGGTGTAATGATGATGGATTAGACACCAGTATTTCTGACGATATAGGTGATTTAGTACGTGTCTTTGAACTCAAATATGGCGATTCAATGGAGGTTGCTTACAAAGGAGAAAAAGTAGAACTATCGATTACAGATGTTGACGATAGTGTTAATGTAGATTGTTCTTTAACTGATTTTAGTAATAACGTAGATGGATCTTTGGCCGTAAGAGTTTATTCCTATTTGCAAATAAATAATCAGGACAAAATAGTGAAAATAGCATCCAAACCTTGTGGAGCCTTATTTTACGAAAATGATGGACATGATATCCAGGATGTAAATGATTTGATTGACGATTTAGAATCTGCTCCGGCAAATTTAAATGATAGTTCCTACTTCGTTGATGCGTTCACTAATCTATTTGGTGAAGGCTCGTTAATTCAAGATACACCATTCCGAATTTTTATGGCAAAAGCATCGCCAACAAATTATAACCAACCCGATGCAACTATTGATGATTATCAATTTGTCTTCATTGTAACCGCTAAAAACTAAATTTTATGAAAAAAATTATTATTTTCTTTTTATTGATTTTAAATGTATTAATAGTAAATGCTCAAGAACAATGCTTAACCACGTCACCTGAGCCTCCCCAATGGATTTATAATAAATCAGCAAGATCCTTATTGACTATTCGATCATACTCATTGAATATTTTGTCCATATTGTGAGGAGTAGTAGTGGTCAAGGTTTTGATACAGGAATTTTATCAACAATTGTAAACTCATTAAATAGTAATTATTCGGATGCTGATATCCAGTTTTCGTTGTTAGGATCAGAATTTATTGATAATGACTATTATTATGTGAATTTTAGTGGAAAAGAAAATCAGCTTTTCGGTGTTAATTCACATTGCGAAGCCATTGATATCTATGTTCTTGGCGAGTCAACAAATTGGATAGCGGCAGGAATGGCAGATGACATCCCTTCAACTGCATTAATTATCCATGGCGATTATTATGATACATCAAGTTTGCCTCATGAAATGGGCATTGTTTAGGCCTTTATCATACTCATCACGGGACTATGAATGAGGGAGGTGGTGATCTTGATCAATGTGCCGAATTAGTTAATGGTGATAATTCCTTGACATGCGGTGATTATATTGAAGATACCGCTGCTGATCCCAACGTATGGTCAAGTAGCAGTTGTACTTATACAGGAACTGGTACGGATGCAAATGGTGATGAATATTCACCTGATGCCTCTAATCTTATGTCATATGCATATAAACCTTGCCGGAGTTTATTCTCTGAATTGCAAATAGAACGAATGAAAGATTTTATAGATAATACAACAATTCTTCAAAATGTATTTCATTCGACTATCTCTGGCCCCTCCCTAGTCTGCTCTTCTGGCACATTTACCGTCAACAATCCACCTGACGGCACCACCGTTACCTGGAATGAATCAAGAAACCTCACTGAAGACCCGCTGAACCCTGGAACTTTTACCGCTATTGGTTCAGGAGCAGGATGGGTTGAGGCAATCCTAACCACTACTGGTTGTGGGGAAATAACTTTGCCACGGAAAAATATTTGGGTAGGCACGGAGGAGGCCACGGTGTTCAGCCCTTTCGATTTAAACCAAAATGCCTATAACTGGTATTTAACAACAGGAACTCCGTTTGAATTTAGAGCCAGTTTACCACACCCTTCGGATGATGCTGCAGATTATATTTGGACTGTTTGGGATCAGCAACAGCAAATAATGACTTTGTGTCCTTCGGGTACAGGTGGCTATTTTGTTGCCAGTCATGAAGGATATTACACTGTGAATCTTAAGTTCAATAATGGATGTGGATGGGGAGATATTAAATCTCAGGATTTTTATTTTATCCAAAGTGGTAGTTTAATGCTTCAAATGAGTCCCAATCCAACCAGTGGCGAGACTATTGTAAGTATTGAGCCTGAAGTTAGCGAAGACGAAACTCTAAAATCAGCCTCAAGCGAAACAATTTTCGATGAGAATGCCGAGTGGGCTCTTGAAGTATATGATAATGTTCAGAGTCTGAAGCTTAAAAAACAAAAACTAAAAGGTAAAAGCACAACCATTAGTACCCAAGGCTGGAAAGAGGGCGTTTATATGGTGCGTGTAAAATACAAGGATGATATACTTACCGGTAAGCTGGTGGTGAAGAAATAGGATTCAGTTTACAGTCTCAGTAGTTAGTAGTTTTTTAGACCTTCAAGGTTTTTAAAACCTTGAAGGTCTTTTTTTTGGAACTAATCGTAAGATGCTGAAATATAGGCTCGCGCAAATCTGCGGCTAGTAACTTTTTCCGTAGGATTGCCAGCTGTAAATCAGCGGGAGCTTACCCGAGGCGTAGGTTTTACCCCTGCAACTCAGCGAGAGCCAACTTTTTTCGTCAGAAATGCTCTTGCAAATCAGCGAGAGAGGAATTTTTACAAAAGATTGACTCCTGCAGTTGTGCGACTGCTAACTTTCTATGCCGGGTAGGCTCCTGCAACTTTGCAACGGGCAACTTTTGCACAAAAAAATAGCGGCGCAATTTTGCGGGAAGTTGTTCTCTGCTGTAACAGATTCTTCGCTGCGCTCAGAATGACATTGTCGAATATCCAATAACCAATGATCAATAATCAATAACCAACGATTCAGCATCCATTATCCAGCATCAAAACATCGGACTTATAATATGTGCGAGCGATTCGCGTACTTTGAAAAACAGCGAGCGTTTACGCCATTCCCTGTATTTTATTTCACGGCAATTCTTCATGTCCGACAGGAAGTGCTCTTCCAACTCATCCGCGAATTCTTTCTGGTAAATAAAAGCGTTGGCCTCAAAATTGGTTTCAAAACTTCGGAAGTCGAAATTGCTTGTTCCAACACTTGAAATATGATCATCGACCAAAAGGTATTTACTATGGATAAAGCCATTTTGATAGAAAAAGATACGAACGCCGGCCTCCAATAATTCCTCGACATAAGAGAAAGAACACCATTTTGAAATGGTGGCATCCGATTTTTCGGGAATGATAATTCGAACATCAACCTGGCTGAGAGCAGCGGTTTTTAGGGCGGTAATTAAATCCTGCGGAGGCATCAGGTAAGGCGTAACCAGGTATACTTTTTTATGTGCCCCGGCAATGGCAGCAAAAAAACCTTGTTCGATACTTTTCCAGCTGTAATCGGGGCCGCTGGCCGAAACCTGAACCGGAACTCCCGGCGCATCAGAAAGCGGAGGGAAATACCGGTAACCGTAAAGGTTTTGTTTGGTTATAAAATACCAGTCGGCAGCAAAAATAACCTGCAGGGTTGTTGCAGCATCGCCATTTATTTGCAGGTGAGTGTCGCGCCAGGCCCCTATACCATTAAGTCCTTCAAGGTAGCGGTCGGCAATATTTACCCCGCCAATAAAGCCCGTTTTTCCATCAATAACAATAATTTTACGGTGGTTGCGGTAGTTTACCCGCGATGTAAAACGTGGAAACCGAACCTCCATAAATGGGTGAATTTCGATGTTGTTTGCCTGAAAAGTTTTGAAAAAGCGCCTGGATAGCCCCCAGCTGCCAACATCGTCAATTATAATGCGTACTTCAACACCTTCGTTGCGTTTTTTTATCAGTAAATTTTTTAGGCGGTTGCCAATTTTGTCATCCTCAAAAATGTAATATTCAAGGTGAATATGGTGACGGGCCTGCTCAATGGCATAAAATATATTTTCGAATGTTTCTTCTCCGTCTTTTAACAGTTTAAGGGTGTTGCCCGTGGTTAGCAACGAGTCGGAATTGTTTAACAGTAACCGAATAAGTTGCGCCTGATTGTTAAGGCCTGCTTTTGAAATGAGTTGTTTCTGTTCGATATTTTTAAGTTGTTCTGTACTCAACCGGCGCAGCTCTTTGAGGCTTTTAATGCCCCGCCGCGAAAACATTTTGCGCTTCCGGTATTCCTGCCCGAAAACCAGGTAAAAAACCACACCAAAAATGGGGAGCAGAATAAGTACCAGAATCCAGGCTGCAGTTTTAAAAGGCGAGCGTTTTTCCAGAATAATCATGAGCGCAACAGGAATAGCTGTGAGCAGAAAAATAAAATAAAACCAGTTCCAGAATTGACTCCAATCAAACATATTTTGTAATTTGTTAGGGTAAATTTCCAAATTTATTTGAGTAAAAACAATATTTGCATAATTTTCGTAGTTACAGGTAGAGATGAAAAAATTAACAAACATATTTCTTTGGGCTATTACTGGTAGTTTCTTGCTTATTTACGCATGTTCAGGTACAAAAAATAGTGCCAAATCAGAAAAATCGAGCATTGAGGTAAGTGCTGAGGATAGTGTTGAGTACGACGTTGAAACGTTTAATGCAAAATTTGATATGTGGTACGAACGGCAAAACACTTCGGCCGCATACCGCACGCAAACCTACTACGAAAACTGGAACAGGCAATATGTTTCTGCCTGGAATGCAAAATGCGCAACGGCATCGTCAAGCTGGACCTTTGAACCCGTGGTAGGTTACAATCCAACAGAAGATTACGGCTTTGAAATGAACCATAAGCTGTTTTACTATTTTATGTACGTTGAGAATGTGCTAAAAGTAAAAATTATCCCGGGTGGGCCTAAGCTCACTTTTTATTAGTGGCATTGCTTACAAGCAAAAGTGTGTCGTTGCCCAATTGTGAGCGTACGCCTTGTAAATGATTTATCTCCGGTGCTTTTATGCCTCTGCCAAATGTTTTATTGCCGGTATAAATGTGGGCTTCATCCCATAAATCTTCAGTTATAAAACTGTTTAATAGCTGCCTTCCTCCCTCAACAATTAGCGATAATACGTTTTTCTGGTGCAACACATTCATTAGTTGTGGCAGAATATTTTCCGAAAAATCAATTTTAACATAGCTTGTTTTTTCTTCAACCCGGTTTTTAATTCCGTTAATAATAAGCGTATCGCTTGCGTTATCAAACAGGTGCAGTGTTTTTTCCAGTCGTAAATTACGATCAATAACTATACGCAGCGGATTTTTTCCACTGCAATGCCGCACCGTTAGCGAGGGGTTGTCTTTTTCGGCCGTGTTGGTACCAACCAGAATGGCATCTTCGGCAGCCCTCATTTTATGCACGCTAAGCAAGGCTTCAGAACCGGTTATCCAGGTAGGTTCTCCGTAAGTTTCCTCCTTGCGGTCGATATCAATAAAGCCATCGGTAGTTTGTGCCCACTTAAGTAAAATATACGGGCGCTTCTTCCGGTGAAAAGTAAAAAAACGTCGGTTTAGCTCGTCGCATTCTTTTTTTAATACTCCTGTTTTCACCTCAAGGCCGGCTTTGCGAAGTTTTTCAATCCCCTTACCGGCCACCTCGGCAAACGGATCGATACTGCCAATTACAACCTTTGGTATTTGTTTTCTGATAATCAGGTCGGAGCAGGGAGGGGTTAACCCAAAATGGGCACAGGGTTCTAACGAAACATAAATGGTACTTGATTTTAGTTGTTCCGGGTTGTCAACCGCATTTATGGCATTCACTTCTGCATGCGCCTGGCCATATTTTTGATGATATCCTTCGCCAATAACTTGCCCCTGGTAAACAATAACGCAGCCAACCATTGGATTTGGCGAAACAGCACCTGACCCTTTTTTAGCCAGTTGGATGCAACGGGCCATGTATTTTTCGTCGGTTGTCATTTTCAAGGAAAAACTAAATTTGCAGCAACAAAAGTAAACAATGCAACAAACTATTCAATATATCCGAACAGAATTGGAAGGGATTTACCCCGAAAGCGAGATTCTGGGGTTTACAAAGCTACTATTCGACCAGGTGCTTGGATTTTCTTACACACAAATGATTTTGGCTAAAACACGTATGTTGGAGCAAGAGGATGTCAAAAAAATTAAAACCATTGTTAGCCGACTGAAAAACCACGAACCTATTCAATATATTTTAGGTGCAACAGAATTTTACGGATTACAACTGGAGCTTGAACCCGGAGTTTTAATTCCACGGCCCGAAACGGAAGAGCTGGTGCAGTGGGTGTGCCAAACCCAATTGCCAAAACAGGCACGTGTACTCGATATTGGAACCGGTAGCGGGTGTATTGCCCTGGCTATAAAAAACGAAATACCCGATGCCGAAGTTTGGGCGGTTGACAAGTCGGAAAAAGCTATGGAGCTTGCCGCAAAAAATGCGAAAACAAATAATCTGCAGCTACATTTTAAACAGACAGATATATTAAACTGGCAGGAAGAGCATTGGCCACAGTTTGATGTTGTGCTGAGCAATCCTCCGTATGTTCGCGAAAGCGAGAAAGCACAAATGCAGGCCAATGTGCTGGAGCACGAACCCGAGTTGGCCTTGTTTGTGAGCGATAACGATCCGTTGTTGTTTTATCGCACCATTGCGCAGTTTGCTAAAGACCACTTAAAAAACGGTGGCTTACTGTTTTTCGAAATTAACGAGAGTTTTGGCGAAGAAATGGTGAACCTGGTTAAGTCGTTGGGATTTAGTTCGGTAGAATTAAGACGGGATTTGGAAAATAAAAATCGGATGTTGCGGTGCAGAAAATAATACCGGACAGTATCAGTAAAAGCATTTTTTATCGTTTATTAATTCGAACGATTTTTTATCTTGTATTCGTGTAAACAAAAGCTGTGAAAAAAGTTATCCTTAAAATACTGCTACTTTTTAATTTTTTAGCATGTAGTGCATTGGTTGTATCCTACCTGTCGGTACATATTCCACCGGATGTTTTCTGGATTCCATCTCTATTTGGTTTGGCTTATCCGTTTCTTTTGGGGGCTAACCTCGCGTTCGTACTGTTTTGGTTGCTGTTTAAACCCCGCTATGCGCTTTTGTCGTTAATTGTTGTAGCTGTTGGCTGGGGGTTTGTTACCCGCTTTTACCAGGTAAAAGGCAAAAGTAGTACCGAGGCAGCTATTAAAGTAGTTTCGTATAACGTAAAACATTTTGTGGCTGATGGCACGGGCAATCAGAAAGAAAATGCGAAAGAGATTATTACATTTTTAGCCGGGCAGGATGCCGATATTATTTGTTTGCAGGAAGCACGTTTGCGCCGAAACAATATTTTTAACCTGGCACAAACCGTTAAAGACCTCGAATCGATTAAACACTACCAGTTTGCGCGTTCCAGCACAAGTTACGGCTCGGTAACAATGACCCGCTATCCTATTGTAAATATGGGCGAAATTAGGTTTGAAGACTCCCGGAACATTACCATTTATACCGATGTGTTGATTGATTTTGATACCGTTCGCATTTTTAATATCCATCTGCAATCGTACCTGATTGATCCTGATAAGTATTCAATAATTGAGTCGCCGGGCTTAAACGAAGAGAAAGACCTGGATGAGGTGAGAGAGATGGGAGCCAAATTTAAGGATGCGTTTCAGCTGCGGGCAAGGCAGGTGCGCGAAATCAGAAAATACATTGACGAATCGCCCCATAATGTCATCCTTTGTGGCGATTTTAATGATACACCCGCTTCGTTTTCGTACCGCAATTTAAGCAATGGATTAAGCGATGCTTTTGTTCAATCGGGGCAGGGAATTGGGCGTACCTACATTGGCAAATTGCCATCGTTTCGTATTGATTATATTATGCACGGTGATGCTTTTGAATCGTTTGATTTTGAAACGTTGGATTACCGGAAATCAGACCATTTGCCCGTTAGCTGCAAGCTGAGAAAAATCAATTAAAGCGATAGCAGCAGTTCTTGCGCCACTTCCTTATCTGTTTTTAGTTGTTCAACCAAGGCATCAACTCCCGCAAACTTTTTCTCTTCACGTATTTTGTCAATAAAAACAAGTGTGATGCTTTTGCCGTAAATGTTTTCAGCAAAATCAAAAATATTTACTTCAATGCTGCGGTTGTCGGCGTTGTTATTAAAAGTGGGGCGGGTTCCAATGTTTAACATTCCCTTGTACTGTTTGTCGTCAATTTCAATTAAAACTGCATAAACACCGTATCCGGGAATAATTTTGTATTTGTCTGAGGCTTCAATATTTGCAGTGGGGAATCCTAATTTTCGACCCAGCTGTTTGCCGTTAACCACCGTGCCGTGCAAGGTAAAGCGGTAGCCCAAATATTGATTGGCTTTTGCAATAGCACCGGTTTCAAGCGCTGCCCGTATTTTTGTTGAGCTTACTTTGTCGGTTTCTACTGATAAGGCTTCAGTTCGGTGTACTTTAAAACCGTATTTCTCAGCACATTTTTGGAGGTATTCGTATCCGCCTTCGCGGTTTTTCCCAAACCGATGATCGTAGCCCACAACCAAACAATAGGTGTGTATTTTTTCCACCAAAATGGTTTTTACAAAATCGGTATAGCTTAGGGCTGCAAACGCTTCGTTAAAAGGATAAATAATCAGGTGATCGACACCAAATTGCTCAAACAGTTTAATTTTTTCGTTTTTTGTTGTAAGCAAACGCAGGCTTGTTTCGTTGGGTGCGGTAACAATGCGCGGATGAGGGTAAAAGGTAAAGATTACCGTTTCGCCGTTTTCGTTGCTGGCTAATTCTTTTAACTGGTTAATAACCAGTTGGTGCCCTTTGTGCAAACCATCGAAAGTACCAATGGTTACCACAGGGTTTCGGGCCTTAAAATCATCAAGCGAAAAATGTATCTTCACAATAGTAATGGTAAAAAATGTTTTGCGTTACAAACCTATTGAAAATTTTAAATCTATTAAAGGCGGTAGCTCTAATCCGATTAAAATAATGAAAAGTATAATGCAATTTCTGAGTTATAGGCAAAAAATAAAGCAAGTCAGAGGCTGATGAGTTAAATGCGCTTAAACCGTTTCAATGCATCAGAAAGCATAAAAATTGTTATTTTCTTAAAATGCTATTTTCGATGTATTCAAAATTGTTAATTTTACGGCCTTTATATGAAATGGGTGCACTGTTTACATATAGTGCAATTAAAACTGAAAACTCATTTTTTCTGTAGATAAACCGGTTTATGATACCATTTGGTAATCAATTGAAATGATATGAACAAGATGACCTATAGAGTTTTATTTTTTTTGGTAGCAGCGATGCTATTGTTAGCAGGGTGTAAAAAAGAAAAAGGATTTACTATTCGGGGTAAAATTACACACGCCGAAGGGAAAGAAATTGTTTTAGAAGAACTGCATACCTCGTCGTTGAAAAAAATTGCAGAGGCTACAATTAATAAAAAGGGAGAGTTTGAAATTAAAGGCGTAACCGGGATACCTACTTTTTACCTGCTAAAACTCACCGACCAAAACTTTATTACTTTATTGGTTGACTCGGCAGAAACAATTACTGTTGAAGCGGATGCTGCAAATTTCCACCGTGAATACAGTGTAACAGGGTCAGCAGGGTCGGAGCAGGTGAAACTGCTGGATTCAAAACTGAAAGAAACCCGAAACAAACTCGACTCGCTGCGCTCGTTAGATAACTTGTATACCGGGAACCCGGAATACGATGATGTACGTCCGCGGTGGGCCGAAGAATACGATGAAATTGTGGAAGAACAGATTGAATTCTCTACCGATTTTGTTCGCGAAAATCCGTTTGCAATGGCCAGTGTTTTGGCGCTTTATCAGAAATTTAATAACAACGATCAGTTTTATATTGTACGCGATTTGCAGGTGATGAAAACTGCTGCTTCGGCACTACATTCAATTTACCCGAATTCCGAGCAGGTGCAGGCACTTTACAACAATACACTGCAGTTTGTTCGTCAGCAACAAGCCGAAAAAATGCAACAGTTTATTCAGGAACAAGGCGAAAACAGCCCGGACATTGTTCTTCCGGATGCCGATGGTAAAGAAATAGCACTGTCGTCGTTAAAAGGAAAAATTGTACTCTTGCAGTTTTGGGCAGCTGTTGACCGCGGGTCACGCATTCAGAACCCGGTTTTGGTTGAAGCCTATAAAAAATACAAACGGAAAGGTTTTGAGATTTACCAGGTTAGTGTAGATCAAAATCGTGCCGAATGGGTTGATGCCATTGATAAAGATGGTTTGTCGTGGATTAATGTTGGCGATATGGAAGGAAGTAGAAACGCCGCCGCAGTATACAACATTCAGTCTATTCCTTTTAATTATCTGCTTGATAAAGAAGGTGCTATTGTGGCGAAAAATCTCCAGGGACCTGCGCTCAATAAGGCACTGGCTCAGCTTTTAGATTAGCATAAACTCCAAAAATTGGCTGAAAAACAAAAAATATATTTTATTTCGGATATACACCTTGGTGCTCCTGCGTTAAATAATAACCGGGAACGCGAATTGCTGTTCGCCTCCTGGCTCGATGAAATTGAGACTGATGTGAGCGAACTTTTTCTAATGGGAGACATCTTCGATTTTTGGTACGAGTACAAAAAGGTGGTTCCTCGTGGGTTTACCCGAATTTTAGGCCGTCTGGCCAATTTAACCGACAGGGGAATACCGGTGCATTTCTTTACCGGAAATCACGATATGTGGGTGTATGATTATCTGGCCGAAGAAACCGGAATTCAAGTTCATCACAACTACATGGTACACGATATTTGCGGAAAGAAATTCTTTCTGGCCCATGGCGATGGCCTTGATGCATCCGATAAAGGTTATATTTTTTTGAAAAAAATATTTACGAATAACAGTATGCGCTGGCTCTTTTCCAGGCTACATCCCAATTTTGCATTTTATATTGCGCACAAATGGTCGGCATCAAGTAGGTTATCAAAATCGGATTATGAGCAGGAATATGTGGCAGATAAAGATGGAATGTATAAATTTGCCGCGGAATTTATAAAAACAAATCCGGTTGATTATTTTGTAATGGGCCATCGGCATCAACTGGTAAACAAAAAGATGAACGAAAAAACAAGTTTTGTTTTATTGGGCGATTGGATTAAGATGTTCTCTTATGGCGTTTTTGATGGCAATAATTTTGAATTAAAGACATATAAGGATAAAGCGAAAGCTTAGAAGAAGGATTATGGCAAAGCAAACTTACACAAGAATTATTGGTACCGGAAGTTACCTTCCAACCCAAATAATTAAAAATACACACTTCCTGAATAACGAGTTTTTTACTCCATCGAAGAAAAAGATTGACGATAAAAGCAACGAAGAAATTATTCAGAAGTTTAGGGAGATTACGAATATTGAAGAGCGAAGGTACATTGAGGACGAATTGGTAACATCAGATATTGCCGCTTTTGCAGTTGAAGACGCTTGTAAATCAGCCGGCATTTCAAAAGATAGTCTCGATTTTATTATTGTTGGTCATAATTTTGGCGACATCGTGCAAGGCAATGTGCGTACTGATGTTTTACCAAGTTTAGCCAATAAGGTAAAAATGAAATTAAACATCAAAAATCCACAATGTATTTGCCACGATGTAGTTTCCGGTTGTCCGGGGTGGACACAGGGAATGATTACCGCCGATGCATATATTAAAGCCGGCTTTTCAAAACGTGGAGTTGTGGTAGGTGCCGATGTGCTTTCACGTATTTCCGATCCGCATGATCGCGATTCGATGATTTATGCCGATGGTGCCGGAGCAACTGTTGTTGAAGCTGTTGAAAGCGAAGAACCCCTTGGTATTTTGTCGCATTCCAGTCGTTCTGATTCTGTTAAATTTGCCAACCTGCTTACCTTGGGCGAATCAAGCAATGCCGATTTTGAAAGCGACGAACTGTTCATAAAAATGACTGGTCATAAATTATATGTTTATGCCATAACTACAGTTCCGGGTGTGGTAAAGGAAAGTATTGAAAAAGCTGGGCTGGAGCTAAGCGACATTAAGAAAATTTTTATCCACCAGGCCAATGAAAAAATGGATGAGGCTATTTTGGCAGGTGTGTTAAAATTATACGGTCAGAAAGAGGTCCCCGAAGGAATAATGCCTATGAGTATTCGAAAACTCGGAAACTCATCAACAGCTACTGTTCCAACCCTTGTCGACCTTGTTGTAAAAGGAAAAATGGAAGGGCACGAAGTTAACGAAGGTGATTATACAATTCTTTGTTCGGTAGGTGCCGGAATGAATATCAATTCCATCGTTTATAAATGGTAAACTATTGACATTACAATAACGAAAGCCGGTCCGTCGTTTAACGGATCGGCTTTTTTTTATTCGTTTTACCAGTTTATTGGTTCCATTCCTTTTGAAACAAGAAATTCGTTGGTACGGCTAAAATGCTTGTTGCCAAAAAAACCACGGCTTGCCGAAAGTGGCGATGGGTGCACTGAAGTTAAAACCAAATGTTTTTGCTGATCGATAAATTTACTCTTGCTAATGGCATAGTTTCCCCACAACAAAAAAACTACATTTTCTTTTTCCTTACTTATTTTCTCAATGGTAGCATCGGTAAATTGTTCCCACCCTTTTTTTTGATGCGAACCGGCCTGGTGGGCACGAACCGTTAAGGTGGCATTTAGCAGTAAAACTCCCTGCTGAGCCCACGCGCTAAGGTTGCCACTTTCCGGAATAGGCTTGCCTATATCGCTGTTCAGTTCTTTAAAAATATTACGTAAACTGGGCGGGAACTTCACCCCATCGTTTACCGAAAAGCACAGGCCATGCGCTTGCCCGGGGCCATGGTAGGGGTCTTGTCCTAAAATTACAACCTTAACCTGGGTAAAAGGACAAAGATCAAAAGCATTAAAAATAAGTTTGCCCGGCGGATAAATTCGTTGGGTGTTGTATTCGTTGCGTACAAAATCACTTAACTGCTTAAAATAATCTTTTTCAAACTCATCGTGCAGCTGTGTTTTCCAGCCGGCTTCAATTTTAACCTCCATGCAATAAAACGTTATTTTCCTTTAAAAATAGAAAAATTAGCGGCGGCAGAAATCAAATCACTATTTTTTCTTTTTCGCGATTGAGCTTACCTGCATTTTTGTATTTTTAAGCTTCAAATAAAATCAAAAATGGAAATAATTTATCTGCTTGCAGGAATGGTATTTGGTACCGTTGCTGCTTTTCTATATTTAAAATTGAAAGCACAAAAGGGACAGTCGGAGGCTGAAAAAATACTTTTTGAAAAAGAAAATGCATACCTGGAACAAAAGGCTGAAATTGAAAAACAAACCCTGGTTTGGCAAGAGCGCTACAATGCATTAAAAACCGAAGCCGATGAGTGGAAAGCTGATCTGGGCATCTACCGGGAAGAAAATAAAGCGCTGAATGTGCGACTTGAAAATGCCAAGGTACAGTTTGTAAATCAGGAGGAAAAGTTAAACGAGCAGAAGAAGGAACTGGAAGAGATGCAAAAAAGGCTGACTGCCGAATTTGAAAACCTGGCCAATAAAATTCTGGAAAAGAACAGCGAAAAATTTGCAGCTGCCAATCAAAAAAATATTGGCGATGTTTTAAATCCATTGAAGGAGAAAATACAGCTATTCGAGAAAAAAGTAGATGACACTTATAAGCAAGGATTAAAAGACCAGACCGACCTGAAAGCTGAACTAAAGAAATTATACGATCTGAATAACAAAATTAGCGAAGAAGCTAATAACCTTACCAAGGCACTGAAGGGTGATGTAAAAAAACAAGGAAACTGGGGAGAAGTGGTGTTGGAACGCATTTTAGAACGCTCGGGATTAAACGAAGGAGAACAGGGCTATGAAAAACAGTTTAGCGATACCACAGAAGACGGCAAAAGAATTCAGCCCGACATCGTGATTAACTTGCCTGACAATAAGCATATTATTGTGGATTCAAAAGTGTCGATGGTTGCCTACGAAAGAGCAGTAAATGCTGATGACGACGCAGAAAGAACAAAGTTTGTAAAAGAGCATTTATTAAGTATTAGAACCCACATAAAAGGCTTGAGCGAAAAACATTACCAAACAGCCAGTAAGCTAAATTCGCCTGATTTTGTTTTGTTATTTATTCCAATAGAGGCTTCGTTTAGTGTGGCCATTCAGGAAGATCAGGAGTTGTTTTCGTATGCCTGGGATCAGAAGGTGGTAATGGTTAGTCCTTCAACCTTGTTAGCTACTTTACGCACCATATCGTCTATTTGGCAGCAGGAAAACCAAACCCGAAATGCCATAGAAATTGCCAAGCAGGGAGGAGCGCTTTACGACAAGTTTGTTGGATTTATCAGTGATATGGAAAACATTGGTAAAAATCTTGAAACGACAAGGAAAACATACGATGCAGCGCTGAACAAACTTCATACCGGTGCCGGTAACCTGGTTCGCCGGGTGGAAAACATTAAAAAACTGGGGGCTAAAGCTACAAAAGAATTGCCTCAGAAAATGTTGGACGAGTAAGAAAAAAAGTACACAATAAGCAAGCTTGTGGTAGTGAGTTAAAGAAATAAGGTGATTTCTAACAAAAGAAACCACCTTATGAATGTGTACTTATTTAACGAATAAGTTCTATTGTCATTAACGAATAAAGTGAGTTTTGGTTTTTAGCTGGGGAAATTTTTCCTGTTTTGTAGGTTTAAGGATTAAAGGTTACCGCCTGTCCTTTGTTGGAATGAAGGATTTTACCCTCGTTGAAAACCCGTGATCCATTTACAAAAGTAGTTACAACCTGGTTCGAAAACTCAGTGCGCTCAAATGGTGCCCAACCACATTTGTATAAAATATTTTCTGGTGCAACAATCCAGTTTTTGTTTGGATCAACCAAAACCAGGTCGGCAAAATAACCTTCACGAATGTACCCCCGCTTGTTCACACGGAAAAGGTCAGCAGGAGCATGGCACATCTTTTCAATCACTTTCTCGGTTGTAATAAAACCTTTCTTACTTAATTCGAGCATGGCTACCAGCGAGTGTTGTACCAATGGCCCTCCTGATGGAGCTTTAAAGTAGGTGTTTGTTTTTTCCTCCAAAGTATGCGGGGCATGGTCGGTGGCAATCACATCAATTTTATCTGATAGCAACGCCTCCCACAAAGCTTCTTTGTCTTTTATGCATTTAACCGACGGATTCCATTTTATGCGGGTGCCGTAATCAATATAATCTCGCTCGTCGAACCACAGGTGATGCACACAAACCTCGGCTGTAATTTTTTTGTCGGCCACTTTGCCGGGCGCAAAAAGGCTCATTTCTTTTGCCGACGAGAGGTGCAAGATGTGTAAGCGGGTATCGAATTTTGAGGCCAGCTCAACCGCTTTCGATGATGATTTGTAACAAGCCTCATCATTGCGGATATGGCAGTGCCGCGAAATAGGAACATTCTCACCATAACGCTGGCGGGCAATTTCAGTGTTGGCTTTTATTGTTGCTTCGTCTTCGCAGTGTGTGGCAACCAGAGTTGGGGCATTTTTAAATATTTCAGACAGCGTTTTGTCATCGTCAACCAACATATTTCCGGTTGAAGAGCCCATAAAAACTTTAATCCCACACACTTTTGTAGGATCGGTTTTTAGTACTTCCTGCAAATTGTTGTTGGTAGCACCCATGTAAAACGAGTAATTCACTGCTGAAACTTCAGTAGCTCTATCGAATTTTTTTTGTAATTCTTCCTGTGTAACAGTTTGCGGATTGGTGTTGGGCATTTCCATATAAGTGGTAACACCACCGGCTGCTGCTGCTTTACTTTCAGTTGCAATTTCGCCTTTGTGGGTTAAACCCGGTTCACGAAAATGTACCTGGTCGTCAATTACACCGGGTATTAAAAGCAAGCCAGTGGCATCAATAACTTCGGTTAGATTATTAACTACATCTGCCGGAACAACGTGGGGAAAAATCTTTTCTATTATTTCGCCATCAATTAAAACACTTCCTTTAAATTTTAATCCCTCGTTTACTATTGTTGCGTCTTTTATTAGTGTTTTCATCTCCCCAGTTTTTGATTTAAAACAAAGTTACTAAAATACGTTGATACCCTTTAGTCAGCCGACGATGAAATTGTGTAATCCTTTGTCGAACGTCGAGTCTGGTTTATTGTTCAAATTCGAGGAGTATTGCTTCAATTTTATTCAGTACAGGTTTTTTCTTATTTGTCCATGCTTTTTTCCCCATGTAAAATCCAAAACCCAGCAGGCACCAAAACGCTAACTGGAACAAAAGTACCCCGGTTGTTATATTAAGGTCCCCAAAATGATTCGAAACCGAAAATGTTGCTCCTGCATTTATAAACAACAAAACCGGTATCAGCCATAATTGCTGCTTGTTCCAAAACAAATAACTCTTTCTGGCGTTTTTTAGAAATTGTTTTTGCGAATCTAGGAAACTGCTACGTTTTATCTCGCTGAAACGTTTGCGCGAAAGCACGGCTAGAATCGCGAAAGCTACCACAAAACAAGTGCCTGCAATGCGGTTTCTGAGCGTCAGATCCGGATCAGCGTTTAAAATGAATATGCTAAAATATGCAACAGCCCCAACGGCATATAAAATATACCTTCGGAAGTATTTTCTTCTGGTTTCTGCTTCCTCAATTCGCAGGGTGTTCAGGAAGGAAGATTCTTCGGTATTCTTACCCAAAATTCCAGTTGTTATTTCTTCTGGTGATTTTAGCTCTTTGTATTTTTCTGATAACAATTCAAAGTTCATTTTTCTGTTCCTCCATCATTTGTTTCAATTTCTTTTTAATCCGGTGAAATTTTACCCTTACATTTCCTTCTGATATTCCAACAATTTCTGCAATTCGGGCGTGGTCGAGTCCTTCTAAAACTAAACTGATAATCGATTTTTCAGTAACAGGAAGCTGGTTAATTGCAACGAACATTGTTTTTAGTTCATTCTCAAGAATCGTTTTTCGGGCCAGGTTAACATCGTCTTCCGAAAGAATATCCTGTTTTATTTCCTGGCAGCGCTTGTCGTTGTTGTTCTGAAGCCGGCAATAATTAATTGCTGTATTTATCGATATTCTGTATATCCATGTATTTACATGACTTTCGTTTCGAAACGATGCGAGGTTTTTCCAGATGTTGGTAAAAATCTCCTGAAACAGATCGTCGCGGTTGTGGCTGCTTCGTACATAAGAACAACAGATTCGGAAAACACGGTCTTTGTTCTCCTCAAAAAGATGTTTAAACTGAATTTCTTTGGTACTCATTTTTTGTTTTTCTAATTGCTTAGACAAAGCTCCCTGAATTTGTTACACCTGGTTACGAAATTAAGGTATAAAAAAAGGCTGCACCGGGCAGCCTCTATATTATGATGAATTGTTTTTTCTTAATTGTTTCGTTCGTATTTACGGGTGAAGCTTCGCAATTTCATCTTTAAAACACCCCAAAGTGCTTCGTTAAAAATACCTCCACTCATTTTCGATGTTCCTTCCTGCCGGTCGGTAAATACAATCGAAATCTCTTTGATGTTAAATCCAAATTTATGGGCAGTAAATTTCATTTCAATCTGAAAACCATAGCCAATCAGTTTTATATTATCAAGATCAATAGTTTCCAGCACTTCTCGCTTCCAGCATACAAAGCCGGCAGTGGTATCACGAACATCCATTCCGGTAACAATACGCACATACATTGATGCAAAATACGACATCAACACTCGTCCAAGTGGCCAGTTTACCACATTAATTCCGGTAATATACCTCGACCCGATAGCAACGTCAGCACCTTCATCAATGGCGCCAAACAGTTTTAGTAAATCATCAGGATTATGCGAAAAATCGCAATCCATTTCGCAAACCGCTTCGTAATCTCTTTCAAGGGCCCATTTAAATCCTGCAATATAAGCAGTGCCTAATCCAAGCTTTCCTTTTCTTTCCAATATATGTAGCTTTCCCGGAAACTCTTTTATCAGGCGTTTTACAATTTCAGCCGTACCATCGGGCGAATTATCTTCAACAATTAATAAATGAAAAGGCTTTTCCAAAGAAAAAACTTTGCGGATCATTTTTTCCACATTTTCCTTTTCATTATAAGTAGGTATGATTACTAAATTTTTCGACACTTTCCTGAATTATTAGATTTATCAAACGAAAATAAGGTTTTTAGCGTGAAAAACGGTTTGTTTAAGGATCATTTATTTAGCAAATAAATTGCGAATAAAGTAAAAGTAAAAATTACTAATTGATTTATAGAGATTAAAAAAGTGTTAAAATGTTGCTAATAGCGGCGCAATACTGTCAAGTATCTATGGAATTGCTGAAATTTGTGCCAGTTGAAAAGGTTAGTGCAATATTTTTCTATGGAAATTAAATGTAAAAAAGGTGGGGAGGAATGTTATGGTCTGAAGGAGATGACTTTACTTTTTGATATAAGTCAGCGATTAATTCAGAGCAAACAATTGAAGAATGATTTAAATACCATTGTAAAAATGGTGGCAGAGTACATGGAAGCTGAACGTTGCTTTTTAACTATTCTGAACCGGGAAAACGAACGCATTTATATGGAGGCGGCTTATGGCTTTAACACTACGCAGCAAGCCCGGGCCAAATATAAGCTTGGCGAAGGGATAACCGGGAAAGTAGTTGAGATGGCTCGGCCGGTTGTGGTCGAAAAAATCTCTAAATCTTCGTTGTTTTTAAATAAAACCAAGCAGGAATTATACAAAGATGGAAAGGAGATGACCTTTGTTTGTGTGCCTGTAATCGACGAAGGAAAAGTAACCGGCACACTAAGTTTTACCAGAGTTTATAATCCGTTTATCAGTTTTGACGAGGACACGCGTCTACTTTCAATAATTGGTTCGATGGTTATTCGGGCAGCGCTGCGCCGACAAGAACGATTGGAAGAGCTGGAGGCTTTAAAGCAAAAAAACCTGGAGTTGGAAAGCCAGATATCAGGGCATAAGCAAATGAATATGATTGGCAACTCAGGGAAAATGCGCGATGTGTTTTCGTTGGTGCAAATGGTTGGAAAAACCAATTCAACCGTACTGATTAGGGGAGAGAGTGGGGTAGGTAAGGAGTTGGTAGCCGATGCCATTCATGAAGCCAGTTCAAGAAAAGGAAAAACTTTTATAAAAGTAAATTGCTCGGCGCTTCCCGAATCGCTGATTGAAAGTGAGTTGTTTGGGCATGAAAAAGGCGCTTTTACGGGGGCCGATGCCCAGCGAAAAGGTCGTTTTGAACTGGCAAGTGGAGGAACCATATTTTTGGACGAGATTGGAGATATCCCGCTTTCAACACAGGTAAAACTTTTGCGAATGATACAGCAACGCGAGTTTGAGCGTGTAGGGGGTACACAAACCATAAAATCGGATGTGCGTATTATTTGTGCCACCAACCGGAAGTTGGAAGAAATGATAAAGGAAGAGGAGTTTCGCGAAGATCTTTATTACCGGATTAATGTTTTTCCGATTTATATTCCCTCGCTTCGTGAAAGGAGAGACGACATACCACTTCTTGTCGATCATTTTATTGGCAAGTTTAATAAAGAAAACCAAACAAAAATTAAACGAATAACCACGTCGGCGCTCGATATGTTAATGGTATACAAATGGCCCGGTAACATTCGCGAATTGGAAAACTGTATCGAGCGGGCCTGTATATTAAGCACCGATAATGTTATTCATAGCTATAATTTGCCACCATCATTACAAACAGCCGATTCATCAAACACCAGTTCAAAAGGCGGAATGGTGTATACCGTTGAACAGGTGGAAAAACAATTAATCCGCGAAGCTTTAACTACTACCAAAGGTAATATTACCAAAGCTGCGGAAATGCTGAAGATTACCGAACGAATGTTGGGTACCCGACTTAAAAAATACGAAATTAGTGCCTGGAGGTATAAGGTATAATATTAGAATGCTGGAGGGGTGGAATGTAGACTGCAAAAGCAACTAATATTAACTTTTATAGCATTATAGCATTAAAGCATGAAATCATTGAAGAGATGAAAAAAACACTCATTCAAGTTAACCTCGAAAATCCTGCTCATTGCCAACAGTTACTTTGTCTTTTAAACCATTATATGGAAGATGAAATGGGAATCAGCCAATCGATGCCTGAAGAATTAGGTCCAAAAATTATTGATGGCTTGAGAAAGCATTCGGCATATCTTGGGTTTTTTGTATGTATGGACGATGACTATGTGGCTTTAGCCAATTGTAATCTTAATTATTCAACCTGGGCAGCCCGGTTTCTTATCAATATTCACGATTTTATAGTCTCTTCAAATTATAGAAAACAGGGTGTGGGTGAGTTTTTGATGAATGGCATTGAAGCATACGCGGCTGAAAATGGGTATTGCAAAATCAATCTTGAAGTACGCCATGATAATGTTAAAGCACAGGCTTTATACAAAAAAATGGGATTTACCGATTGCGCTCCCCCCATGTATTTCTGGCAAAAAGTCCTCTGATCGAATCGAATCTGCTTTTCAATAATAAAGGGATGGTATCTTGTAAAAAGAAGTCATCCCTTTTTTTTTGTGTTTCTGTATTCCTACCTAAATGTAGGTTACCTCAATGTTAAGCCCCCAAATGGCCTTTAAATACAGGCTTTTTAAAAATATCCACCTAATTGTTAGCCTAACACTATCGTCCTACAAATATGTAGGATTCTATCCCCTGTTTTCGTTCTGAAAATAAAACTTCAAATATTTTTTTGCAGCAGTATATCAGGTAGTTAGTTGTGGTTGGAATGTCGGAAATGTGTTGTCGAACATATTTTTTGGCACAACTATGGCATTTAAGAAATCAAACGATTTAAACTAAAAATATAAAAATCATGAGAAAGATTGCAATTTATGGAAAGGGTGGAATTGGTAAATCAACCACAACCCAGAATACTGTAGCAGGATTAGTTGAAGCAGGTAAAAATGTAAAAGTAGTGGGTTGCGACCCAAAGGCAGACTCAACCCGTTTATTGTTGGGTGGTTTGGCTCAGAAAACAGTGTTGGATACACTTCGCGAAGAAGGCGAGGACGTAGAGTTGGACGACATTGTAAAAGTTGGTTACGGCGGTGTTCGTTGTGTTGAGTCGGGTGGTCCTGAGCCAGGTGTAGGATGTGCCGGTCGTGGTATTATTACTTCTATTAACCTGTTGGAGCAGTTAGGTGCATGGGACGAAAGCTTCAATATCGATTATACATTCTACGATGTACTTGGTGACGTTGTTTGTGGTGGTTTCGCAATGCCTATCCGCGAAGGTAAAGCCCAGGAAATTTACATTGTTGTATCGGGTGAGATGATGGCGATGTATGCTGCCAACAACATCTGCAAGGGTATTAAAAAATACGCACAAGCCGGTGGTGTTCGTTTGGGCGGTTTAATCTGTAACTCGCGTAAGGTAGATAACGAAGCGCAAATGATTGAAGAGTTAGCCAAACGTTTGGGTACTCAAATGATTCACTTTGTGCCTCGCGACAACATGGTTCAACGTGCAGAGATTAATCGTAAAACAGTAATCGAGTACGATCCGGAACATCCACAAGCCGACGAGTACCGCGCATTGGCAAAAGCAATCGACGAAAACGAGTTGTTCGTTATTCCTGAACCACTTGAGATTGATGAATTAGAAAAATTGTTAATCGAGTTTGGTATTGCCAGCTAATCAGAGTATAAACCCATTAAAGATTTAGTAGTTATGTTAATGATAAGAGCAATTGTACGCCCCGAGAAATCAAGTAAAGTATTAAAAGCCCTGTTTGAAGCAGGATACATCGCAGTAACAAAAATTCCTGTGGTGGGTCGTGGTAAACAACGGGGTATTAAAATCGGGGATGTTACATATGACGAACTTCCGAAGGAGATGTTGATTATGGTGATTAAAGATGAAGATAAAGATTTTGCAATTAACACCATTATGGAAGCAGCTCGTACCGAACCGAAAGGTGCATTTGGAGATGGAAAAATATTTGTTACTGCAGTAGATGAGGCATACACTATAAGCCGCGGAACAAAAGAATTATAATCCTAAAATCAGACAATTATGAAGATGGTATTAGCGATTATCCGGATTGATAAAATGAATGCAACCAAAAGGGCTCTTACTGCAGCCGGCATTACATCGATGACGGCCACCGGAAAAGTTTTCGGACGTGGTAAAGGTGCCTGGGATGCACAGGTAATGGAAGGTGCCAAGCAAGATATGCCTGAAGCACTTACCCATCTGGGAAAAGAACCAAGGCTGAGACCTCAGCGTGTACTTAATATTGCGGTATCCGACCACAATGTACAGTTAACAGTAGATACAATTATCGAAGTTAATCAGACACCCGCACCCGGCGACGGAAAAATCTTTGTGCTTCCGTTAGATGATACATACCGGGTTCGTACAGGTGAAACAGGGACGACAATCCTTTAATTAAAAAGACAAAATTATGCCGAACAAGAAAGATTATACAAATGGATTGCCGGATCCTTCACAACTGAAGGAAGAGATGCTGGCAAAATATCCACGAAAAGTGGCGAAGAAAAGGGCCAAGGCAATGGTGATCAACGATCCTGCCGAGAGTCAGGAGATAGGCGCAAACATCAGAACTGTACCGGGGATTATTACCCAGCGTGGTTGTACATATGCCGGATGTAAAGGTGTGGTTTTAGGACCAACACGCGACATCATTAACCTGGTGCACGGACCAATTGGTTGTAGCTTTTATGCCTGGTTAACAAGGCGTAACCAAACCAAACCAACCGAAGGAGAACCCAACTTCATGACTTATGCATTTTCTACCGATATGCAGGATGAAAACATCGTTTTTGGTGGTGAAGCAAAATTGAAAGATGCCATACGCGAAGCTTTCGATATTTTTAAACCAAAATCAATCGGTATTTTCTCTACCTGTCCGGTGGGGTTAATTGGCGACGACGTTCATGCTGTTGCCCGCGAAATGAAAGAAGAACTGGGAATAAACATTTTTGGTTTTAGTTGCGAAGGTTATCGTGGAGTATCTCAATCGGCCGGTCACCACATTGCCAACAACGGAATTTTTAAACACGTTGTAGGTAACGACGATCGCCCACGTACCGGTAAGTTCCAGGTGAACTTATTGGGTGAATATAATATTGGTGGAGATGCTTTTGAAATCGAGCGTATTTTCGAAGAAGTTGGTGTAACACTTATTTCTACCTACAGTGGTAACTCAACTGTTGAAAGTTTTGCCTACTCGCACACTGCCGACCTAAACATGGTAATGTGTCACCGGTCCATCAACTACATTGCCGAGATGATGGAAGAAAAATACGGTATTCCATGGTTTAAAGTAAACTTTATTGGAGCCGAATCTACAGCAAAATCATTGCGAAAAATGGCCGATTACTTTGGCGATAAGGAATTGTCGGCAAAAGTGGAAGAAGTTATTGCCCGCGAAATGCTGAAAGTAAAAGCAGTTGCCGACGCCGTTAAACCAAAGGTTGAAGGAAAATTGGCAATGATGTTTGTGGGTGGATCGCGCGCTCACCATTATCAGGATTTATTTACCGAACTGGGTGTTCGGGTTGTTTCTGCCGGTTACGAGTTTGCTCACCGCGACGACTATGAAGGACGTGAAGTGATTCCGAACATTAAAATCGATGCTGATACACGTAACATCGAAGACCTGGTGGTTGAAAAAGACGAAGAAAAATATCGCAATGACCTGGCAGAGAAAAAGGCCAAACTTCAGGCCGAAGGTTACGAGTTTGAAGACTACAAAGGTATGATGCCTGATATGCAGAAAAACTCGCTGGTAATTGATGATGTAAACCATTGGGAAACCGAGAAGCTGATTGAATTCTACAAGCCAGATGTATTCTGTGCGGGTATTAAAGAAAAATACGTGGTACAAAAATATGGTGTGCCATTAAAACAGCTTCACTCTTACGACTATGGTGGTCCGTATGCCGCTTTCGAAGGTGCTATAAATTTCTACAAAGAAATGGAGCGTATGCTGGGTACTGATATCTGGAAACTGGTTGATACACCCTGGAAACACGAGCCGGAAATTGTGGGAAGTGTAACTGTTGACGCATAAAAATAGGAGGAAAGAATCATGTTATTACGACATACAACAAGCGAAGTAAAAGAAAGAAAAGCATTAACCGTTAACCCGGCAAAAACCTGCCAGCCGGTTGGTGCCATGTACGCCGCTCTCGGAGTACACGGTTGTTTACCACACAGTCACGGTTCGCAGGGCTGTTGTTCATACCACAGAAGTGCATTAACAAGACACTATAAAGAGCCGGTTATGGCTGCAACAAGTTCATTTACCGAAGGATCATCAGTATTTGGTGGACAAGCGAACCTCTTGCAGGCCATCGATAATATTTTTACCATTTACGATCCTGATATCATTGCCGTTCATTCAACTTGTTTGTCTGAAACCATTGGCGACGACCTTGGGCAAATTGTGAAAAAAGCATTGGACGACGGGAAAATTCCTGAAGGAAAGTTTGTAGTTCAGGCTTCAACACCAAGTTACGTTGGATCGCACGTTACCGGTTATGCCAACATGCTGGAGGCATTTGTGAAGTATTTTTCATACAACACCAACGAAAAAATACGCCAGGTTAACATGCTGTCTGGGTGGGTTGAACCATCTGATATGCGCGAGCTGAAACGTATTGCCGGTTTAATGAAAATTAAAACTGTGCTGTTGCCAGATACCTCAGATGTGGTAGATACACCAATGGACGGAACATATAAAATGTACCCCAAAGGCGGAACAACACGCGAAGAGATTGTAAGCATGGGTAACAGTATGAAAACCGTGGCGATGGGCGAGTGGGCTACACAAAAAGCCGCCATTATGCTTGATAATAAATGCAAGGTGCCTTTTTCAATGACCGACGTGCCAATTGGTTTAAGAGCAACCGACCGTTTTATCCAGGCCCTTTCAACTGCCGGAAAAGTTTCTATTCCGGAGTGTATCTCGGAAGAACGCGGTAAACTGGTAGATGTAATTACCGATATGCACCAATACCTGTATGGTAAGCGTGTTGCACTTTGGGGAGATCCTGATACAATACTGCCGTTAATTGAATTCCTGGTTGATATGGATATGAAACCTGTTTACGTGGTTTCCGGAACACCGGGTAAAAAATTCTCGAAACTGGCAATGGATATTCTGGAAGAAAAAGTGCCGGAAGCAAAAGTGCGCAACGGCGCATCTGCTGATATGTTCCTGATGCACCAGTGGATAAAAGAAGAACCTGTTGATTTACTAATTGGTAACACCTACGGCAAATACATTGCCCGCGACGAAGGTATTCCATTCGTTCGTTCAGGATTCCCAATTATTGATCGTATCGGTCATAGTTATTTCCCAACTGTTGGTTACATGGGAGGTATTCGTCTTCTTGAAAGCATTCTTGGAGCCATTATGGATAAAATTGATGCTACTGCTCCTGAAGAATCATTCGAACTAGTAATGTAGTTGCAATATAATTCAAATATGATTTCGAGGTGAGTACAGCAGAGTCGCTCTCTGCTGTACTTCACCCGAAATTACCAGCACTACAAAATAAGTATCAGAGATAATAAGTCACATTTATAATTAGGATAAGACCTGCTTGCAGGCAACTTCGTCCATCTTTTAACTTTTGAATTATGAGCAACTTTCTAAAAGATCGCGAAAGCCAAATCCTGACAAAAGGAAACGATGCTGCAGAAATTTCCTGCGGGAAAAAAAGTCTGGCTGGATCCGTTTCGCAACGCGCCTGCGTTTTCTGCGGATCGCGTGTTGTGCTTTATCCAATTGCCGATGCGCTGCATGTTATTCACGGACCGGTAGGGTGCGCGTCGTATACCTGGGATATTCGTGGTTCACTTTCATCCGGGCCACAACTACACCGCCTGAGCTTTACCACCGACCTTAAAGAAAAAGACGTGGTTTTTGGCGGCGAAAAGAAATTATACCATGCCCTTATTGATTTAATCGACAAACATCAGCCAAAAGCTGCCTTTGTTTTCTCAACCTGTATAATCGGAGTTATTGGCGACGATGTGGAAGCCGTTTGCCGCCAGGTTACCAAAGAAAAGGGCATCGACGTTATTCCGGTAATGTCGGAAGGATTTAACGGTACCAAAAAAGACGGCTATAAAATTGCTTGCGGAGCACTGTCGAAACTGGTTGGAACAAACAATGATTACACACCCTCAAAATATTCAATCAATATTCTTGGCGACTTTAACCTGGCCGGCGAGTTGTGGATACTGGCTGAATACTATAAAAAATTAGGGGTAGATATTATTTCGTGTATGACCGGCGACGGTCGTGTTGAAGAAATTCGCCGGGCGCATCACGCATCGTTAAATGTGGTGCAATGTTCGGGCTCCATCATGCACCTGGCTAAAGAGATGAAGGAAAAATACGACATCCCTTTTATGAAGGTCTCTTATTTCGGAATCGAAGATATGTCGGAGGCACTGTACGAGGTCGCCAAATTTTTCGACGATGAAGAAATGATGGTTAAAGCCCGCGAACTGGTTACCAACGAAATTTCGAAATTATTACCGGCACTGCAACCTTACCGCCAAAAACTGGAAGGAAAAAAAGCTGCCATTTATGTGGGAGGGGCTTTTAAAGCCATTTCGTTGGTAAAAGCCTTACGCCTGTTGGGCATGCAAACAGTGGTGGTTGGCTCGCAAACCGGAAATGCTGAAGACTATAAACTACTAAAAGACTTGTGTGATGAGGGAACCATCATTGTTGATGATTCCAATCCAAATGAACTTTCTGAATTTGTGAAGCTAACCGGAGCACACCTGTTTATTGGTGGCGTAAAAGAACGCCCTATTGCCCATAAACTTGGTTTGGGTTTTTGCGATCACAATCACGAAAGGAAAGAAGCACTGGCCGGCTATATCGGCATGATGAATTTTGCGAAAGAAGTTTACGCCTCGGTTACAAGCCCGGTGTGGAAGTTCGTAAAATGATACAGCACAAAAACGGTTAGTTACAGGCCGTGATTGTGTTTTTAGAAAGGGGGGACCCTTCATCGAATCGGAAAAAAATATTGAATTCCGGTGAGCGTACCCGAAGGCTTTGCCTCGGGATAAGCGAACAAGACTATAAAAAGTCCTTAACGGAATCGGATTCCTCAACAGCTTAGCAGTGAGGAGTTCCAATTAAAATAAATCGGATGTTTGAACTCAATTCAGTACCAAAAGCAAAAGAAAATTACAAGGCAACACAAAATGCCTGTAAACTTTGTTCGCCGCTGGGAGCCAGTGTAGCCTACAAAGGTTTTAAAGGCTGTGTTCCGCTAATTCACGGCTCGCAGGGTTGCGCCACTTATATTCGTCGCTACCTTATTTCGCACTACAAAGAGCCCATCGACATTGCCTCGTCGAACTTTACCGAAGATGCTACCATTTTTGGTGGCGACGAAAATTTCAAACTGGCAGTCCTTAATATTATAAACCAATATAAACCTGAGATTATCGGCATCGCTTCAACCTGTTTAAGCGAAACCATTGGCGACGATGTTAGCCTTTTTCTGCACCATTTTCTGGAGAAGCACCCTGAAATCGATACCGATTTTGTAATGGCTTCAACGCCCAGTTACCAGGGAACGCACATTGATGGTTTCCACGAAGCAGTTGCCAGTGTGGTTAAAAATTACGCAAAAAAGGATAGTCCACAAGAGCATGTAAATCTTTTCCCCGGTTTTGTTTCAACCGAAGATTTACGCTTACTGAAAGAAATTCTGTCCGATTTTTCGTTGGAACAGATTCTGATGCCCGATTATTCCGAAAGCCTGGATAACCCGGTTTGGGATACTTATCACCGTATTCCCGAAGGAGGAACATCAAAAGAGGATGTAGTAAAAACGGGCAGTGCCAAAGCCAGTATCGAATTTGGCACCATTTTGAATAAAGGGAAATTATCGGGCCGTGTAAAAAGTAAACAGCTGTCGCGTACCGGTGCACAATTCCTTAAAAACGAAATGGATGTGCCATTAATAAATATGCCAATGCCAATTGGTATTACGCAAACCGATGCCTTTTTCGAGGAGCTTAAAAATCTTTCAGGCAACGATATTCCTGAAAAATACACCAAACAGCGAGGCCGCCTGGTAGATGCCTATGTTGATGCACACAAATACGTGTTTGGCAAAAAGGCTGTGGTTTATGGCGAAGAGGATTTTGTAGTTGCTATGGCTGCCTTTCTCGATGAAATAGGAATTGAGTTGGCGCTGGTTGCAACAGGTGGCGAAAGCGGTATGCTCGAACAGGAAATGAAAAAATATTGCCCTGAGAATAAAGATAAAGTAGTGGTTCGCGAAGGATACGATTTTGAAAGTATTCGCGAATGGAGCCTCGAAAATAAACCGGATATTCTGATCGGGCACAGCAAAGGCTACTACATTGCCCGCGAACTGAATATCCCGATTGTTCGGGTAGGATTTCCGGTTCACGATCGGGTGGGCGGCCAACGCATCAAACATCTTGGATACTCAGGTACGCAGGAATTATTTGATAAAGTAGTGAATGCATTAATAGAACACAAACAAAGGATTTCGCCGGTAGGCTATAAATATATGTAATAACAACGCGAGAACTCGCAGCTAAAAACAGAAGGTTATGATCGATATTAAAACACATCCCTGTTTCAATAAAGATGCAAAAGGCAAATATGCCCGCGTGCATCTACCGGTGGCACCGCAATGTAATATTCATTGTAATTATTGCAAACGCGATTACGATTGTGTAAACGAAAGCCGCCCCGGTGTTACCAGCGAAGTACTATCGCCTGAGCAGGCCCTGGCCTACACCATCAGGTTAAAAGAAAAAATGCCGCATTTGTCGGTAGTGGGAATTGCCGGCCCCGGCGATCCGTTCGCCAATCCAATTCAAACGATGACAACGCTTCGGTTGATTCGCAAAGAATTTCCTGAAATGATTCTTTGTCTTTCGTCAAATGGGCTGAATGTATTGCCGTATATTGATGAATTGAAGGAGTTGGATGTGAGTCACGTTACCATTACGCTGAATGGAACTGAGACAAAAACTTTGTCGCAACTTTATAAATGGGTGCGTTTCGAGAAGCGTGGATATTTTGGAGAGCAGGCAGCTGAAATTCTGCTGAGAAACCAGATGGAAGCAATCCGGGCTTTAAAACGTGCAGGCATTACAGTAAAAATCAATTCGATTGTTGTGCCGGGAATTAATGATAACGTGATTGTTGATGTTGCTAAAAAAATGAAAGAGATGGAAGTGGATATTATGAATACCATTCCGCTCTACCCGGTTGAAGGAACGCCTTTCGAGGATTTTGAAGAGCCTTCGCCAAAACGCATGAAAGAATTGCAAAATGAAATAAAAGAATATTTACCACCCATGACGCACTGTGCCCGCTGCCGTGCCGATGCAGTAGGAATGTTGGGAAAAGACGATCCGGAAGCTAAACGTATTCTCTCGGAAGTGTCGAACCTGTCGGTTAATGTCGACACTACAAAACCTTTTGTTGCGGTTGCCAGTCACGAAGGATTATTGGTAAACCAGCACCTGGGGGAAGCAACGCAGCTTTATATTTTCAGAGAAACCCCAAACGGTTACAGAATGGTAGAGCAACGTGCCACCCCAAAACCGGGTTCAGGAAACGAGCGATGGCAAGAGTTGGCTGATAGTATAACCGATTGCAGAGCATTGCTTTTGGGAGGAATTGGGCCATCGCCGTCGTCAATAATTGGTCGTGCAGGAATCAAAATCGTAGAAATGACCGGTCTGATTGATGAGGGACTGGATGCTGTTTACAAGGGCAAAGAACTCCGGACCCTGAAAAAAACCGACGTTTTTAAATGCGGATCAGAATGCTCGGGAAAAGGAACCGGTTGTGGATAGCCGCCTGCTTAACAATAAGAAACTCTAAAAGCTAATAAATAATGAGAATAGCAGTAACAACAACGAGTGGACTTAAGGTCGACCAGCATTTTGGGAAAGCACGTAGTTTTTCGATTTACGATGTAAAAGCCGATGAAGTAAAACTTATCGAGACCAGGTTAGTCGATTCCTATTGCCAATCAAGTGCAGAGGAAACACCCGACAAAAACCACCAGTTTTCCGAAAACAGACTGTCGATGGTGTACGAGCGAATAAAAGATTGCGATAAGGTGTATACACTTCAAATTGGTGAAAAACCGGAAGCGGCAATGAAGAACAAAGGGATTAAAGTGCAAGCTTGTTCGTGTAACATCGAAAAGATTCCCGGCTGTAGCGGAAAATGCAAATAAAAAATAACTGTTATTTCAAAGACAAAGGAGAAGAACTGAAAATCAGTAGAGCAGATCTCGCGGTCATACTTCCTTCGAAATGACAATGAATAAAAAAAGGGTATCAACAAAAAATAATAACGACATGAAAAAACCAGAATTTCACATTTTAGTATGCAACTCTTATCGGGTTGCCGGCGATGCACAAGGTTATTGCAACAAAAACGGGTCATCCGATTTAATTCAATATATAATGGAAGAATGTAACGACCGCGGCCTCGATGTTGCGGTCTCTTCCACCGCTTGTTTAAACGTTTGCTCGCAGGGGCCGGTAATGGTAATTCATCCCAATAACCTGTGGTACGGAGGTATTAATGAAGAAAAAATCGACGAAATATTAGATGCACTGGAAGAGGGGGAGGCCGTTGAGGAATATCTCATAAGCGATTAAGTTAAACTGTCAATCTCAATTGTTTTTCCCCTCTTATCCAAATTGTTTTCAGAGTGAGCTTTAAGTATAACAATGGAATTACAATGGATAATGCCGATAGTCGTTTAATTAGCAGCAACGAACGCAGTGAAATTGATGATAATAATAAACACTCATCGGTATAACCAGAACTAATCAAACTTCAACTTGTATAGTATTCCCGGCCTTTGCCGGGGGTGCTTTTATCGGATTGCTGACCAATAACAGTTATATATTATGAAGGATGAGAAGTTCCCATATTTGATCGACACTACGCTGCGCGATGGAGAACAAGCGCCGGGAGTAGTTTTTTCGCTTGAAGAAAAACTCGATATTGCTCAAAAACTGGATGAAATAGGTGTGCCTGAACTTGAAATTGGTACTCCTGCCATGGGCAAGAAAGAGCAGAGCGATATTCATTGTTTGATCAACCAGGGATTTTCCTTCGACTCTACTTGCTGGTGCAGGGCAACTTTCAACGATTTGGAAGCTGCCCTGGCTACCGGTGCTAAGCGGGTTAACCTTTCATTTCCGGTGTCAGATATACAACTTGATACGCTTGGGAAATCGCGCAACTGGGTACGAAAAAACCTACCTGAAATTATGAATTTTGCCACTAACCATTTCGAATTTGTGGCTGTTGGTGCGCAGGATGCCTCGCGGGCCGATTACGATTTTCTGAAAGAATACACCTATTTAACAACTTTATACGGAGCCAAACGTGTACGTATTGCCGACACTGTTGGAATACTGAACCCACTTTCGGTACAAAACCTGTTTACCCGCTTGGGTAGCGATTTTGCCGATGTAGATTTTGAATTTCACGGGCATAACGATTTAGGAATGGCCACTGCCAATCATGTTGTGGCATTGCAGTCGGGCGCACAAAGTGTCAGTCTTACGGTAAACGGTTTGGGCGAACGTGCCGGAAATGCCTGTTTAGAGGAAGTGGCTTTTGCGCTTAAATATTCCTGCGGCTACGATTTTAACTTTGAAGGCGAGAAAATGGTTCAGCTTTCGAAACTTGTGGAGCAGGCTTCCGAGCGAAAGTTGGCATTATCAAAACCGGTTTCGGGAGATCTCGTATTTTCGCACGAATCCGGAATTCACTGCCGCAGCTTAAAAGAGAATCCTCTGTCTTATCAACCTTTTAATCCAGCCGAAATTGGCCGACAGACAGCACTGGTTATCGGAAAACATTCGGGAATGGGCGCAGTTGACGAAATGCTGCAAAAACGAAATATTTTTCTGCCAAAAAACGAACTGGCTATTCTGGTGGCCAAAATTAAACAGTTGTCGTCTGAGTTAAAGCGCGACCTGCATTTCAACGAGGTTAAAAACCTGATTTCATCGAACATTTAATTCCGCGCATGAAGTTTAAGGGAATACTCATATTGCTGCTTTTTACAGGACTTGTAGCTACGGCCGGAAAAACCGTTCAGGAAAAACCGTTCAGGCCAAGCATCATGCCTTATTTAAAGCTGCAGTTTTGGAATGTGGCCAGCCGGGGAGTAACAAGCGCAGACGAAAAAGCTGCCAGTCGCTTTACATCGTATTTCAGGCGCGGACGTTTAGGCCTCAAAGGAAAGGTTTTGCCCGAGCTGTCGTACAACGCTATGGTGTCGTTCGATAACCTGGCAAAAGATGGATTTTCATCAACAAAAGGCTTAATGAATGCCGGAGCAGTTGCACTTTGGAGTGCATATTTTACTTATGATCTATCACCAAAAAATGATTGGCTAAATCTAACTGGTGGTTATTTTCTGCCACATTTAAGTCGCGAATCAACAACTGCTCCCTGGACTACCAGCTCGCTTGATAAAACAGAGAACTCGTGCTACCTGCGCCAGTTTGTTACCGGTAAAGCGAACGGAATATGTCCGGGAATAAATTTGGGTGGGTTAGGCGACTTGGGAAAACAAACGCTTATATATAATATAGCCATTATCAACCGGCAGGATGCAGTAAGCATAATGGAAAGAAACTGGTCGCCGGTTTTATTAGGGCATTTAATGCTTAATTTTGGGCACAAGGAATTTTCGAAATACAACTATTGCTTCTCCAACAACCTGCTGAAAAAACAAACCAGTGCAATTTTGGGGCTTGCGTTCTCTGCTCAGGGAAAAACCGATGCTTTTAAAAGTAATCAAACGATAAGTGCTGATGCAACTATTTATCTCGGGCATTTTAAAATCGATGGAGAATACAGTGTTTTGATTCGGAAAAATAACCTCGAATACAATGCGAATTGTTTTATGCTGCGAACCGGCTACAACATTTTCCTCAAAAGGAATTGGGTGTTTGAACCTACGGCAATGTTTGAAAAGTTTTCGAGCGATGAGAATTTTAACGATGTTTCCTTTTTTGATGGTTCAGATAAAAAGCTTGATGTTGGCGTGAACCTGATTTCGATGGCGAAAAAGATAAAAGTGAATCTTCACTATGTTCATCATGATGGGGAAGGGAAAAAGAACCGTTACATAAAAAATGAAACTTTCCCAGGCGACTATGTTGCGTTGGGATTACAATTAATAATATAAACAAGTTAGATAACTAAAATTTACAATTATGGCAAACTGGACAAAGTACTTTGATGAGGCCGACCGCTACACAAAAGCGGCAGAAGGTTCATTTAAAAAAGAGAAATTGGGAAGCCTGGTAGTATATAATGTACTAAGTATGGCAGTAGAGAATTATCTTACAGCTTTGTGTGTAAGTACTGGTGATATGCCCGAGCACTCGGGAATTACGGCCATGTTAAAACAAATTGGTAAGAAAATGGAGATTCCTGAAGAATTTCATGCGGAAGCACGTTTTATTAATCGTTTTATGAATTTTTGTTCTCTGGAAGTGCTGGAAACGAAGGAACCTACACGCGAAGAGTTGGCCAGAATGCTCGATTTTACAGCCGCACTGAAAGAATATTGTGGCGCCGCTTTATCCGAAGAACAGTCGGTTTAACATTTTTCGAACCTGCTTTTTAAATGAAGAGCATTTCAAAATAAAGTCATTTTATGTGTTGCTGCCGCAAATTGACGATTACCGATTATTAAAAATATTGAGCCATTGGTTCGCATCCTCTCAATAGTTTTATTTTAATATACCGGCATTTAACCAATTTGAAAATAATTAGTCAGAAATCTAGTCATTTTCAGAATTGGTATAACTTTAGCAGTCGAAAAATGAGTAGAAAAGCATTACTATATATATTAATAGTATTCCTGTTTTTTGGATGTAAGCAAAAAGCACAGAAAATACAGTCGACAGAATTGTTGGTTTTTAGTGGAGCCGGATTAACAAATGTAATTACCGAACTCGCTGATATCTACAAAGCCGAAAATGATGTTGACATTAAACTGAATTTTGCATCTTCAGGAACGCTTGCCCGGCAAATTGAACAGGGAGCGCAACCGTCAGTTTATATTTCGGCCAATGAAAAATGGGTAGACTACCTTATTAATTTGGATTTGGTGGTTCCTGAATCAAAAGAGAAAATTGTCGGAACGTCTCTGGCCGTCATCGCTCCTTCCGATAGCGAAACAGATTCCATCACATTTTTGGACAATTTCCCTGATCAGTTTGCTGGCCGCCTGTCAATTGGCGATCCAAAACATGTGCCGGCAGGCGACTATGCATGGAAAGCAATTGAGAGTGGAACTTATGCTGAAAGATTAAACGATCGTATCTTGCCGGCAAAAGATGTGCGCTCGGCATTAATGGTGGTTGAATTGGGCGAAGTGGAAATGGGATTTGTATATAAAACTGATGCCTTGAAATCGCAAAAGGTAAAGATTGTATCCATTGTTCCTGAAAGGCTACATCCGCCAATTGGATTTTACGCCTCCATTTTAAAAAATAAAAACAACGAACAAACCAGGCTTTTTTATAATTTTCTGACCTCGAAAGAAGCAAAAGACATCTGGATTAAAAACGGATTTAAGATTGAGTGAATTGTTTAAATATACAGCAAGCGAGTGGTCGGCAATACAATTATCCTTATGTGTTGCGCTAATTTGTGCTGTAATAACCTTGCCGCTGGCAATTGCTGTGGGGTGGTTTCTGGCCCGAAAACGATTTTTTGGTAAGTCGGTGCTAGAAGGAATTTTACATTTGCCACTGGTTCTTCCTCCAATAACAACCGGTTATTTATTATTACTGGTTTTCGGGAACCGCGGATTTATCGGTAAATTCTTCTACGAAACATTCGGAATTCAAATTGCCTTTTCGTTTTACGCTGCTGTAATCGCAGCCATTTTTGTATCTTTTCCATTGGTTACACGTTCCATTCGTTTATCAATTGAACTTGTTGATCAGAAACTGGAAGAAGCTGCTCGCACTTTGGGGGCCTCCAACTTAAGGGTGTTTTTTACCATTACATTACCCTTGGCGATACCCGGAGTAATTAGTGGATTCATTCTCTCGTTCGCCAGAAGTTTGGGCGAATTTGGAGCAACCATCTCATTCGCCGGAAACATCGAAGGAAAGACACAAACACTTCCGCTGGCCATATTCTCTGAAATGCAGGTGCCGGGACAAGAAGCTTCAACCATGCGCCTGGTTGTGGTATCTGTTATATTATCGCTGCTGGCAATGATTGCTGCCGAGTTTTTAAACCGCCGTGTAATTAAAAGCAAAACAGCATGAAGCCGGCATTGAGTTTCCATATAAAATTGCAACGAAACGATTTTACACTCGATGTAAAAGCCGAAATACCAAATGGGATTACCGGTATTTTTGGGCCTTCAGGGCATGGAAAAACCAGTTTGTTGAATTCCATTGCCGGAATTGTTACACCTGATTCCGGCTACATTCATTTAAATGAACACACACTTCTCGATACAACCAATAGCATTAATGTTAAAATAAGGAAGCGGAAAGTGGGCTACGTTTTTCAGGACGAACGCCTTTTTCCACATTATACTATAAAGAAGAACCTGTTGTACGGCGAAAAGAATCCCGTGCAGGAGTTGTTTGATGAGGTGGTGGAAACGTTGCAGATTGCACATTTATTAAATAAGAAACCAGAACAGTGTTCCGGTGGCGAAAAACAACGTGCCGCAATTGGACGTGCCATAATAAGTGGTTCGAAAATATTATTGATGGACGAGCCGTTTTCGGCACTGGATGTAAACCTGCGTCGCGAAATAATACCGTATTTAAACCGGGTGCATCAGAAATTTTCGCTGCCTATATTAATAGTAAGCCACGATCTTCCCGATCTTTTAAGCCTTACCGATAACCTGCTATTACTTAAAAACGGGCAGTTGCAAGGGCACGGTAAGTTCACCGATTTGTTAGATCGACCTGAGAATTTGGAGCTAATGCACCAGTCGGGCTGGTACAATGTAATGCATCTTTCGGTCTTTGCTCACCTCGAATCGAAAAATATGGTTTTGCTGAAAAGCAATAAAAGCAACCTGCAAATACAGGCACTCACCCAAACTATTGGAAAAAATGTAGAGGTGAATCAGCAATTAAAGGTGCTAATCAAGCCAGAAAGCATCGCCTTATCAAAAGAACCGGTGCAAAATATCTCGCTCCGCAACCAGGTAGAAGGTATCATGAAGGAAGTATTTTTGAAAGATGGCCTGGCTTTTTGTGTAGTTGATGTGGGCGAAAACATCATTGTCGAGGTAACTGAAGCCTCCCGGAAAAGTATGTGCCTCGAAAAAGGACAGCGAGTATATTGCCTTTTTAAGTCCGTATCTCTGAAAATTTATTAAATCAAGTCGCTCAGATTATCAGTTACTTGCGTTTTTACCCCAAAAATAATTGCATTTATTTTGATGTAAATGCTTGCATAATTCAAAACCTTGCTTACTTTTGCAGCCGCTTTGAGAGAAGCACAGTTCATAGACAATATGGGAACAGGAACGGCAGAGGGGAGCGCTGTTGATTCATAGTAGGGGCTACGGTTTTTACGCGGGATCAGCGGTTTTAAAAAAGTTTCGAAAAAACATTAAAAAGTATTTGGAAGAAACGAAATTAGATTTACCTTTGCAGCCGCTTTTACAGGGAGCGACGTTCAAAGGAAAAATGATGCAGGTTGAGCTTTTAGGAGAGATGGTAAATGAGCTATTGAAATTGAATGATCAACCGGGAATATTTCGAAAATAAAATTTCAAAAAAATGAAAAAATATTTTGGAAGATTCAGAAAAGCAATTACCTTTGCAGCCGCTTTTAAAACAAAGCAACGTTCAAGCGACATAATGAGAGTAAAAACGAGTGAACAAAAGAGCCGGTAAAACGGTTTAAAAAATCACGTCAAAGCCGCATGAGACATTAGAGATAAAGTTTCAAAAAAAAGCAAAAAAGTTTTGGAGGTTTTGAAAAAGTAATTACCTTTGTCGCCCCGTTAAAAGGGAAACGAGTTCTGGTTACAGGGTGAGATAATGAGAGAAGAGTAGCCAGTAAAGATATTAGAAAAGTAGACGACCGGCATTAAGAGGAAAGATTGCGATGCTGGTTTTTTTACGCAAGTTCTTTAAAATTTTGAAGCACAAAAAAGCAAGGTTAATTTAAAAACAACTTTGTTAATTTCTGAGAGACAAGTAAACCTTGAGCGAAAGATATTAAACTTTTTATATTTACAACGGAGAGTTTGATCCTGGCTCAGGATGAACGCTAGCGGGAGGCCTAACACATGCAAGTCGAGGGGCAGCACGTCTTCGGATGGTGGCGACCGGCGCACGGGTGCGTAACGCGTATGCAACCTTCCTTGTACAGAGGGATAGCCCATGGAAACGTGGATTAATATCTCATAGTATCACAATTTCGCATGTTATTGTGATTAAAGTTTCGGCGGTACAAGATGGGCATGCGTAAGATTAGCTAGTTGGTGAGGTAACTGCTCACCAAGGCAACGATCTTTAGGGGTTCTGAGAGGATTATCCCCCACACTGGTACTGAGACACGGACCAGACTCCTACGGGAGGCAGCAGTGAGGA